>Ga0075420_100000028_pt1 | contig 77587 bp, 71 predicted proteins | sample SoiMetdeltSBSDD4_FD_75296 | JGI IMG/M metagenome (GOLD analysis project Ga0075420, IMG submission 75296) | Bulk soil microbial communities from a Populus tree surrounding site in Tennessee, USA - Soil MetaG P. deltoides SBSDD4 | ecosystem: Environmental > Terrestrial > Soil > Tree plantation...
GCGTGAGCTTCGCGGTCGGCCGGGGCGAGATCGTCGGCCTCGTCGGCGAGTCCGGCGCCGGCAAGACCCTCACCGCCGAGGCGATCCTCGGCCTCGTCCGGCGCCCGCCCGGACGGGTCGGCGGCGAGGTCCGCTTCCGCGGCACCAACCTGCTCGATCTCGAGGAGCCGGCGCTGGCCCGCATCCGGGGCAAGGAGATCGCGATGATCTTCCAGAACCCCGGCGCCTCCCTGAATCCGGTCTTCCGTGTCGGCGACCAGCTCGTCGAGGCCATGGCCCTGCACCTCGGCGACGGACGCCGTGTGCTGCGACGGCGCGCGACGGACATCCTCGGTCGCGTCGGCATTCCCTCGGCCGCGGCCCGCGTGCGCGACTACCCCCACCAGTTCTCGGGCGGCATGGCCCAGCGGGTGATGATCGGGATGGGGGTGGCCTGCACCCCCGCGCTGCTGATCGCCGACGAGCCGACCACCGCACTCGACGTCACCATCCAGGCCCAGGTGCTCTCGCTCATCCGCCGGCTGGCCCGCGAGCTCGGCATGGCCGTGCTCCTCGTCTCCCACGACCTCGGCATCATCTCGCAGATGTGCCACCGGGTGATCGTCATGTACGCCGGCCGCATCGTGGAGGAGGCGCCGATCGAGACGGTGTTCCGCGCCCCCGCCCACCCCTACACCCGGGCGCTGATCGCCTGCCTGCCGGGGCTGGACGAGCACGGCAGCCGCCTCGGCGCCATCCCCGGCGTCATGCCGGGTCTCGCGTCGCTGCCGCGCGGGTGTCGCTTCCATCCCCGCTGCGGCGTGGCCGAGGCGCGATGCGCCCTCGAGGAGCCGGTCCTGCGCCCGGCGGGCCCGGACCAGATCGCGGCCTGCCACCTGGTGAAGTCCTGATGGCACTGCTCGAGGTCGAGGACCTCGCCAAGCACTTCCCGCTCCGCGGCGACGGGCTGGCGCGCGTCGTGACCGGCCGCCGGCGGGTCGTGCGCGCCGTCGACGGGGTGAGCTTCACGATCGATCCCGGCGAGACGCTGGGCCTCGTCGGCGAGAGCGGGTGCGGCAAGACGACCACCGGCCGCCTCGTCCTCCGCGCGATCGAGCCCACGCGCGGCCGCATCGTCTTCGAGGGCGAGGACATCACCACGCGGCCGGCCGGTGGGCTCCTGTCCTTCCGGCGCAAGGCGCAGATCGTCTTCCAGGACCCCTACACCTCCCTGAATCCGAGAATGACGGTCGGGCGGGCGATCGCCGAGCCGCTGCGCGTGCACGGGCTGGCGACCGACCGGGACGCGCCCGACCGCGTGCGCGCGCTCCTCGACATGGTCGGCCTGCAGCCGGAGCACGCCGCGCGGTACCCGCACGAGCTCAGCGGCGGCCAGCGCCAGCGGGTGGGGATCGCCCGTGCGCTGGCCGTCGGCCCTCGGCTGATCGTCGGCGACGAGGCGGTCTCGGCGCTCGACGTCTCCGTCCGCGCGCAGATCCTCAACCTCTTCGTCGAGCTGCGGGAGCGGCTGGGGCTGGCCTACCTCTTCGTGTCCCACGACCTGGGCGTCATCCGGTTCGTGAGCCACCGCGTCGCCGTGATGTACCTCGGCACGCTGGTGGAGGTCGCCCCGACCCGGACCCTGTTCGCGCGGCCGCTGCACCCCTACACGCAGGCGCTGCTGGCGGCGATCCCGACGATCGGCGACGGGCGTGCGTCGATCTTCGACGAGGCCCGCCTGATCGAGGGCGAGCTGCCGAGCTCGATCGACCTGCCCCGGGGCTGCCGCTTCGCCGGGCGCTGCCCCTACCGCTTCGCGCGCTGCGACGAGATCGAGCCGCCGCTGCGGGAAGCCGCGTCCGGTCACGTCGTGGCCTGCCATCTCTACGAAGGAGGAGCCTCATGAAGAGCCGAGATGGGTTCGAGGTCGTCAACGAGCTGTTGCGCGAGGACGTCCACCGGCGCGAGGTGCTCCGGTGGCTCGGCTGGTCGGGCGCGGTCCTGGCCGGAGCGGGACCGCTCGGCCTGCCCTCACTGGCCCACGCCCAGAAGCCGAAGCCCGGCGGCACCATCAAGATCGGCAGCTTCACCAACATCGACACGCTCGACGCCCACAACACGACGTCGATCGTGGCGTGCTCGATCCACAACAACATCTACAACGGGCTGCTCAAGATCACCTCGTCCGACGGCAAGAGCGTGGACTTCAAGCCGGACCTGGCCCGCGAGTGGGAGATCCAGGGCGACCGCGTGCACGTCTTCCGTCTCCACAAGGCCGTGACCTTCCACAACGGGGATCCGTGCACGGCCGCCGACGTCAAGTGGAACCTCGAGCGGGTGAAGGACAAGAACCAGTCGCCGATCCATGCGTGGAAGCTCGAGCTGCTCGAGGCCATCGAGACGCCCGATCCACTGACCCTGAAGCTGCACTTCACCAAGCCCTATCCCTTCCTGCGCGTGGCGTTCACCGGCTCGACGGGCCGGGCCGCCACCATCCTGAGTCCCCGGGCGGTGAAGGAGAAGGGCAAGGCGTATGGCCGCAGCCCGGTCGGCACCGGCCCCTTCAAGTTCGTGGAGTGGAAGGAAGGTGACTCCATCCTGCTCGAGAAGAACCCGCACTACTGGGAGACCGACGCGGCCGGCGGCAAACTGCCGTACCTGGACAAGGTGCAGATCAAGATCATCATCGAGCCGTCCACGCTGGTGGCCGCCCTCAAGACGGGCGAGGTCGACCTCATCAACGGCGTGTCGCCCCAGTTCGTGGGCGACCTCCGCAAGGACCCCAAGCTCACGGCGCTGAGTGCCGTCGGCGGCAACTGGCGGTGCCTGCACTTCAACATCGCCAAGGAGCCATTCAACGACAAGGCCCTCCGCAAGGCGGTGACCTTCGCCATCGACCGGAAGGAGATCCTCGAGCGGGTGGAGTTCGGCGAGGGTATCGTCGCCCACGGGCCGATCTCGCCGCCGATGGGCGGCTTCTATGACGCGGCGTTCGAGTCGGGCAAGAACGGCCAGTATTTCGATCTGGAGCAAGCCAAGACTTTCATGAAGCAGGCCAAGTACGACGGCCGGGAGCTGCTGTACCTCAGCGTCAACTCCGGGACCTTCCCTCGCCAGGCCGAGGTCATCCAGGCGCACCTCGCCAAGATCGGTGTCAAGATCCGCATCGAGCTGGCCGACTTCCCGACCTTCCGCCGTCGCTGGCTCCAGGAGCGGCAGTGGGACCTGGTGCAGATCCAGTGGGACGCCGACCTCGACCCCGACGAGACGCTGTACCCCGAGCTGCACTCGACGGAGACCTGGAACGCCGGCAAGTGGGTGAACAAGGACTTCGACCGCGCGGTGGAGCTGGCGCGGGAAGAGAACGACTTCAAGAAGCGCAAGAAGTACTACGAGGACTCGGTGAAGGCGATCCTGGAGGACGCGCCGGTGGCGATCCTGTTGCACGTCAACGAGCAGAAGATCCACCACAAGTACGTGAAGGGCTTCCAGATGATCCCGGCCGGCCTGATCGACATGCACCGCGTCTGGCTCGACCGGGCGTGATCCTCTGGGCCCGCCCCGGCCGGCGCCGGGGCGGGCCCCCCGGTCCGCGCCCGACACACCTTGACGGGTTCGGCCCTCGCTGATAGCGTCTGCCCTCACATCCGCTCGATCGACGACCGCTCCACTACGTGAGCCCGGGGGTGTCCGATGGCACGGTCCCGACGTCGTCCCGTGCGTGTCCTGCTGGTTCTCCTCGTCGTCCTGCTCGTCCCGCTGGTCGCCGCGCCCGCGTCGGCGCAGGAGCCGCGCCGCGGCGGCGTCCTCCTGGCCGTCATCGGCTCGGACGCCCCCAGCCTGGACCCGCACCAGGAGAGCACCTTCGCCAACATCCAGCTGGTCGCCCCGCTCTACAGCACACTGCTGCAGATCGATCCCTACGCGTACCCGAAGGTGATCGGGGACGTGGCGACCGAGTGGAAGATCAGCCCCGACGGGCTGACCTACACCTTCAAGCTGCGGCGCGACATGAAGTTCCACGACGGCACGGCGCTGACCAGCGCCGACGTGAAGGCCACCTACGACAAGATCGTGTTCCCGCCGGCCGAGGTCCGCAGCGTCCGCAAGGAGCACTACACGGCCGTCGACCGCATCGACGCGCCGAGCCCCGACACGGTCATCTTCAAGCTGAAGTTCCCGTCGGCCTCGCTGCTCGACAACCTGGCCTCGCCGTGGAACGTGATCTACCCCAAGAAGTACCTCGACAAGGACCCCAACCACTTCAAGACCAACGTCGTCGGCTCGGGGCCCTTCAAGTTCAAGAGCTACACGCGGGGCTCCACCTTCGAGGGTGTAAGGAACCCCGATTACCACGTCAAGGGCCGTCCCTACCTCGACGGCTACAAGTTCTTCATCAGCACCGAGACCTCGGTGCGGGCGGCCGCGCTGCGGTCCGGGCGCGCGTACATCGAGTTCCGTGACCTGCCGATCTCGGAGGTCGACGCGATCAAGAAGCAGCTCGGCGACAAGGTCGTCGTCCAGGAGACGCCGATGGTCGGGCAGTTCGGCATCGCCATGCAGAACACGGTGAAGCCGTTCACCGACATCCGCGTCCGCAAGGCGCTGACGCTCGGCTTCGACCGCTACACCGGCGGCAAGGTCCTCTACCAGCTCACCGGCCTGCGGGATCCCGGCGGGCTGATGCGGCCGGGCACCGAGTGGGCCATGCCCCCCGCCGAGCTCGAGAAGATCCCCGGCTTCTGGCGCGACGCCGAGAAGAGCCGGACCGAGGCCCGGAAGCTCCTGGCCGAGGCCGGCTTCCCCAACGGCTTCAAGACCGTGATGAAGAACCGCAACGTGAAGCTGCCGTACCAGGACCTCGCGGTCTACGTGATCCAGGAGTGGCGCAAGATCGGCGTCGAGGTCGAGAACCGGCCGCTGGAGACGGCGACCTGGTTCGCCGACGGCCGCGACACCGGCAACTTCGAGCTGTACCTGCAGCCGACCGTCGAGTACATGGACGACCCCGACCAGTTCCTCAACCGCTACACGACCGGCGCCTCGGCCAACTACGGCCGCTTCTCCGATCCGGCGCTCGACGACCTCTTCTCGCGCCAGGCCCGGACCATCGACCCCACCGAGCGCCGCAAGCTCGTCATCGAGCTGCAGAAGCGGGTGCTCGAGCAGGCGTACTACATGCCCGGACTGTGGTGGACGCGCCGGGTCGTGCACCTCGCCAAGGTGAAGAACTACGTGGCGCCGCCCAGCCACTACACGAACCAGAAGCTGCAGGACGTGTGGCTCTCCGAGGATTGAGCTAACGGATTCGCGGGCCCATCAACGTCCCCGCCCACTTGCGTGGGAGGTGTCAGATGACGAACGTCGTCCTCCGTCATCGGCCGTTGTCCGTCCTCGTGATCCTGCTCGGGACCGTGATGCTGGCGAGCGCGAGCCTCGCCGTGGCGCAGGAGACGCCGCGCCGCGGAGGCGTGCTCCTGGCCGCCATCGGCGCCGACGCGCCGAGCCTCGACCCGCACCAGGAGCAGACGTTCGCCACCCTGCAGCCGGTGGCGCCGCTCTACAGCACGCTGCTGCAGATCGACCCCTACAAGTACCCGAACGTCATCGGCGACGTCGCCCGGGAATGGACGATCTCGCCCGACGGCCTCACCTACACGTTCAAGCTGCACCCGAACATCCGCTTCCACGACGGCTCGCCGCTGACCAGCGTCGACGTCAAGGCGTCGTACGACAAGATCCTCTTCCCGCCCGAGGGGGTGCGCAGCATCCGCAAGGAGCACTACTCGGCGGTCGCGAGCGTGGAGGCGCCGGACCCGGCCACGGTCGTGTTCAAGCTCAAGTTCCCGTCGGCCTCGCTGCTGACGAACCTCGCCTCGCCGTGGAACGTCATCTACCCGAAGAAGTACCTCGACCAGGACCCCAACTACTTCAAGAAGAACGTCGTCGGCTCCGGGCCCTTCCGGTTCAAGGCCTACACGCGCGGCGCGACGTTCGAGGGGGAGCGTAACCCCGACTACTTCGTCAAGGACCGGCCCTACCTCAACGGCTACAAGTTCTTCATCAGCACGGAGACGTCTGTCCGGGCGGCGGCGGTCCGCTCCGGCCGCGCGCACATCGAGTTCCGCGACCTGCCCATCAGCGAGGCGGAATCGATCAAAAAGCAGCTCGGTGACAAGATCGTGGTCCAGCAGACGCCCTTCGTCATCCACTTCGACATCGCGATCAACAACACCGTGAAGCCGTTCACGGACGTCCGCGTCCGCAAGGCGCTGTCGCTGGGTCTCGATCGCTACACGGGAGGGCGGGTGCTCCACACGCTCACGGGCCTCCGCGACGTCGGGGCGCAGACCCGTCCGGGCACCGAGTGGGCGATGTCGCCCGCCGAGCTCGAGCGGTTCCCGGGCTTCGGGCGGGACGCCGAGAAGAACCGGGCCGAGGCGCGGAAACTGCTGGCCGAGGCGGGGTACCCCAACGGCCTCAAGGTGGTGCTGAAGAACCGCAACATCAAGCTCCCGTACCAGGACTTCGCGGTGTACGTGATCCAGGAGTGGAAGAAGATCGGCGTCGAGGCCGAGCACCGGCCCCTCGAGACGGCCACCTGGTACGCCGACGGGCGGGATCAGGGCAGCTTCGAGCTGATGGTCTTCCCGACCGGCGCCTTCGTCGACGATCCCGACCAGCTGCTGGCCCCCTACATCACGGGGTCTCCGCAGAACTGGGCCCGGTTCTCCAACCCCGCCGTCGACGATCTCTATGCGCGCCAGGCCCGCACGCTGGATCCCATCGAGCGGCGGCGACTGGTGATCGAGCTCCAGAAGCTCCTGCTGGACAACGTCTACTACGTGCCGGGCCTCTGGTGGTCGCGCAACGTCGTGCACTGGGCGAAGGTGCGGAACTGGATCGCGCCACCGAGCCACTTCACCAACCAGAAGCTGCAGGACGTCTGGCTCGCGGAAGACTGAGGCGAGCCCGCCATGCGCACGTACATCCTCAAGCGCCTCCTGCTGATGGTCCCCACCCTGCTGGGGGCCGCCACGCTCGTCTTCCTCATCATGCGCGTCATCCCCGGCGACGTTGCCCTGCTCATCTTCGGCGGCGACCAGGCCGGCCACATCGACCCCAAGCAGCTGGCCGCCATGCGCCACCGCCTCGGCCTCGACGAGCCGCTCCTGGTGCAGTACGCGACGTGGCTGTGGGGCGTGCTGCGGCTCGACTTCGGCACCTCGCTGTGGACGGGCCAGCCGGTCATCGACGAGCTCCTCATCCGGCTGCCGCTCTCGCTCGAGCTGGCGCTGCTGGCGACGCTGGTCTCGGTCCTGATCGCCATCCCGCTCGGCATGCTCGCCGCCGTCCGCCAGGACACCTGGGTCGACTACGTCATCCGCGTGGTGAGCATCGGCGGCCTCGCCATCCCGGGGTTCTGGGTCGGGATCCTCACGATCCTGACGCTCGTCATCTTCTTCGGGTGGGGCCCGCCGCTGGAGTTCACGCCGCCCTGGGTCGACCCGTGGGCGAACCTCTCGATGATGATCTGGCCCGTGCTCACGGTCGGCTACCGCTACTCTGCCGTCACCACGCGCATGACCCGGTCGACGGTGCTGGAGGTGCTGCGCGAGGACTACATCCGCACCGCCTGGGCCAAGGGGCTGCGCGAGCGGGCGGTGGTCATCCGCCACGCGCTCAAGAACGCGATGCTGCCCGTCATCACGCTGATCGGGACCGAGTTCGCCTTCCTGATCGGCGGCCTCGTCGTGACCGAGACCGTGTTCACGCTGAACGGCATCGGCCGGTTCGTGGTGGACGCGGTGGCCCACCGCGACTATCCCGTCGTGCAGGCGCTCGTCTTCCTCATCGCGTCCGGCTTCGTGATCATCAACCTGCTGGTCGACCTCACCTACGCGTGGTTCGATCCGCGGATCCGGTACCGCTGATGGCCACCACCGTCGAGGCCCCCCCGGCGACCGCGACCGCCCCGCTCGCGCCGCGCCTCACCCTCCTCGAGGAGGTGGGGAAGTTCATCCGGACCAAGCCGCTCGGCGCCGCCGGCGCGCTGATCATCCTGGCCCTGATGGTCATCGCCGCGCTGGCCGACACGCTGGCGCCGTACGATGCCTACCAGGCCGACTACTCGCAGCAGTTCGCCCGCCCCTCCGTCGACCACTGGTTCGGCACCGACGAGTTCGGGCGCGACCTGATGAGCCGCATCATGTACGGCGCCCGCATCGCCCTCTTCGTCGGCTTCACGGCGTCGTTCATCGGCTGCACGATCGGCGGTCTGCTCGGCGTGACTAGCGCCTACGTGGGCGGCCGGCTGGACCTCCTGCTCGAGCGGCTGATGGACATCCTGCTCGCGTTTCCGCAGCTCATCCTGGCCCTGGCCATCGCCTCGATCCTGGGGCCGTCGGTGCCCAACGTCGTGATCGCCATCGCGATCCCGATCATCCCGCGCGCGGCGCGCGTCGTGCGGGCGACCGCGCTCGCGGTGAAGGAGAACGTCTACGTCGAGGCGGTGAGCGCGCTCGGCGCGCCCCAGTACCGGATCGTGCTGCGCCACATCGTGCCCAACGTCGTGGCGCCCTACATCATCATGCTCACCGCGCAGCTCGGCGGCGCCATCCTCGCCGAGGCGGCGCTGAGCTACCTGGGGCTGGGCGCGGCGGAGCCGACGCCGTCGTGGGGCCTCATGCTCTCCGGCTCGGCCCTGTCGTACGCCGAGAAGGCGCCGTGGATCCCGGTGTTCCCGGGCATCGCCATCAGCCTCGGCGTGTTCGGCTTCAACCTCTTCGGCGACTCACTGCGCGACGCCCTCGACCCCAAGCTCCGCAAGGGCTGACGAGCATGGCACGCGACGGCTACCGGATCTTCGACGCCGACACCCACATCATCGAGCCGGCCGAGCCGATCGAGGCCTATCTGTCCGCGGCCGACCAGCGCCGGCTCGCCGACGCCGGCCCGCTCGTGCAGCGGCTGCCCGCCAAGGCGGGCATGTCGCGCTACCGGATCGGCAAGACGCCCGCCCTCGACCGCCGGCTCGGCTCGCGCGAGCGGGTGGCGCCGCCCAGCCGCGGCGCCCGGGACGGGGGCACGCCGTGGGACGTGCGCTGGCAGGGGCCGCCGTTCCCCAGCGAGAGCGTCAGCATCGATCCCCACGCGCGCGTGAAGGACATGGACCTCGAGGGCGTTGACGTCAACATGGTCCTGCCCTCGGGCAGCGTGGCGGGCTTCTGCGACCTCGACGACGTGGCGCTCGAGCAGGCGATGTACCGGGCCTATCACCGCTTCGTGAGCGCCTACTGCGCGCCCTACCCCGACCGACTGACCAGCCTCGTGCTGGTCTCGGCCCGCGACGCCGCCGCCTCCATCGCGGAGATCGAGCGGTGCAGCCGCGAGGCCTGGCCGGTCGGCGTCTTCCCGATCTGCCCGCCGTCGCTATCGCTCGACGACCCCGACTGGGAGCCGATCTGGGCGGCGGCCCAGGCCCACGACCTCACCGTCGTCATCCATTCGTTCACGATGACGGTCCCGTACCCGCCGGGCGTGTGGGACACCTGGGGCAACGTCTTCCTGCAGCGCGCCGCCGGCCACGCCTGGAACGCGCAGCGCAACATGGCCGCGCTCATCGGCGCCGGCGTGTTCGACCGCTACCCCGAGCTGCGACTGACCTCGCTCGAGTGCGGCCACGGCTGGCTGGCGTTCTGGGCGGCGCGCCTGGACGAGCTGGCCGAGATGGCGCGCCACGCCCTGCCACCCCTGAAGCAGCGGCCGAGCGACTACATCCGCGGGCCTCAGTACTTCCAGAGCATCCAGCTCCACGAGGGCGAGCTGTCCCTGCGCCACGCGCTCGAGGCCCTCGGCGAGGACACCCTGATGTTCGCGACCGACTACCCCCACTCGGAGAGCTGGTTCCCCAAGTCAGTCGACGCCGTCCTGGGCTGGACGTCCATCTCGGAGCGGGCCCGCCGCAAGCTCTTGTGGGACAACGCCGTTCGCTGCTACCGGCGCTACGCTGACCGCGCCTGACGGCACCGGCCGGGCCCGGGCGCCGGCCCCGGCGCGACGCCCGGCCGGCGGAGGCGTTTGACGCCGCGATACCCGGACGGCTAGGATTGGCGCCTCGATGTTCGGCCTGCCCCTCATTCGGCACCGGGAAGAAGGAGGCCTCATGGCTCGCGCCGCCACCCTGGGTTCGCTACTGCTCCTGGCCCTCACCCTCGTCGCGCCCGCGGACGTCCTCGCGCAGAGCAGGGAGGACACGATCGTCTACGCCCTGCAGAGCGACGTGCAGAACTGGGATCCACCGAACTCGGTGCTCCGCGAGAGCATCATCCTCGGCTACAACGTCTTCGATCACCTGGCCGCGCGTGACCTCAAGACCGGCAAGGTGGGGCCGAGCCTGGCGGTGTCGTGGAAGGCCCTCGACGACACCACCTGGGAGGTCAAGCTCCGCCAGGGCGTGAAGTTCCACGACGGCTCGCCGTTCTCGGCGAAGGACGTCAAGGCGAGCTTCGATCGGGTGCTCAACCCCGAGAACAAGCTCACCGCCCGCGGCAACCACGCCAAGATCAAGAGCGTGGAGGTCGTGGACGACCTCACCGTCCGCTTCAAGACCGACGGCCCGTACCCGCTCTTCGTCGAGCGTATGACCGCGCTCGTGATGCAGTCCGAGAAGGTCATGAAGGAGAAGGGCCACGAGTGGATGCAGGACAACCCGGTCGGCACCGGGCCCTACAAGCTCGTGCGGTGGAACAAGAAGCAGGAGCACGTGCTGGTGAGGAACGACGACTACTGGGGCCCCAAGCCGGCGTTCAAGAACGTGCGCATTCGCATCATCCCCGAGCAGGCGACCCAGATCGCCGAGCTCATCTCCGGCGGCGTGGACATCATCAAGGCGGTGCCGCCCGACCAGATGGACGTGATCAACAAGTCGGGCCAGTCCCGCACATCCACCTCGCCGATTCTCCGCACGGCCATGATCCAGCTCGACCAGGCCGGGCGCTCGGGTCCCAATCCGATGCAGGACAAGCGCGTCCGGCAGGCCGCCAACCTCGCGGTCGACATCGACTCGATCATCAAGCACGTGCTCAACGGCCTCGGCGACCGCACCGCCACCACCGTCAACCCGATGGCGTTCGGCTTCGACCCGGGCGTGAAGCCCTACAAGCAGGACCTGGCCCAGGCCAAGAAGCTGCTGGCCGAGGCCGGCTTCCCGAACGGGCTCGAGGTCGGCTTCCTGCGCACGCAGCCGATCGTGGAGCCCGGATTGATCCAGACGTCGGACGCCATCGTGGCCGACCTCGCCAAGGCCGGCATCCGCACCAAGGCCCGCATGGTCGGGGAGAGCGGCCCCTTCACGAACCTCGTCCGTGACAACAAGGCCGACCCGATGTTCGAGTTCTCGTGGGGCTACTACTCGATCTTCGACGCCGACGCGATCTTCTACGACGTGATGACGTGCAACCAGCCGTACAGCTACTACTGCAACAAGGCGTTCGACGACCTGGTCATCCAGGGCCGCTCGACGCTCGACACCAAGAAGCGGGCGGAGATCTACGCGAAGGCCCAGAAGATGATCCACGACGACGCGGCCTACCTCTTCAAGTGGGGCCTGCGCGGCGTGTGGGGCCTGAGCAACCGCATCGACTACGAGGCGCCGCGCGACGAGGTCGATCGGATGTGGGCCGTGACGCCACGGAAGAAGTAGGCGCGCCGGCGCCACCGGGCCCGGGCACGTCCCGGGCCCGGGCCCCTCGTCCCCATGCGACGCTACATCACCCGCCAGCTCGTCCAGCTCGTCGTGGTCGTCTTCGGCATCTCGCTGCTCGCCTTCGGCATCCTGCACGTGCTGGGCGACCCCGTCCTCCTGCTCCTGCCCCAGAACGCCGGCAAGGAGGAGTTCGAGCGGTACCGGCACCTGCTGGGGCTCGACCGGCCGCTCTACGTGCAGTACTGGAAATTCGTCTCGCGCGCGGTGCTGGGCGACTTCGGCAAGTCGTGGTACTCGGACACGCCGGCCTTCGGCCTGGTGCTCGAGCGCATGCCGCCCACGATCTACCTCACGCTCTGCGGTCTGCTCGTCGCGCTGCTGATCGCGCTGCCGCTGGGCACGGTGGCGGCGCTCCGGCGCCACTCGTGGGTCGACACGCTCTGTACCACCGTGGCCGTCGCCGGCCAGGCCGCGCCGATCTTCTGGCTCGGCATCATGATGATCATCGTGTTCTCGGTGCGGCTGCGGCTGCTGCCGGCCTCGGGCTACGACGGCTGGCAGAACTTCCTGATGCCGTCGTTCTGTCTGGGCGCCGCGCTGGCCCCCATCACCATGCGCCTCGTCCGCTCGGGCGTGATCGAGGTCATGAACATGGAGTTCATCAAGACCGCGCGGGCCAAGGGGCTGGCCGAGGGGCGGGTGGTCGTGAAGCACGCCTTCCGCAACGCCTGCATCCCCGTCATCACCGTGCTCGGCCTGCAGTTCGGCCAGCTGCTGGGCGGCGCCATCATCACGGAGACGGTCTTCGCGTGGCCGGGCGTGGCCACGCTCACCGTCGAGTCGATCCGCAACCAGGACTTCCCGGTCGTGCAGTGCGCGGTGGTGCTCCTCGCGCTGCTCATCGTCGCCGTGAACCTGATCGTGGACCTCGTCGTGGGGTTCATCGATCCCCGCATCCGGACCTCGTGAGGCCGCGGTGAGCGTCCCCCCGCGGGTCGAGGTCACCCCGATCGGCGCGGCCGCTCCCGCGGAGGCCGGCGCACGGCACGCGGCGTGGAGTCGCCTCGGCCGGCTGCGCTGGGGCGCGGCCGCCGCGGGCGTCCTGCTGCTGATCATTGCCAGCGCCGTCTTCGCGCCGCTGATCGCGCCCCACGATCCCCTGGCGGTCGACATCCGTCACCGGCTGTCGCCGCCGGCGTGGATGGACGGCGGCACCCATGACCACCTGCTCGGCACCGACCAGGTCGGCCGCGACCTCCTCGCCCGGATGATCTACGGCGGGCGCGTCTCGCTGCTGGTGGGCGTGGCGGCCGTGCTCCTGTCGGCCACCATCGGGGTGCTGCTGGGGCTCGGCGCCGGCTACTTCGGCGGCAACACCGACTGGACCATCATGACGATCATCAACGTCATGCTGACCTTCCCGTTCGTGCTGCTGGCGCTGGCCGTCATCGCCGTGCTGGGGCCGAGCCTCGTCAACATGATCATCGTGCTCGGCGTCGCCGGTTGGCCGATCTACGCGCGGGTCGTGCGGGCCGAGACCCTGGCCATCCGCGAGCGCGACTTCGTGGTGGCGGGGCGCGCGCTGGGCATGGGCCACCTCCGCCTCATCTTCCGCCAGATCGCGCCCAACCTCGTGTCGACGATCGTGGTGATCGCCACCCTGCAGGTGGCACAGGTGATCGTCCTCGAGTCGTTCCTGTCCTTCCTCGGGCTCGGCGTGCAGCCGCCCATCCCGGCCTGGGGCAACATGCTCGGCGAGGGCCGCCTCTACATGCTCAACTCCTGGTGGATCGCCACCTTCCCCGGCCTCGCGATCTTCGTCACCACGCTCGTGATCAACCTGATGGGCAACGCCCTCCGCGACTGGCTCGATCCCCACCTGAAGTTGTGAGGCGCTGACCCCGTTACTGGGCGGCGGCGAGCAGGGCGGCGGTATCGTAGAGCTCGCGGTAATCCACGATCTTCCCGTCGCGGAACGTCCAGAAGTCGGCCTTGGGGGTGTCCACGCTGCGTCCGGTCTTGCGGTTGCGCCAGGCGGTGGAGCCCAGCATCGCGACCCGGTCCCCCTCGGCGATGAAGGTGTCGGTCTTGTAGTTGATCATCTCCCAGTCGGAGAGCAGCCCCTCGAAGTACCGCTTGAATTCCTCCTTGGAGTTGGCGGCCATCGTGAACGACACACCCGGGCGACCGGCGGCGAGCGAGCGGACCTTGACGTCGTCCGTCATGAGATCGAGCCAGACCTGCACGCTCTTGCCCTTCGTTTCGTCCCACTGCCGATAGGCGTCCTTGAGGATGGCGACGTTCTGCGCGGGGGTACCCATAGGTTTCACCTCCATGAGCGAACGTGGCGGACATCGGGGGACACACCTCGAGCGAGGGCCGGATCGTACCACACGACGGCCGGCCCTGTTTGACATCGGTGTCGACGGCGTGTGAGCATGCGCTCCCGACCCGCACGATCCGTGTCATGACGGAGGCGACGATGGCTCGACGAGGACGGACCTTGATGCTGGCGCTGCTGGGTGTGGCCATGATGGTGGGCTCGGCCGCGGCCCAGGTCGGAACCTCGTTCCCGGCGGACTTCCCCGTCATCGTCGACGCCTCGCTCGGCGTCCCGGTCATCGGGTTCGGCGCCGCGGGCCCCGTCAAGCGCACGCCGGTCATCTTCCTGCACGGCAACAACGACACGCCATTCCCGACCGCGTGCAATCCGCTAGGCCGGATCCACACGATGGCCCAGTTCTTCCTGGACCACGGGTACGCGCCGAGCGAGCTGTGGGGGCTCGGGTACCAGGGCGATCAGTGCGACCTCGCGACGAACCCGACCAACCGCTCCAGCGGCGCGCACTCCACCGTGGCGAACATCCCGGACCTGCGCCGCTTCGTCCACGCCGTGCTCGCCTACGGCGGTGCGCGCCGGGTCGACATCGTCGGGCACAGCCTCGGCGTCACGCTCGCGCGCGCGTGGATGCGGACCGACCACGCGTCGCACCTGGTGCGCCGCCTCGTGGCCATCGACGGCCCCAACCACGGCATCATCAACTGCTCGCCCGATCCGGGGAACTTCTACCAGCTCCCGCAGTTCGGTGGCTTCACCCCCGACAGCGCCATCTGTCTGGAGTACGGATCGCCCGACACTCCGCTCCTGCGGTTCTTGAACGATCGGGACGAGACGCCCGGGCCGACGCGGTATCTGGTCATCCGGAATGGCGACGCCAGCTTCGTCTACTTCCCGGTCCAGGACGGCGCGTTCGCGCCGGTTCCAGCCGAGGACCGGGAGGGCAACCCGCACGACTTCTCCCGGAGCGCCCGGCTCGACGGCGCACGAGACGTGACATTGACCGGGCAGGGCGCGTTCGACGACGTGCTCGGCAGCGCCCACCTCGGGATCCTCAACTCGCCGGTGACGTGGGAGCGGGCGTTCGACTTCCTGAGCGACGGGAAGGGCCGGCGCTGAGCTACGTCCTGACCCCGCCCTCCTCCACCGCCTCCAGCTCGAAGGCGGCGGCCATCAGCGCCCGCGTGTAGAGCTGCTCGGGCTGCTCGAAGACGCGGGCGGTCGGGCCCTGCTCGACGACGCGGCCGTCGCGCATGACGAGGATCTCGTCGCTCATCGCGCGGACGACCTTGAGGTCGTGGCTGATGAAGAGGTAGGCGAGGCGGTGACGCGCCTGCAGCTCGCGCAGGAGGTCGACGACCTGCGCTTGCACCGACATGTCGAGGGCGGAGGTCGGCTCGTCCAGCACCACGAAGCGGGGCTTGAGGACCAGGGCGCGGGCGATGGCGATGCGCTGCCGCTGGCCGCCCGAGAACTCGTGCGGATAGCGGTCGCGCAGGGCGGGGTCGAGCCCGACCTCGCGCAGGGCGCCGTCGATGAGCTGGTACCGCTCGGCGGCGGTGGCGCCGACGTCGTGCACGCCGAGCCCCTCGCCGACGATCTGGGCCACGGACATGCGCGGCGACAGCGCGCCGAACGGATCCTGGAAGACCACCTGCATCTCGCGGCGCAGGGGCCGGAGCGCCCGGGCCGACACCGACTGGATGTCGCGGCCGCCGAAGCGGATCTGGCCCTGCGCGGCCTGCAGCCGTAACAGCGCCAGCCCCAGCGTGGTCTTGCCCGAGCCGCTCTCGCCGACGACGCCCACCGTCTGACCCTCGCGGACGGTCACGCTCACGCCGTCGACGGCCTTGACGTGCCCGACGGTGCGGCGCAGCAGGCCGCGGCGGATCGGGAACCACACGCGCACGTCGTGCGCCTCCACCACGACGGGCGCGTCGGCCCGGGGCGCGCGGGCCATCGGCCGCGGCTCGGCGGCGAGCAGCCGCCGCGTGTACGGGTGGCGCGGGACGTCGAACACCTCGCGCGTGACGCCGGCCTCCACGATCTCGCCGGCGCTCATCACGCACACCCGCTCGGTCATCTTGCGGACGACGCCGAGGTCGTGGGTGATGAGCAGCAGCGCCATCCCGAACTTGGCCTGCAGTTCGCGGAGCAGCGTCAGGATCTGGGCCTGGATGGTGACGTCGAGCGCCGTCGTCGGCTCGTCGGCGATGAGCAGGTCGGGGTCGTTGGCGAGCGCCATCGCGATCATCACGCGCTGGCGCTGGCCGCCCGAGAGCTGGTGCGGGTACGCGTCCAGCCGCCGCTCGGCCTCCGGCAGCCCGACCAGGCGGAGCAGCTCCAGCGTGCGGGTGCGCGCGGCTGACCGCGACAACCCCCGGTGCACGCGCAGCACCTCGTTCACCTGCTTCTCGATCGTGTGCAGCGGGTTCAGGGACGTCATCGGCTCCTGGAAGATCATCGCGACGCGGTCCCCGCGCACGCGCTGCATCGTCGCCTCGGGGGCGCCCACCAGCTCCTGGCCCTGGAACACGATGCTGCCGGTCGGGTGGCGCGCCGTCGGGTAGGGCAGCAGCTGCATGATCGACAGCGCCGTGACCGACTTGCCGGAGCCGCTCTCCCCCACCAGCGCCATCGACTCCCCGCGCTCGATCTCGAAGGACACGTGCCGCACCGCCGGGACGTCGCGCCCCTCCGTCGCGAAGGAGACGGAGAGATCGCGCACGGCGAGCAGCGGGCTCACCGCACCTTCCGCGGGTCGAAGGCGTCGCGCACCGCCTCGCCGATGAAGATCAGCAGCGAGAGCATGACGGCGAGGACGATGAACCCCGTGAGGCCGAGCCAGGGCGCCTGGAGGTTGGCCTTGCCCTGGGCGAGGATCTCGCCGAGCGAGGCCGAGCCGGGCGGCAGCCCGAAGCCGAGGAAGTCCAGCGACGTCAGCGTGGTGATGGCGCCGTTGAGGATGAACGGCAGGAAGGTCAGGGTCGCCACCATGGCGTTGGGCAGCAGGTGGCGGGCCATGATCACGGTGTTGCGGACGCCGAGGGCGCGGGCCGCGCGCACGTAGTCGAGGTTGCGGGCGCGCAGGAACTCGGCGCGCACCACGCCCACCAGCGACATCCAGGAGAAGAGCAGCATGAGGCCGAGCAGCCACCAGAAGCTCGGCTGCACGATGCTCGCGAGGATGATCAGCAGGTAGAGGACCGGCAGCCCCGACCACACCTCCATGAACCGCTGGAAGAGCAGGTCCGTCCAGCCGCCGAAGTACCCCTGCACCGCGCCGGCCGCCACGCCGACCACGGAGCTGGCGAGCGTCAGCACGAGGCCGAAGAGGACGGAGATCCGGAAGCCGTAGACGAGCCGCGCGAGCAGGTCGCGCCCGTGGTCGTCGGTGCCGAGCCAGTGGCGGGCCGACGGCGGCGCCGGCGCCGGCCCCGGCAGCGCCCAGTCGATCGTGTCGTAGCGGTACGGCACCGGCGGCCACAGCATCCACCCGCGCGCCTCGATGAGCCGCTGCACGTCCGGGTCGCGATAGTTGGCCTCCGTGGGCAGCTCACCGCCGAAGGCCGTCTCCGGGTACCCGCGCACCACGGGCACGTAGAAGCGGCCGTCGTAGCGGACGAGCAGGGGGCGGTCGTTGGCGAGGAAGTCGGCGCCCAGCGAGAGGAAGAACAGCGCCAGGAAGATCCACAGCGCCCAATAGCCGCGTCGACTGGCGCGGAAGCTGGCCAGGCGACGGCGGGTCAGCGGCGAGAGGCTCACGCGTCCCGCCGCTCGAAGTCGATGCGCGGATCGATGACCGTGTAGGCGAGGTCGGTCACGATGTTCAGCAGCAACCCGATCAGGGTGTAGACGTAGAGGGTGCCGAACATGACCGGGTAGTCGCGGTTGACGGCGGCCTCGAAGCCGAGCAGGCCCAGGCCGTCGAGCGAGAAGATCACCTCGATGAGCAGCTCACCGGCGAAGAAGATGGCCACGAACGCCCCCGGGAAGCCGGCCACCACGATCAGCATCGCGTTGCGGAACACGTGGCCGTAGAGCACACGGCCCCGGCTGAGCCCCTTGGCCCGCGCGGTGGCGACGTACTGCTTGTTGATCTCGTCCAGGAACGAGTTCTTGGTGAGCATCGCCAGCCCCGCGAAGCCGCCCACGACGAGCGCGCCCACCGGCAGGACGATGTGCCAGAGATAGTCGGCGACGCGCTGGGGCCAGGACATGAGCGCCCAGGTGTCCGACGTCAGGCCGCGCAGCGGGAACCACTGCACGAACGAGCCGCCGGCCAGGAGGACGACCAGCAGGATCGCGAACAGGAAGCCGGGGATCGCGTAGCCGATGATCACCGCCGCGCTCGTCCACACGTCGAAGGGCGTGCCGTCGCGGACGGCCTTGGCCACGCCGAGCGGGATCGAGACGAGATAGACGAGCAAGGTCGTCCACAGCCCGAGCGTGATCGACACCGGCAGCTTCTCGAGCATCAGCCCCAGCACGGACCGGTCGCGGTAGAAGCTCGTGCCGAGGTCGAACACCAGGTAGTTCCGCATCATGTGCACGAAGCGCTGCCAGGCCGGCTTGTCGAAGCCGAACTGCTTCTCGAGCTGGCGCACGAGCTCGGGATCGATCCCCCGCGCCGCGCGGCTCACACCCTCCTCGGCCCCGCCCGGTCCGGGTCGCGCGGCGGCGCCCCCAGACTCGGCGGCGCCGGTGCCGCCGACGCGCGCCGTCGCCTGGACCGTCGCGCCGCGGATGCGCGCGAGCATCAGGTCGACCGGCCCGCCCGGCGCGGCCTGCACGATCAGGAAGTTCGCCAGCATGATGCCGAACAGCGTCGGCACGACCAGCAGCAGCCGGCGCCCGAGATAGGCGAGCACTTAGTGGCGCTCGTGGGGTGGGGCGACGTTGGGGGCGGCCCCGGCGAAGCCGTGGCGCTCCTCGAAATCGCGCTCGTCGAACGAGGCTCCGACGTGGCGACGACGGCTCGACATGAAGCACGGCCGCGGGACACGACCCGTCGCCCACCCGCCGGCGACACCCCACCCCACGAGCGCCACTACCGCCGGCTCCCGGTCTTTTGAGGGTCGATCCACCAGGTGTCGACGCCCAGCTCGTACTTGGGCGCGATCTTGGGGCGGCCGAAGCGGTCCCAGTAGGCGACGCGGAAGGCGGTGATGTGGAAGTGCGGGATGACGTAGTGCCCCCAGAGCAGCACGCGGTCGAGGGCGCGGGTGCGCGCGACGAGGGCGGCGCGGTCGGGGGCAGCGATGAGGAGCTCGATCAGCCTGTCGACGACCGGGTCGCGCACGCCCGGGAGGTTGCGGCTGCCCGGTGTTTCAGCCGAGACCGAGGCCCAGTAGTCGACCTGCTCGTTGCCGGGCGACAACGACTGGGGGAAGACCGCGACGGTCATGTCGAAGTCGAACTGCTTCAGCCGGTACTCGTACTGCGCGGAGTCGACGGTGCGCACCCGCGCGGTGACGCCCAGCCGCTCGAGGTTCTTCACGAACGGCAGCGCGATGCGCTCGAAGGTCGCGTCGTCGAGCAGGATCTCGAACGTGAGCGGCTCGCCGGTCTCGGCGTTCACCAGCCGGAGGTCGCGCACGACCCACCCCGCCTCCTTCAGCAGCGCGAGGGCGTGGACCAGGTTCGGTCGCAGCCCACCCGGCTCCGTGGTGGGTGGCTGGTACTCACGCGTGAAGACCTCCTCGGACACACGCCCGCGGAAGGGCGCCAGCACGGCCTGCTCGGCCGCGCTCGGCAGGCCGCGCGAGGCCAGCTCGGAGTTGGAGAAGTAGCTGCGGGTGCGCGTGTAGGCGCCGTAGAACAGGTGGGCGTTGCTCCACTCGAAGTCGAACGCGGCGGCCAGCGCCGCCCGCACCCGCGGGTCACGGAAGATCGGCCGGCGCGTGTTGTAGACGAAGCCCTGCATGCCGGTCGGGACCTCGTTGGGGATCTGCTCCTTGCGGATGCGGCCGTCACGCACGGCCGGCACGTCGTAGGCCCGGGCCCAGTTCTTCGACGAGGGCTCCTGGCGGAGGTCGTAGGCGCCGCCCTTGAAGGCCTCCAGCGCCACCGTGTCGTCACGGTAGTAGTCGTAGCGAATCGTGTCGAAATTGTAGCGGCCGACGTTGACCGGGAGCGCGGCGGCCCAGTAGTCCGGCACGCGCTTGTACGTGATCGACCGCCCGGGCTCGAAGGATTCCACGCGGTACGGCCCGCTGCCGAGCGGCGCCTCCAGCGTCGTCTTCGTGAAGTCCCGACCGCTCCAGTAGGCCTTCGACAGGATCGGGAGCTGCCCCAGGATGACCGGCAGCTCGCGGTTGTCGCCCGGCTTGAAGGTGAAGCGCACCGTCCGCGGCCCGGTCTTCTCGACGCTGGCCACGGCCCCGTAGTAGGTGCGGTAGAGCGGGTGGCCCTTCGTCCGCAGCGTCTCGAACGTCCAGATGACGTCGTCCACCGTGATGGGGCTGCCGTCGTGGAAGCGCGCGGCGGCGCGCAGCGTGAACGCCACCCACGCGCGGTCGGGCGGCGTCTCGATGGTCTCGGCGACCAGTCCATATTCGGACGAGGCCTCGTCCGACGAGGGGACCAGCAGGGTCTCGAACGTGCTGCCCATGCCCTGGGCCGGCACACCCTTGAGGATGAAGGGGTTCAGGTTGTCGAACGTGCCCGTGGCGGCGAGACGGACGTCGCCACCCTTGGGTGCCGCGGGGTTGACGTAGGCGAAGTGGCGGAACCCCGGGGGATACTTGAGATCCCCATGGATCGACAGCCCGTGGGTCGTCTCCGCGGCCGCCGGGCGGGGCCAGGCGGGGGCCGCGGCCAGCACCGCGGCCAGGACAACGGCGAACACCTTCATCCCAGGCAACTCGTTCATAGTACCTGGCCGCGAGGGCCGTGGCGAGTCGCGGGCGTTGACATGGCTGGGACGGGTCGGGGATAACAGCGGCCATGGACCTCGAGCTCAAGGGCACCGTGGCGGTCGTGGGCGGGGCGAGCAAGGGGCTCGGGCGCGCCTGCGCCCAGGTGCTGGCGCGCGAGGGCGCCCGGGTCGCGATCTGCAGCCGGACCCAGTCCGACCTGGAGAAGGCGGCGCAGGAGATCCGCGACGCAACCGGTACCGACGTCCTGACGTTCGCGGGGGACCTGGACCGGCACGAGACCATCACAGAGTTCATCGCGGCGACCGTCCGCCGGTTCGGGCGGCTCGACATCCTCGTCAACAACTCCGGCGGCCCGCCCCTGGCCCGCTCGCACAACGCGACGGAGGAGCAGTGGGCCACGGCGCTGCAGCGCTCGCTGCTGTTCTTCGCGCGGATGTCGCGCGAGGCCCTGCCCCAGCTCAAGCAGAGCGGGCGCGGCCGGATCATCAACATCCTGGCCGCCACCGTGTATCAGCCGATTCCGAACCTGGCCCTCTCCGGCGTCACGCGGCTGGGCGTCGTCGCGTTCATGAAGAGCCTCGCCGACGAGGTGGGACGGGACGGCGTGCTGGTCAACAACGTGTGTCCCGGCTCGATCCTCACCGAACGGATGCTCTCCAACGTGACGTCGCGCGCCAAGGAGCTCGGCATCTCGGTGGACGAGGCCCTCGCCCAGCGCGCGGCCGAGACTGCGGTGGGCCGCGTCGGCGACCCCGACGAGCTCGCCTACCTGGTCGCCTTCCTCGCCTCCAGCCGCTCGAGCTACATCACCGGCACGACAATGCTCGTCGACGGCGGCCTCGTCCGCTCCATCATCTGATTGAATGGGGGGCCCCGAAATGGCCCCCCATACCCCCCACACGCTCGCGACGCCCCGGCGGAGCCGTGGCGCCGCTCGATAGCCCGCTTCCTACACCCCCTCGAACACGTCGGCCCATTCCTCGAGCATCTCGGGGTGGCCGTGGCGGATGTGGATCGAGAAGTGGTTGTAGCCGGCGGTGCGCAGCTCGCGGATGCGCTCGCGCAGCTCGGCGCGTGAGGCCGTGAACGTCAGCGTGCGGATCAGGTCCGCGGTGCAGACCTCGTGCTCTTCCGGCCGGAGGAACATGAGGTGGCCGCGGTGGTTCGACAGGTAGCGCGCGTCGGTCGGCTCGTAGGCCTGGTAGATCTGCCGGTAGCGCTCGAGGAGCGGGGCGAGCTCCCGCGGCAGCGGGCGCCCCATGTCGCCGAATTCCGCGATCTCGACCAGGTTGTGCAATGCGATGGTCGCGTGCGGCCCGGCGTGCGCGCGGGCCCGCGCGCCGTCGAAGGCCTCGCCGTCCCGTAGCACGCAGCCGCCGGTGAAGGCGGTGGCGACGCGCGTGGCGGGGTCGACGCCCGCGGCGCGCCACGCCCCCAGCATGTCGGCGATCGCCGTCCGCGCGGTGCCCATGTGGCCGGTCGCGTAGATCCAGCCCGCGCCCAGCTCGGCGGTGAGGCGACGGCCCCGCGGGCCGAGCGCCGAGACGTGGAGCGGGATCGGGTCCTTCACGTTCACGACGCCGATCTCCGGGCTCAGGAAACGGATCTTCCGGCGCTTCCCCTCGAAGGTCCACTCGGGCGTGTCGCCGGCCAGCAGGCGCTGCACGATCCGGACGTACTCGACCATGTCGTCGAGCTTGACCGGTCCGAGCCCCATCGTGCGGCGAGCGGTGAAGCCGGTCGAGATCCCGAAGTCGATGCGTCCGGGCGCCAGCGCGTTCAGCGAGGCCAGCGCGCTCGCCGCGACCGGCGCGATGCGGTTGGAGGGGATCAGCACGCCGGTGGCCAGACGGATCCGTGAGGTCTGCACGGCCGCCGCGCCCATCGCCACGAAGACGTCGGCGTTGAGCATCTGGGTGTCGTAGAACCACGCCCGGGCGTAGCCGAGCTCCTCGGCACGCTTGACGACCTTCCACGAGTCCGCCGACGTCGCCAGGTTGATCCCGAAGTCCATGGTCACGCGAGACTGCGCCGCTCGACGAGGAGAGTCAAGCCGCCCCGCGAGATGGGATACTCTAGCGGCACCCGATGGTGGACCGCGACCCGACGCCCCTGCCCCCCGGCTTCGGCGAGGCCTGCTCCGCGATCGCGCGCGCCATCGCCGAGTCGCTCGAGCTCGAGCAGGTCCTCACCCGCGTCGGCGACGCCACGCGGCTCGTCGTCCCGTTCGAGACGATGGGCATCTGGCACGCCGCGGCCCCCGACGACCCGCTGACCCTCACGCTCGGCCCGGGCGGCCTCGAGGATCACGCGCGGCCCGGCCGTCCGCTCCGCCGCGTGGACCATTCCCCTCGGCTATGGCCGGACGCGGACGGCTTCCCGGTCTGCATCGCCGATGCATCGCGGGAGCTGGACGCGACCTTCGCGGGTGACCGGTTCGTGATCGAGCGCGGCTATCGCTCGGCCCTGGTGCTGGCCGTCGGCGACGAGACGAAGCAGATCCTCTGGTTCCTCCACCGCGAGCCGAGCGTCTTCGCCGCGTCCCACGCGCTCGCGCTGCAACCGGTCGCGGATCTCGCCCGCCTCGCGGTCGAGCACGACCAGCTGCAGCGGGTCACGCAGGAGCGCCGCCGGCGGCGCGACGGGCTCGAGGCGCTGCTGCGGACGCTGGCCGGCGCCCTCGACGTGCAGGCGGTCTTCGCGCAGATCTCGCAGGTGACGCAGACCCTGCTGGCCCACGACTACCTGACGCTGGGCCTCGTCACCCCCGGCGGCGGTATCCGGTTCCACGCGTCGTCGGCCGGCCAGGTGTCGCCGGAGACGCCCGAGTACCGCCCCACGACCGACTTCGGCGCGGACTCCCTGCAGTGGGACTACTACCTCGTCCGCGAGTACACGAACCTGCCGGACGGCGTCGTGCGCGTGCAGTTCTGGGATCCTCACGCGCGCCGGACGGTCTCGCGCGAGTTCCGCCCGACCGCCGCCCTGCTGAGGGCCTACACCGAGCGCGGGATCCGGTCCGAGCTCCGGGTGCCCATCTGGCTGCGCGGCGAGCGCGTCGGCTACCTGTTCTTCTGCGCGCGTCGCCCCGACGTCTACAGCGAGGAGGACGTCGAGCTCGGCCGTCGGATCGCGGACCACATCGCGCTGGCGATCGCCCACCAGCGCCTCGCCGAGGAGGCGCAGCGGGCCGCGCAGGCCCAGCAGCACGCGGCGCAGCTGCAGGAGCGGGTCGATGCGCTCGTCGAGGAGCTCGAGGGCGTCACGCCGCACCGCGCGCTCGGCCGCGCCCACAAGTGGCAGGACGCCCTCGCCCAGGCCACGAAGGTGGCGGAGACCGACACCACCGTGCTCATCACCGGCGAGTCGGGGACGGGCAAGGAGGTCGTGGCGCGCTTCATCCACCGGGCCTCGCGCCGTGGCGGACGTCCGTTCGTCGCGCTGAACTGTGCGGCGCTGCCCGAGACGCTGCTGGAATCGGAGCTGTTCGGCCACGAGCGCGGGGCCTTCACCGGCGCCCAGACCAGCCGGGCCGGTCGGATCGAGCAGGCCGCGGGCGGCGTCCTGTTCCTCGACGAGGTGGGCGAGATGAGTCCCGCCGTCCAGGCCAAGTTCCTGCGCGTGCTGCAGGAGCGCGAGTTCCAGCGCCTGGGCGGCACCGCCACGCTCCGCGCCGACGTGCGCGTCATCGCCGCGACCAACCGCGACCCCCGCGTCGCCATGGAGCGCGGCACCCTGCGCGAGGATCTCTACTACCGGCTCAGCGTCTTCGAGATCACCCTGCCCCCGCTGCGCGAGCGACCGGAGGACATCCTGCTGCTCGCCGAGGCCTTCCTGGAGGAGCTCGGACGCCGGGTCGGCCGCCCCGCCGCCGGCGTGTCGAAGGACGCGCGCGAGCGCCTGCTCAGCCATCCGTGGCCGGGCAACGTCCGCGAGCTGCGCAACGCCATCGAGCGCGCGGTGATCCTGTGCGAGGGCGGCCTCGTCACCGGCGAGCACCTGCCCATGTCATTGGGGACGGCGCCGCGTCCCGCCGCCGTCGCCGCCCCCGCTCCTCCCGCGCCCGTCGCGCCCTCGGCGATTCCGCCCGAGGGCGTGAAGCTGGAGGCGATCGAGCGCGAGCTGATCCAGACGGCGATGGCCCAGGCCCACAACAACAAGTCCGAGGCCGCCCGTCTGCTGGGCCTCGCCCGCGGCCAGCTCTACTCCCGCCTCAAGCGCTACGGCCTCACCCGCGCCAAGCGCTAGCGCGGCGCGCGCTCGGGCAACAGATCGCGGTACCATGCCTCGACCCGCCCGACGCCGGCTGGTGGTCGCCGAGCGTACCGGGTCGAGTCGACCCCCAGGAGGCACGCATGGCGAGCATCTACGTGAACACCGACAACTCCAGTGCGACGGGCAAGATCTATAAGGCCACCAGGGTCGGGAAGTCGGCGGCGGCGGCCGAGAAGAAGATGCAGGACGTCGTGAAAGCGCTCGTCGGGAAGGCGGCCGGCTTCACCGTGTCCGTGGTCGGAAAGGGCTACACGATCAGGATCGAGGTGACGAAGGCCGAGGCCTCCGGCGGCACGACGACCTACACCGTGCATCCCGAGATCGTGCGATTCCCGTCGAGTCCAGGCAAGGGAGGCGGTGGCGCCGAGATGGTCTCCACGCTGACCAAGGACCCCACCATCGCGGTGCAGGGCAACTCCGAGAGTCTGCTGCTGGATGGGATCGAGGCGGTCACCGAGAACATCGTGAACAAGAGCCTCCCGCTCATGAAGGTGGACATGACGAAGCGGTGACCCTCGGGGCGGGCTGAGCCTCCCGTGCGTCTCGTCACCCTCGGACTGGTCGCCGCGTGGGCCGCCGTGCTCGTCGGCGCCACCGCGTCCGCGGCGGACCTGCGCGTGACCTCGGCCGCCCTCGACACCCGGAAGGTGGTGGTCGGTCAGCCCGCCCAGCTGCTGATCCAGCTGGCCAACGACGGTCCCGGGGAGATCGGGCCAGTCGAGATCACCGTGGTGCCGCGGTCGCTGGCGGCGCCGCGGGAGACCGTCACGATCCCGGCTGGGGCGCTCCGAGAGCTGGAGATCGAGACGCGTCCGACCCAGCCCGGCTCGTTCAGCGTGCGGGCCAGAGTCGTCGTGGGCGGACGCCCGTTCTCCACGGTGGACGCCGGGGTCCTGGAGGTCGTCGACGCGCCCGGGGCCTTCGCGGCGTATCGCGACATCCTCCCGCTCGGGGGCGCGCTCCTGGCGCTCGCCGGCACCCTCGTCACCCTCATCGTGACCGTCTGGAAGCAGAGCCAGATCCTCGACGAGACGCGTCGGCAGAAGGCGGCCGAGACCGTGTCCCAGATCGTGCTCCAGGTGGCGCGCGACTACTACGGCACGATGAGCGGCGCCATCGGCCAGCTGGCGAGCGCCGCCCGTCGTCTCCAGATCGACGCCGCCGCCGAGGAACGCGAGCACCTGCTCGTCCGGTGCTTCTTCTTCTTCGGCATCGTGCTACACAAGGACAACGAGTTCAGCTTCGGCCAGGGCCTGCTGTTCCTCCCCGACCTCTGGGCCGAGGCCGACATGCGACGCATGATCGACGAGGTGCTCGAGCTCGTGCCCCTGACGCAGGCCCAGGAAGCCGTGATCCACAAGTGCTTCTCCGACGTGGCCGTGCTCCAGCGGGCCGGCGACTCCGCGGCGGTGACGCTCAAGGCGCGCAATCTCTACGAGCTCGAGCGGCTCCTCCTGGACCGGTTCACGAATCTCCGCGAGGATCACCGGCGCGTGCAGGAGGTCTTCGACGACGTGAAGGACCGCTTCGCCGACCCCGACGCGGCGACCTTGATCCAGGAGATCGAGCGCGCGATGCGGGGGTTGATGGAGTACGAGTTCACGACGATGTTCTCCGACTTCTACCGGGCGAGACCCGCACCGCGCTCGTGGCGATCTCGGTTCCGCGCCTGGCGGGAAGCCCGCCGCACCGCCGGCGCCGCCACCCGCGGCGACCGCCCGACAACCCTCCCCGCCTTCGACGACATCGTCCGGACCCCGAGCTGGCAGGAGACGCGGCGCATCCTCGAGCAGATCGAGGCGCGCCGGGCGGAGAAAGAGGCGAGGCCCCGCGTCGGCTAGACCGCGGGCCGGCTCACGCCCGATGCTCGACGATCCACTGCAGCCGTCGCAGCTGGGTGGACGCCGGGATCGCCCGCACGAGCGTGTCGCGCGCGAAGCACGCCACGGGGTTCTGCCACTGGGCGACGCGGCCGAAGCGCCACGACTGCCTGACGATCCGTGAGGTCCGCGCGAGACGACGCTCCTCGTAGGCCGCCAGCGCGGCCGGGACGTCGGCGGTCTCGTCGAGGCTCCGCGCGAGGACGACGCCGTCCTCGATGGCCTGGCACGCGCCCTGGCCGAGGTTGGGCGTCATGGGATGTGCGGCGTCGCCCAGCAGGGTGACGCGCCCACGAGTCCAGCGGGCCAACGGCTCGCGATCGTAGATGTCGTTGCGGAGGATCGCCTCCTCGTCGGTGGCCTCGAGGACGGCCTCGATCGGCGGATGCCAGCCGCGGAAGAGCCGCAGCAGGTCCGCCTTCCGGTGGCCGTCGTCGACCTCGCCCTCGGGCGCGTTCCGCGTCGCGTACCAGTAGACGCGGTCGTGGCTCATCGGGGCCAGCCCGAAGCGCGCGCCCCGTCCCCACGTCTCGCCGCCCGCGCCCGCCGGGAGTCGCCGGTGCTCGACGACGGCCACTCCGCGCCACGCGGTGTAGCCCGCGTAGCGCGGCGGCGCGGCGCCGAACAGCTGCGCGCGCACGACGGAGTGGAGGCCGTCGGCGCCGATCAGGACGTCGCCCCGGACCTCGCGCCCGTCGGCGAAGCGGGCCGTTACGCCGGTGGCGTCCTGCTCGACTGCCACGCAGGCCGCGCTCAGCCGCACCCGATTGGGTCCGTTGGCGCCCAGCAGCAGCGCGTGGAGCTCGGCGCGAGGCACGACCGTGACGAGCGGGTCGCCGGAGTCAGCCGGGACCGTGGCGAGGACGTTGCCGCGCCGCGACCGCAGGCCGCCGCCCGCCTGCGGCAGGCCGATGGCGCGCAGCGGTGCTGCCAGCCCGAGCTCGGCGAGCGCGTCGATCGCGTTGCGCCACAGCGACAGCCCGGCGCCGACCTCGTCGAGCCGCTCGGCGCGCTCGAAGATGCCGACGCGGATGCCCCGACGCCGGAGCGCGACGCCCGCGGCCAGGCCTCCGATGCCGGCCCCGATGATGATGCCCTCCAGGTCTCGCATGCGGCCGCTCCCATCACGATGGTGCGGCCGATCAGGCCATCTGTCGACGGCAGTCGTCCGCCGTCACCCACGTACGCGAATGCGCAGTGGGAGCTGTCCGGTTCCACGCAGGTGTCCGTTTCCGAGCACCCACCGTCCTGCGTCGTCCCGTGGCACTCACGCGCACCAACCCCTCGATTTTTCGAGCCGGCGAGGGCCCCGCACGCACGGCTGGGTGCGGCACGGGAATCGCACTCGGGCGCCGGCATGTCACACCGGAGCGTGGAAACGATCATCGGCAGGCTGGTCACCGACGAGGGCTTCCGCCGGCGGTTCCTGACCGAGACGGCGGCGGTGCTCGACGAGCTCCGCCAGCGCGGCTGCGAGCTCACCCCGGTCGAGACTCAGGCGCTCACGGCGATCGATCCCGCGGCCCTCCGCGCCTTCGCCAGCGGGCTCGACGAGCGGCTCCAGAAGATCGACCTGGCGGCCGAGTGAAAGGACGACAGCCATGGGTGGCGCCATCGAGCTCCTGATCCGGTACGGCTACGCGGTGGTCTTCGGCCTGGTGTTCGCCGAGCAGATCGGTCTGCCGATCCCCTCCGAGCCAGTTCTGTTAGCGGCCGGCGGTCTGGTCGGCGGCGGACACCTGAGCCTCGTCGTCGTGCTCGCCGCGGCCGTGACGGCCTCGCTCATCGGCGACACGGCCTGGTACTGGATGGGCCGCGCCGGCGGCCCGCGGGTGCTCGGCTGGCTGTGCCGGATCTCGCTCGAGCCCGACTCCTGCGTGCGGCGCACCCAGGGCGTGTTCGGCACCTACGGGGCGCGCGCGCTCGTCTTCGCGAAGTTCGTGCCCGGCCTCAGCACCGTGGCGCCGCCGCTCGCCGGCGTGGTGCGGATCCCGCTGCGGGACTTCCTGCTCTTCAGCGCGCTCGGCGCCCTGCTGTGGGCCGGCGCGTTCGTCACGGTCGGCTGGGTGTTCAGCGCGCAGCTCGAGGTCGTCGCGGGCTTCCTGGAAGAGCTCGGCGCCCGGGCGCTCGCGCTGGGCGCGCTGGCCGTCGTCGGGTGGGTCGCCTGGAAGTACGTCTCGCGCCAGCGCTTCCTCCGCAAGATGCGGATCGCGCGGATCAGCCCGCAGGAGCTCAAGCGCCGGCTCGACACCGGCGAGGCGACGATGGTCGTCGACATCCGCGACCGGCTCGACTTCGAGGCCGAGCCGTCGATCATCCCCGGCGCCCTGCACCTCACGACCGAGGAGCTGGAGCGTCGGCACCACGAGATCCCGCGCGAGCGCGACGTCGTCCTCTACTGCACGTGCCCCAGCGAGGCGTCGAGCGCCCGTGTGGCGCTGCTCCTGAAACGGCGCGGGATCGAGCGCGTGCGGCCCCTGGCCGGAGGCTTCCGCGCCTGGCGCGACCTCGGCTACCCGATGATGACCCTCACGGCGGTGAGTGGAGGCAGCCATGACTGAGCCGATCCTGTTCGTGGTCCACGACGATCCCGACACGCTGACGACCGTCGCGTCCGCGCTGCAGCGGCGGTTCGGGGCCGACTACCGGATCCTGACCGAGGCGTGCCCGACCCAGGCCCTGGCCCGGCTCGAGGCCGCGTGCGGATCCGGCGAGCCGGTGGCGCTCGTCATCGCCGGCGTGTCGACGCCCGACCAGTCGGCGTGCGACTGGCTGGCCCGGGTGCACGAGCTCTGCCCGCGCGCCTCGCGCTGCGCCCTCGTCCGCTACGGCGAGGGGCCGACGTACCCGGTGGTCCGGCGCGCGCTCGTGCTGGGCCAGGTCGACACCTATCTGCTCATGCCGGTCGGGGATCCGGAGGAGCGGCTCTATCCGATGGTGAGCGAGATCCTCGCGAGCTGGGCCCGGGCCACCCGGCCGCGCGTACCGGTCGTGACGATCGTCGGCGAGCGGTGGGCGGAGCGCAGCCACGAGCTGCGCGATCTCCTCTCGCGCGCCTCGGTGCCGTTCGCGTTCCTCGCCCACGACAGTGACGAGGGGCGGGCGCTGCTCGCGCGGGCCGGCCACACGGGCGCCCTGCCGGCGGTCATGTTCCGCGGCCAGTGCCTCGCCGACCCGACGAACGTCGAGCTCGCCCGGATGCTGGGCGCGGGCTCGCACGCCGAGGGCGGCCTCTACGACCTCGTGATCGTCGGCGGCGGCCCGGCCGGTCTCGCCGCCGCCGTGTACGGCGCCTCCGACGGGCTGCGCACGCTGGTCATCGAGCGGCAGGTCGTCGGCGGGCAGGCCGGCACGAGCTCGATGATCCGCAACTACCTCGGCTTCCCGCGCGGCCTCAGCGGCGCCGAGCTGGCGGCGCGGGCCCAGGAGCAGGCGGTCTCCCTCGGTGCGGAGTTCCTCCTCACCACCGACGTGGTGGCCGTGAACGCCGTCGGCGCCGAGCGCGTCGTCACGCTGGCCGAGGGCGCCGAGGTCCGCGCCCGCACGGTCGTCATCGCCACCGGCGTCTCCTACAACCGGCTGGCGATCGAGGGCATCGACGGCCTGCTCGGCAAGGGCGTGTTCTACGGCGCGGCGACGTCGGAGGCGCCCGCCCACGCCGGCCGCGACGTCTTCGTGGTCGGCGGCGGCAACTCGGCCGGCCAGGCCGCCGCGCACCTCGCGCGGTACGCGGCGAGCGTCACGGTGCTCGTCCGCGCGGGCGGGCTCACGATGTCGGACTATCTCGTGCGGCAGCTCGCGCGGACCGACAACGTCCGGATCCGCTATCACGCGGAGGTCGCCGGGGTCGTGGGCACGCGCCGCCTGGAGGCGATCGACGTGCGGGACACGGAGAGCGGTGTCATCGAGCGGCTGGCCGCGCGGGCGATGTTCGTGCTGATCGGCGCCGGCCCTCACACCGACTGGCTGGACAAGACGGTCCAGCGCGACGGCCAGGGCCACATCCTGACCGGCCGCCACGTCGACCGCGACGAGGCCGCCCGGCCGGCGTGGACCGAGACGCGGGCGCCCCTCATGCTCGAGACGAGCCTGCCGGGGGTCTTTGCGGCGGGCGACGTCCGCCACAACTCGCCGCGCGGGGTGGCGGCGGCCGTCGCCGACGGCGCCAACGCGGCGCGGGCCAGCTGGGAGTACCTTCACGGAGAGTGAGGACGCCATGACGACTGTCCGGGTCAGTACGTGCATCGTCGGCGGGGGGCCGGCCGGCCTCCTGCTCGGCCTGCTCCTGGCCAAGCGCGGCGCCGACGTCCTGGTGCTGGAGGGCCACGAGGACTTCGAGCGCGAGTTCCGGGGCGAGGTCCTGCAGCCGAGCACCGCCCACCTGCTGGACGAGCTCGGCCTGCTCGACTACGTGCTGGCCCAGCCGCACTCGATCCTCGAGGCCGGCAAGGTGCGCCTCGACGGGGCGGAGATTGGCGAGTTCTCGTTCAAGCGGATCGCGCCGCGGTACCCCTACGCCATCTGGATGCCGCAGCCGATCTTCCTCGACGCGCTCCTCCGCAAGGCGCAGCCGTTCCCGTCGTTCCAGTGCTGGATGGGCGCCAAAGTGTCGAAGCTGATCGAGGAGGATGGGCGCGTCGTGGGCGTGAGCGGGCTGCGCCACGGCAAGGCGCCGTTCGAGGTCCGCGCTGACGTCGTGATCGGCGCGGACGGACGCTACTCGGCCGTCGCCCGGCTGGGCGGGTTCCAGGCCGAGTACGAGCACCACGACTTCGACATCATCTGGTTCACGATCGAGCAGCCGCCCGGCTGGTCGAGCACGTTCTACGTCTCGCTCGGCGAGGTCCGCGGCCTCATGCTGCCCAAGTACCCGCGCCACATCCAGGCCGGGATCCTGCTGCCGACCGGCGAGTGGCGGCGCTGGCGCCAGGAGGGCGTGGCCGCGGTGGCCGCGCGTCTGCGCCGGTTCGATCCGATCTTCACCGGCTTCGCCGACGCGCTCACGGACTTCACGCCGTTCTTCCCGCTGGAGGGCCTGATCCGGCTGATCGACGACTGGGCGCGCGACGGCCTGCTCCTCATCGGCGACGCGGCCCACACCATGAGCCCGGCCGGCGCCATCGGCGTCAACGTCGCGCTCGCCACCGCCGCGGTGGCCGCGCAGGAGATCTATCCGCGTCTCGGTCGGGGGCCGATCCCACGCGAGGAGCTCCGGACGGTCCAGCGGCTGCGGGAGGACGACGTGCGGACCCTCCACCGCCTACAGCTCGGGGCGCAGGGCGTGCTGCTCGGTCAGAGCAGCCGCAACCCGATCGTGCGCTGGCTGATCCCGAGGGCGCTGCCGCTGTTCTTACAGTCGCCGCTGCTGCCGCGCGTGCAGCGCCGGCTCTTCTTCGGCGCCCCGCTGCCGCCGCTCGACCCCGCCTTCAGCTTCCGGGAGCAGGCGGTCTCCTGACCTCGGGTCAGTTCCGAACCGCGGGCGACACCGCCTCGTCGCCCAGCTTGCGGTAGAGCGAGGCCAGGCTGATCTCGAGAATCCGGGCCGCCTCGCGCTTGTCGAAGCCGGCCTGCGCGAGCACGTCCCGGACGTACTGGCGCTCGAATTGCCGGAGGGCCTCGCGCAGCCCGTGGACGGAGGGCGGCGCGACCGGCGCGCCCAGCGCCGGGGCCAGGTGCTGCAGGGTGAGCTGAGGCCCGTCCCCGAGGACCATCGCCCGCTCGAGCACGTTCTCCAGCTCCCGCACGTTGCCCTTCCACGGCTGCCTCGCCAGCACGCGCAGCGCCCCGGCCTCCACGTCGACGAACGCCGTCCCCAGCTTGGCGTTGAGCCGCTGCAGGAGGTGCTCGATCAGCAGCGGAATGTCGCCACGCCGCTCGCGCAGCGGGGGCAGCGTGATCTGGACGACGTTGAGCCGGTAGAAGAGGTCCTCGCGGAAGCGCCCGGCCTCGACCTCCCGGGCGAGGTCACGGTTGGTGCTGGCGACGAGCCGGACGTCGACCGGGACCGGTCGGGTGGCGCCGACGGGCCACACCTGCCGATCCTCGATCACGCGCAGCAGCTTGACCTGCAGCACGAACGGGAGCTCGCCGATCTCGTCCAGGAAGAGCGTCCCGTGGTTGGCTGCCGCGAACAGGCCGAGGTTGGCCTGCAGCGCCGACGTGAAAGCGCCGCGCACGTGGCCGAAGAGCTGACTCTCGATGAGGGTCTCCGGGATCGCCCCGCAGTTGACGGCGACGAACGGGCCGTGACACCGTCCGCTCGCCGCGTGGATGGCCTCGGCGGCCAGTTCCTTGCCCGCGCCGCTCTCCCCGGTGATGAGCACGTTGCTCGGCGTCACCGCGCAGCGCGCGATGTGCTCGCGGACGGCCACGATCGCCGGGCTCTCCCCGACCAGGGCCTGGCCGACGGCGCGTGGCGGTACCTCCCGCGGTGACGGGCGGGCGCGCTCGACGCCGTGGCCCTGACGGAGCACGCGCTGCACCGCCAGCCGCAGGGCGTCCAGCTCGAACGGCTTGAGCAGGTAGTCCCCGGCGCCACGGCGAAGCGCCTCGATCGCGGTCTCGACGGTGGCGTAGCCGGTCATGAGGATGACGCCGACGCGGGGGTGGAGCGCGCGGGACTGCTCGAGCACGTCGAGCCCGGTCAGCCCCGGCATCTTGAGATCGCTCAGGACGACGTCGAACTCCTGCTGCGCGAGACGGCGGAGCGCCTCCTCACCACTGTCGGCGGTGTCGACCTGGTAGCCATCCTCTCGCAGCGCGCATCCGATGGCCTCCTGGATCGTGGATTCGTCGTCGACCACTAGAATGCTCGCGGTCATGGCAGCCTCCGGGCGAGCGGAACTTCACTGGGGGTCACGTACGGCTCCGAACGAACCTGGCGGCAGGAGGCAACTTTCAGAGCGGTCACGACGTTATGCATCAATCGGCACCGAAGCCAGCGCCGCGACATTACCGTTGTTCCCCCCGAGGGAGCAAGGGCTCCGTGGACGAAATTTCTACGGCGTTCTCATTCCTGAGAACGCATCATCGACCTCCGTCGCACTCGTGAGAAGGCTGCGCCGCAGGCGTCCTTCAATCGCTCACCTTTTCCGGAGGTTGCACCGGCGCCAGTGTGGCACCGCGCTTGCCGCACCGGCGGCCGCCGCGACCCTGGGCTCTCCGCGCTCTTCCGGCGCGAGACGGCCGCGGAGGGAGGCAGTGCCATCCATGAACAGGACGAAGTGGCCGGTGGTGGGCGTCGTACTCCTCATCGTGTTCTTCGGAATCGCCGAGGGCATCCAGGCGCAGTTCCGCGCCCGCGATCCGGGCGTACGCGGCGGACCGGCCGGAGCCGGTGACCCGGTCCCCGGATTGACGTCCGAGGAGAGCCGGATGTTCAGCGTGGGGCTGGAGGACTTCTCCGAGGAGGAGGGCGTCAGCGACGGCGTCGGTCCCCGCTTCAACTTCGTGGGATGCGCGGGCTGCCACCAGCAGCCCGCCATCGGCGGCACGAGCCCCGCGTCGAACCCGCTGTTCCGCGTGATGGACGACCTGCGGTTCGCGGGCAACGTCATGCCGTCGTTCATCACGCGCGACGGCCCGATCCGGGAGGCGCGCTTCCAGTTCCACCCCGACGGCAGCCGCGACGGGGGTGTCCACACCCTGTTCGTGATCACCGGCCACCCGGAGGCGCGCGGCTGCAACATCCGGCAGGAGGACTTCGAGCGGCAGATCCGCAACCGGAACATCGTCTTCCGGATCCCGACGCCGACCTTCGGCCTCGGGCTGATCGAGCACATCCGCGACAGCACCCTCCTGGCCAACCTGAACGCCGACTCGTTCACGAAGCGGAGCCTCGGCATCAGCGGGCGGCCCAACCGGAACGGCAACGACGGGACGATCTCGCGGTTCGGCTGGAAGGCGCAGAATCAGTCGCTGCTGCTCTTCTCCGGTGAGGCCTACAACGTCGAGATGGGGATCACCAACGAGCTGTTCCAGAGCGAGCGCGAGGAGAACACGAGCTGTCAGTTCGCCCCGGTGCCCAACGACGTCACGCCCAATGTGAACCTGATCGGCGCGATCGAGAACTTCGCCAACTTCCAGCGCTTCCTGGCGCCGCCGCAGCCGTCGCCCGACACGCCGGGGGGGCGCGACTCGATCGGTCGGGGCCGTCAGACGTTCGCCGCCGTGGGCTGCGCGCTCTGCCACACGCCGACGCTGAAGACCGGCACGACCACGGTGGCCGCCCTGGCCAACAAGGAGGCCCATCTGTACTCCGACCTGATGCTCCACCAGATGGGACCCGGGCTCGCCGACGACATCCTGCAAGGCGCGGCCCGTGGCGACGAGTTCCGCACCGCCCCCCTCTGGGGGCTCGGCAAGCGGATCTTCTTCCTCCACGACGGGCGGACGAACGACCTGCTCGAGGCCATCCGCGCCCACCGCAGCGACGGGAACTCGAAGTTCGGCCCGTCGGAGGCCAACGCCGTCATCGACCGGTACAACCGTCTCGACGACCGCGCGAAGCAGGACCTCGCGAACTTCCTCCGCTCGCTGTAGGGCGATCGTGGGATTGGGGCGCCACGGCCGTGCCGTGGCGCCCCTCGAGACTGGAACCGACTCCTAGGGGCCTGCGCGCCGCTTGAGCTCGGGGATGACGTACTTCCCGAACATCTCGATGGACGTCATCACGGTGTCGTGCGGCACGGTCTCGGTGGCCATGAGGAACTGCAGCTCGTCGACGCCGGCCTCCTCGTGGATGGCGATGCCGCGCAGGCAGCTCTCGGGATCACCGGCGACGAGCACCCCACGCTCGACGAGCGTGTCGGCGTCGATCTGGTTCCACAGCGCCGAGGCGATCTGGCCCGACCCGCCCGAGAGGTCGACCGCCGGGGCGCCCTCCGCGCCCTCGGTCTTGATGTAGCGCGCGAAGTTGGCCCTCAGGTGGTCGGGCACGCCGCCCCACGACTCGACGAGCTGCTCGTAGAGGTGGGTCTGGTCCTTGAGGTACGGCCGGTCGGGGCCGAAGAACGTGCGGAGCGACTTCGCGGCGAGCTCGCGCGCGGCCTTGTTGTCGGGGCCGCAGAGTCCCATCGTGGAGCTCAGCCACTGTCCGTTGACGAACTTGCCGACCGGCGTCGCGTGGCGGACGCGCTCCTTGTAGGCCTTGATGTGCGGCGTCAGGTACGAGGGCGAGGCGACGCTCAACGCCATCACGCCGATGCCCAGCTCGGCGGCGAGCTGGTAGGTCGCCGGCTGCAGCGCGGCCACCCAGATGCCGGGATGCGGCTTCTGGTACGGCTTCGGGCGCACCTCGCGCGGCGGGACGTTCCAGAACTGGCCCTCCCAGGAGAACAGGCCGTCCTCCCAGATGCGCGGGATCATCCGCAGCGACTCCTCCCACATGGCGCGGGTGTTGCGCGGATCGATCCCCATGCCGGTCTGCTCGTAGGCCGCCGAGCGCCCGGTACCGAACTCCACGCGGCCGCCCGACAGATGGTCGACCATCGCCACCCGCTCGGCCACCCGCACCGGGTGGTGGTAGGGCAGGATGACGACGCCGAACCCGAGGCGGATGCGCTTCGTCAGCCGGCTGAGCGCCCCGAAGATCACCTCCGGGCAGGGCGACATCGAGAAGCTCGTCAGGAAGTGGTGCTCGACGAACCACACGGTGTCGAAGCCCATCCGATCCGCCAGCACGCACTGCTCGATCGTCTCATCGATCACCGCGTGGTCGTCGACCACCGGCCGCTGCATCTCGTAGGCCAGGCTCAGTCTCATGGCGGGAGCATACTGCAGTGGTCTATGCTCGTGCCATGACGAAGCCCAGCACGCTCGAGGTCGACCTCTACAGCGACACCGTGACCCGCCCCACCCCGGACATGCGCCGCTTCATGTGCGAGGCCGAGGTGGGCGACGAGCAGAAGCACGAGGACCCCACCGTGAACCTGCTCCAGGAGATGGTCGCCGAGCTCCTCGGCAAGGAGGCGGCAGTGTTCCTGCCGTCGGGGACGATGTGCAACGAGATCGCCCTGCGCGTGCACTGCCGGCCGGGCGAGGAGATGCTGGCCCACGCCACCGCCCACCCGATCCACTTCGAGACGGGCGGTCCCGGCGCGCTGGCCGGCGTCAACATCCGCCCGCTGAACGGGTCGCGCGGGCAGTACGACGTGGCGGCGCTGGAGGAGGGCATCCGCCCCGACTTCCGCCACTACCCGCGCAGCCGCCTGGTGTGGGTCGAGCAGACGAGCAACCTCGGCGGTGGCTCGATCTGGCCGCTCGAGCGCGTGCGCGCCGTGACGGACGTCGCCCGGCGCCACCGCCTGTCGACGCACCTCGACGGCGCCCGGCTCATGAACGCGGTGGTGGCCAGCGGCGTGGCCGCCCGCGACTGGGCGGCGTGCTTCGACTCGGCCTGGATCGACTTCACCAAGGGCCTCGGTGCCCCGGTCGGCGCCGCGCTGGCGGGCTCGCGCGACTTCATCGCCGAGGCGTGGCGGCTCAAGCAGCAGATGGGCGGCGCCATGCGCCAGGCCGGCATCATCGCCGCCGGCGGCGTCTACGCCCTCCGCCACCACGTCAAGCGGCTCGCCGAGGACCACGCCAACGCCCGCCGGCTGGCCGAGGGCCTGGCCGCGCTGCCCGGCGTCGTGCTCGATCCCGCGACGGTGGAGACGAACCTGGTCTTCTTCGAGCTCACCGGCCCACTCGACGCGCCGACGGTCGTCGACCGCCTGCTCGCGCGCGGCGTCCGCATGGGCGCCATGGGCCCCCGCACCATCCGCGCCGTCACCCACCTCGACGTCAGCGCCGCCCAGATCGAGCGCGCGCTCGACGCCGCCCGCGAGGCGCTGACCCGGGGCTAGTCTTCCCGGCCCCGCCCGACTGGGGCAGCCTACCCGATAGCTCCGGGCGTGACGCCTGACAGCCGTTCCCGCTCGCGCGACGCGGCACCACCATCCTCGCGAAACTCGAGGGGTTCCGCGTGCGGCACGCCTGGCATCTCCCATGCTGCCGGACACCATGGACACACCTCGCGGAGAGGAGATGGCCATGAGGCGAATAGTCCTGGCGCTCTACGGCATCACGGCAGCGGTGGCGGCCCTGTACCCGATGGTGAGCGAGGCGGGAATCATCGCGAACCACAACGAGACGCTGGTCCGGGATCCCCGGTAGACGAGGGCGCGACTCGGCGGAGACAGGGTGATGAGGCGATGATCTGGACATCGCTCCTCTCCCCCCGCCGAGCGGCTGCGCGGTTGGGCGGACGCCTCGCAGGCATCCTGGCGCAATCGGCCCGGACCCGCGGACACTACGCAAGGGCCGAGCGACTCTTCCGGTGGGCGCTGCGAGCGGCAGAACGCGCGCTCGGGCCGGCCGACATCGAAGTCGCCGCTGCTCTCAACAATCTGGGGGTGCTGTACAAGGACCAGGGGCGGTACGACGAGGCCGAGAGCGTGTACCAGCGGGCCCGGGCGATCCTCGTTGCGCGAGAGGAGGAATCGCTCGAGCTCGCCACCCTGTACCACAACCTCGGCGGGCTCGAGCACGCCCGTGGTCGGTGCGCCCGGGGCGAGCCGCTCGCGCGACGGGGGCTCGAGATCCGCGAGCGAGCGCTCGGACCGGAGCATCCGGATGTGGCCGCCGACGCGGCGGCCCTGGCCGCGATCCTGGACGGAGCGGGCAAGCGTGAGGAGGCGGAGGCGCTCTTCCGCCGGTCCCTGACGACCTTCGAGCGCGTCTACGGGTCGCACCACTACGAGATCGCCGTCACTCTCAACAACCTCGCCGCGCTCCACCAGGCAAAGGGCGACGCCGAGGAGGCCGAGCGGCTCTATCGGCGGGCGCTCACAATCAAGGAGCAGCGTCTCGGCGCGGACCACCCGGACGTCGCCATGACCTTGAACAACCTGGCGGTCCTCTACGCTTCACACGCTCGAGGCGCCGAGGCCGAGCCGATGTACCGGCGTGCGGTGGCGATCTTCGAGACGGCGCTCGGGCCGCGCCACCCCAAGACCATCGCGTGCCGCGAGAACCACGGTGTGCTCCTGCAAGCGCTGCAGCGCCCGGGCGCCGCCTCGTCGCTGGAGCTTGCTCAGCGGCCTGGTGTTCCCGCGACGACGCTGAAGTGGGCGACCGTCCAGCGCGCGAGGAGCTCCGGGTCGGGTTCCTGAGCGATGCCGGGGACGCGGGAGGTCGCGATGGTGCCGCGGCCGGTGAGGACCAGCTCGGGCTTGCCGAGGTCGTCGTCGTAGAAGTACGACGACGGGAAGATGTCGCCGGCGTAGGTGAAGTTCGGCAGCGTCGCGAGCTCGGCGCAGATGGCGCCGCCGACCGCGGTCTCGAGCATTCCGCCGACCCAGCACGGGATCCCGTGCTCGGCGCACAGCGCCTGAATCCGCCGCGAGGCGTCCAGCCCGCCCACCCGGGCCATCTTGATGTTGATCACGCGGCAGGCGCCGAGCCGCATCGCCGCCTCGACGTGGGCCAGGCTCAGCGCGCTCTCGTCCAGGCAGATCGGGGTCTCGAGCTTGGCCTGCAGGTCGGCGTGATTGACCAGGCTCAGGCCGTCGTCGGCCAGCGGCTGCTCGATCATCGCGAGGCGATACCGGTCCAATCGCCGGAACAGCTCGGTGTCGGCCGGCGAGTAGGCGGCGTTGCAGTCGACGTGGAACGTGAAGGTCGGGAACGTCGACCGCACGGCCGCAACCATGTCGAGGTCCCAGCCCGGCCGGAACTTCAGCTTGATGCGCGGGAAGCCCGCGTCGATCGCCGTCTGGATCTTGCCCATCAGCGCGTCGAGCGAGTCCTGCACGCCGAAGTCCGCGCCCACCGCGACGGCGTCGCCGGTGCCGCCGAGCGCGACGTGCAGCGGCACGCCGCGGCGCTTCGCCTCCAGCACCCACCAGGCGATCTCCAGCGCGGCCCGCGCGAACTGGTTGCCCTTCACGAACGCGAGCCGGTCCAGCAGGTCCGAGGCCGATGTCAGATCTTGGCCGACGAGCGGGCGGGCCATGTGCTCGCGGAGCGTGTGGAAGGTCGCCACCGTGTGCTCGGCGGAGTAGTTCGGGACGTACGGCGGACAGCCCTCGCCCCAGGCGTGGTGACCGCCGCCCTCCATCCGCACGAGGATGGTGTCGGTGGCCGTCTGGTCGCCGTACGAGGTCTTCCACACGAACGCCAGCGGCACCCGCACCCAGTAGACGTCGATCCGTTCGATCAGCATGCCGCGAGGCTGCGCTCGCCGGGGTCCGGAGTCAAGGTTGGTGCTATCATCCCGCGGCGATGACCGCGACGAACGACCAGCGGACCTCAACGGCCCCGATGTCGTCGGCGCCGTTCGTGTGGCGCGACGACGGCCGGCCCGACTGGGGCGGCATGTGGACCTCCTTCTGCGAGCTGGCGCTCTTCGGCGGGCCGCCGCAGCGCGGGCCGGACAGCGCGCTCCGCGCGCCCGCCGGCGACGCCGTCGACTCCGACCGCGAGATGCTCGTCGAGATGCGCCGCGGCATCTGGGAGACGACCGGCCTCTACGCGGAGTCGACCGCCCCCGGCTGGCTCACGGTCACGTGCGACTCGGTGGAGATGGCCGCGTGGATGGCCGAGGCCATCGGGCTCGAGAACGTCGCCGCTCACGCCGACGAGGACCGGCTCCTGCTCCCGGCCGGCCCTGACTATCGCCTGAAGGACGAGGTGAAGAGCATCATCACGGTCGTGGCGAAGACGCACCACTACTGGCAGGCGCACGTCCTCGGCGCCGGAGACCGCGAGTAGCCGTGCGCTATCCCTACCGCTGCACCGCCTGCGGTCTCGAGTTCGTCGTGTCGCGACCGGTGCGCGACGCGGCCCTGGAGACCTTCTGCCCGCACGACGCCGCCCCGGCCGAGCGGATCTTCACCGTGCCGGAGATGAACATGAACCGGCCGCCGTCGACCACGCCCACGCCGCCGTCCAGCAGCTTCTCGCACCACGGCCACTCGCACGGCCCCGGTACGGGTCACCACACCCACTGACGTGAGCCAGTACGCGCACCCGACGCGGTACGGACGGATCACCGCGCCCACCGAGGCGTGGCTGGCCCAGGCGCCGTCCGAGCCGATCCTCGAGCCCGCGCTGCCGATCGTCGACACCCATCACCATCTGTGGGAGCGGCCCGACCATCGCTACCTGCTGCCGGAGCTGCTCGCCGACCTGGGCAGCGGCCACAACGTCGTGGCCACCGTGTTCCTCGAGTGCCACGCGATGTACCGCGCGCGGGGACCGGTCGAGCTGCGGCCGGTGGGCGAGACGGAGTTCGTCACGGGCATCGCGGCGATGAGCGACAGCGGCCTCTATGGCTCTACGCGCGTCGCGGCCGGCATCGTGGGCTTTGCCGATCTCGCGCTGGGCGACCGCGTCGAGCCGGTCCTGGAGGCCCACCTCCGCGCGGGCGGCGGACGCTTCCGCGGCGTGCGCCACGCCGCGGCGTGGGACGCGAGCGAGATCATCGGCAACAGCGCCGTGGCCACCGGGCCGCACCACATGCGGCGGCCGGAGTTCCGGGCGGGCCTCGCCCGGCTGACCGCGCTCGGCCTGTCGCTCGACGCGTGGGTCTTCCACCCCCAGCTCGCCGACGCGATCGACCTCGCCCGGGCCGCGCCCACCGCGAACATCATCGTGGGCCATTGCGGAGGGCCGCTCGGCTACGGTCCCTACGCTGGCAAGCGCGACGAAGTGTTCGCCGTCTGGAAGGCCGGTGTTACCGAGCTGGCCCGGTACCCGAACGTCACCATGAAGCTCGGCGGCATGATGATGCGTCTCGCCGCCTACGACTACGGGGCCCTGCCGGCGCCGCCGTCCTCCGCCGAGCTCGCGGCGCACTGGCGTCCGTACATCGAACATTGCATCGAGTGCTTCGGGTCCACGCGGTGCATGTTCGAGAGTAATTTTCCGGTCGAGAAGATGGGGATCGGGTACGCCGCGCTCTGGAACGCGTTCAAGCGGCTCACCGCCGGCGTCTCGGCCGACGACAAGCACGCCCTCTTCAGCGGCACCGCCCGGCGCGTCTACCGGCTCGACTGAGCGCGCGCCGCGCGCGTCCGGCGCTGGCTCGTCGATTGCTTGTCTCCCCCGGTACGCGAGGGGAGATGAAGTAATGAGTTGCAAGATCCTACTCGTCGACGACTCCCGCGACCTCCTGGACGCCTACGTTGCCGTCCTCGAAAGCAGCACGCCATATGAGGTTCAGACGGCCACGGGTGGCCGCACGGCGATGGAGATCATCCGCGAATGGCGCCCGGACATCGTCGTGACCGACGTCATGATGCCCGACCTGAACGGGCTCGAGCTGATCTCGCACATGCGCAGCGAGCTGCCGCCGCCCCTGCCGACCATCGTCGTGTGGTCGGGATTTCCCGACTTCGAGGAAGAGGCGCGACGGCGGGGGGCCCGGGTCTTTCAGCCCAAGCCGCTCTACCCGGACGACCTCGTCGTCCTCATCGAGTCGCTGGTCGGCCGGCACGAGCCGCCCGAGCACCTCCGGGCCGGCGCGCAGGCCCGCCGCCAGGAGGCGAGCCAGCTGGCGCGCACGCAGGTGTCGGCCACCCTCGCCCGCCGACCCTACTTCCGGGACGTCGCCGCGCTCAACGCGCGGCTGATCGCCCGCTACTTCGGCGACCCCGACGTCGGACTCCTCGTGATGGACGACGGCCACCTGCGCGTGTTCGCCGCCTCCGACAACTGCTGGGCCGTCGGCAGCCGCGTCGAGGGCATCCTCGGCTACGCGGTGGACGTCGTGGAGAGCGGCTCGACCCTCATCGTGCCCGACCTCGCGGCGATGCCGCCGAGCACTTCGCGCGCGCCCACGCCGGAGGCGCACCTGCTCGTCGCGGTGCCGCTGCGCGCCGACGGCGTGACGATCGGCGCCCTCGCGCTCGCCGACCGCCGGCCCCTGCCCTTCGACGTGCACGACCTCGCCATCCTCGAGCACGTCGGCGACCGGCACGCCGACGTTTTCGCGGGCCGCGACGCGACAAAGGCGCCGCGCGAGCCGGGCGTGCTTCCCTACGAGACGTGGCGGTACGCGCTCCGCTGCGAGCTCGAGCATCTGCGGAACGGACGGGCCCTCGTCATCGCGCTGGCGTCGCTGCCGCTCACCGGCGGCCCCACGATCCCGGTCGGCTCGCCGGAGGACATGCTGAAGATCACGCGGGTCGTGGAGCGTCTGCTCGCGCGGATGCCGCCCCGCGCGGCGGTGGGGCGGCTCGCGTCGAGCACCGTCGCCGCCTACGTCCTCGTGGAGGACGCCGCGGCGGGCGAACGGGCGCTGGGCGCGGTGCTTGCGATGCTCGCCGACGAGCCGGATCGCACGTGCGTGGCGCTGCTCACGGTGCGGGAGCTCTACCCGACCGACGGAGGCGTGGCGTTCCTCGAAGTCGCCCAGTGGCTGCTGGCGGCGGCGACGGCGCAGGGGCCGGGGACGATGCTCCGGACCCGCCTCGAGCCCGAGCCCGCCGAGGTCCGACGCGCAGCGTGAGGGATCGCTCGCCTTCTCGTCGCGGGGCGCCTATCCTAGCAGCGCTCAACGATGAGTATCACGCCACCGGCCCCGGACGCCCCGCCCGTCTCGGCCGCCCAGAAGTGGGCCATCACGTTCACCGTGATGGTGGTGGCGTTCATGCAGATCCTCGACACCAGCGTCACCAACGTCATCCTGCCCCACCTGCAGGGCTCGCTCTCGGCCGGACTGGACGAGGTGTCGTGGGTGATCACCTCCTACCTCGCCGCCAACGCGGTCGTGATCCCCGCCACGGGCTGGCTGGTCGGTCTGTTCGGGCGCAAGCGCGTCTTCCTCGTGTGCACGACGCTGTTCGTGGTGACCTCGTTCCTCTCCGGCGCCGCGCCCGACCTCACCACGCTGATCATCGCGCGGATCTTCCAGGGGCTCGGGGGCGGGCCGATCATCCCGCTCTCCCAGGCGATCCTCTGGGAGATCTTCCCGTTCCACCAGCGGGGGCTCGCGATGGCGGTGTGGGGCGTGGGGTTCATCCTCGGGCCCATCCTGGGACCGACCGTGGGCGGCTATCTCGCCGACGAGTGGTCGTGGCGGTGGATCTTCTACATCAACCTGCCGGTGGGGATCGTCGGCTTCATCATGGCCGGCGCCTTCCTCTTCGATCCGCCCTACCTGCGCAAGGTCACCCACATCGACTGGTGGGGGCTCGGGTTGATGGTCGTCGGCTTCGGCTGCCTGCAGCTGGTCCTCGACCGGGGCGAGCGCGAGGACTGGTTCGACTCGACCACGATCGTCGCGATGACGGTCGTCGCGGTGTGCGCGCTCGCCGGGTTCCTGCTGCGTGAGCTGACCACGCGCGATCCGATCCTCGACCTCGCCGTCTTCACCGACCGCAACTTCGCGGTCGGCGCCTCGCTGATCTCGATCGTCGGCTTCGGCATGTTCTCGGGCATGCTGCTCGTCGCCGTCTTCACGCAGAAGCTGCTCGGCTACGATGCGTGGACGTCGGGCCTCGTGCTGGCCCCCGGCGGTCTCGGCAACATCTTCTCGCTCTTCGCCTCGGGCATCGTCACCCGCGTCGATCAGCGGTTGATGCTGGCCTTCGGCTGCCTGCTCAACGCCGTCAGCCTCTACATGATGACCTCGATCACGCTGGGGATGGACTACTGGGCGCTGGCGCTCCCGCGCTTCATCCAGGGGTTCGCGGTGGGGTTCATCTTCGTGCCGCTGTCCACGCTCACGCTGGCCACGATCCGGCGCGACAAGCTCGTGAACGCCACCGCCGTGTACGGCATGCTCCGCAACGTCGGCGGCAGCGTGGGGATCGCGCTCACCACGACCTTGCTCGCCCAGCGTAGCCAGTTCCACCAGGCCACCCTCGTGAGCCACGTCACGCGCTGGGACCCCGAGACCCAGGAGCGCCTGACGCGTTGGGCCGATCACTTCATAACGCTCGGCAGCGACACCTTCACGGCCGAGCGCCAGGCCGTCGCCATGCTCTACCGGGAGACGGTGACCCAGGCCCAGCTGCTGGCGTACGCCGACGACTTCTGGCTCCTGGCGGTGATGTTCACCGTCATGCCGCTCTTCCTGCCTCTGATGCGCCGCATCCGGCTGGAGAAGAAACCCGCGACGCCTGCCGGCGAGCGTTCGTCGGCCCCCGTCGTGGAGGAGGGCGCCGTCTGAGCGGGGGTGTATCGTGACCCTGCGGGAGCGGGGGCCAGTCCCGGGGCGGGCGGCGCGGTCAGGAAGGAGGTCGCCATGCCAACGTTCATGATCCTGGGCCGATACACGGAGCAAGGCGTGCGGACCATCAAGGACTCACCCAAGCGGGAGGAGGCGTTCCGCCGGGTCTGCGAGAAGAACAACGCTCGGGTGCTGAACGTCTACCGGACGATGGGGCGGTACGATCTCGCGGCCATCGTGGACGCCCCGGACGACGTCACGATGAGCGCGCTCCTCTACACGCTCGGGGCGCTCGGCAACGTCCGCACCGAGACCCTCCGGGCGTTCACCGCACAGGAGACCGAGGCAGCGCTGGCCAGAGTGGCTTGATGGGATGGGGGGCCTCGCACGGGCCCCCCAAGCCCCTCGGTTCACGGACCGACGCGCAACGTCGTCGTGCCGCTCGCCCCTCCCCGCTCCAGTCGGCGCGGTGCGCCTCAGGCCACAGCTTGGGCGACGGTCGGGCCGTCGCCCATCAACGTGGTGCGCCGCATGTCGCGAGGCTCGGCTGCCGGGAACGGCCGAGCGCGGTGCATCGTCTGCCGGTTGTCCCACATCACGAGGTCGCCCACCCGCCACGTGTGCGCGTAGACGAACTGCCGCTGAGTGGCGTGCTCGACGAGATCGCGGAGAAACCCGCGCGCCTCCGGCACCGGCCAGCCGACGATGCCGCCGGCGTGCGACGAGAGGTAGAGCGACTTGCGGCCGGTGGACGGGTGTGTGCGCACGAGGCGCTGCCGCACCGGGGCGAAGCGGGCGCGTTCCTCGTCGGTGAAGTCGGTGAAGCCGAGCTGCTGGCGCGAGAAGATCTGCGAGTGCTCGCAGATCAGGTCCTCGGCCTGGGCCTTGGTCTCCTCGTCGAGCGCGTCGTAGGCCGCGACCATGTAGGCGAACTCGGTGTTGCCGCCCCTGGACGGGACGCTGACCGCACGGAGCAGCGAGTACTTGGCCGGCGTGGCCTTGAACGAGCTGTCCGAGTGCCAGAGCCGGTTGCCGATGGCGAACAGACGCCGGCGGTCGTCCCGCGCGAACACCTGGTTGTCCTTGTCGAGGTTCGACACGTCGGCGAAGGTCGTGGGTAGCCGGTACTCGTCGGGCGCGCGGAGGCTCGTGCCGATCGCGTGCTCGATCGACCCCAGGCTCTGCGTAAAGGCGAGCTGCTGGGCGTCGTCGACCTTCTGGTCGTGGAAGACCAGCACGGCGTACCGGTCCATGCCGGCGTGGATGGCGGCGACGTCCTCGGCGGACAGCGGCTGGCTGATGTCGACGCCCTCCACCTCGGCGGCGAAGCAGGGGCCGATCTGACGCGTCTTCACCGGCATTGGGGCGGCCTCCCTCCTACGTTTGCCCGGATTCTAGACCGGCGGCGGCGCCTGTGCTACGGATGGTGACCCATGAGCCACGCACTGTCCGGCATCCGGGTCGTCGATCTCACCAACAACCAGGCGGGCCCCTCCTGCGGCCAGATGCTGGCCTGGCTGGGCGCGGACGTGATCAAGGTGGAGGAGCCCGACAAGGGCGATCCCGCCCGGAACACGCTGAAGGACCGCGCCGACGCCGACAGCCTCTTCTTCCTCTCCTTCAACGGCAACAAGCGAAGCCTGACGCTGAACCTCAAGCACCCGCGCGGCAAGGAGATCTTCCGCGCCCTGCTGAAGACGGCCGACGTCCTGCTGGAGAACTTCGGGCCCGGCGTCATCGAGCGGCTGGGCTTCGGCTATCCGACGCTCCGCGAGATCAACCCGCGGCTGGTGTTCGCCAGCATCAAGGGCTTCGGCTCCTCGGGCCAGTACCGAGACTACAAGAGCTACGAGCCGATCGCGCAGGCCATGGGCGGCGCCATGAGCGTCACCGGCTCCCCCGACGGCCCGCCGACCTACCTCTGGCCCTCGATCGGCGACTCCGGCACCGGCATGCACTGCGTGATCGGCATCCTCGCCGCGCTCATGCAGCGCCACGCCACCGGCCAGGGGCAGCAGGTCGAGGTCTCGATGCAGGACGCGGTGGTGAACCTCATCCGCGTGAGCTTGCGCGATCACCAGCGCTTCGGGAAGACCATGGAGCGGACGGGCAACCAGCTCGGCGCCGGGGTGCCGGGCACGACCTACCGCTGCGCGCCCGGCGGCCCCAACGACTACGTCTTCGTCTTCGTGCAGCAGCAGATGTGGCATCCGCTGCTGCGCGCGCTCGGCCGCGAGGACCTCATCGGCGACGCGCGCTACGAGACGGGCGACGCGCGCTGGCAGCGTCGCGACGAGGTCAACGCGATGGTGGAGGCATGGACGTCCACGCGCTCCAAGCACGAGGTGATGCGGATTCTGGCCGGCGCCGGAGTGCCCTGCGGGGCCTGCCTGGACACGGGCGAGGTCCTCACCGATCCGCACCTGAAATCGCGCGACATGATCGTGGAGCTCCAGCACCCGGTCCGCGGCGGCTACGTCACCGTCGGCAACCCGATCAAGCTCTCCGACTCACCCACGACGATCACGCCAGCCCCGCTGCTCGGCGAGCACCGTCACGAGATCCTGCGCGAGCTGGGCTACGCGGACGCCGACATCGCCGGACTCGCGAAGGACGGCGCGATCTAGCGTCCGCGAGACTGGAAGAGCCAGTCGACCGCCGCGCTCCCATCCGCGTCCGCGTCGGCGGAACGAGCGGGCGGGACGCGCGGGGCACCGATCGACGCCGCGGCGCTCGGCGGTGCCGGTGCCGGGGTTGCCGGTGCGGGCGCCGGCACGGGCGACGGGACGACCCGTGGCACCGTGGGCGGGACACTCGCCGGTGGCGGCGGCGGGGGCGCCGCGGCCGCGACCGGTGGCTTCGCCGGCAGCGCCGGCTTGGGCTCGGCGGGGACCCACGTCGTCCGCGGCGTCGGCGTCTCGGGCGGACGCTTGGTCTCGGTGATCGCCCCGGTCGTGGCCGGCGGTTTGGCCGCCACCGTGGGTGCGGGCGGCTTGCTCTCGACCGGCGGCTTCGGCTCGGGCGCCGGCGGCTTGGCCGCGACGGCGGGCTTCGACTCTGCACTCGGCGCGGGCGCGACCGGAGACTTGCTCGCGACCGGGGGTTTCGCTTCGGGAGTCGGCGTCGGCAGGGCCGGCGGCTTGGCGGCGACGGCGGGCTTGGGCTCGGGGGCCGGCGGCGCAGGCGGAATCGGCGGCTTCGCCGCGACGGGCGGCTTCGGCTCCGGCGCGGGCGCGGCCGGCTTCGGCTCGACGGCCGGCGGCGCGGGCCTCGGTTCCACGGCGGCCACGGCGGGCGGCGGCGTGGTCTCGGCCGGCGGCTTGGAGTCCGCCGCGAGCGGATCGGCGGCGGGCGAGCGCGGGGCCTGCGCGCTGGCGGCGATGACCTGCAGCGAGGTCACGTACTTCACGTCGTTGCGCACCTCGTAGAAGACGCGCACGGGCATGTCCTTCGTCAAATCGCCGAAGTTGCCCGGCTTGCCGTGGACGACGATGGCGGTGTCGTTGGTCACTACCAGCATCGTCGGCCGCTGGCCGTGCAGGCTCTCCGTCACGTCGACCGTGCGCCCCGTCCCGTCCAGTCGCCCGACGTAGCCCGTCAGGTCGCCGAGCGACGGGCCCTCGGCCACCGGGGCCGGGCCAGTTTCCGGCGGGCGCAGCGCCGACCAGGTCGCCATCGCGGCGATCACCATCACGGCGGCGATCGCGATGCTGCCAATGATCGTGGAGATCCGCTGGACGTTCATGATGCGTACACGTCCTCGTCCACCTGGCTCGGCGCGGGATACGGCGCCGCCAGCGCGAACTGCACGCCCTGGTCGATCTCGGCCTTGACGTCCGCCTGGATCCGCTCGAACACGGCGGCCTCGGCGAGGCCCTGGCGGGTGAGCCGCTCGGCCAGCGTGAGTAGCGCGTCGTGCCGCGTCATCCACTCGCGCTCTTCCTCGCGCGAGCGGTACTCGCGGTTGACGTCGCCGACGTGGTGCCCGTAGTAGCGATAGGTCTTGCACTCCAGGAACGCCGGCCCCTCGCCGCGGCGCGCACGCTCCACCAGCCGCCGCATCGTGGCGTTGACGGCCACGACGTCCTGACCGTCCACGGTCTCGGCGTGGATCCCGAAGGCACGGCCGCGCGCGAGGATCTCGCCGGCCACCGTCTCGCCGCAGGGCGTGTACTCGCCGTAGAGGTTGTTCTCGCACACGTAGATGACCGGCAGCTTCCACAGAGCCGCCATGTTCATCGACTCGTAGAGCAGGCCCTGGCCCAGCGCGCCGTCGCCGAAGAAGCACACGGCCACCTGGCCCGTGCCGCGCATCTTGGCCGACAGGGCCGCGCCGGTGGCGATGCCGGCCGAGCCGCCGACGATCGCGTTGGCGCCGAGGTTGCCGGTCTCGGGATCGGCGATGTGCATCGAGCCACCCTTGCCACGGCAGTAACCCGGCTCCTTGCCGAGGAGCTCGGCGAACATCCGGTGGACCGACGCGCCCTTGGCCAGACAATGCCCATGGCCGCGGTGCGTGCTCGTGATGAAGTCGTCCCGGCGCAGCGCCTCGCACACGCCGACCGCGACCCCTTCCTCGCCCACGTAGAGATGGGCCAGTCCGGGCATCTTCGCGCTCTTGTAGAGCTCGTGCACCTGCTCCTCGAACGCGCGGATCTTCGCCATCTGGCGGTACATGTGCAGGTGCTGCTCCAGCTCCATCCGCGGCTCGACCGTGGGAATCGTGGTGGTCATGACGTCCTCGTCAGCTCGTCCTGGGGTAGCAGTATGTGTGCGGCCGGGAGCCCATGCCCAGCGCGAGGTCGCAGGTGTAGCCCCGCGCCTCCATGCACGCCTTCATCGCGCTGAACTCGACGCCCTCCTGGGTCCGATAGTTGATCTGGCCGTTCAGGGTGAGGTCCTCCAGCGTCGCGGACGTAAAGCCCTGCCGGCAATCGTGGAACGCCACCCAGCTCCGCTCCTGCTGCACGCTCAGACCGGCGCAGCCGGCCAGACCGCCGGCCACGAGCACCAGGACGCACGCCAGTCGTCTCATCACGGCTCCTCCCTCGTGGCCCTCCGAGGCTGCGTCAGGCCGGCCCCGGAGTCAAGACCGTCAGCCCGAAGCCAGTAAGTGGTGGAAAAGACGACGGTTTCGAGGCCTCGGCTCAGGCCATCTCCTGGCCCCCATTGACGTCGAGCACCGCGCCGGTGACGAAGCTCGCGGCGTCGGAGGCGAGGAACAGGATGGTCTCGGCGATCTCGGCGGGCTGCCCCAGCCGTCGCAGCGGGATCGCCGCCGCCACCCGCGCGGTGTCCTCCGGCGTCCGCGCGGCCAGCACGCGATCGGTCGCGGTGGTCCCCGGCGCCACCGCGTTCACCGTAATGCCGTGCTCGGCGACCTCCAGCGCCAGCATGCGCGTGAGCGCGACGACACCGGCCTTGGCCGCCGCGTAGTGCGCCGGCACGCGCACCGCGCCGCCGCGCGCCACGACCGAGGCGAGGTTGACGATGCGTCCCGCGCGCTGCCGCTTCATCACCGGCACCACGGCCTTGCTGACGAGGAACGCGCTGGTGAGGTTCGACCGCAGGATCGCGTCCCACTCCGCCTCGTCGGTCTCCTCGAGGGTGCGCATGGCGGCGAAGCCGCCGGCGTTGTTCACGAGGACGTCGACGCGGCTCCAGCGCGCGAGCACGGCGTCGAGGGCCGCGCGCACGGCCGACGCCGACGTCGCGTCGGTCTTCAGCGCGAGCGCGTCGACCCCGCGCGCGGTCAGGCCCGCCGCGACCGCGTCGACCGCGGCGCCGTCGAGATCGAGCGCCGCCACCCGGGCGCCCTCGCGGCCGAACGCCTCCGCCGTGACGGCGCCGATGCCCTTGGCGCCGCCGGTGACGACCACCACGCGTCCCTCGAACCTCATCCCCGTCCTCCGTCCCTCGCAGGTCCCTCGTAGCTGTAGTCGTGCCGGCAGGCCTGCATGATCGCGCGCAGGTCCTGGCGCAGCTCCTCGACGGTCGGCCGGCCGACGAACCACCAGCCGTTGTACACCTTGTGGATCTTGAGATCGGGCGTCAGCGAGAACGAGTAGGGGACCGCGACGTCGCCGTGCGAGGTGCCGGTGACCTCGACGATGTCGAGCGCGGTGATCGCGCGCCGGTCGGGGTCGCTGAGGAACGTGAACGTCGCGCCGAGGCCGGTGCGGAAGGCGGCGCTCACCTCGGGAGGATCGACGCTCACCGCGGCCAGGTGGCAGTAGTTCACCCGCAGCTCGTCCTGGAAGCCGACGTAGTGCCGCAACTGGCACTCACACTTGGGTCACCAGTAGCCCCGATAGAACGTGACGATCAGCGGGAAGCCCTGGGCGATCGCCGACAGCGTCACCCGCTGATGGCGGTGATCGGTGAGCTCCAGGTCGGGCATGGTTCCGCCGGCGACGAGCTGGGGATGCATCGGATCCTCCTGCGGCAGCGCGGTCTCGTTCGAGAGCATCGCAGCCCCGGTGGTCCCGTGCAACCCGCGCCCGTCCGCACGACCGGCTCGCCTCGCCGGCGGCGTACCCTGGGAGGCGGGGGAGGCACCGTCGTGAGAGGCGTGGACGCGGAAGCCAGGAGCCCCGTGCTGGTCACGGGCGCCACCGGGTATGTGGGCGGGCGGCTCGTGCGCCGGCTCCTGGAGGCCGGCTGGCCGGTGCGCTGCGTCGCCCGCACCCCCCGGAAGCTGGGGGCGCGGCCGTGGGCGGGCGATTCGCGGGTCGAGATCGTGGAGGCCGACGCCCGGGACGAGCCGGCGATGGCCGCCGCCCTGAGCGGCTGTGGGGCCGCCTTCTATCTCCTGCACTCGATGCTCGCCGGCGGCGCCCGGTACGCGGCCGAGGACCGGTGGATGGCCGAGCGGTTCGGGCGGGCGGCAGCGGCCGCGGGCGTGGCGCGCATCGTCTATCTCGGCGGCCTCGGCGAGGCCGGCACGGCGCTCAGCGAGCACCTGGGCTCCCGGCGCGAGGTCGAGCGCGCGCTGACCGCCGGCGGCGTGCCCACCACGGTGCTGCGGGCGGCGATGATCATCGGCGCCGGCTCGGCCTCGTACGAGATCCTGCGCTATCTCGTCGAGCGCCTGCCGCTCATGCTGACGCCACGCTGGGTCCACACCGAGTGCCAGCCGATCGCGATCGACAACGTCGTCGCCTATCTGGTGGCGTGCCTGGACACGCCGGCCACGGTCGGGCGCACGCTCGACGTCGGCGGTCCCGACGTGTTGACCTATCGCGAGATGATGGACGTCGTGGCCGACGAGATGGGGCTGCGGCGGCGCCTCATCATCCCGGTCCCGGTGCTCACGCCACGCCTGTCCTCGCTCTGGATTCACCTCGTGACGCCGGTCACCCATCAGATCGCCCGCCCGCTCGCCGAGGGACTGCGTAACCGCGTCGTCTGCCGCGACGACACGACGGCCCGGCTGATGCCGCAGCACCTGCTGACGGCGCGCGAGGGAATTCGGCTCGCGATCGAGCAGGAGCGCCGCGGCGATGTGGAGACGGACTGGACGGACGCCGGACCGATGCCGGGGGACCCCGACTGGGCGGGCGGAACCGTCTTCACCGAGCGGCGAGAGACCGCGGTGGCCGCGTCTCCCGAGGCCGTCTGGCGCGAGGTGTGCCGGCTGGGCGGGCACAACGGCTGGTACGCCGATCGACTCTGGCGGCTGCGCGGCTGGCTCGACCACCTGCTCGGCGGGCCCGGTCTCCGCCGTGGGCGCCGCGATCCCGACCGTCTGGGGTACGGGGACGCGCTGGACTTCTGGCGGGTGACGTCGTGCGATCCCGGACGGCGACTGGCCCTGCGCGCGGAGATGCGGCTACCGGGTGAGGCGATGCTCGAGTTCGAGATCCGCCCCGACCACGAAGGGGCGCGGCTCGAGCAGACCGCCCGGTTCCGCCCGCGGGGACTGGCCGGCCTCGCCTACTGGTACGCCGTCCTGCCGCTGCACGCCCTGATCTTCCGCAGGATGCTCGACGGCCTCCGGTGCGCCGCCGAGAGCGGGCGACGAGGCTCGCGCAGCCACAACGCAGCGGGCGAGGCGGCGAGCCGTGGCTCGCCCCGCCCGCCGCACTGACGCGCCCAGCAGGTCGTCTCAGGTTTGCTTGGCCTCCAGGTCAGCCCAGCGCGCGTAAAGCCGGTCGACCTCCGCCCGCGCCGCGTCGAGCGCAGCGTACCGCTCCTGGAGCGCGGTCGGGTCCGAGGCGATGGCCGGATCCTCCGCCTCGCGCTGGCGCGCCTCGAGGGCCTCCTCGGCGGTGAGGATCGCCTGCTCCATGCCGTCCCACTCGCGCTGCTCGTGGTAGCTGAGCCGGCGGGTCCGCACCCGCTCGCGCTCGGGAGCTGGCGCGGACGGCTTGCGTGGCGCCGGCGCGGCCGCGTCGCGGGCCGCCTCCCACTGCGCGTAGTCGGCGAACGTCTCCGCACGCCCGCGGCCGTCGAGGGCGAGGATCACGGTGGAGACCCGCTCGAGCATGAAACGGTCGTGGGTGACGAGGATCAGCCCGCCCTCGAACTCCGCGAGGCTCTCCTCGAGCACGGCGAGGGTGGGAATGTCGAGGTCGTTGGTCGGCTCGTCGAGGATCAGGAGGTCGGCCGGCTCGCGCATCAGGCGCGCGACGAGGATCCGCGCCTGCTCGCCGCCGGAGAGGCGGCCCACGGCGACCTCGAGTTGCTCGGGGCGGAACAGGAAGCGCTTGGCCCAGGAGGCGACGTGAACGCTGCGCCCCTGCCAGGTGACCGCGTCGCCCTCCGGCGCCAGCGCCCGGCGCAAGCTCTGCGTCGGCTCGAGGCCGCCGCGGTCCTGCTCGAAGCGCACGATGCGCAGGTTCTCCGCGCGCTCGACCCCGCCGGCGTCGGGCGGGAGCGCGCCGGCCAGCACGTTCAGGAGCGTGGTCTTGCCGCTGCCGTTGGGCCCGATCAGGCCGACGCGCGTGCCGGGCGTCACCACGAGGTCGAGGCCCTCGACGAGGCGCCGCCCGCCGAGCGACTTCGTCAACCCCTTCGCGGCCAGCAGCCGGCGCGTCCGGCGCTGCGAGGCCGTGAAGTCGATCCCGGCGGTGGCGGTGCGCGCCCGCGCCCGGCTGTCCTCCAGGGCCTCCATCAGCCGGCCCGCCTCCTTGATGCGCCCCTTGGCCTTGGTCGAGCGTGCCTTGGCACCCTGGCGGAGCCACGCGATCTCGCGCCGCACGGTGTTGGCGAGCGACTCCTGGTAGGCCACCTGCGCCTTCAAGAAATCGTCGCGCCTGGCCAGGAACTCGCTGTAGGACCCGTCGGTCTGGAACAGGCCGTCGGGGTAGGCGCGGTCGAGCTCGAGCATGCGAGTCGCGACGTGCTCCAGAAAGTACCGGTCGTGGCTGACGACCAGGCAGGCGCGGGCGCGCTCGGCGAGGACGCCCTCCAGCCAGAGGATGCCGTCGAGGTCGAGGTGGTTGGTCGGCTCGTCCAGCAGCAGCACGTCGGGCAGCCCCGCCAGCTCGCGGGCGATCGCCAGCCGCTTCCTCCAGCCGCCCGAGAGCGCCTCGACCTCAGCCGCGCCGTCGGCGAAGCCCCCGCGGCCGAGCGCCTGCGCGAGGCGGCCGGGCCGGTCCTCGTCGTCGACGTCGGCCAGGGCCGCCAGCAGGATGTCGGCGACCGTGCGGCCGGCCGGGAAGACGGGATCCTGCGGCACGTAGCCGACCCGGACGCCACTCCGGAGGGCGCGGGAGCCCTGGTCGGGCGTCTCGAGGCCGGCGAGGATCCGCAGAAGAGTGGACTTGCCGGAGCCGTTGGGGCCGACGAGGCCGGCCTGGTCGCCTTCGAACAGCCCGAACGACAGACCGTCGAAGAGCGACCGGGCCCCGAAGGCTTTGCCGACGGCCTCGCAGCTCAATAGGAGCGAGCGGGCCATCCGAGGCTACTTCTTCTTCTTGGGCTTCTTCTTTTCCTTCCGCATTCCGGTGCCTTTCGCCATGAGCTCACCTCCTCTCGTCGGGTCTCCGCCGATTATAGACGTGGCCGCGCGGCCCGACGAAGAGGAAGCGCGCGGCGCCCCCGGACACTTTCAGGTAGCAACAGCAGGAAGCGCGCGGCGTCTTGACAGGCGCCGGTGGCGTCGGTAAGTTCTGCGCTCCGCATCTCGATCTCCGGTCGACGGGAGGCATCCCATGAAACGGCTGGCGGTGTTGGTCGGCATCTCGCTGGTCCTGGTGTCCTGCGCCACGATGCAGCCACGGAGCAAGTCGCTCGTCAGCCGGGGCGTCCAGGCGGTCGGCGGCGCCGACGCGCTGGGCGGCGTCACCACCGTCGCCGTGCGCGGCACGCTGCGCCAGTGGGAGCCCGAGCAGTCGATGACGGCCGGCGGCGAGATGCGCTTCGCCTGCGAGTCGGTGTTCGAGTCGGTGACCGACGTCGCCAGCGGGGCCACCCGGACCGACTGGTCGCGCAAGTTCGCCTACCCGGCGCCCCGGTCGTTCACCTTCACCGAGGTCGTCACGCGCGAGGTCGGCTACGTCGCCGGCATCGACAGCAACGGCCGCACCAAGCAGAGCCTGGACTCGAAGCCGCCCGCCCACTCGATGTCGGGGCTGCGGCTGGCCGCCACCCAGCGCGAGCTGCGGCGTACCTCGCCGCTCCTCCTGCTCGAGATGTCGCGCAACCCCGGTCGCGTCTCCGACGCCGGGGACGTCTCGGTCGGCGGCGCCACCTATCCCGCCGTGCACTACCGCGTCGGCGACCAGACCCTGACGGTGATGTTCGACGGCGCCAGCGGGCGCCCCGCCCGCATCCGCACGCTCGACTACGACAACATCTGGGGCGACGTCACATACGACCTCGTCCTCGCCGACTGGCAGGCGGTCGACGGTGTGCAGGTCGCCATGACCCAGACGTACGAGCTGAACGGCCGCCGGGTCGCCGAGACCAAGCTGTCCACCGTCAAGCTGAGCGGCTCACTGGCCTCCGACGCGCTGGCCGTCCCCGAGGCCTATCGGACCGGGGCCTCGAAGCCGGCCACGGGCGCCGTGCCCTATCAGTGGATCATCCGGCGCCAGTTCATCGGCACCTACCTCGACTCCGACGTCCCGAGCTACGACACGAAGGGGAGCACCGGCCTGCGGCTCACCGAGCTCGCGCCCGGGGTGCAGCACGCGATGGGCGGCTCCCACCACAGCCTGGTCGTGGAGATGCGCGATCACCTGGTCGTGTTCGACGCCCCGGTGAGCGACTGGCAGTCCAACTGGCTGCTCGGCGCCGCCCGCGCGAAGTACCCGAACAAGCCGGTGAAGTACCTCGTCCTCACCCACCACCACATGGACCACGCCGGCGGGCTCCGGGCCTACGCCGCCCAGGGCGCGACGCTCGTCGTCGGCAAGGGCGCCACGGCCCACTACCAGCGCGTCCTCGCCGCCCCGTTCACGCGCAACCCCGATCTGAAGGTGAGCGACCTGAGCCGCACGGCGATCGTCGAGGTGACGGATAAGTACGTGATCTCGGATGGGCAGCGGGAGGTCCACGCCTACCTGCTCGACCCCAACCCGCACGCCGACGGCCTGCTGATCGGCTTCGTGCCGGAGGCGCGGCTGGGCTTCGTCACCGACATCTGGAGCCCGGGGGCGGCGCCGCTGCCGGAGAAGCTCAACCCCGCCCTGGCCGCCCTCGTGGCCGGCGTGAAGAAGTCCGGCATCTCGCCGCTCAAGTTCGTCGGCGGACACGGCAGCTCGGCGGACTACGAGCCCCTCGCCGCGCTGGAGGGCAAGTAGCCCGGCGAGCCGCGGGTGCCGTCCCTGGCCGAGATCCACGTCATCTGCGGTGACGTCGATCCGGTCAGGCGCAATCTCCGCATCACCCAGGCCTACCACGAGCTCGCCGGCGAGCTCGCGGCGCGCACCGGCGCCGGCGCCAACTGGTGCACGTTCGCCACGTGGGCCTCGCGGCAGGCCGGGCAGACGATCCGCGTCGAGGACCTGGCTCGCACGATCGAGGCCGGGCTGGGCGGTGCCGAGGAGATCGGCGCCACCGTCGCGCGCCTGACCGACGTCCTGCGCGCGGTGGGTCGCGTGGCCGATCGCAGCCTCGTCCTCGCCACCGTCCGCGACGCCGCCTCGCCCGTGCGGGCGGCCGAGCGCGCCAGCGAGGCGGTGGCGCGGGGCAATCTCAAGGTCTTCGAGGAAATAGGGCGGGCGTTCGCACACTTCGTCGCCGCGCTCGGCGCCGGCGACGACGCGGTCGCGCACACCGTGGCGGCGCTGCGGCCCGGTCCGCCGCCCGACGGCCAGGAGCTGCTGGCCGCGGCCTTCGCCGGCTACGGGCGGGTCCTCACCGCCACCGACCCGGGTGCCCGCGCCGAGCAGCTGCTCCTCGCCAACCTCCGCATCGGCCTGCACGAGCAGACGCGGCTGCAGCCCGAGATCGCCTCGGCCCTCGACGCGCCGGTGGCGCAGCCGCGCGACGTCAAGGCGCGTCTGCTCGCTCGGCTGGCGCCCGACGCGCCCCGGCTCACACGGCGGCTCCAGGACGACGACGGGCCCCTGGACGACCTCGTGCACCGCCTCGTCGAGGCCGTGCGTCGCCGGGTGCGGGAGATCCTGACCGAGCACTTCATGACGCTCGACCTGCCGGGTGGCCGGGTCCGCCTGGGCGTGGACGTCGTCGGCACGTGCCCGCCGCACCTCGTTCATCCGCGGGACGACGACCTGCGCGCGCTGCTCGCCAGCATCGACCCCGCCCCGGCCAGCGCCGCGGGCTCGGCCGCCCGGGACTGGGCCGACCTCCCGCAGCGCATGCACTTCATCGGCGAGCTGTTCCGCCTCCGCCACGAGGACGCCGCGCTGCTGCAGCCCCCGTTCGATCCCGATCAGCGACGCGTTTGATCGGCCGGCGGCGGGCCGGTATGCTCCCGCCATGCCCCTGCTCACGCCGCTGACCCGCGAGGCCGTCGATCCCGCGCTGCACGCCCTGTGGGACGAGTGCGAGCGCACCTATCCCGACTTCCGGAACTCGTGGGCGACGATGGCGCACTCGCCAGTCCTGTTCCGCCACGTCTGGGGTCAGCTCCTCGCGCTCAAGCACGACAGCCCCGTCGCCGCGCGCCACTTCGAGATCGTCATCCTCGTGATGTCGAACGCCAACCGGTGCGACTACTGCGTCGCCCATCACACCCCTCGCGCGCGCGGCACCGGTCTGACGAACGCCCAGGTGGCGTACCTCGCGACGCCGGTCGCCGACACGCTGGCCGAGGACCACGCCTTCCCGCCCCATCCGGCGTTCGACGCCGACGACGGCCTGGTGATCGACCTCGCGCGCTTCACGGTGTGGGCGGGGCTGCGCGCGCCGGTGGCCGGCGTGCACCCGCGGGTCGTCCACCGCCTGCGCCGCCGACTCTTCGACCGGCTCGCGGCCCGCTTCTCGCCCCGGCAGATCGAGGAGCTCGTGTGGCGCACCACGCAGTGCGCGGCCTTCAACTGGCACAACGAGCTGCTGGAGCTGGACCTCGAGCCCGAGGTGACGGCGACGGCGGAGGCCGCCTCGACGCGATAGCCGAGCGCGCGGCCCCCGCCGCCGCGCGAGCCCGGAGTAGAATCCGGCATCCGGCGACGACGCGAGCATGGCCAGCATTCGTCTCGAGCGCGTGTGGAAGCGGTACGGGCCGGTCGAGGCCGTGAAGGCGCTGAGCCTCGCGTGCGCGGACGGCGAGCTGCTCGCCCTGCTCGGCCCCTCGGGCTGCGGCAAGACCTCGACCCTGAAGATGATCGCCGGAATCGAGACGGTGAGCGAGGGCGCGATCGACTTCGGCGGCCGCGACGTCACCGCGCTGGACCCCGCCGCGCGCAACGTCGCGATGGTCTTCGAGGACTACGCGCTCTACCCGCACCTCAGCGTCGCCGACAACGTCGCCTTCCCGCTCGCGGTGCGCGGCCGGCCGGCCGCCGAGACGCGCCGGGCGGTCGACGACGTGCTCGCCCTGCTGGGGCTGACCTCGCTGCGCGACGTCGGCGTCCGGCAGCTCAGCGGCGGCGCCCAGCAGCGCGTGGCCATCGGCCGCGCGCTGGTGCGCCGGCCGGAGGTCATCCTGTTCGACGAGCCGCTGAGCCACCTGGACGGCGACCACAAGGTGCAGCTGCGGGCCGAGATCAAGCGCCTGCAGAAGGAGACCGGCGTCACCGGCGTGCTGGTCACGCACGACCAGACCGAGGCGATGGCGATGGCCGATCGTGTCGCCGTGATGGACGGCGGCGTGCTGCAGCAGCTGGCCGTGCCACAGGCCCTCTACGAGCGCCCCGCGAATCTCTTCGTCGCGCAGTTCATCGGCGAGCCCCCCATGAACCTGTTCGGCGCGACCCTCGCGACCGACGCCTCCGCCGCGCTGACGGCCATCGGCGAGGGCTGGCGCCTGCGCCTCCCGCCCTCGGTGGCGGCGGCGCTGCGGCGCCCGCTGCCGCCCGAGGTGGTCGTCGGCGTCCGTCCCGAGCACCTGACGCTGGAGCCGCTCGACGGGGCCGCCGACGCCGCGGGCCTCGTGGGCCAGGTGTTCTTCCGCGAGCCGCGCGGCGACGTCGACGTGGTGCTCGTGAGGCTCGATCGGCCTCACGCCGCGGCCATCGGACCGCTCGGCCGCGACATCGTCACCGTGGAGACCGCGGCCGGCGCCGACTGGACTCCGGGGCGGCGCGGCGCGGTTCGGCCGGCGCCGGACCACCTGCATCTGTTCGACGCCGCGGACGGCCGGAACCTCGCGGGCGAGGACACCCGCTGATGGGGCGTCTCGAGCTCCGCGGCCTGGGCCGGGTGTTCGGGGCCCACCGCGCCCTCGACAACGTCGACCTCGCCGTCGGGCCCGGCGAGATCCTCGGCCTGACGGGCCCCTCGGGCGCGGGGAAGTCGACCTTGTGCCGACTGGTGGCCGGCCTCGACGCGCCGTCCGCCGGCGACGTCGTCCTCGACGGCACGACGGTGACCGGGGTCCCGGCCGAGCGCCGGCGGGTGGCGTTCATGTTCGAGTCCTACGCGCTCTACCCGCATCTCTCCGTCTTCGACAACGTCGCGTTCCCGCTGCGCGCGCCCAGCGCGCCCCGGCTGGCGCCGGCGGCGCTGACGGCGCGGGTGCACGAGCTGCTGGCGCTGGTCGAGCTGGAGGCCCTCGCCGCCCGGCGCCCGGCCGAGCTCTCGGGCGGGCAGCGGCAGCGCGTCGCGCTCGGCCGCGCCCTGGTGCAGTCGCCGCGGGCGTGGCTCCTCGACGAGCCCATCTCGCACCTCGACGCCAAGCTGCGTCACCTGCTGCGCGGCGCGATCCGCCGTCGGCTCGTCGCCACCGACGCGCCGACGATCTGGGCCTCCCCCGACGCGCTGGAGACGCTCGCCGTCGCCGATCGCGTCGCCGTCCTCGTCGGCGGCCGCGTGCAGCAGGTCGGCGCCCCCGCCGAGATCTATCGCCGGCCGGCCACGGTCGACGTCGCGCGCCTCGTCGGCGATCCGCCCATGAACCTCCTGCCCGGCACGCTCGCCGACGAGGGCGGTCGGCTCGTGTTCCGGCACCCGGCCCTCCGCGTGCCGCTGCGGTTCACGCCGCGTGGCGGCGCGGGCAGCGAGGTCGTGCTCGGGCTCCGCCCCGGCGACCTCCGGCTCGTCGACGGCGACGCGAGCGTCCGCGGCGAGGTGTCCGTCTGGGAGCCGCTCGGGAAGCACGCGATCCTGACCGTCAAGCTCGGGTCCGACGTGGTGAAGGTGAAGGTCACCCAGCCGCGAGGCTGGAAGCCGGGCGAGACCGTGGCGCTCGACGTGAGCGCCGGCGAGCCCGCGCTGTTCGATGCCGCGACCGGAAGCGCACTGTCACCGTCGACGTGATGTCCCCCCGAACCGACGCACGGAGGATGGGAACGATGGCCAGATGGACGCAACGCGCGGTGCCGACTCTCCTGATCGTGATGCTCCTCGCCGCGGCGGGCGCGGCGAGCGCCCAGGGGTGGTCGTACAAGGAGGCCGCGAAGCCCTTCGCGGGGCAGTCGATCACGATCCTCGACGAGATCACCCCGCTGCAGGAGACGATGAAGACGCTGGTGCCCGAGTTCGTGAAGGAGACGGGCATCAAGGTGGACTACCAGCTGCTGAACCACTTCGAGGTGATCAGCAAGGGCCAGGCCGACATGCTCTCGGGCCGGGGCGCCTACGACGCGGTCATGGTGCACTCGCCGCAGATGGGGCTCCTGCTGCAGGCCGATGTCGTCCGTCCCATCGACGACCTCATGGCCAACAAGGCGCTGTCGAATCCCGACCTCGACCTCAAGGACCTGATCCAGCCGGCCTGGGACAGCCTGGCCAAGTTCAAGGGCAAGACCTACGGGTTCCTCGACTGGAACTACAACGTCGTCTACTGGGCGCGCAACGACCTCCTCGGCCACGCCGACGAGAAGGCGGCCTTCAAGAAGAAGTACGGCTACGACCTGGCGCCGGCCAAGACCCTGCAGCAGATGCGCGACATCGCCGAGTTCTTCACGCGCAAGAAGGGCGACAAGCTGGCCGGGCAGACGCTGGAGAGCGACTTCTACGGCGTCGTGCTCGAGGGCATCAAGGGCGGCACCACGTTCTGGACGCTGTGGAACGCGTTCATCAAGAACTTCGGCGGCGACATCTTCGACGCCGACGGCAAGCCGACCGTCGACCGGCCCGAGAACGTCGCCGCCGTGAAGCTGTGGGCGGAGCTCTGGAAGTTCGCGCCGCCCGGCCAGGCCGAGTACTCGCTCATCGACGTCCCCACCGTGATGGGCAACGGCATCGCCGCCCAGACCCTGGCCTGGAGCGACTTCGTGCTGGGCATCGACCAGCCGGGCAAGTCGAAGTTCGCGGGCAAGTTCGTGTACGCCGGCTCACCCGCCCACGAGAAGTCCAAGACGCGCTCGGCCGAGACCGAGCCGTCGATGATCGTCATCAGCAAGCACAGCAAGCGCGCCGAGCCGACCTACCTCTTCCTGCAGTGGATGGTCGACAAGGCCACCCAGAAGCGCTTCTTCGAGACCTCCAAGGGCGCCGGGGTGCCGATCCGCGAGAGCACGTGGGCGGCGCCGGAGCTGAAGACGTCGCGCTTCGCCGGGCTCTACGCGGCCATGCGGGAGACGCTTCGCTACGGCCGGGCCAAGCCGAAGGCGCCGAAGATCTTCGAGATCATGGACGTGATGAGCGGCGTCGCCCAGGAAATCGCGCTCGGCCGCAAGACGGCCGAGGCCGGGCTCAAGGAGGCGCAGGAGAAGGTGCTGGCGATCTGCACCAAGTGTCTCCTGTAAGCCTCGGAGGGGGGCTTCGCCCCCCTTCCGACGGTCGTCGCGCGGCTGACGCCGCGCTCCTTCCTGCCTCCCCCCAGGACGGGGTTGCGGCGGCGGAGCCGCCGCTCGAACCGGCTGAATGAGTGCGCGTGGACGGGACCGGTGGTTCCCCTGGGTGCTGCTCGCGCCCGCGATGACGATTCTGGTCGTGGTGGCGTTGGTGCCGTTCGTCTACACGGTCTACCTCTCGCTGCACGAGATGCAGTATGCGCGGGTGGGGGCGTGGGCGGGGGTGGCGAACTATCGGGCGTTGCTCGGCAGCGGCCGGTTCTGGCACAGCGTGGCGATCTCGGCGCTGTTCGTCGCCATCACCGTCCCGCTGCAGTTCGGGCTGGGCCTCGCCGGCGCCCTCATCCTCAATCAGGGCGTCCGGCTGCGGTCGGTGATCGTGCCGCTGCTGTTCGTGCCGACGATGATGGCGCCGATCGTCGTCGGCCTCCTCTGGAAAATCATGCTGGCCGGCTCGTGGGGCCTCGTGTCGTACAACGTCCTCGAGCGGTTCGGAATCCTCACCGACACCTCCGTCCTCGCCTCCCCCGCCCTCGCCCTCTACGCGCTCGTCTTCATCGACGTCTGGCAATGGACCCCGTTCGTGCTGCTGGCGCTCTTCGCCGGCCTGCAGTCCCTGCCGGTCGCGCCGTACCGCGCGGCCCAGGTGGATGGCGCCACGGCCCTGCAGACCTTCCGGCGGCTGACGCTGCCCCTGCTGGCGCCCCTGATGGCGGTCATCGTCCTGCTGCGGATCATCGACGCCTTCAAGGTTTTCGACACGATCTTCCTGCTCACCGGCGGCGGCCCGGGCACGGCCACCGAGTCGGTGAGCCTCTTCACGTACAAGATGGTCTTCGACTTCTGGAACCTCGGCGCGGCCACGGCCACCGCGGTCGTCGTATGGATCATGTTCTTCGCCTTCAGCAACGTCTTCTACCAGCTGCTGAAGCGGGCGCTGCGGACGTCGTGACTCCCTCCGGCGTGGCCGAGCGGGCGGCGCGCCGGCGCGCGTGGCTCTTCACGGGGCTCGCGGCCCTCTGGGCGCTGGCGGCGGTGCTGCCGGTGATCTGGATGGCGCTGATGATGTTCAAGCCGGAGGCGATCATGTTCGAGCGTCCGCCGGTGTGGGTCTTCACGCCCACCCTGGCGCACGTCGACTACGTGCTGGCCCACGGCTTCGTGTGGAACCTGGTGACGTCGCTGCTCGTCGCCGGCGCCAGCACGGTTCTGGTCGTGGTGGTGGGCACGCCCGCCGCCTACGCCCTCGCCCGCTTCCCGCTCGCGCGGCGCGACGACCTTCTCCTCTTCGTGCTGGCCACCCGGATGGCGCCGCCGGTCGCGCTGGCCATCCCCTTCTACCTCATCTACGCCAAGGTCGGGCTGCTCGACAGCTATCTCGGCCTGGTCATCGCGTACCTGACGTTCAACCTGTCCTTCTACATCTGGATGCTGTGGAGCTTCTGCCGCGAGCTGCCCGTGGAGCTGGAGGAGGCGGCCCGCGCCGACGGCTATCCCCGTGGCCAGGTGCTGCTGCGGGTGGTCCTCCCGCTGCTCCGGCCCGGCATCATTGCCACCGCGGTCCTCTGCTTCATCTTCGCGTGGAACGAGTTCCTCTACGCGTTCATGCTCGGCGGCAAGGCCGTGGAGACCCTGCCGGTGGCGGTGCCGAAGCTCATCACCTCGCAGGGCGTGAAGTGGGGCGAGCTGTCGCTCGTCGGGATCGTCGCCCTCGTGCCGGTCCTCGCCGTCGTCTTCTTCCTCCAACGCCACATCGTCCGCGGCCTCACGATGGGCGCCGTCAAAGGCTAGCCGGCGGCCGATAGAGGCCCATCTGCTTCGTTGGCGCCCGCGGCCGCGCGCTCGACGTACAGGCAGTACGCCTCGCGCGCGACCCGCGGGCGCCGCCTCGCATCTGGACCTCTCTCAGCCGCCGGTGGTGTTGGTGGTCAGGGACCGACAGGGCGTACGTTCACTTGGCGGAGACGGGCTTCAGCAAGGCTTTGCGCAGGGGGCGGCCGGGGCCGAACTTCTTGGTGAAGTCGGCGTGGGCGGCGCTGAAGTGGTCGAGCACCTCGGCCCGCGTGACCTCGTGGAACTCGTCGCGGTGCACCCGGAGCGTGCCGACGTAGATGGCCGTGTCGGTGGGACGGATGTCGAACTCGATCGGGCCGGGGAGGAGCAGCTCCGTGTGGTCCATCACCGACTGGCGGGCCGAGACGGCCCGGGCCACGAGCTCCATCGTCACCGAGCCCTTGACCATGAAGCGTCGCGAGCGCGGCACCGTGAGGAAGTAGGTCGCCTCGAGCGGGGGGTTGAGCGCGTCGCCGGTGCGCTCCTGGTACCGCGGCTGATCCGACATGAAGAGGATCGCCCGGCCGATGTGGTGCCGCCGCGTGTTGAAGAGATCCCAGCCGGCGCGGTAGGTCTGCTCCTCGGCTCGCACCGGTGGCACGATCTCGATCTTCCCGACCAGCAGCACCGCGTCGGTGCGGATCTCGCTCCAGCCGCCGACGCCCTCGCTCACCGTCACGCAGCCCGCCGCGGCCAGGCCCGCCGCCACGAGCAGCGCCGCCAGACGCCTCATAGCTCGGCGAGCCGGCGCCGCGCGAGCTCGCGCTGGCGCGTGTACCCCGACAGCGCCGTGTCCGACTCGAGCTCCTTGACCAGCCGCTGCAGCAGCTCCTTCTCGGTCGGGGTCGTGACCGGCTTCATCTCGAACTTGTCGGGGGCGAAGAGCCCCTTGCCCGCGTGGTTGACGTACTGGTGGGCGCCTAGGAAGTACAGGCCCGGCTCCCGGACCCGTACCGCGGTGCCGTTGCGGCCCTTGCCGCCGAAGTCGTACTCGAACGGCCGGCGCGTGAGCAGCGGGATCCCGCCCATGCCGCCGAACTTCTCCACCTGGTAGGAGCCCGGGCCGATGCCGACGTGGAAGAACAGGCCGTCCCGCACCGCGAGCCCGTACCACTCCCCCGGCTTCTGCGTGGTGTCGTACTTCCGGAGCGAGACCCACTCGAGCTTGGACGGCGCGTCGGTCATGTCGAAGTAGCCGAACACGAGCGATCGTGTCTCGTCCCTCGTGTCGACGGGCGGCGCGCTCGCGCACCCGGTCAGCACGAGGGCCATCGCCGTCGTCAGGAGCCAGCGCCGCGTCACGAGCGCACCTATGGTGGTCATGGCTCCCACTCTAGGACACGGGCCCGCTCGTCTCGAAGGGCGAGGGGCAGGGCCTGCCGTCGTGGCGCGGCCCAGCCGGCGGGGGCGCGAGCGCGGCTCAGTCGAGGGCGGGCTCGATCTCCGCGAGCGCGACCACGTGGCTGAAGACGTGGCCGAGGCAGAGGAGGGCGGCCTCGTGGCGCTCGGCGCTGGTGCCTGCCACGCAGTCGCGCAGGACGTAGCAGCGGAAGTCGAGGTTGCGGGCGTGCTGCACCGTGGAGGTCACGCAGATATCGGTGCAGACACCGACGACCAGCAGGCTCTCGACGCCGAGGTTGCGCAGCAGCGACTCGAGGTCGGTTCCGAGGAAGGCGTCGTAGCGTCGCTTGTTGACGATACGGTAGTCGGCCGGCATCACCTCGAGCGCGTCGACGAGCTCGAGCCCGGCGGTGCCCTCGAGACAGTGGGGAGGCTCGAACTCCAGCTCGATGCCGAAGTCCGACTTGTCGGCCCGGTGCATCTCCTGCGTGAAGATCACCGGGATGCCGCGCTCCCGCGCGCGGGCGGTGAGACGGTTGATGCGGGGGACCAGCTCGAGCCCGCCCGGCGTGGCGACGGGCGCGCCGGGCTCGAGGAAGTCGCGCTGCATGTCGATGACGAGCACGGCCGTCCGCGTCGGGTCGAGGGGCGGCCGTGCCCGGTCGCTCACTTCGGCACCAGGCTCTTGAACTTCGGCATGACCTCCCGGGCCAGCAGCTCCATCGAGTGCTGCCATGCCTTCGGGTTCTCCGAGTAGTCGAAGCAGAACAGCAGCAGGTGGCCGAAGCCGCCGACCTCCTCGTAGATCTGGTGCAGGCGCTCGGCCACCGTGCTCGGCGAGCCGACCAGCCAGTTGTGTCGGGCGCAGTACTCCGGCGTGACGTCCGAGTCCGGGACGTCGGGTCGATGCTTCAGGAACTCGGTGAAGCCGAACGCGGCCAGCAGCGGCAGGAAGTACTCCGTCATCATGCGGCCCATCATGCCGCCGGCCGACAGGCGCAGCGCCTCGGCGTCGGTGTCGGCCACGAAGATTTCCCGCACGAGCCGCCACTCCGAGCGCTTGGGTGTCCGGCCGCTGCGGGCCGCGCCGATCTCGACCGACTCCCAGTGGCTGGCGACGTAGGCCGGGTTGAGGTTGAGGCTCATCGGCCAGAAGCCGCGCTCGCCGGCCAGCTTGAGCGTGTCGGAGCCCTTGCTCACGCCGGCCACGCCGATCGGCGGGTGCGGCCGCTGCAACGGCATGATGTGCGGCTTCAGGGTGCCGAGCATCGTGCCCGTCTTGGTCACGTGCCAGTACTTGCCCTTGTGCTCGAACTCGGCCTCGTCGCTCCACAGACGGAGGACGATCTCGAGCGCCTCCCGCGTCATCTCGCGGTGCTGGCCCGAGTTGCCGTCGACGTTGAACATCGCCCAGTCGCTCGGCAACCCGCTCGCCGCGACGCCGAAGTTGAGGCGGCCCTGTGCGAGGTGATCGAGCATGGCCACCCGGTTGGCCAGCTCGGCCGGGTGGTGGTACGGCATCAGGAAGCCGCCGGGGCCGATGCGCATGCGCGTGGTCTGCAGCAGCGCCTGGGAGACGAGCAGGTCGGGCGCGGGGTGCGGCTCCCAGGGAGCGGTGTGGTGTTCGCCGATCCACGCCTCGCTGAATCCCAGCTCGTCCGCCCAGCGGAGCGTCTGGAGGTCCCACTGGTGGCCGTCGAAGAGACTGCGCTCGGGCGGGTGCGAAGGCATGGTGAACAGGCCGTAGTCCATAGAAGACCCCTCCTCGTTGCGGGTCGCCCGGCGGTATGCTACACCGCGCAACGCGCGCGGGCCACCCGCAGGAGGCAGACATGGCGGACTACGTCCTCGTCGAGAAGGCCGAAGGCGTCGCGATCCTGACGATGCATCGCCCCGAGCAGCTCAACGCGATGAACCATCAGCTCAGCGCCGAGCTGCACGAGGCGGTCACGGCCATGAGCGCCGACGACGACGTCGGCTGCATCGTGATCACCGGCAGCGGGACGCGCGCGTTCTCGGCGGGCGGTGACATCCACGAGCAGCGCGAGGACGACCGAACGCGGACGCAGGCCGAGCTGGACGCCCGCGGGGTCGTGCGCGCGCGCGGCAGCTACGAGATCAGCGCCTGCCCCAAGCCCACCATCGGGATGATCAACGGGCTCGCCTACGGGGGCGCCGCGGTGCTGGCCTCCTCGCTCGACATGCGCGTGGGCTGCGAGCACGCGAGCTTCCGCTTCCTTGCCGCCGCCTACGGCCGCATCAACAGCACGTGGACCCTGCCCAACCAGGTGGGCTGGCCGATCGCGAAGGAGCTGCTCTTCTCGGGCCGCGTGGTGGAGGCCGAGGAGGCCCGGCGCATCGGGCTGCTCAATCACCTGGTGCCGTGCGGCGAGCTGCGCGCGAAGACCATGTGGCTGGCCACGATGATCGCCAAGAACCACCGCGAGTCGGTGATGGGCATCAAGGCCCTGCTGCTGGAGGACATGGGCTGCACGCTCGAGGAGCAGTGGGCCAACGAGCGGACCTATACGACGACGGTCGCGCGCGGGGCCAAGGCCGAGGCGGCGTTTCCCGAGTTCATCGCCCGCAAGGGCCGCCCGCACGCGTGAGCGAGGTACGATACACTCCCCGCCAAAGGAGCAAGCCATGAAGGCAGCGGTCTTCCACGGTCCCCACCAGCCCCTCACGATCGAGAACGTCGACATCGCCAAGCCGATCGAGCGCGAGGTGCTCGTGCGCACGGTGGCCAGCGGCGTGTGCCACAGCGACCTACACTTCATCGAGGGCCTCTACCCCTTCGCGGCCCCGGCCATCCTCGGTCACGAGGCGGCCGGCATCGTGGAGGCGGTCGGCCCCTACGTGACGGAGTTCAAGCCGGGCGACCACGTGATCGCGTGCCTGTCGCTGTTCTGCGGGCACTGCGAGTACTGCCTGACCGGCCGCACGCACCTCTGCCAGAGCCGGCCCGTCCGCGCCCAGAACGAGGCGCCGAAGCTGACGTGGAAGGGTGCGCCGGTCAACCAGTTCGCGAACCTGTCGAGCTACGCCGAGCAGATGCTCGTGCACGAGAGCGGGCTCGTGAAGGTCCGCGACGACATGCCGCTCGACCGCGCCGCGCTGATCGGCTGCGGCGTCACCACCGGGGTGGGCGCCGTCCTCAACACCGCGAAGGTGGAGCCGGGGACCACGGTGGCCGTGTACGGCACCGGCGGCGTGGGGCTGGCGGCGATCCAGGGCGCGGTGATTGCCGGCGCCCGCATGATCATCGCGGTCGACGTCGTCGCCCACAAGCTCGAGACCGCCAAGGCGCTCGGCGCGACCCACGGCGTGAACGCCTCCGAGGTGGATCCCGTGAAGGCCATCCGCGAGCTCACCGGCCCCGGCGTCGACTACGCCTTCGAGGCCATCGGGCTGAAACGGGCCGCCGAGCAGGCCTTCGAGTGCCTGCGGCCGGGCGGCACGGCCACGATCGTCGGCATGATCCCGGTCGGGCAGAAGATCGAGCTCGACGGGCCGGCGTTCCTGCGCGAGAAGAAGGTGCAGGGCTGCAGCATGGGCAGCAACCGGTTCAAGGTCGACATGCCCCGCTACGTCGAGCTCTACCGTCAGGGCCGGCTTAAGCTCGACGAGATGATCACGCGCCGCGGCCGCCTCGAGGACGTCAACGAGGCCTTCCGGGCGATGAAGGCCGGCGAGGTCGCGCGCACCGTCCTGATGTTCGAGTAGCCGGAAGGAACGACCATGGCGACGATCACCGGGTCGGAGGTGCTGGCGCAGGCGCTCAGGTCGCAGGGCGTCGACACGATGTTCTATCTGATGGGCGGGCCGATGCTGGAGACGGAGGCGGCCTGCATCAAGCTGGGGATCCGGTCCATCGACCACCGGCACGAGCAGGCCGCGTCGTTCGCGGCGCACGCCTACACGCGCGTGATGCAGCGCCCCGGCGTCTGCATGGGGTGCTCGGGTCCCGGCGCCACCAACCTCCTCACCGGCGTGGCCACCGCGTTCACCGACTGCGCGCCGCTGGTCGCGATCGGCGGGGCCAGCCCCCGCGTGTACTTCGGCATGGAGGCGTTCCAGGAGATCGACCAGCTCGCCGTGTTCAAACCCGTCACGAAGTGGGCCGAGCGGGTCTACGACGCCAAGCGCATCCCCGACGTCGTCGCCACGGCCTTCCGCCAGGCGACGAGCGGGCGGCCCGGCCCCGTCTACATCGACATGCCCGGGGACATCCTCGGCGAGAAGATCGAGGAAGAGAGTGTCAAGTACGGCGCGGCGTGGAAGCCGTCGCCGCGCACGCTCGGCGACACCGGCGCCGTCAAGGAGGCGATCGCTCTGCTGGCGCGGGCCGAGCGTCCGCTGGTGATCGCCGGCAGCGGCGTGTGGTGGTCGGACGGCGCCGCCGCGCTGCAGGCCTTCGTCGAGGCGACGGGGATCCCGTTCTACACGAAGCCGATCTCGCGCGGCCTCATCCCCGAGGACCACGCGCTGTCGTTCCTGAACGCGCGCAGCACCGCGTTCACCGAGGCCGACGTCGTCGTGGCGGTGGGCACGCGCTTCGACTGGATGATCCAGTTCGGCCGGCCGCCGCGCTTCGGCGCCGATCTCAAGGTCATTCACGTGGACGTCAACCCGGCCGAACTGGGCCACAACCGCGAGGTCGACGTGCCCATCGCCGGCGACGCGCGCGCGGTGCTGCAGCAGCTGACCGACGAGGCGCGGGGGAAGGTCGATCCACGGCGCTTCACCACCTGGACCGGCCGGCTGCGCGTGGTCGACGCCGAGAAGGGCGCGGAGTCCGACAAGGCGATGAGCACGGACACCCTGCCCATCCACCCGCTGCGCCTGTGCAAGGAGGTGCGTGACTTCCTTCGGCGCGACGCGATCCTCGTCGTCGACGGCCAGGAGATCCTGAACTTCGGCCGCCAGGCCATCCCGACCCACGTGCCCGGCCACCGGCTCAACTCGGGGGCGTTCGGCACCATGGGCGTCGGCCTGCCGTACGGCGTCGGCGCCAAGGTCGCCAAGCCCGACGCGCAGGTGCTCGTGCTGCACGGCGACGGCTCGTTCGGCATGAACGCGATGGACATCGACACCGCGGTGCGCCACAAGATCAACGTCGTGTGCGTCATCAGCAACAACGGCGGCTGGACGGCCGACGCGCCGTGGACGCGGCCGCTGCCGAAGCCCGGCCGCAACCTCGGCCACACGCGCTACGACCGGATGGCCATCGACCTCGGGGCCCACGGCGAGTTCGTCGAGAAGCCGACCGAGATCCGTCCGGCGCTCGAGCGCGCCTTCGCCTCGGGCAAGCCGGCCGTCGTCAACGTCATCACCGACCACAAAGCCCGCGCGTCGACCGTACGCTTCTCGGCCTACACGACTTGAGTGGGGGCCCCGACATGGCCCCCACACCCCCCGTCGGCTCGGGGCGCCCCGGCGAAGCCGGGGCGCCCCTCGGTTCGCTGGGTGGCTGGAGAGGCGCGACATTGGGTTGATGCGATCTCGCGATGAACTGGTCGCTCTGCGATGTGGCGACGACTGAGGAGAGTGGAATGGCCAAGGCGCTCGACGGCATTCGCGTTCTCGATCTCACCCAATACGAGGCGGGGCCCAGCTCGACGCAGATGCTCGCCTGGCTCGGCGCCGACGTCATCAAGATCGAGCCGCCCACCGGCGAGCCCGGCCGGACCGCGCTGTCCGACAAGCGCGGTGAGGACGCGTGGTTCTTCATGCTGCTGAACTCCTGCAAGAAGGGCGTGACGCTGAATCTGAAGTCGCCCCGCGGCAAGGCGATGTTCGAGGAGCTGGTCAAGACGAGCGACGTCGTGGTCGAGAACATGGCGCCGGGGGTCATGGACCGGCTCGGGCTCGGCTACGAGCAGCTGAAGCGACTCAACCCCCGCCTCATCCACGCCTCGGTGAAGGGCTTCTCGGGCGGCGGGCCGTACGCGGACTTCAAGAGCTTCGAGTGGATCGCCCAGGCCATGGCCGGGGCCATGAGCATGACCGGCTCGCCCGACGGGCCGCCGACCAAGGCCATCGGCGGCCTCGCCGACACCGGCGCCGGCCTGCACACCGCGATCGGGATCCTCGCCGCGATCATCCAGCGGCAGGTCACCGGTGTCGGCCAGCAGGTCGAGGTCGCCCAGCAGGACGCCGTCGTCAACCTGCTCCGCATCCACCTGCGCGAGACCTACGTCAGCGGCAAGCCGGCCCCGCGCCAGGGCAACCGCTCGGCCGTGGCGGCGCCGTCGAACATCTACCGGTGCAGCCCCGGGGGCCCCAACGACTACGTCTTCATCCACTGCGCGACCCAGGAGATGTGGATCTCGCTGACCAAGGTCGTCGGGCGGCCCGAGCTCGGCAAGGACCCGCGCTACGAGGACCGGCGCGACCGGGTGCAATTCGTCGACGAGATCGACGGGATGATCGAGGCGTGGACGTCGAGCCGGCCCAAGCACGAGGTGCTCCAGATCCTGGCCGGCGCCGGCATCCCGTGCGGGGCGACCCTCGACTCGGCCGAGGTCCTGTCGGATCCGCACCTGCGCCAGACCGGCTTCATCACCGACCTCGAGCACCCGCGCCGCGGCGTCTACCCGATGCCCGGCAACCCGGTGCGCCTCTCGGACTCGCCGACCGACGTGGTGCGCTCGCCCCTCCTCGGCGAGCACAACGCCGAGGTGTTCGGCAAGCTCCTCGGCTGCAGCGACGCCGACCTCGAGGGCTTGCGCCGCGACGGCGTGATCTGACCGCAGCGCCGGGGCGCTACGCCGGCCCGACGAAGCCGATGTAGACGCCGACGGCGTGGGCGGGGCCGACGAGCATCGCCTGCTCGCCGGTGTTCCGGACGCCTCGCGCGGGTGGCGGCAGCCCGTGATCGGCCATGACGCGCGCGGCGGCGTCCATGCTCCGCGTGCGGTAGAGCGCCTGGAACGGGCCGGGCCCGCGACCCGCCAGCGCCTCCGCGGCGGGTCCGGGCTCCTTCGGCTGGGCCACGCCGAGGCCGGTCGGGCCGATCTCGAACACCGCCATGTCGGCCTTGATCACGTTGCCGCGCACGACGGGCGGCACCGGCATACCGAGGACGCGGGCGTACGTCTCAGCCTCGGCCGCGACGTCCGTCACGGCGATGTAGGCGCGCTCGAGGTGACGCACACCATTGGGATGCTCCCCCGCCCTCGGCACCTGTCGCCGCCGGTCGTCCACCGGCGTGAGGTGCTGGATGAAGAAGATCGGCAGCGGGTTGCGCGCCCCGAGTGACGCCGCGCGCCACCGCAGCTCCCGTCCGCCCGGCGTGCGCCGGCCGCCGTCGGCGGGATCGCTCACGTCGACCCCGCGGGCCCGCATGCCCGCCACGTCGGCGGCGAGGTCGTCGCTCTGCACGCTGACGTAGCGCAGGCCCCCGCCGCGCGCCAGGAACGCGGCGAGGCCGGCGCTGACCTCGTGGGCGTGGCCCGCGCGCACGCCCAGCAGCTCGAGGTAGTCGTCCTGCAGGAAGGCGATGGCGTTCTCGGTGCCCCCGCTGGCGTGCGCGCCGCCGGGATGCACGTCGAACCCGATCCGCCGATAGGCCTCGACGGCGCGGCCGAGGTCCGGTACGCAGATCATCACGTGGTCGATGCGCGTGAGCACGCCCGGACTACCGCACGAAGCGGGGCATGATCTCCTCGCCGAGGATCCGCATCGAGTGCAGCTGGGCGTCGAGGTCGTGGCCGCTCGGGCTGATCCAGAGCCGGGTGGCGCCGCGCTCGGCGAGCTGCTCGATCCGCGCGATCCAGTCGCGCGGCGCGCCCGCCAGCGCCCACCGGTCGATCGCGTAGTCGGTGAGGCCGAGGTCGGCCATGCGGCGCGGGTTGCGGCCGGCGTGGAGCACGTGGTCGTACAGCTCGTAGCCGTCCACGTAGTCCTGGATCTTGGCGCGCATGTCGTCGGGGACGTGCTTGCCGTCGAGCCCGAAGCGCATCGCGTGGTTGAGGATCGACGACACCGAGGCCTTGACGTTCTCGACGGCGCGGTCCCGGTTCTCGTGCAGCGACGAGCGCGCGGTGAACCAGATCTCGACCTCGGACGGATCGCGGCCGGCCTCGCGGGCCCCGGCGTGCACGCGGGCGATGGTGTCGCGGACGACCTCGGGCAGGAGCCCGGTGCCGGCGATGACGCCGTCGCCGATGCGGCCGCCCAGGTGGAGCATCTTCGGCCCCTCGGCGCAGATCGAGATCGGCACGCGCGGCCGCGCCGCCTCCCCCGCCCACCGCACGCGCTGGGGGCGTCCCTGGTAGGTCGCCTCGCCGCGCGCCAGCAGGCCTCGCACGCAAGTGACGTAGTCCTCGATGCGGGCCCGCGACGCGGCCGGGTAGCCGATGTTGAACACCGCGCTGTCGCCGCTGGCGATGTCGAGGAAGGCGCGGCCGCCGGTGAGCCGGTCGATCGAGGCCAGGAACGAGGCCATCACCTGCGGCTCGCGGGTGAGCGGGTTGCTCGGCCTGAGGCCGACGGCGGCGCGTGGGGCGGCCAGTGCGATCAGCGTGGCTCGCACGAAGGCGTCGCCCCCGAGGAACGCCGAGTCGTAGGTGCCGATGGCGGTGGCGCCGTAGCCGTCCGCCATGCGCACGAGCTCCGAGAACTTCCGGGTGTCGTCGCCGCCGAGGAGGCCGACGCTGGAGCCGAGGCTGATGCCGAGAGCAACCCTCATCGGCGCAGGTACGTGCCGAAGAAGCCGAACACCTTCTCCCAGCCGTCGAGCGCCGCGGCTTGACGGTACTGGGGCCGGTCGACGGCGAAGAACGCGTGGCCCGCGTTGTCGTAGGTGTGGAACTCGTAGCTCTTGCCGAACTTCTCGAGCGCCTCCCGGGTCCGGGCGGTGTCGTCCGGCGACGGGCGCGTGTCCTCCACCCCGAAGAGACCGAGCAGCGGGCACTGCAGATCCTTGGTGAACTCGATCGGCGCCACCGGCTGGCGCGCGGTCAGCTCCTCGGGCTTGGCCACCACGCCGCCGCCGTAGCAGTCGATGGCGGCGTCGATGCCCTTCAGCGTGCAGGCCGCCAGGTACGCCTGCCGGCCGCCCGAGCAGTAGCCGATGATGCCGACCCGGCCGTTGAGGTACGGCAGCGTCCGCAGGTAGTCGACGGCGCCCTGCACGTCGCCCATGGTCCGGTCGTCCGGCATCCCCCCCGCGGCGCGCACGCTCGCGCTGTTCTCCTGCGGCGTGGCCTTGCCCTCGCGGAAGTGGAGGTTGGGCGAGATGGCCGCGTAGCCGTGGTGGGCGAAGCGGCGCGCGATCTCCTTGGTCGGCCCGTCCCAGCCCGGCATGTGGTGGATGATCACCACCCCGGGCATGGCGGCGACGCCGAGCGGCCTCGCGAGATAGGCGTCGATCTGGTCACCCCGGTGCCCGCGCATCAGGACCGTCTCGGCGAACTGTGCTTCGTAGCTCATCGCCTGGGCTCCTTGGCGTCGCTCAGATTCCCAGCAGCCGCTCGAGGTTCTTGAACAGGATGGCGTCCTTCTCCTCCGGCGTCAGGCTCGTCATGCCGAGGATCCAGGACACCGGCCAGTCGAGCGCCATGTCGTAGGGCCAGTCGGTGCCGAACACCACGCGGTCGACGCCGACGGTGTCGATCAGGTAGCGCAGGGCCGGCTCCGTGTACACGATGCAGTCGTAGTAGAAGCGGCGCAGGTAGGCGCTGGGAGGCTGGCTGATGTGGGCGCGGGCCTCCGTGCGCACCTTCCAGCCGTGGTCCATGCGGCCGATGCCGTAGCACGTGTAGCCGCCGCCGTGCCCCAGCACGATCTTGAGGTCCGGATGGGCGTCCATCACGCCGCCGTGCACGAGCGTCGCGAACGTCACGGCCCGGTCCACGAGATTGCCGATGCTGTTGGGCAGGTGGTAACGCGTGCTGCGCTGGGTGACCAGCGTCTCGCCGGCCTGGTGGAAGAAGATCACGGCGCCGAGCTGCTCGGCCGCCTTCCAGAACGGCCGGAACTCGGGCTCCTCGAGCGTCCGGCCGTTGACGTGGTCGTTGATCTCCACACCCTTGAGGCCCAGCTGGGTCACGCAGCGCTCCAGCTCGTCGATCGAGGTCTTCACGTCCTGCATGGGCAGCGTGCCGAGCCCGGCGAAGCGCTGGGGCCAGGCGCGCACCATCCCGGCGATCTCGTCGTTGGTGGCCCGCGAGGTCGCCAGCGCCATCCCGGTGTCGAGGTAGTAGTTGTAGAACCCGACGTAGGGCGAGACGACGTGCACGTCGACGCCGAGCGAGTCCATGTCGGCGATCCGCTCCTCGGGCGTCCACCGTGCCCGGGGCGGCAGCGACTGCCGGCGCCCGCCCACCACGGCCACGTCCCCACCCCGCGCGTCCTTCTCGCGGCGGAGCGTGTGCCAGTCGCCGCCGCTCTCGGTGGCGCGCCAGAAGCACTGCGGGGTCAGGTGGGCGTGGATGTCGATGCTGCGCATGGGGTCTCCCCTCGGATCAGCGCGACCCTGCGAAGGCCGGCCGCACCTCGTCGGCGAAGCGGCGGAGGCTCGTCCGCCCGCCCGCGCTGTTGAGCAGGACATACTCGGCGCCGGCGTCGCGCAGCGTCTGGAGCTTGACGGCGATCTCGTCGGGCGTGCCGTAGAGCGCGCCGGCCTCGGCCGCCTCGAGCGTGTCGGCGTACGACATCATGCTGGCCGTGTTCTGTCCGTCCGGGCGCTGGGCCAGCCGGTCCATCCGGCGCCGCGCAGCCAGGCGCGTCTCGAGCGCCTTCTCGCGCTCGGCCGCGGTCGTGACCACGTTGATCGAGCGCGTCACCGCCACGCTGAGAGGGTCGAAGACCCGCCCCAGCGCCTCGACCTCGGCCTTGAACAGCGCGATGCGCTCGCCGATCTGCGCGACCGGCGCGAACTGGTCGAGCAGCAGGTTGTAGCCGAGGGCGGCGACCTTCTTGATGGACGCCGGCCGGCCGGCGCCCATCCACAGCGGCGGGTGCGGCTTCTGGTAGGTCGGCGGCTCGACGACGACGTTCTCGAACTGCCAGTACTTGCCGTGATGCGACCACGGCGCGTCGGCGGTCCACGCCTTCAGCATGACCTCCAGCGACTCCTCGAACCGAGCCTGGGCCTCCTCCATGGGGACGCAGAAGCCGGCGAACTCGTTGTGCCGGTAACCCTGGCCGATGCCGAAGTCGAGCCGGCCGTTCGAGAGCAGGTCGATCGTGGCCGCCTGCTCGGCCAGCAGCACCGGGTTGTGCCAGGGCAAGGTCATCACCGCGGTGCCGAGCCGCAGGGTGGACGTGCGGGCCCCGATCCACGTCAGGAGGTTGAGCGTCGCCGAGATCTGGCCGAAGCCGGTGAAGTGGTGCTCGACGATGAAGGTGCTGTGGAAGCCGAGCGCCTCCGCCTCGACGTTGTACTGGACGAAGTCCCGGAAGCCGGCCCCGCTGTCCACGTCGGGGCCGCCGCGGCGTGCCTGGGCGCTGCCGAAGATCCCGAATCGCATGGCGGGATAGTGCCCGCAGGGCGGTGAGCCCGTCAAGGACCCGGCGCGCGCGGCCGCCCTTGAACGGGGCCCCCGGTTGCGGTAGACCTCGGGCATGTCGTGAGACCCTCGGTGGCCGCCCTCCCGTCCGGATCGAGGAAAGGAGCCCGCTCATGGCGCGCGCGTACGACGTCATCGACGCCGATGGACACGTTCTGGAGCCGGTCGACATCTGGGAGAAGTACATCGATCCCGCCTACCGCGACCGCGCGCCGCGCCTGATCATCGACACCGACGGTAAGGAGCGCCTGCTCGTCGAGGGCCGGGTGCTGGGCAGTTCGAAGGGCTTCGGCAACATCGGGGCGATCGGCGCCCGCCAGGGGCGCGCCGACGAGACGACCATGAAGTACGTCGAGGGAAGG
>Ga0075420_100000029_pt1 | contig 77041 bp, 70 predicted proteins | sample SoiMetdeltSBSDD4_FD_75296 | JGI IMG/M metagenome (GOLD analysis project Ga0075420, IMG submission 75296) | Bulk soil microbial communities from a Populus tree surrounding site in Tennessee, USA - Soil MetaG P. deltoides SBSDD4 | ecosystem: Environmental > Terrestrial > Soil > Tree plantation...
TCGCCGGCGACGAATATACGATCGCCGATATGGCGATCTGGCCGTGGTACGGCAACGGGATGTTGAACGGCGCCTCTTACAACGATCCGCGCAAGTTCCTGCAGACGCACGAATATAAAAACCTGACGCGCTGGACGAAAGAAATCGGCGAGCGGGCGGCCGTCAAACGCGGGCGAATGGTCAACCGCACTAGCGGGCAGCCTGAAGAACAATTGCGCGAGCGCCATGACGCCGGCGATTTCAAGACCAATACGCAGGACAAGATCGACGCGCGAACAAACGCATCGTGATCGCCGATCAGGTCATATCACGCATCGCTGCCATCAAGCGTGGCGACTAGGTCGTCGCTTCGACCGCGGTGGCATAGGCGGCGGGGACGGAGGGCGTCTTGTCCCATTCGTCGACGACTTCGTATCGCCAGACCCAGTCGGTATTGCCGCGGACGCTGGCTTTGCCGGAATCGACGGCTTCCTTCAGCTTCGCAGTGTCCTTCATGTGCCGGAATTTCATGTTGGAGAGCGAGAGCCGCTGCACCCCGTGCACGCGCGGGATGCGGATGCGGCGGAAATTGGCGAACGCCTCCACCGGATCGCGAAGCTCCTTGAGCCATCGTCCGAGAATGTAAGCATCCTCGAAGCCCTGGCAGGCACCTTGTCCGGCGCTGGGCACCATGGCGTGCGCGGCGTCCCCGATCAGCTGGATCCGGCCACGTCCCCAATTGTCGGTGATCGGTCGTGTGAACAGGCCCCATTTCGAGCATTGGTCGACGACGCTGAGCAGTCGCTCAAGCCTCGGCTCGGGATTGGGAAAACTCCGACGCATCTCCTCGGGGTCGCCGCGGGTCGACCATCCTTCTTCGACCCACTCGTCCGTGTCCTGTTGCGTGACGATGTTCACGACCTTTCCGCCACGGATGTAATAAGCGATGAAGTGGCGACCCGGCCCGACCCATTGCGTGTGGCCAGTAGGCTCAAGCACCTCAGCCGGCACTTTGCTTGAATCAAGGAGCGCTCGCCAGACCATCGAGCCGGTATAGGTTGGATTGTCGGCGCCATAGAGCGCCTTGCGCACGACGGATTTCACGCCGTCGGCTGCGATCAGATACTCCGCCTCGACGCGAGCGCCGTTTGCGAAGGAGAGAATGGTGCGATCGCTCTGCTCGTCTATGGCGACGAGCGTGTGCCCAAGATGAATCGTACTACGATCGAGCCCGCTTGCGAGCGCGTCCAGGAGCTCGGCTCGGTGAAACGAGTAATAAGGAGCGCCGTATTTCGCCAAATGCCCCGTCCGATCGCTGAGTTCGATAAATTCCCCCGTGTGCAAGTTGCGCGAATAGACACCCGGCGACTGGTGTCCAACAGCGGCGATCTGATCGCCAACCCCAACCGCTTGTAGTGCCTTGACCGCTTGCGGGCTGGCATTCACCGCGGCGCCGATCTCACGCAACTCTGGAGCGGCCTCGAAAACCTGCACCTCGATCCCGAAGGTCTTGAGCGCGTTCGCGGCAGCAAGTCCAGCGAGGCCGCCGCCAACGATCGCTATCCTGCAGTTTGACATTCACTTCCTCCGAGGAACCAAGGTTTCGATCACCGCGCCGCTCTCCCTACGATGGGGGCCGTGCCCGGGACGTGGCGAGCGGCGCAGCCTATTGATGGACCTGTCGAACTTTTTCAAAGAACTCCTGCGGATACTTCGACAGGCGCTCCATTTGCGTTTGGAGATCGGCGGCGGATGCCGAATCGATGACCAAGTTCAGTTTGTCTGCCTCCGCGAGGAACGCCGGGTCCTTGAGCACGGTCGTAAACGCGGTGCGCAGAATATTGAGGCGTTCCTCCGGAACACCCGGGGGAGCGGCGATCAGCCGCCCGAGCCTGAGCGCTCCGAAGAAGTAATTGAGCAGCGCGCGTGCCTCGTCGGTTTTCGCATAGTCGAAGGCGTCGGGGACCTTGCCAAATTCCGAGGTCGGGGCACCGCCGAGTTGAACCAGCAGTTTCATCTCGCCGCTTTTCAGGGCCGGTGCGAGGCGCGTGCGCAAGGCCGTCGCCGTGAACCCGCAGGCCCCACTGACCTCGCCACGCTGGAGAGCGAGAGTGACGCCTGGCATCCCCGGATAGCCGGAGACCATCTTGATCTTGGCGCCGAGGACGTTCTTGAGAACGGCGGTGTATCGATAGATGTCGGACGTCGGCGCGCTGGTGCCGAATACGGCCTCTTTCTCCAGCAGCTCATCGAACGTTTGCGGCACGCCCGGGCCCGGGCCGATGGCGCAAAATTGCGGCTCTAGCGCCAGGCTGCCAATCCAGCCGAATTTGAGCGGATCGAACAACGCCGCCTTGTTACCAAGGAAAGGTTCCACGGCGGCCTGCGACAGGAACATGCCCACCACGGTGCCGTCGGGCGCCGCGGCTTTGTACATATGGTTCGCCGCAACCAGCGTACCCCCGCCGGGCATGTTGCGCGGAACGACCGCGGGATTGCCGGGGATGAAGCGGTCGATATGGCGGCCTAGCTGGCGCAGATAGGCGTCATTTTCGCCATTCGGCGTAAACCCTGACACCAGTGTCAGCGTCTTGCCACGGTAAAAGTCCGGGGCCGGCTCGGCCAAGAGCGGCGCTCCAATAGTCAGCGGCAAGAGGATCAAAGCGATCGGCAGACGGGCCCGTCTGGAAAGACGTAGAAACAGGCCGGCGGTCATGTCCGTCGTCTCCGATTTCGATCCGCACGATGCCATCGACATGCTTCGCTCCCGACTGTCAAACTTGATTGGCCAATCAACGGTAATGAAAACCGCGCCGAGCAACTTTTCTTTCATTTGCACGTCAGCTCGATTTCCACAAATGCCATTGGCGCTCTTCCGGCGTCTGCCACGATGGGCAGAACGACTTGATCCTAGCCGTCGTCTCGACCTTTGCCAGTGCCAGCCGGATGGTCCGAACTGCGATATCGGCGCGATCCAGCTCCGGCGGCAGAACCCGGTTGCTTCCCCGCGCGGCGATTTGTTAAATTCAGTCGACCGACTGACTGGGAACGGGACATGCGGGGTTGGACCGAGGTTGCGGCGGATGTGCTGGTGGTCGGGAGCGGCTCGGCCGGCGTCATGGCGGCAATCCGCGCCCGCCAGGCCGGCGCGAACGTGCTGGTGGTGACCAAGGGGCCCTGGCCATCGGGCAACTCGTCCAAGGCGCTGTCGGGCTATGCCGCCGCCTTCGGCCACGCCGACCCGCGCGACAATCCCGATATTCACTTCGGCGACGTCATCCGCAACGGCATCGGACTTTGTAACCAAAAGCTCGTTCGTAAGTGGGTCGACGAGATTTGCGGCCTGACGCAGGAGATGACCGGGTGGGGGCTCGATCTCATCCGCAACGGCGACAAGTTCAGCCAGATTCCCTGGGAGGGTCATACTTACCCGCGGATGGTTCATCACCATCGAGTCACCGGCAAATACTTGATGAAGTGTCTCGGCGCGAAAAGTGCCGCGCTTGATATCAAGGTCCTGTCGCACACCATCCTCGGCGGCCTGTTCAAGCGGAGTGGTTCGATCAACGGTGCATGGGGCCTGAACTACCAGACCGGCGAGATGGTTCTGATCCGCTGCAAGAGCGCGATCATCTGCACCGGCGGTATCGGCGCCATGTATCCGGTCGGCGACAATGTCGGCGCGGTCACTGGCGAGGGCTACGCTTCCGCCTTCGAAGCCGGTGCCGACATGATCGGCATGGAGTTCGGCCATTTTCTTCCGACGCCGGTCTTTCCCGAAAAGATGCAGGTCAAGTTCGTCTTCGTCGGTTTCGTTAACGGCCTGATCAACGAGTCGAACGGCAGGCTCTACAACGGCTTGGGTGAGCGGTTCATGTATCGCCACTATCCGGAGACGGGCGAGAAGCGGCGTTCGTCCGAGGAACTCACGCGGCGCATTTGCGAGGAGATCGTCGCCGGGCGAGGCGGGGCGCGGGGCGGCATCTATTTCGACGCATCCGACGTGCCCAGCGAATTCCGCAGCCATGAACGGTATCGGCGCGTGTTCGAACTGGCCGATCGCGCCGGGATGAACCTGAAACGCGAGCCCATCGAACTCGTGACCTATCCGCACGATCTGGTCGGCGGCATCAAGATCGATGAATGTGGTCGCACCAATGTGCCCGGCCTCTTCGCTGCTGGCGAGGCGGCCGGCGGTTCGCATGGCGCGAGCCGTTTTGGCGGATCGGCGCTGTCCGACTGCCTGGTGTTCGGATCCGCGAGCGGAGCCGATGCCGCTTCCTATGCGTCGCGTGAGAAGCACAACAGCGAAATCGACGCTCCGTCGCTTGAAGCCTGCGAAGAAAAGCTGAACGGCTGGCGCCATGGCCACGGCCGGCGTCCGCGGGAGGTCCTCAACGATTTGAGCGAACTGGCGTTCAGGCATCTCAACGCGGTGCGAAGCGCCGACGGCCTCAACCGCGTCCTCGACGGGGTTGCGCAAATGCGTACCGGCGATCTTCCGGCGATGGCGATCCCGGACGGTCCGGATGCGCCGGTTCACATGCGCCATGCGATCGAAGCCGAGGGGCAGGCGCGGCTCTGCGAGTTGATGGCGCATGCGTCTTTGGAGCGGCGTGAAAGCCGCGGCGGCTTTTTCGGCGGCCACTATCGTATCGAATTCCCGCAGGACGACGCACTTTGGCTGAAGAACATCGTGCTCAGCAACAAGGCGGGAAGCGTCGGCATCTCGCACGAGGAGCCGGTTCATATCGGCGGCCTGTCGGACCAGGTCCGGGAGATCGTTGCAACGAACTGGCGTCCGCCGAACGATCCGGCGCACTTCGCCGAATCCGAATAGGCCATGACCGCGATGGCTTATTCGGTCACCATTGAAGGCAACCGGGTTGCCGCCATCCGCGAGCTGCCAGACTCGGACTATGACGAGCTCGGACTGGAATGGGCCCTGTCCGAGCTGAAAGACACCTATCGACACTCCAAGAATGTGAGCGCCAGCTTTTCGCTGGCCGACCGCCACGAGCTCCGCGAGTTCCTGGCGGCCGTGGCCGCGCTCTTGGGACCGGATGCACTGGACGAACAGGCGCAGCAGCTGTTGGGGGAGTGATCAATGCGTTTCGCGAAACGCTCGATGCGCCGGGCTATGCGGAAGGAAACCGCGGCACGCCTGGCGCTATTTGGTCGAGCGCGGCTTGGTCTTGGCCGAACCATGACGGCGGGACGGTTTTGCAGCGCTGCGTCCGGCGCGCGGGGAGGGCGCCTTCGAAGCGGCCAGAAACATGGACGAGAAAAGCGTGATGAGCTCCGGGACATTGCGCTCGAAATCGATCAGCGCGTTTTCCGCGCGCTGCTCGAGCGCCGCGTGTCCGAGTCCTGCGGACAGGGTATTCAGCGAGCTCCACATGATGAGATACCGCGTCCGTACCTCATTGGGCGTCAGATGAGGCAAGGCGGACGACAGCGCGTTGATGAACTTCTGGCCCGTTTGCTTGTGCTCGGTGCCGAGCGGCGAAGGATCGCTGCCGGGCTGCTCCGCCATGAGCCAGGCGCGGAGCCGGGCAAAACGCAGGCGCTCGTCGCGCGAGCCGAGCTTCGCGTTGATGTAGGGCAGGATGTAGGCCGTGACGATCTGCTCGACCAGCGGCGCAGCGCCCGGCGCTTCCTTGCAGCGATCCAGCCGCGCGAGCCGGTCGCCGGACAGCGTCTCGCCGCGCCGCTTGATCACCGCGCGGAACAGATCCTGCTTGGTGCCGAAATGATAGTGGATGGCACCGCTGTCTACGTCGGCTTCGGCGTTGATCATCCGCACCGAGGCGCCTTCAAAGCCGAACTGGGAAAACACTTTTTCCGCCGCGTCCAGAAGCCTGGTTCGCGTCGTGTCGTCGGCTTGGGAAATCGCGGCGCTATGGGTTGGGCGTGCCATGCGGAACGACGGTCTGCAATTTTAGGGTCACGGCGTTTCCCGGAAATCATAGACGCGGATCGCCGTGCGGAGTCAAACCGGGTGTGAAAGTCGAGCGCGGACGGCTCAGAAATAGAAGCCGCGTGCAGGGAGGAGTCGAATGAGATCGAGCGAGGCGCGTGCCACCGGAATTCTTGTTGGGCTGATTCTTGTGTTCGCCGCGGCGCAGCAGGCGGCAGCGCAGGATTTTCCTCATAAGCCGATCCGCATCATCGTAGCGGCGGGGCCGGGTGGGCCCAGCGATATTCCGGCGCGGCTCGCCGCGCAGATTCTGCAGGCGAAGTTCGGCCAGCCGGTCGTGGTGGAAAACCGCGCGGGCGCGGCTGGTACCGTCGGCGCACGCTTTGTCGCAACCTCCGCACCCGACGGCTACACCCTGCTGGTCGGCAACACGACCGTGCTAGCAACGCAGCCCGCGGTCTCGGCATCGGCCGGCTTCGATCCAAACAGCTTCGCGGCCGTGGCCAAGGTATCCGTAAGTCATCCGGTCGCCGTCGTCAGCGCGGCCGCGCCGTGGAAGACGATGCAGGAGTTCCTGGCTCACGTCCGCGCCAATCCCGGCAAGCTGAACTACGGCCACACCGGTCCTGGTGGGCTGCCGAATCTCTCCGGGGAACTGCTGAAGCTGCGCGCCGGTCTCGACATCGTCGGCGTGCCTTTCCGCAGCGGTTCCGAAACAACCACGGCGGTGATCAACCGGGGAATCGATCTGACGTTCGAGAACCTGACGATCCTGGTGCCGCTGATCAAAGAAGGACAACTGCGGCCGCTCGTGATCGCGAGTGGCACACGGTCGCCTCTGCTGCCCGATCTGCCGACGACGAAGGAGGGGGGCGTTGCGGATTTCGAAGTGACGTCTTTCAACGGCATCGTCGCGCCCGCTAAAACGCCCGATGCGATCGTCAGGAAGCTCAACGCCGCGTTGAATGAAGGGCTGCAGACGCCACAGATGCAAGAAACCATTGCGCGGCTCGGCGTGTCGTTCTCGCCTGAAACGCCGGAGGAGTTTTCCCGGTTCATCATGGCGCAATTCCTGAAGTGGCAAGCCGTGGCCAAGGCGGCGAACATCCGGATCGATTAGGATCAGAACCGATGCGCACGCGCCGTACCGTTCTTGCGGAGTCCGCCGCGCTCTTCGCTGCGCTGTCGTTGCCGCGCGTTGCACACGCGCAAGGCTATCCGCCGCGGGCGATCAAGATCATCGTGCCATTTCCCCCGGGCGGCCCTGGTGATCTCGCGATGCGCATCGTGCGCGCCGGCATGGAGCCGATGCTGGGGCAGGCTATTGTCGTCGAGAACATGCCGGGTGCTGGCGGCGGCCTTGGCGCGGCGAGGGTGAAGCAGGCCGATCCTGACGGCTATACACTTGTGCAGGTCGCCAACCCGCACACGACCAGCGCCGCGGTCAGGCCCGAGACAAGCCTGGATCTGTTGCGGGACTTCGTGCCGGTCGGCGACGCCAGCCACAGCACCTTTACGCTGTGCGCAAGCAAGGCGCTGGGCGTGACGAGCCTCGCGGACCTGATTCAAAAAGCCAAGTCCCGGCCCGGCGAGCTCACGATCGGGCACGTCGGGGCCGGCACGATCCACCATCTGATCAACGAGCTTTTGAAATCAGCGGCCGGCATCGATCTCGGCAACGTGCCCTATCGCGGCGAGGCGCAGGCGAGCGTCGATCTGGTCGCAGGCCGCATCGACCTGATGTTCCTCGCCACCGCGAAGCAGCTTGTGGACGAAAACCGTGTCGTCGCCCTCGGCCATACCGGTGGGTCGGACTGGTTCAACCTGCCGGGGGTGAAGCCGATCGCCGACCAGGGCTTGAAGGATTTTGTCGTGCCGGGCTGGAACGGTCTGATGGCGCCGAAGAACACGCCGCCGGCGATTGTCGACCGATTGAGCGGCGCGCTCAGTCACGCCTTGACAGCTGCGGAGGCAACCAAGGCCTTCAACGCGATCGGCCTTGTTCCGGGCACCGGCACGCCGCAACACCTCATCAGGCTGATCGAAAGCGACATGCGCCTGTTCACGACCGTGATCCGCGAGCGAAATTTGAAATTCGAGCTTTGATTCGTCGCCTTGGCGGAAGCTTTCTCTGAGCATGCGGCACGACGCAGCTCGACCTGAGTTTCGCCAGATCACCATCGCCTATTGCTGATCGCCATATCTCTCGGCCACGGCTTCCGCTACGAATTTCTTGCGCCCTTCGCGACCCGGATTGGTGCCGTGGGCCGCGCACCAATCCGGAAATGTGCTCGGATCGATGCGAACGCGCATGACCACATGTCCGTACGCCTTGAGGCCCCGCTCCATTTCCTCCGCCATCTTCAGCCACTCCGGCCAGGTGCGTGGCATCTTGTCGCCGTCGGGGAAAATTTTGAGAAGCGCCGGGTAGTCGTCCTCGTTGATCCAATAGGCTCCGACCGCTGGCGGCGGTCCTTCTTCTTCGTTGCTCATACTGGCCATCCTGCATTTTTGCGCGCAACAGACCTTCCGCCTGTCCGGCGTTCGATTTGCTGAATCTACCAATAACAAGAGATTATTATGAGGGGACGTTTTTCTATTATCGCCGTTATGTTCGGAGGCAGATGATGGCGGTGCGTAAGGTTCGATCGGGCGCGTCGTCGGGTCGCTAACGAGAAAAGCATGGGAACGACAAGGGGACTCTCGGCCACCGCCGCCGCAGCGCTGCTTATGGTCGCGGTGGCGGCTGCCTCCGCGCAGCCATCGGACGATTTCTACCGCAACAAGACCGTCAACCTGCTGGTCGGCTCCGGCGAGGGCGGTGGCTTCGATCTCAGCGCCCGGCTCGCGGCGCCCTATCTGACCAAATACCTGCCGGGTAATCCGACGGTGGTGGTGCAGAACATGCCCGGCGCCTCCGGCCTGCGCGCTGCCGAATTCATCTTCAATGTGGCGCCGCGCGACGGCACTGCCGTCGCTATCACCCAGCCCTCGATCGTGCAGCACAGGGTGCTCAACCCGTCGGCACGCTTCGATCCGCGCGCTTTCACCTGGGTCGGTCGGCTCGGCGCCTTCGTGACCTTTGCCGTGGTCTGGCACACCGCGCCGGTGCAGACGATCGAGCAGGCGCGGCAGCGCGAGATCATCCTCGGCGCGGTCGGCCCGTCTGGTCCGGGCGCCATGCTGCCGGCGGCGCTCAACCAGCTTGCCGGTACCAAGATCGCGGTCGTGCGGGGTTACAGGTCGGCCGCCGACATGGGGCTGGCGATCGAGCGTGGCGAGATCCACGGCTCAGGCTCGGCTTCCTACGAGTTCATCAGCGGCAAGGGCTGGCTCGAGAAGAATCTCGCGCGCCTGTTCTTCACCATCGGATTTGCCCGTAGCGCGAAGGCGCCCGATGTGCCCACGGTGGTCGAGCTCGCGCGCGACGAGCGCGGCAAGAGCATCATGCGGCTCGCCGCCTCGGCCTCCGAGGTTGGCCGTTCCATCATGGCGCCGCCGGGTCTCCCGCCCGAGCGCGCGGCAATGCTGCGCACGGCGTTCGATCAAATCGTGAAGGACAAGGATTTCATCGCCGAGTCGTTGCGGCGCGGCCTCGAGGTCGAGCCGCTGTCCGCCGACGGCATCGTGAAAATCGCAACCGACGACATGAGCGCGTCCGCTGATGTTGTCGACGGCCTGCGCGCCATCATGGAGACCAAGAAATGAAACAAGAAATGAGCGATCAGCTGCGTCCCACCGCCGTCGTCTCCGACGATCTCGCGCAGAAATTCAAGACCGAGAAAGATACGCCCTACCTTCGCTTCGTGCGGAGCGAAGGGCTCGATCTTCTGAGCGCCCATTACGTGCGCAACCTGCGCCATGTCGAGCTGAAGCCGTGGGCGCGCCGCGGCGGCCACGGCGTCTACCTCAACCACGATGCGTCGCGCACCAGCAACGATTGTTACGTCTGCGAGATTCCGGCCGGCGGCAAGCTCAACGCGCAGCGCCAGCTATTCGAGGAAATGGTCTACGTCCTCGACGGACGCGGTTCGACCACGGTCTGGAACGACGCCGGCGCGCGCGTCACCTTCGAATGGAAAGCGGGATCGATCTTCGGGATTCCGCTCAATTGTTGGCACCAGCACTTCAACGGCTCCGGCCAGGTTCCCGCGCGATACGTGGCGGTGACCAACGCGCCGGTGGTGATCAACCTCTACGAGGACGTCGATTTTGTGTTCAGCCACGCCCGTGACTTCAAGGACCGCTTCAACGGCGAGCCTGATTATTTCGCGACCGGCAAGGAAGTGAGCGGCTGGACGATCACCACCAACTTCATCGCCGACAGTCTTAGCCTGCCGCTGCCGCTGGCGGAGGAACGCGGCGCCGGCGGCGGGCATATCAGGTTCAGCCTCGCGCGGTCCTCACAGCAAGGCCACATCTCTCAATTCCCGGTCGCGACCTACAAGAAGTCTCATGCACACGGCCCCGGCGCCCATGTCATCATTCTCAGTGGCACCGGCTATACACTGATGTGGCCGGACGGAGCGGGCGATCCGATACGATACGACTGGGAGGTCGGCACGCTCATCGTCCCGCCCAATGGGGTGTATCACCAGCACTTCAATACGGGCGCAACGCCCGCGCGCTATCTTGCTTTCAGGCACTCCGGCTCGCCGCGCAATTCGCAGGGCGTATTGCTGTGCTTCATCAGCAAGCGGCTCGGCGGCGAACAACTCGACTATGCGGACGAGGATCCGGCGGTGCGCCGCCTGTTCGACGACGAACTCGCCCGCCACGGCGTCGCGCCGCAGATGGAGGCTTCCTACCGCAAGGAACTCGAAACCTTGCCCCCGAAGGCCTGAGCGACTGGACCGTCTACAAGATTGCGAAGCGTTCGAGGTTACAGCTTTCCGGTGGCCCGAATGCCGATCATGCGGCCGTCGCCGATGGTTGCCTCGTTATAGCCCCGTGCAATGCTGGTCAGGTAACGCTCGTCGAACAGGTTGCGAGCGAACAGCGTGATTGATCCGTGCTTATGCTCGTAGCCGACGCGGGCGTTGACCAGCGTGAAGGAGCCGACGAAACGCAGCGGGTCGTTCCCGACATTGCCGGCGCTGTAGTAGCCGTTGGTGTAGGAGATATCGCCGGCCGCGAAGAAGCCGGTATGATGCTTGTAGATGCCGCCGAACGATGCCGTCACGGTCGGCGATTCCGGAAATTTTTTGCCGTTGAGCGTGCCAAACTCGGCCACGACCCCCTCGTCGAACTTGGTCTGGAGCAAGCCGATCGACGTGAACAGGTTGAGGCCCTCCATCACAAGGGCGCGCGCCTCGATCTCGCCGCCGTAGAGGTGGGACTTGCCGGCGTTTTGCGTGAACGTCGAGTCGGGAATGGGGGACAGTGGATTATCGACGACGATCTGCTGGTTGCTGTAGTCGTAGTAGAAGATGTTGGCGTTCACCTGCAGCCGGTTGTCGAACCAGCGCGAGCGATAGGCGACCTCATAGGCCCACATGAATTCCGGGGCGATTTGATTGACGCTCGTGGCGCCGATCGGAAGTTCGGCAAATCCCGCCCGGTAGCCGCGATTGACGGTGGCGGCCACCGTCTGATCCGGCGTGATGTCATAGGCCAGGCCGGCCTTCGGCAAGAACACCGAATTGGACGTCGACACGTCCTCGTTGGCGGCGAAGGCGGACGCGCCGGTCACCTTGTTGCTGACCTTGTCTTGCAGAATACGGCCGCCGGCGATGATCGACCAGCGCTCCAGGAAGCGGTAGCGCAGATCGGTATAGGCTGCGATTGACCGCGTCTCGTTGGTGAATGTCGAGTCCTGATAGACAGTCCCGAAATAGGCGATCCTGGAATCGGTGTTGTTGTGGAAGCGGCCGGCGAACACACCGATCACGCCGCTCAGCGGGGATCCTGGCGGATCGAACACAAGGCGCAGGTCCTGCGAGAAGTCGCTGCCGGTGCGAAGATCATAGCGATCCAGCACCTGTGCCGGCGGCGTGGTGATTTTGCCGTCAGTCGAGACGAACGACGTCAGCGATTTCAACGTCCAGCCCGGCGCGAGATTGTACGATAGATCGGCGACATGATTGTCGACACGAGCCTCGCGGAATTCGAACGTATTGAATCCTGTCCCATCGAACTGGCGCGCGAAGAAATTCGGCCCCGTCACGGAATTGTCTGCCGGCTTGTCATAGGTCCGGCTGATCGTGAAGAGAGCGGTAAAGCCCGGAAGCCATGACGGCGTGATCAGCGCCTTGGCGCGGATCTGATCCATTTCGTCGCGTGCCATTGGCGACGCCGCCGGGTTGATATAGCTGATGTCCTTGGTCTCGCGCATCGTCTGTCCGGCGATGCGGATGGCGACTTCGTTGGGAATGATCGGACCCGACACGACGAAGGCGTTGGAGCGGTAGTGGTCGGTGCCGAATTGCGTGTCGTAGATCGCCTCGGGTGTCCAGGTCGGGTTCTTGGTGTTGATCAGAACCGTGCCGCCAAGCGAGTTCCGGCCCTGCAATGTCGATTGCGGACCACGCAGCACCTCGATCTGTTCGACGTCCCATACGCCGCGCGACCCACGACGCGTCGCTTCGCCGTTCTGAATCGCGCCGTCGACGACGACCGAGATGATCGGCGCCGAGTTGGTCGGCTGGGTGACGCCTTCCGAGTTGAGGCCGCGGATCACAAAGCCGTTGTTGCCGCGGTTCGCCGGCGCCGAGCGCACGTTGCCGAGCAGGTCGAACGAGCGCTTCAGGTCCGGCACGCTCAGATCAACGATTTCTTGGCCGGTGACGACGCCGATGCTGGTGTAGGTCCGGAAATATTCGCGCTCGACCTTTTCGCCGGTGACGTTGATCGTGCCAAGCACGATCGAGCCCGGCGTGGCGCCGCTTGCACCGGCCTCCTGCGCCGAAGGGCCGACAAGGGTCACCGTCGTCGGGCCTGTCATGCTGGCGGAGAGTCCGCTGCCGTTGAGCAGCCGGCGCAACGCCTCGGCGGGTGTCATGGTGCCGACGACAGCCGGAGCCGTAACGCGTGAGGCGAGGGCTGAGGAGTAGCCGACCTGCCAACCGGTTGCGCGAACAAAAGCGTCGAGGGCGCTGTTCAGCGGTTGGCTCGGAATCGCGAATGCCTGCCGTGCGGGCGACGATGCACGAGCTGTTTGCTGCGCGTGTGCAGGCGGGCTTGCTACCGGATACCCGGCCGCGACGGCCATGCATACCAGCAAGGCTCGGCGCGAGGCGCTGCTTGTTAGCGAGCTGCTACTCGTTAGAAAGAGTCTAAGCGCCGACCGGCCTTCGCCAATAGTGTGTGCCACCAAAGCCATGAAACTTGCCCCGTATCCCCAAGGAGCCCGAACGGCGTGCGTGACGCTCGGGCTTCCAGAACTTTGACGATTGATGGGCTGCGATCTCACAAACGACGATCGCGTTTTTTCGGTCAGCGCAAAATCAGAATGTGATCGGAGAGGCGGGTCAGCCGCGCGCCGACGGCTTCGGCCAACGAAGCCACCACAAGGGCCGGGTCGTCGATGCGGTAGTTTCCACTGACTCTAATGTTGCTGATCCGGCTGTCGGTGACGATGATGATGCCGCGATGATAGCGGCGCAATTCGTCGAGAACGGTTCCGAGGAGCCGGTCGCGAAAGCGGATCCGCCCTTCGAGCCATGCGAAAGCATCGTCTGGATCGACGACGTCGACGGCGCCGGGACCGGTCGCGCCGACCGCAACACTGCGGGGGGGCACAAGCCTGACGGCAGTGGCGGAACCGGATCTCGGCTGCACCGAAAGGCTGCCGTGCTGGAGCGTGACGTTGTCGCGTTCCCCGGTCGCACGAACGGCAAACGCCGTGCCGGTCACTTCGACGTCGGCATACCGCCCTGTCACATGAAAAGGACGGTCGGGATTGCGCGCAACATCGAAGAATGCTTCGCCATCGATCAGTCGAACCACCCGGCGCTCGGCGCTGAAATCGAGAGCGACCGCCGACCCACTGTTAAGCAGCATCGTTGAGCCGTCGGGGAGGGCAACGCGCCGCTGCTGTCCTGTCGCCGTCACGTAGTCGGCCTGCAAATAAATGAAGAGCCCCGCAAAGTGAGCGGCCGCGACCGCGAGGATCAGCACTGCGGCAATGGCGGCGATCGGGCGGGCCCACGACCTGGAGGCCGGGGCTTGAGGTCTTTGCGCCGTCAGCGACGTGATGTCGCCGCGCCGGCCTTGCCGCAGGTGCAGCCGTTCACGCGGCGTCACGGCTTTGCCGAACTCCGCCGAATTCCAGAGATTTGTAACCTGGGTGAAGGCCGCGGCGTGTCGCTGGTCCTGCGCGAGCCAAGCTTCGAAAGCACGCCGGGCGGCGGGCTCGTTTTCCGCCGCCTGCAATTCAAGGATCCACTTGAGGGCCTCGTCTTGCAAGGGATCGAGCGTCGGCGACCCATGTCGGTTCGTGCCGTTGCGCTCGGCGTCGTCACCCTGGCTCATTGCTACCCGGCGAGTCGTCGTTTGGAATAGGTCTCATCCAATAGGACGTTTTGACCGGCAGCGTCTCCTATAAATTTCAGGGCGCTTCTGTCCGGGCGACGGCGTCCAGGCAGCAGGCCATGGCGAGACGAATGTCATTATAGACGGTGTTGGGTGAGACGCCGAGGTGCGCAGCAATGCGTGGATAGGGCCATTCGTGGACGCGGCTGAGCAGCACGACCTGGCGCGCCCGCTCGGGGAGCGTGGACAGTGCGGCCTCCAGCACAGCTAGCCGCTGGCGGTCGATCGCTTCGGCTTCGGGCGACGCCGCGTCGGAGGCGACCTCCAGGACCGCGCTGGCGTTCGCCGGTTCAACCTCGATCCGCCGCCTGACGACCTCGTGCCGCAAATGGTCGAAGGCAAGATTTCGGGCGGTCTGGTAGAGAAATGCCTGGATGTGCTCGACGGGCTTCTGAGCGATCGCACGGGCCACCCGCAAGTAGGATTCGTGCGCGAGCTCTTCCGCGGTCTGCTCACACCGGACAATGCGAAACAGGGTCCCGACCAGCGAGAGCCTCTGTTGCATAAACAAGGTGTCCAACGCGCTACGCACCTGAGCCCCACATTGCGAACGGTCACGCCGCCAGGAGCCAATTAAGAAAGCCGCGTCAGCGCAGATGACCCCTTGCACTTGCAATCTACTGCCGCCTGCTACGCGTTTGCAAATGTAGAGCTGCTCCAAAGAGGAAATGAGCGTCCACCACCTTTGAACGATTCTGATTTTTGTTTTTTTGACTATTGATCAGGCGATTTGCCGGGAAAAATTCTACCGCGACTCGACGTGCTTCGATGTTGTCCGGGCGACCGACGGCATGCCCTTCATCCGGCAGCGCCGCGGATGAGTGTGCAGACACGGCGCACCACGCCTGCGCATTCTTCGCTGGCATACTTATCAGCAAGACCCACCACCGCACATTCTTGAATCGATCTAAATCATTGCTCTTGAGGGATAATTTCCATCGGTCTAAGCCTTGATTGTGAAACGTCCCGGACAGTGATTGCGCCGGCGTGATGTTGTCGTTGGTGTTGCGTTGGTCATGTCGCGCACGGAATCGTCTGTCACAGGAGCGCGGCCGACATTCTCGGCGCCGCAAGCGCGTCGTGGGCGTCACAGATGTGATCTCAGGATCGGTTGTCACGCACCGAGGTCCCTGTGATGTGGGACCTGCAAAATCTTTTTCTGAGACATGCGCGCGACATCGATCGCTTTCTGCGGCGGCGCGGGCACAATCCGGAAACCGCTGCGGATTTGACGCAAGACACCTTTATGCGCGTGCTGGTGGCGAACCCGCACGGACCAAACGACAATCCGAAGGCGTATCTACATCAGGTCGCGCGCAATCTTTCCGTCGATCTCAAGCGGCGCGAGCGGCATGTCCAGCGCGTCGATCTTACAGAGCAAGATCTGCATCGGATCGCCGACCTGTCTCCGTCGCAAGAGACAGTGGTCTACGACCGGCAGCGGCTGGTGATCATCGAAAAAGCGATCGGAGAGCTTCCAGAGAAGACGCGCCGCGCCTTTGAGCTGCATCGGCTCGGCGAGAAGCCCATCGTCCAGGTCGCCGAGGAACTGCGCCTTTCGACAACCCGCACCTGGACCCTGATCCGCCGCGCCTACCGTCATCTTCGCGATCGTCTTCACGGCGCCGATATTTAGATGGGCTACGGGGAGAAAAATCCCGCCTTCCAATCGTTCTAGATAGTGTAGGGCAAGGTTCGCGGCCTTCAGAGGGCTGCGATGCCATTGGATCAGGCCGGATGAATCAAGCTCAAGCAGGAGAGGACGATAAGCTGTTCGAGGAAGCGCTCGACCTTATCATCCGCCTGCAAAACGACCCCATGAATCCCGTCCCGCAAGAGTTGATCCGGCGATGGCGTTCGCGAAGCCCGGATCATGAGGCGGCCTGGGCGGAAGTGGCGGAAATCCACGGCCTGGCGGGGAAGGTCTTCACCGATAAGCGGACCGCGGAGCGACGGAACAACCGCATTTCGCGGCGCAAGGTTGTTATGGGCGGTGGCGCTGCTGCCATCACCGCCGCCACGGCGGCGATGTATGGGCCTGATCTAATCCTCCGTTCGAAGGCGGATCACGTCACGTCGACGGCAGAACTCCGCCGGATCACGCTTTCGGATGGTTCGATCGCGATGCTGGGGCCGGACAGCGCCATCGCCGTATCATTCAGCGCGCAGGCGCGACGTATCGATCTGCTGGCCGGGATGGTGTTCTTCGAGGTTGCGACAGACAAAACCCGTCCGTTTTGGGTCGTCGCCGACGATCTGACCGCCACGGCACTCGGAACGGCATTCGACGTGAGCAAGGATGCGGGCTTTCTCTCGGTTTCGGTCGATCACGGCCTGGTTGAGATCACGACGCCGAAATCGGCGTTGACGAATACGCAGCGTCTTGCGCCGGGAGAATGGCTGACCCTTGATGAGAGGGCGACGACGGTGGAACGCGGCAAGCGGGATGCCTCTCAGATCGCGGCATGGCGCGACGGGATGATCGTTGCGGAACGCGAGACGGTATCCGCTGTCGTTGCCAAGATCGCGCGTTGGCATCGCGGACGGATCATGATCGCCGGGCCGAATTTCGGATTGCGGCGCATCAGCGGCGTGTTCGATCTGCACGACCCCGTCGCCGCGCTCGAAGCCGTGGTTCATCCACACGGCGGCAAGGTTCGGCAGATTTCACCTTGGCTGACCGTCGTTTCGTCGATCTGAAATTTTGTAGCGTGCAGGGGAGAAAATCCGAAAGCCGCATTCGTTTTATCTAGTAGGGGTCGTCGTTAGCCGCTGCCAGACGCCTAGGCCCTCCACGGATTGAATCGGAGTGGCTGGGGTGATGTGGCCAAGGTACGAGTTTGATAGAAGGGAGCGCAGTCGCGGCAAGGCCCTGATTGCTCTGTTGCTCGCAACGACCGCCATCGGCTGTGCGACGATTGCAACGCAGCGCAGCGCTTACGCGCAGACGGCCGGCCGGCAAGCCGCCTTCAACATTCCCGCAGGATCTCTGGCCGGTGCGCTCGCCTTGTTCGGGCGACAAGCGGGATTGCAAGTCACATACCTTCCAGAGATCACAACGGGAAAGCAATCGCCTGGCGTGTCGGGAACGATTGCGCCGCGCGAAGCCCTGACGCGCCTGCTGCAAGGCTCGGGGCTAAGCTATCAGTTCACCAATGTGAACACCGTTGCGATCTCGGGCGCCAGTGCAGCCGCAAGTTCGGCAGCCACGGTCGATGGGGCGATTCAGCTTGATACCGTCGAGGTGTCGGGCTCGCGCGTGTCGCGCGCCGATCAGCCGTTTCAGACGCCAGGCTCGGTGAATTACATCTCGGAGCAGGATATTCAGCGTTTCCGCGGCCGAACCACCGGCGACATATTCCAAGGAACGCCCGGCGTCATCTCCGGCATGAACCGCAACGGCGCCGCGATCGACGTCAACATCCGCGGCCTTCAGGGCATGAACCGCGTTGCCACGACCATCGATGGTTCGGAACAGTCGACATCCAGCTATCGCGGGTATTCGGGCGTCGACAACCGCAGCTATGTCGATCCCGACCTCATCGGCGGTGTCACCATCACCAAAGGACCCAATGAGGGGTCATCCGGCGCGATCGGCGGCGCCGTCGCGATGGAGACCCTGAACGCGTCTGACATCCTGCGGCCCGGCGATACCTACGGAGTTCGTGTCAAGGGCGGCATGAGCACCAATGGAACGCCACCACAGATCGGCAGCACAAAGTGGCTGCATGGCCCGCCGTCGACGTTCGACTTCGATAACTGGGTCGGCAGCGCCGCCGTTGCCGTTACGAAGCAAAACATCGACATCGTCGGCGCCTATGTTCGTCGCATCGCCGGAAACTATTTCGCCGGCACCAATGGTCCGCTCTACACCGAGAATTTCCGCGGCGGGGTCAAGGCGCTGTCGAACTACCGGTATGGCGACGAAGTTTTCAACACATCCCAGAATTCCAGCTCGGCGCTGCTCAAGGCCACGCTCCGGCCGGCCGACGATCATGAGCTGAAGCTCTCCTACATGCGTTACGAGAACAATTTCGGCGAGATCCTGCCGACAATGGTTGCGTCAGGCACAGGCGGAATCTTCACCACAACTCAACTACCACTCAGTGAGATCGCCCTCGATCAGTTCACCGCGCGCTATCACTGGAAGCCGACGGACAACAGCCTGGTTGACCTCAGGGTCAACACGTGGATGTCGTCGACCGACGAGCTGACCTCGACGCGGATCGGCGCCAAGAGCAAGACCTACGGCGTCGATGCGTCAAACGCATCGCGGTTTGATATCAATTCCACGCTGTTCACGTTGAGCTATGGCGGATCGTTCAAGCTCGAGGATGCCGAGTCGGACTACCGGCTGCGGACCGAGGTGCAAAATATCCTCGGAAGCATCGCGCCCGACGGCAGGCGTCAGATCGGTACACTGTTCGCCAAGGGCAAGTGGGAGCCGACGCCGTGGCTGGCTTTTGATGCCGGCGCGACCTATCTCACCTACCAGGTCGCAAACCGCGCGGAGCCGTACTGGAGCTATAAGGGGCTGCCCTATACGGGATACGAGGGCTCCGGCATCAGCCCGAATTTCGGTGCCACCGTAACGCCACTGCCCGGCTGGCAGCTGTTCGCCAAATACGCCGCCGGCATTCGGCCACCGAGCCTGCGTGAGGCCACCTGGAACGCGTCCGGGCTTCGCTTCAATCCAAACATTGTCGCGGAAAAAGCGAGCAACTGGGAATTCGGCACCAACCTGCTGCGGAATGATCTGCTGATCGCCGGCGACAAGACCCGTGTGAAGCTCGCCTACTTCCACAACGTGACCGATGACTATATCGGGCGCCGGTGGGACGACACCAAAGTTAACGACGCATACCTGACGCTCTTCAACTACGACAAGGTGGTGATGAGCGGCGTCGAGCTTTCGGGCGGCTATGACGTCAGGAAGGCCTTCGTCGATTTTGCGTTCAACTACTATACCGACGTCAGCATGTGCCGGACGGCCAGCACCTGCACCCACGGTACCGGGCAGGCCGACTACATTGCCAACCAGATTCCGCCGAAATTCACGGCGGCCGTCACCGGCGGCGTGCGGTTCTTGGACGACAGCCTGACGATCGGCGGGCGCTACACCTTCATGGGCGCGCGGGCCGGGACAGTCCAGGAGGACAACTACTCGAAAACGCTCGGCATCATCACCAAGGCCTGGAATCCCTATTCTCTCGTGGATGCCTTTGCGCAATGGAAGATCAATGAGAGCCTTACGCTGGATGTGAGCGCCGAGAACCTCCTCGACCGCTACTATGTCGACGCGCTCAACAACACCGATATGCCCGCGCCAGGCCGCACGATCCGTGTGACGTTGACCGGCAAACTCGGCAGCTCCACGCCGTGGCCCGAGGGTTCATTGTTCAACCGCACCCCCGGCGCAGTCGCTGGCGCGGATTGGTCGGGCTTCTATGTCGGCGCGCATGTGGGCCAAGGCTTCGCTGCACTCGCCGGTGTGACCACGGCGATGGACGGGACCATCGGTGCCCGGCCGGCGGCCGAGTCCGCTGACATGAACCTCAACAACTTCCTCGCTGGCGGCCAAGTCGGAATCAACTATCAGTTCGAGAACCGGTTCGTCATCGGCATCGAAGCGGACTATGCCAAGACGCGCATACGCGGCTACCGGGAACTGCTTGCGGTGGAAGGGAGACTCCCGCAACAACGCGCGCTAGAGGCCAAGACGGATTACGATTTCGATTGGATGGCCACGATCCGGGGCCGCGCCGGCTATGCCTTCGAACGGCTGCTTGTTTATGGCACCGGCGGCGCCGCGTTCTTGAAGGAAAAAGAGTCACGCCAGCAATACCGCTCAGACAGCGCCAGTCCGCAAATTCCTTCCGGCACCACCACAACCCTGTTCTCGACCGATGTTTCCGAGAAGCAGCGAGCCGGCTGGACTATCGGGGCTGGTGGTGAATACGCGGTCGATGCCGGCTGGTCGCTGAAGACCGAGTATCTCTATGCGTTTTTCGGCGAGCAGAGTTTCGATTTCAAAAACGCGCGCGCCGGCGTCACCCGAGATTACACGGTCCAGGAACTCATCGGCTATCAGACGATAGTTAACCCGCGGAACCCACAACAAGTTCTTCAAATTCCGATCTACGCCAACGTCGTCAAACCCGGCACCTTCCGAACGATCAACGGCCGCAGTGCGAAAAACACCGTGGACCTGCACACCATCAAAATCGGCTTGAACTATCGCTTCTAGCAGCGGGAGCACCGTTCGCTTTGCATCATTGGGGACACCCATGACCACACTCGAACTCGACCAAGGCCCCGCTGCCAACCGCGCCGCATTGTTGAAACAGGCGACGCACACGGCGCATGAGCGTCTGGATGTGCGGATCATGGCTGCCGATCCGTTTTCAAGCCGCCAACGCTACGCCCGGTTTGTGCAGGTGCAGTTCCTGTTTCATCGCGACATCGATGCACTTTACGATCGCGATGTCGGGCTCACGGCATTGCTGCCGAATTTCGCGGAGCGGCGGCGGCTGGGACTGATCGAGGCGGATTTGCACGATCTTGGTGTCGACGCGCCCGCGGCCGACCGGGCGCCGGCGTTTGCGCCAGGCGTGGCGATCGATGGCCCCAACGCGCTCGGCTGGCTCTACGTGGCCGAAGGCTCCAATCTCGGTGCTGCGTTTCTGTTGAAAGAAGCAGCCAAGCTAGGGCTCTCGGAATCCTTCGGCGCCCGGCATCTGGCGGCTGCCCCGGAAGGGCGCGGTCGGCACTGGAAGGCGTTCGTCGGTGCCCTCGATGCGGTGCCGCTCTCGGCCGGTGAAGAAGCGAATGCGATCGCCGGTGCGAAGGATGCCTTCGCGCGGGTGCGTGAATTGGTGGAGCGTCTTCTTCCGTCCCAAGCTGTCACGCCAAGCGCCTCCCGATCGGCCTGAAGGCCATGGCCGGTGGCGGTGCCGTTGCACAACCCGATGACGAGAACTTCAGGCAGACGCTGACCCGCTGGGTATCGTCGGGCCTCTGCATTGCGATCGCGCATGGGGCGCTGGTCTACACGGTGTTGAACCGGCCAGATCCGGCCCTCGCGCCCAGCGAGCAGCCGGCCGCCATCATGATCGAGCTCGCACCACTGGCGGTCGCGCCGGATGCGCAGCCGGAGGAGGTCGCGGTCGGTCCCCCAATGCTGATGTCGGAGGCGCATACGCCGTCCGAACGTGCTGACAAGCCAGTCGAGCCGGAACAGACGGAACCGGAGCCTGCGCCCGAGCCGATCAAGCCCGTCGTCGAAACACCGACACCTGAGGTCACGCCAGAGACAGAGACGCCGCTGCCGGAGGTGCCGACCGCGTCCGTGGTGCTCGCGCAGGCCGCGCCGCCGCCACGCGAGGAAAAGCCGAAAGAGGAAAAACGTAAGCCGGACAAGACCGCGAAAAAGCTCGAGCGCAAGAAGCCACGCGACCGCGCTTCGCCGAACGCTCCGACCACGGCCGCACCCAAAGCCGCACCGGTACCGCGCGCCAGCGTCAACGCGGCGCCTAACGCCGGCGCATCGTCGTCGACGTCTCCGGCGAACTGGCGCAGCGCGCTGATGGCGCATCTCAACCGCCACAAGCGATTCCCGCCAGGGGGCGGCCGGGGGACGGCCTCCGTCGCCTTCGCCGTCGATCGTTCCGGTCGCGTGCTGTCCGCACGATTGGTTCGCAGCTCCGGCGACGCGATGCTCGACCAGGAAGCAGTCGCGCTCGCGCGCCGCGCCAGCCCCGTACCGGCGCCACCGCCCAATGTCGGCAATGGCGGCAATGTCCTGCTGGCTGTCCCGATCAGGTTCGGAGACTGATCGTCGTGTTTTAAGACGGCTGCGGCCTTAACGACCTGACGCAAAGATACCGGCGTGACATCAGCGGACCTCGGTCGTCGCGCTGTCCGGCATAGCGTCGACGTGCCGCGCCGTGGCGGACGCCCAATTGTTCGATACTCAATTAGCCGATACCATAGCGGAAAATAGATTGTGGCGGCGACGCCGGCAATCACGGGAGGAAATTGTCTGATGCTTTCGCACAAGGACAATGAAGCGCTTACGCGGGTCGGGCCGGCGACGCCCATGGGCGAGCTGATGCGCCGCTACTGGATACCCGCGGCATTCTCGAGCCAGATCGAAAAACCGGATTGTCCGCCCATCCGGGTCAAGCTGATGGGCGAGAACCTGGTTCTGTTCCGCGACACCCACGGCAGGGTCGGATTGATCGACGAGCGCTGCCCACACCGCACAGCCTCCATGTTCTTCGGCCGCAACGAGCAGGCGGGACTGCGCTGCGTCTATCACGGCTTGAAGTTCGACGTGGAGGGCAATTGCGTCGATGTGCCCTGCGTTCCGCAGGTCGCGGAGAAGCAGCAGGAGAAAATCCGCGAACAGCTCAGGATCAAGGCCTATCCCTGCATCGAGCGCGGCGACGTGGTGTGGACCTATATGGGGCCGCCCGAGCACAAGCCGGCGTTTCCGGACCTGGAATGGACGATGGTGCCGAGCGCGCACCGCTTTGCCACGCGACACAAGCAGGAATGCAACTGGCTGCAGGGCCTGGAGGGCGGGTTCGATGCCACGCATCTGACGTTCCTGCACGGCGGCGATGCCGAGAAGAGCCGGAAAATCGTCGCGACCTTGTACGAGGTTCTGCCCACCGATTTCGGCTTCGTGGTTGCCACTGGGCGCGATCCCGGAGAGGGATCGATCATGTGGAACATCAATGTCATGCTGATGCCGTTCCACAAGATCATCTCTTCGATTCCGCACGCGGCGCATGTCTGGGCGCCGATCGATGACGAGAACACGATGCTGTACAGCATCAATTTCAATCCTTCCCGGCCGCTGACCGAAGAGGATCTGGCACGCGAAACCAGTTTCCGCGGCATACACACCGAAAACATGCCCGGAACCGACCACGCGATCCGCAACAAGGCGAACGACTATCTGATCGATCGTGCGCTGCAGGCGAGCGGAGCATCCTTCACCGGGATGAAGGGGTTGGGGACGCAGGATTGCGCCATTCAGGAGTCGATGGGGCCCATTGCCGATCGCAGCAAGGAGCATCTGCTGGCGAGCGATGCGGGGATCATCAAGATACGGCGTCTGTTGCTGCAGGCGCTCAAGAATCACGCTGCCGGAAAGCCTTTGCCCGGCATGCGGCCGGAAAGCTATCGCGTGCGTTCGGCGCGTTGCGATGCGCCGAAGGGGCAGCCGGTCGCGGACCTGATCGAGCGTCACGTGCGTGTCGAGACGCAAGTCGCCGCGGAATAGGGCCGATGATCCGCTGCATCGTTGCCGCCGCTCTCGTGCTGATCGCCTTGCCGGCGTACGCGCAATCATTTTACGAAGGCAAGACCGTCACGATTGTCACCAGCACCGGGGTAGGCGGCACTTATGACGTCACGGCGCGACTGATCGCGCGCCACATGCCGCGTTTCATCCCCGGCAAACCGAATATGGTCGTGCAGAATATGCCCGGCGGCGGCAACGTGCTGGCCACCAATTTCATGTACGCGATCGCGCCGAAGGACGGCACCACCATCGCCACCGTGCACAACGCCATGCCGGTGCAGCAGGTGCTCGGCGGGCAGGGCGTGCGGTTCGATGCCGGAAAATTCGAATGGCTGGGCTCTACCGGACCGGAGACCGAGGTCATCCTGGTCTGGCATACGAGCAATATCCGCACGCTCGACGAGCTAAAGACGCGAGAGGTCATTCTCGGTGGCACCGGTGCCGGGTCCGGCCTCGTCATCCTTCCGCGGGTCATGAACGCGCTCCTCGGCACCAAATTCAAGATCGTCAGCGGTTACAAGAGCTCCGAAGACATCAATATCGCGTTGCAACGCGGTGAGGTCGAGGCGCGCGCGTTCAGCCTGATCTCGATCACGGCGCAGCGCGCCGACTGGCTACGCGACAAGAAGATCACGATCCTCGCGCAGGTCGGCGCCAAGCGCGCGCATGAGATTCCCGACGTGCCGTTGGTCACGGAACTCGCCAGGAGCGAGGAGGATCGTCAGGTCTTCAAATTGATCTCGGCGGCGCAGGCGCTCGGGCGCCCGTACCTCGCGCCGCCCGGCGTGCCGGCCGACCGGCTCGCGATCCTGCGTCAGGCGTTCGAGGCGACATTAAAGGACAAGGCCTTTCTGGCCGAGGCCGAGAAGCTGCAGATCGACATCGATCCGATCAGCGCCGACGAGGTCACTCAGCTGGTCCGCGAGACGGTCAGCGCTTCGGCGAGCGTGGTCGCCAAGGCCAAGGCCGCTATCGAGGCGGGCGGCGAGCGGTGATATCGGCGGGGTAACAGCGGCTCGGTCAGGCTTCGCGACGGCCGACCTACCAGCCTGTGACGCGCGCAAGCAACGCACCGCAGTCGTCGGGAAGCGCGGAACCGCGCCAGGCCACATGCTGATCCGGGCGAATGAGCGCCAAGTCGCATTCGTATAGCTCCCGGCCTTCCGGCATCTCGACCTTCAGAGTTCTCAGCGGAATCCCGCGAGCCCGGGCCGCTTCTTCCATGGCTACGGTGCTGTGACCGCCGTGAAGATGAAGGAGGCAGAACCCCGTTCCGAAATGATCGAACAGCGAGCTGCCATCGCGGAGGAATAGATGCGGTGCGCGACCGCCCGGACAGGCGGTGGGCTGGTAGACGGCCGGGTTATCGGATGGCGGCGCGGTACCGTCCGTAACGACGATAGGTGAGTCATCGTATCGGGCGCCCAGCTGGATGCCGATTGAAGCAAATTCTTCCCGGAACATCTCAAGCCGCTTCCCAACGGCAGAACGTGACGTGTCTCCCGCCGGGGAATCGGTCAGCAGATTGTCGTCGATCGACACCTTGTCCATGCCGCGCGACATTTCCTTCGCCATTCCAGTGTTGCGGAAGGCGATGGGACGGCGCTCGATTTCATAACTCGCAAGCAGGTTCGGGCCGCCCCAGCCCGAAACAGTCGCGGCGATCTTCCACGCCAAATTCACAGCGTCATCGACGCCCGTATTCATTCCGAAGCCGCCGGTGGGCGTGAAGACATGCACGGCATCTCCGGCCAGCGCGATCCGGCCGGAAACGAACCGGTCTGCAACGAGTGCATGACCGGCCGTCCAGGGTCGATGCTCCAGGAACTCGATATCGATATTTTCGCCGACGCTTTGCAGGATCAGATTGGCGACCAGCTTCGGGTCCGGCTTTTCCTCCGGGTTGCGTAGCTTGGTATTGATCGTGAACTCGCCTTCGCCATCCAAAGTCACGAGATTGCTGCGCACCTTGGGATTGACGGTCCGGTACTGCCAGCAACGCTTGTGTTTGGCGATCTGATAGAGGCCGGGGGCGCGCAGATGCGTTGAGACGGTCGAGCCGCTTCCATACGACTGCTCCTCGGGCGTGTCGCCGCGATAGGCGATGCCGAGATGCTTGCGCACCGTGCTTTGCGGTCCGTCGCAGCCCGCCAGAGAGTCGCAGGTGATCTCCTCGCGTTGACCGGTTTCCACGTTCTCAATGACGACTGTGATGCGCTCTTGGCTGTCGACGATTTTGATGCAACGCCAGCCGAACCTGGACTCGACCAAGTCGAGAGTCTGAATGTGCTTCAGAAGCTGTGCTTCGACATACATCTGATTGCAACGGAAAAGCGGCTCGGGGACTTGATCTGTCGCTGAGGCGTTCGCAACGGAGGCGAGCTTCTCACGTTCCGACGGCATCGATATCCGCCCAAGCTCCCATCCGTTCAATGTCGTGAAGAAGCCAACGTCGGTCGGGTGATCGATGGGGAGACCGAGTTTGCGCAATTCGTGCGAAAGTCCGAGGTGCCGATAGTGCTCCATTGTTCGCGCGTTGTGTGTCGACCCCTTGGGAAACCAGCGCGAGTTCGGTTCGGTGTTGACGAGCACCGTGCGGATATTGAAGCCGGCGAGGCTGATGGCCAGGACCATCCCCACCGGCCCACCGCCCACGATCACAACCGGCACATGCCGCATGTCACTGCGCTCCGCGATAAAGCTTCGCGCGCAAACTATGGAACAAGATTCCGATTGTCACTACTGCCTTGCAGGCGGCCAGGAAAAGTACGAGATTTGACGTCAACTCCGGAGCTATCCGGGGAAAAACAGAAATATGGGGAGAGAGCGACGTGATGACGCCTGAGAATCGACGCGCTGTTTTTGTTGCGACTATTTCGATCGGTGCGCTCGCACTCGTCACGTCCGCCCAAGCCCAGCAGCCCAAAGTCGGCGATCCGCCGGAGGCGATGAATATGCGCCTGGTCGGGCACACCGACCTGCAGGGCCGCAGCGCCTACATGCCGACCATCCATCGCCAGGGCGATCGCTACATAGCCTATGTGGGTCACCACGGCGGCACGCAGGAAATTCCGCGGCCGGTGAATACGGTCACCGGTCAGAACGAGAACAACGGCACGTCGGTCATCGACGTCACCGATCCGTCTAAGCCGCGATATCTGGCGCATATTCCCGGCCAGGAAGGCATGATCAATGCGGGTGGCGCGCAGATGGCCCGCATCTGTGATGGCAAGGGCCTGCCCAAGGGCGATCCCAACGCGGTCTATCTGTTGCGCACATTCGGCACCACAGCGCATGAGATCTGGAACGTCGGCGATCCCTCAGCGCCTAAGCTCGTCGCCCGCATCGGCGGCAAGTATAAAGACACGCACAAGAGCTGGTGGGAATGCGACACCGGCATTGCCTACCTCGTATCCGGCGTCGAGGGATGGCGGGCTCCGCGCATGACCGAGGTCTACGACCTCAGCGATCCGGCAAAGCCGGTCAAAATTCGCGACTTCGGGCTGCCCGGCCAGGAGCCGGGCGCGACCGGCGCGGTGCCGACCTATCTGCACGGCATGATCTCGCTCGGACCGAAGGCCAACCGCATCTATTTCGGATACGGCACGGACCGGGGTGGGGTGTTGCAGATCGTTGACCGCGAGAAGCTCCTCAACGGGCCGAAGGAACCGACGCCAGAGAACCTGCGCTATCCGCAGGTCGGTCGTCTCGACCTCGCGCCGTGGGCGGGTGCGCACAGTACGATCCCGCTGATGGGGATGCAGATCCCGGAATTCTCCAAGGACCTCGACGGTCACACCCGCGACATGGTGATGATCGTGAACGAGAGCCTCAGCTATGGCTGCACCGGCATGCGGCAGATGGTCTGGTTCGCCGATGTCACCATCGAAGCGCAGCCGATGGTGGTGTCGAATTGGACGGCGCGCGAGAGCATCGGCAACTACTGTTCGCGGCTCGGCCGCTTCGGCGCCCACGCCGGCAACGAGACGACGCATGCGATCTTCCATAAGAAGCTGGTCTTCATCAGCTTCTTCTCGGGCGGCGTGCGCGTCGTCGATATTCGCGATCCCTACCAGCCGAAGGAAGTCGCCTATTTCGTCCCGGCAATCACCGAGACGACGACCCGCCGCTGCGTCAAGGTCGGGCAGGAGGAACGCTGCGGTACCTTCATCATGACCAACAATGTGGAAGTCGACGACCGCGGCTATGCTTATGCCGCCGACCGCTTCCACACCGGCATGCATATCCTCGAACTGACCGGCGAGGCGCGGGCCATCGCGGGATTGCCGCCGGTGAAGTGATTGTTGGCTGCGAAGGACAAACCACGCGCGCTGGTGGTTCTGTCCGCTGGCGCGAATGCCTCAGGGCAAGACGTTGAACGGCACGCGCTCGCGGTGCGCGAGTAGCGGCAGCGCGCGTTCCAGCACGAGACGCTTGAAGTGCGCCGTCTGCTGATGTGCCAGGAACGCCGCTTCGTCCTGATACTGCTCATAAAGCACGAACGTGTCGGGCGCTTCCTTCGCGCGATTGGCGATGAACATCAGCGAGCCGGGTTCTTTCCGCGTCTCGCGGGCAAGCTCGATCAGGATCTGCTCGATCTCCTCGGCCTTGCCGGGGATCGTTTTCCAGGTTGCGACAATCACATGGGTCATGGGCTAACCTCACTATCGGCGGTGCATGCGATGAATCGGCTCCCGGCGGATCAGGCTTGAAGCAGCCGGTCGATCTCCGCCATTTCCGTTGCGCTCAAGCGCCATTCCACCGCTTTAAGGTTCTGTTCGAGCTGCGCCGGCGTGCTGGCGCCGGCGATGACGCTGCCGACGCTGGAATTTGAAGCGAGCCAGCCGAGTGCGAGATCGAGCAGCGTGCGCCCCCGTTGTTCGGCAAAGCCGCGCAGCTTTTCGACGCGAGGCCAGTTGGCGTCGGTCATATACTTGTCGGCGAACCGTTTCGTCGTCGTCAGGCGGGCTCCTGCGGGCATCGGCGCGCCCTGCACGTATTTTCCGGTCAGCAGACCGCCAGCCAGCGGCGAGAACGGTATGAGTCCCATCCCCTGATCGGCGAGCGTCGGCATGAGCTCTTTCTCGACCCCGCGAACCAGCAGGCTGTACTCATCTTGCGCCGAGACGAAGCGCGCCATGCCGGCCTTTGCGGCAACCGCCTGCGCTTGCCGGATGCGTGCAGGCGCCAGGTTCGAGCAGCCGATGTAGCGGACCTTGCCCTCCTTCACGAGGTCGTCAAGCGTCCGCATCGTGTCCTCGAGCGGCGTGTGCGGATCGTCCTGGTGAAGCTGATAGAGATCGATCCAGTCGGTTCGCAACCTGCGCAGGCTGCCTTCGACCGAACTGCGGATGTAGGCGGGGGAGGCGCCCTTGAGCGTGCCCTCCTTGTTCATCGCCATGCCGAACTTCGTCGCCAGCACCACCTTGTTGCGCCGGGTGCCGAGCACCTGGCCCAGATAATCCTCTGAGCCGCCGAAGTCTCCGTATATATCCGCGGTGTCGATGAACGTCACGCCAAGGTCGATCGCCGCGTCGACGACTTTTCGCGTCGCGTCGAGATCCAATCGGACTACGAAATTGTTGCCGCCGAGGCCGAGCAGCGAGACGTTGAGGTCGGAGCTTCCGAGTTTGCGGTGCTGCATGTCGATTTGATCGCTTTCTAACTCTGATGACGCCGCGCTGGAATGAATTTGGAATAGCCACCTACAATATGAGTTGTCTTGTTACAATGTCGCAAATACAATTTCATCGCGTTTGTGGCCGGATGGATGTGGTCCGTGCTGGAATCAGGAGAAGAAGTTAAATGCGTCAGCGGACACTCGGGCTCGCAACGGCAATTGCTCTCGTCCTGTCGGCTCTGTCGCTGGAGGCTGGTGCCCAGCAGGTTTGGCCGACGAAGCAGGTCCGCATCATCGTTCCGTTCGCGCCCGGCGGGGCGACCGACATCATCGCGCGGATGCTCGGCAGCGGCCTTGCGACCGCCACCGGCCAGAACTTCGTGGTCGATAACCGGCCAGGCGGGGGCGGTATTCCTGCGTTCGAGGCGGTGATCCGCGCGGAGGGGGACGGTCACACGCTTGGGCTGCTGGCGAGTTCCTATGCCTCCAGCGTCTCCCTGACGAAGTCGCTGCGCTACGATCCGCGCAAAGACATCGCGCCGATCACGATCGTCGCGCGTTCGACAAGCCTCATTCTCGTGCCGGCGTCGTCGCCCATCAAGTCGCTCGCCGAACTGATGGCACTGGCAAAGCAGAATCCGGACGCCTTGAGCTACGCCCATACCGGCGTCGGAACGGCGCAGCACTTTGCCGGCGAGCAGTTCAACCTGCGCACCGGACTCAAGATTCCACATGTTCCCTATAAGGGGGCCGGACCTGCGCTCAACGACCTTATCGGCGGACAGGTGCCGATGGGCGTGATCGGAATCGGACCGACGCGGCCGCTGATCGAGGCCGGCAAGCTGCGCGCGCTGGCCATCACGACGTCGAAGCGTTCCGCGTTGCTGCCCGATGTTCCTACCGTGGCCGAGCTCGGCGTGAAGGACTTCGATGTCGGTGAGTGGTTCGGAGCGTTCACCTCTGGGACGACGCCGCCGGCAATCGTCAGCCGCATCTCGGCCGAAATCGTGAAGGTCGCCGGGGCTCCGGCGTTTGCCGCGGCGCTGTCCTCGCAGGGCATCGAGATCGAGACCAGCTCGCCCGAAGCCTTCCGGGCCTTCGTGTCCGGCGAGATCGATCGGCTTGGCGAGATCGCCAAGGGCGCCAGCATCCCGGTCAACTGAGACGCCCGATGCCCGTGATCGATTTTCGTGTTCGGCCGCCGTTCAAGGGCTTCCTGGAAACGGTGATGTACACCGATCCCGTCCGACGTGATCGGTTCACGCGGCAACTTGGATTCGAGCCGTCGCCGGCCGCGACCGAGAAGTCAGTCGCGATGATGATCGCGGAGATGGACGCAGCGGGCGTCGACATAGGCGTCGTCGTCGGGCGCAACTCAGGATTCTTCGGCTCGGTCGACAACAAGACCGTGCAGGAGTTCGTCGCCGCCCACCCCGGTCGCTTTGTCGCCGTCGGCTCGATCGATGCGGCCAATCGCAAGGCGGCGATCGCGGAGATCGACTGGGCCATCGCGGCCGGCTTCAAGGCGATCAATATCGAGCCGGGGGCCTACGCCGTACCGATCTACACGGACGACCGACGCCTGTATCCGATCTATGCGCATTGCGAGGATCGCGGCGTTCCCGTGATCGTCATGAACGGCGGGAATGCCGGACCCGATCTGAGCTACTCCAAGCCCGAAGCGCTCGATCGCGTGCTCGCCGACTTCCCGACGCTGAAGGTTGCGGTCTCGCACGGTGGCTGGCCGTGGGTGAGCGAGATCCTGCACATTGCCTACCGCCGGCCGAATCTCTACGTCGCCCCCGACATGTATCTGGTCAACATGCCGGGGATGCGCGACTACATCGATGCCGCGAACGGATTTCTGCGCGACCGCTTTATCTACGCGACGTCGTTCCCGCTGTGCCCGATCAAGAGCTATCGCGACTGGTTCGAGACCGTGCCACTGACACCGGAGGCGCGCCGCGCCGCGCTCTACGACAACGCGGCCCGGTTCCTCGGCCTTTGAGATGCCTGGAATCGCGCGCCCGGCTACTTCCCGATCGAGATCCCAAGCTCCTTGATATGTTTCCGGTACTTGGTGCTTTCGGAATCCACGAACTGCTGCAATTCCGCGCCGGCGAGCGGGCGTGGAATGATGCCTAAATTGGCCAGGGAATCCTGCGCGCCCTTGGCCTTGAGCGCGTCGACAAGGGTTGTGCGCAACTTCTCGATGATGTCCGCGTTGGTGCCTTTCGGCGCGAACAGTGCAAACCATGCGGTCAATCCGAACTCCGGGAATCCAGCCTCATCCATCGTCGGAACCTCGGGTAGCGCCGACGAGCGCACGCTCCCTGTTATGGCATAGGCTTTGACCTGGCCGCCGCGGACGAACGCCACCGCGGGCGGCATGCCGGAGAAAAAGATGTCGGCATGACCGCCGGCGATATCCGTGACGGCTTGCGATCCGCCGCCCTTGTACGGCACGTGCCGCAATTCAACCTTCGCCTGGAGCTTGAAGAGCTCGCCGGCGATGTTGGCAGGGCTTCCCGGACCGGTGGAGGCGTAGGTGAAATCGTCAGGTTTCGCGCGAAACAAAGTGATGAGATCGGCGAGGTTGTTCGGCGCCAGCCCCTTCTTGCCGATCAGCACGAGCGGCGTCTCGCCCGCCATGACCACCGGCACGAAATCCTGCGCGCTGTAGGCGGTGGATACCAGATAGGGCGCAATCGCGATCTCGGACGAGTAGCCGAGGAGGAGCGTATGTCCGTCGGGCTGGGCGTGCGCGACGTTGGTGGCGCCCACGGTGCCCAAGGCGCCCGGCCGGTTCACGACGACGAAGCTCTGGCCGAGCTTACGTTCGAGCTCCGCGGCAAACAGGCGAGCCGCGAGGTCGACGCCGCCGCCCGGCGCATACGCAACGACGATCTGGACGGGTCGCGTCGGATAGCTCTGGGCGAGCACCGGACCCGTTGCCAGACTGAGCAGCAATTCAAGCAATACCAACATGGCGCATCACCCCTTCGTCACTTGATCGCTTGTCATTTGGGTCCGTGGCGTGAGATCCGTTCGAAGGCGCCATTGCGGCGTGCGGTGAAGTGAGGCCTGATCGTTGGCCATGCGCCAAGGTTGGTCTGGTGCTTCCATTCGGGCGAGCGCGCGGTTTCCGGATTCGCGATGTCGTAGATGGCGAGGTAGTCCGGCATGTCGCCGCTGTCGGTGTATTCGAGCTTGAAGCGCGTCGCGCCGTTCACACCCGGCGCCTGCAGCATCAGCGGGATATGGTTGGAACCGTAGAGCTCATTGAACCGCGGCTCGATCTCCGCGGGAACGCCCTGCAGCAGGAAATAGATCGAGCTACCGAGGCTGGACTCCTGCTTGTGCTGGGAGATCCGGCGATAGCAGCCGTTCTTGCGCACCGTCGTATGCGGACGCATCTCGCTGGGCCAGGCGCCGAGCGTGGCCTGGTGCTTCCATTCCGGCGAGCGTGGCAGCTCGGGCCGGTCCATCTCGTAGATCGCGAGATATTTCGGCATCTCGTCCGGCGTGTTGTCGGACCAGTGCAGGCGATACCGTGAGCAACTCGTGACGCCTTTTATCGTCATCATGTGGCCGAGGTGATCCTCGTCGTAGATGCGATTGAAATTGTCCTCGTGCGCTGCCGGCACGCCGAGCAGCACCACCCACAAATAGTCGCTCATGTTTACTCTCCTGAATTCCTGGGCATCGTCATTGGGGCAGCATGTCGGGCGTAATGACCTGCGCCCACGTTGCGATCTCGGCATCGATGAACTTGCCGAAAGCATCCGTGGTGCCGCCTTGCGGGCTGCCGCCGAGCTGGACGATGCGATCTCGAACGTCGGGGTCCGCCAGCACCGCGTTGATCTCGGTGTTGAGGCGGTTGACCGCGTCTGCTGGCGTGCCGGCGGGCACGATGAAGCCCTGCCACAGCTGCATGCGAAATTGCGGCATGCCGGCCTCCGAGAATGTCGGGACATTGGGGATCGCCGTCAGCCGCTGCGGAGCGCTCACCGCGAGCAGTGTCAGCTTGTCGACATTGCCGGCGAGCGGCGGCACGGTCGCCATCATCACCTGTACATGGCCTCCGAGCACCGCCGTGATGGCCTGCCCGCCGCTCTGGTGGTGCACGGCCGTCATGCGCGTTGCGGTCTCGCGCTTGAACAGCTCGCTCGCCAGATGGTTCATGCTGCCGATTCCGGACGTCGCGTAGAACACGGCGTCCGGCTTCTGCTTGAGCAGTGCGATGAAGCCTTGGAGATCCTTGACGTCGAGCGAGGGATGTACGGCCAGGACGGTGGGGAAGGTGGCGACCAGAACGACCGGATCGAACGCCTTCTGCGTGTCGTAAGGCAGCTTGCGGTTCAGCGCCGGATTGGCACCGTGCGCGATGTCGGCGAGCATGATGGTGTGGCCGTCCGGCGCTGCCTTGGCCAACGCCTGCGACGCGATGACCGTGCCGCCGCCCGGACGGTTCATGACGACGACGGGCTGACCCAGCCGCTTTGCCAACCGATCGGACAGGATGCGCGCAACCGCGTCGACGCTGCCGCCGGGCGCGTATCCGACAATGAGCTGAATGCTCTTGCTGGGAAATGTCTGCGCGCGGGCGGGCGCAGCAAGCGCGACGGCGGCGATACAGGCCGCGATAGCGCCGGCACGGAATTGGGCCATTCGATTCATTATCTGGTCCTTCCTGCGAGTCCCGTTCTTCTCTATGGCTGCTGTTCGATGCCGAGCAGGCGCGCGGCATTGCGCCAAAGGATCTTTTCCATCGCTTCGGGCTTGATCGGCAGGCGCTTGAACCATGCCGCATAGGCATCGACAGGAAGGAACGGATAGGAGCTGGCGTAGATGAACCGGTCGCTCAAAAAGCCATTGGCCGCGTTCACATAGTCGTCGTGGCCGGGCAGGCCGGCGAGGTACTGGTCGGGTGACAGGAACACGTTCTCGCGCCGGTAGGCGATGTGCAGCATCTGATGCACCCAGGGCCAGCCACCGTGCGACACGACGATCTTGAGGGCAGGGAAGTCCGCGGCGACACGGTCGAGATTCTCCGGCGCGGTGTACCCGAGATTGGGCCCGGCGCTGCCGCCAGCCATGATGACAACGGGAACGTTCCTGTCTTCGAGATGCGCGTAGATCGGGTAGAGCCGGCGGTCGTCGACCATCAACGGCTGTGGATAGGAGCCCGGCTCGATGTTCACGGCGCGCATGCCGGCCGTGACCGCACGCGAAATTTCCGTGCACGCAGCCGTTCGGTTTGATGGGTCGATCGAGGCCACGCCGACGAAGCGCCCGGGATGGGCGCGCACGATCTCCATCACCGCCTCGTTGGTGATGGAGCCCAGCGGTCCAGAGTTGCGGCCGATCACGACGCCGCTGGTGACGCCCGCCCGATCCATCTCCGCAAGCAGCAGCGGCATAGACTTCTCGATCGCCGACGGGGCCGGCTCAAAGCCATGCTGCCGGGTCAGGCGGTCGCGGCGCGCGCCGTCGGAATAGAGCAGCATCGACAGGTATCCGCCGGCCGGAGGTCTGACGCGGAAGTCGATGATAGGCATGCTCGTCCCGATATCAGGAACAATTTCAGACGGTTATTCTATTATGTGAGAGGCTATACAACGATGTCGGAGAATGGGAGGCAGGGCTTGGTTTGTCAAATCAGCGAAACGCGGCCGATCGCCCGATAGGCCATGTCGGCCGCGCGCATGGCGGCAGTTTCAGGCCCGCTCGCCCATACCATGCTGCTTGATAGGCCTGCCATAGTTCGCCGACAGCCGGTCCGCCGCCGCCTGCACGATGCGCGCGCGCGCCTGGAGCGACTGCATCGACAGCCGCCAGATCGGACCGGAAAGGCCGATCGCGCCAACGACCGCGCCGGTGAAGTCGCGAACCGGAACGGCGATGCATCGAACCTCCGCGTCGAACTCGCCGTCGTCGTAGGCAAGGCGCTGGCGACGAACTTGCTCGAGCTCCTGGCGCAGCGCCTTCTTGTCGACGATGGTCTTCGGTGTCATCGCCGGTAGATCGGCTTGGCGCAGAAAGATCTCGATCTGATCGACCGGCAACGCTGCGAGCAGCACCTTGCCGAGCGCCGTGCAGTGTGCCGGCCGCACGACTCCGATCCGATCGGTGAGTTGAAACGCTCCCGGTCCCGGCGTCCGCGCGATCACGACGACCGAGTAGCCCATCCTGACGGCGAAGTAGCAACTCTCGCCGGAGTCTCGCGCGAGGTCCTGCAGCACCGGATTGGCGAGGCTGACCATCTCGATCTCGTCCAATGCGCCCGCCGCCAGGGCAAACAGTGGTCGACCGATCCGGTAGCGTTTGCTCTCCTTGATTTGACGGAGATAGCCAAGGGTGGTGAGCGTTTTGACGAGGTGGAACGTGGTCGAGTTGTGCAATCCGACGCGCCTGCTGATGTCGGCGAGGCCCAACCCCTCGCGTTCGTGCGCGACGGCTTCGAGAATGGAGAATGCGCGGGCGAGAGACTGGATGCCGCCGCCTTGCTTTGCTTCGGCCTGACCACGGACCGGCGATTTGCGGCTCTTGGCCGCTGGCCGTGTCGCGTCGGCCTTGGCGGTAGCCGTGATTGGCTTTTCTCGAATGCCGGTGGCCGACTTGCTCAACGTCGCTCTCCGTCCGCCGAGCCGGCATGGGCGACGCCGGCCCGGCGATTATGCTCGCACCACATCGCCCGCTCAAGGTGTCCCGCGATCCAGGTGGCGTTATCGTCCGACCCACACCGGCGGGCGCCGCTCCAAGAACGCCTTCGCTCCTTCTTGAGCGTCTTCGGATGAGTAGGGGTCCGGCCCGACGTCCAGCCTTATCCCCGCGTGAAGCGGCAAGCCGTGAGACTTCCGGAAGGTCAGCTTCATCCTCTGAATTGAGAGCGGGGCCGACGACGCAATGTCCTGCGCCAGGCTCATGCCGGCCGACATAAGCTTGTCGGCGCTGGTGACCCGATTGACGAGACCCCACCGCTCCGCTTCCTCAATTGGAATTCGCCGCGATGTCAGCAGCCATTCCATCGCGATACCTGACGGCACCATCGTGGGCAGCAGCACCGACGCGAGATGCGCGCCGCGCGAACGCTTGGCTTCAGGAAGGGCAAAGAAAGCGTTGTCGGCAGCGACCCGCATGTCGCACGCAAGCGCCAACTCAAATCCACCGGCCACGGCCGGCCCATTGACGATTGCCAGGATTGGCTTGCGGCAATCGATCATGACTTCAAAGGGGCTTCGCTCTTCCTGGTGGAGCGGGCCGCGCCGCATCCGGCCGCTGCTCGCTTCCCTGAGGTCGGCGCCTGAACAAAAGGCCGACCCGGCGCCGGTGATGGCGACAACAAAGATGTCCGGGTTGTCGTCGGCGTCCAGAATCGCCTGGCGAAGTGCTGACCGAAGTTCCTTGTTCATGGAGTTGCGACTATCAGGCCGATTGAGCGTCAACAGACATACTCTGTCTTTGATTGTCGAGAGAAGAACCGGTGCTTCCTGCGCCATCACGGGCTCCTGCGTGAGAATACAAATTCTGCTTGCGATCGTTCTGCATCTATCGTGTCGAAGGTGCCGTTGGGGCACGATGAGCGTATCGACTGCGAATTCTGGCCCTTCAGCCGCGCGAAGAGGATATAACCCCAACAAGAGAAAAGGAATCGGAGGGAGCCTTGATTTCCAACAAGTCACTATGCGCCGCCGTGGCGCTGATCGTCGCTGCTTTTGCAGTTGGCTCAGCTAGGGCTCAAGACTATCCGCAGAAGCCGGTGCGTATCGTCGTCGGCTTCGCCGCCGGTTCGGTATCCGATCTGGTTGCGCGAGCCGTCGGCCAGAAACTCAGCGCCGCGTTCGGCCAGCAATTCGTGGTCGAAGTGCGCCCTGGGGCCGGGAGCAACGTCGCCGCGCAGTACGTCGCTCGCTCGCCCAAGGATGGCTACACGCTCTTCGTCACGACGTCATCGAGCACCATTCGCAACGCCACGCCGGCCAAGCTCGGATTTGATTTCGGCAGCGATTTTGCGCCGATCACGATGATGGCTGAAGTACCTTTCGTGCTTACGGCCTATCCCGGCCTCGGCGTGAAAACGGTCAAGGAGTTCATCGCGCTCGCCAAGGCCAAGCCGAAGGAACTGACATTCGGCGGTACGGTCGTTGGTACCACCGGTTACCTTGCTGCTCAGTTGTTCAACCAGCGGGCCGGAACCGACCTTCCGATCGCGCCCTATCCGAGCACGGTTCAGGCCACCACGGACCTGATGACCGGGCGCATTTCGATCGCATTCGCGTCCGCCTCGAACGTGCTTCAGCTCATCGAGGAAGGCAAACTGGTCGCGCTGGCGATCGCTACGCCGAAGCGTTCGCGGATGATGCCGTCGGTGCCCTCCATCGACGAGGCCGGGTTGCCCGGTGTTTATGCCACCCTCTGGATCGGAATCCTGGCGCCGGCCGGTACGCCACCGCAGATCGTGAATGCAGTTTCGAAAGCCATCAACGAGATCCTCAAGTCGGATGACATAACGAAGCAACTGCAACTGCAGGGCATGGAGGCTCTCGGCGGTAGCCCGGAGGAATTCGCGGCGCGGATCAAGAGCGATACGGCGCAGTGGGACGCGGTGATGGAAGCGACCCAGCCGGGAAAATAGCCTGGATGCTGCGGGCTTGCCTCAAGCGCGCTCTTTCGTGCCACGCGCGCTCCGCGATCGTCATTTGTGCGGCTGGCCTGGTGATCAGATCCAGCGCGCCGGTCTCCCTTTTCGTTATGGTCCGTGGACAAATTGCTATTACGTCGCGATTGATCGGGCCGTTATCCTGAAATTCAACAAAAAACACGATTTCAGGGAGGCCCTCACGTTGCCGCCGCGAGGAAGGATCAATCCCGTTCCAGTCATGCTCAGGGCGCTGCAACTGCTGGCGGCGCCCGTGCTTACCGTCGGGCTCGGCGGCTTGCCGCCCGCAGCGGCCGATGAGGTCGCCGACTTCTATCGCGGCCGGCAAATCCAGGTGGTGATCGGACACGAGGTCGGCGGCGGCTACGACGTCTACGGCCGGCTGCTCGGCCGCTTCATGACGAAGCATCTGCCGGGCAATCCGCGCGTGATCCCGCAGAACATGGTCGGCGCGGGAAGCCGCAGGGCCGCCAACTGGCTCTTCAAGGTTGCGCCGCGGGACGGCAGCGTTATCGGCGTGACGGCGCAGACCACGCCGCTCGATCAGGCGCTCAAGCAAGAGGGCGTGTCGTTCGACGCTGCCCAGTTCAACTGGATCGGCAATCCGATTATCGACAACCAGGTCTTTTTTGCCTGGCATACGAGCGGCATCAGCAATCTGGAGGACGCCGTCGCCAAGGGCGGGCTCATCTGCGGCGGCACAGGCGCCAGCACCAATCCGGTCATGTTGCCGAAGATCATCAACCACATGTTTGGCGCGAACATTCGCGTCGTCGCCGGCTATCAAGGCGCCAACAACGTTCTGCTCGCGATGGAGCGTGGCGAGGTGAACTGCATCGGCTCGCACTCCTGGTCGACCGCCAAGGTGACGGTGGCGCACCATCTGCGCGAGAACAAGCTGAACATGCTGGTGCAATGGGGGCCGTCGAAGGACCCGGAAATCTCCACATACGCCAAGCGCGACGTACCGCTGATGTTTGACTATGCGCGCACCGACTTCGACCGGACCGTGGTCAAGCTGATGAGCTCGGGCATGGCGATTGGGCGCCCGCTCTACGCGCCGCCCGGTGTTCCGCCGGCCCGGGTAGCCGCTCTGCGCAAGGCATTCGACGACATCATGGCGGATCCCGAATTCATGGCCGAGGCGAAGAAGACCAATGCCGATATCCGGCCGATGTCGGGCATCGATCTGCAGGCGCTGGCGACGGAGGTCGTGCGGACGCCGCCTGACGTCGTCGACAAGATGCTGGCGATGCTGCGGTGAGGGCGGCCTTCCGGCCGATGCGCCGGCTTCCAACGATTAGAATGACGGGGCGATATGGAAAATACAATCACCGCGATTGATACGATCGCGATCCGCATTCCGTTGGACATTTGGGCGCCGGCGCCGATCTCGTCCAGCGGTGCGCCACGCACGCATGTCGAAAGCCTCTACGTGCGCGTTGCGACCAGCAGTGGCGTGGTGGGCTGGGGTGAGTCATTCGGCACCGCCCGTCCCATGGTTGTCGCGGCGTTCGACAACTGGATCAGGCGCCTCGCCGTCGGCCAGAATGCCACGGATGCGGAGTTGGTCGCGCGCATAGAGCGGATGCTGATGTCGTTGGGCCGCGCCGGGCCGATCATCAACGCCCTCGCGGGACTGGATATTGCGTTGTGGGACATCCGCGGCAAAGTCGAGGGCGTCTCGGTGTCGACGCTGCTCGGCGGCGCCAAGCGGACGCATGTCGACTGCTATGCCTCGCTGCTGCAATATTATGGGAACCCGGAGCATCTGAAGCGCAATACCGCGCGTGCTCTTGAGCGGGGCTATCGGCAGGTCAAGCTGCATGAACGGACTCCCGCGGCCGTCGCTATTGCTCGCGATGTGACGGGTCCGGATATTCCCCTGATGGTAGATACCAACTGTGCCTGGGCGTCGGCGGCCGAGGCGGAGACCGCGGTCACCGCGATGGCGCCGTACAAGCCGTTCTGGGTCGAGGAGCCGATCTATCCTCCCGAGGACTTTGACGCGCTCGCAAAGCTGCGGAAGGCGACTGGCGTTCCGCTGGGGGTCGGCGAGAACGCGACCAGCCTCGTCGATTTTCGCAATATGGTCGAGATCGGTCTGGCCGACTTCGTGCAGCCGGCCATCGTCAAGATCGGCTTGACCGGTATGGCGCGCGTGGCAGCCGAAGTCGAAAAAGCCGGCGCCACATGCACGCCGAACGCGTTCTATGTCGGACCCGGTTATCTGGCGGCGTTGCATTGCATCGCGGCGAAAGAAAAAGTGTCGCCGCTCGAGCGCATGTTTGCCGACTTGGGCGCCACGCCCTACGCCAAAACCGTGCCGGTGATCAACGGCGGCGTTGAGGTGCCGCCAGGTCCGGGCCTCGGTGCAGATCCGGAAGACGACCTGATTGCGCAGTTCAGGGTGTGAGTGAGGGGGCGGCCTATTCCGAGATAGTGATGACTCGCAGGGGACGCATCAGACCTCGCCGCCGAGCATCTTCAGCGCTTCCTGCGCGACCGACATGTCGGCGACTTGCGAGAAAGGCAGAACCTTCTTTTGCACGCCAAGCTCGACATTGAGCCCCTGCATGTAGTTGAGGCGTTCTTCGGTGACCGTGAGATTGACGGCGTAAGGTTTGTATTTCTGCAAGTAGCGCCAAAGGATTTCATTTTCGTTGTCAGTGGCCTTCTTGAGCGCGGCAATGCGCGCTTTGAAAAAAGCTTCCTTGGCCTCAGGCTTGTGCACGAAGCGATAGAGCTTGCCGTAAGCGGCCAGCGTGCGGACCAGAATGTCGCGCTTGGTCTCGATCGTACGCTCGGAGGCGTAGGCCCCTTGATAGGTATACTCAGGAAGTTCCTGGCTCAGGTTGGCTTCGGGAATCATGCGGACCTTGTACCGATCCTGTTCCTCCACATAGACGATCTCGCCAACCCCGGCATCGACGGTGCCCACGGTCACAGCGCGGAACACGTCCACGCTTGAGCCGATATTGACGAACTGCACGCGTTTGTAGTCGACGCCTTTCTTTTTCAGGAGCGCTACCGTCAACTGATGGACGAGCGCGCCGGGCGAGCCGGAGCCCACGATCTTGCCCTCGAGGTCCTTCAGGGAGTTTATGTTCGCCTTGGATGTGAAGAGCGCGACCGAAGGCAGCAGCATCGCGGCAGCCACGATCTTCAGCTTGCCGCCGCGCTCAATGGCCGGAAACACCTGACCAAAGCCGGACATGGTCGAGATATCCATGTCGCCGCCGATCAATGAGGAGACAATCTTCGATCCGTCGGCGACGTTGACGACGTTTGGCGTGAGGCCCATCTCCTCCAGGAACTTCTGGCTCTTCATGAGTTCCTGCATGGTGAGATTGATCGCACCGGCAGCGTTGGGGATGTTGACGGGCTTTCCCTGGCTGAATGCGTTGCCCGGGAAGGCGAGACCAGCCACGCCTAGCGCGCCTGCTTCGATCATGAAATCGCGACGGCTGAAGGTTCTCGTCATTGCGCTTGTCCCTGATGAGAGGTTCTGGCTCTAGCTGCGGTCAATCATCCTCCGTCACCTTCCACGGCGCGATCCATTCCTCGGCGCGGCGTAGTGCCACGGTGAGCACGACGCCCAGGAACATCAGCACGAAAATCGGCACGAACATGGAGGCGGTGTCGTACTGATTGCCGTATTTGACGATGATCGCGCCGAGGCCGGTGATGGCGGTGAAGAACTCCGCGACCACCATGCCGATGATGGAGCGTCCCAACCCGAGTCTGAGGCCGGTCATGACGTAGGGAAGCGCGGACGGCACGATCAGCTTCATGAAGATTTGCCGCTCGCTCGCGGCAAACGCCGTACCGACATCAATGAGCTGCGCCGGCACGTTCCGCACGCCGGCCGTGGTGTTGATCAGGATCGGGAACACCGAGATCACGGTGACGATGAAAATCTTGGCGCCGTTGCCCAGGCCAAACCACAAGATCACCAGCGGGATGATCGCGACCTGCGGTGTCGCATAGAGCGCGCTGACGAGCCAGTCGGTGCCGGCGTCGACGGTCTTGTACCGTCCGATCAGCAGCCCGGTAGAAATGCCGATTACCGACGCGATGATAAACGCCGTCAGCAACGTCTGCAGGCTGGAGAACAGCGCGCCCTGCAATTCGCCCGAGGCGATCATGTGCGCCCCGGCCACCATGATGGCGCTCGGATATGACATGAACAGCGGGTCGACCTGGCGCCCCAGCACCTCCCACGAGCCGATCACCAAGACGACGGACAGGAGGCGGATGATCCAAAGCCGGCTTTTCGGTTGCTGCGGCAGGATCTCTTCGAGATCGGCGTTGGCAAGCGAGGGCTCGTCAAGGGGCGCGCCAGGAGGCGCTGTCGGCTGCGCGGCGTGGGTCATAAGCGGGCCCTCTCGATGGCTGCGTTAAGCCGCAACAGGTGCGGCCGATTCTCGAATCAGGTCCCACATCCGCCGGCGGATGTCCTGAAACGTCGGATCGCCGCGCAGCTCAGGAAGATCCGGCCGCGGAAACGGAAACGGAACGTCGAGGATTGCTTTCACACGGCCCGGGCGCGCGCCCAGCACGATCACGCGATTGGAGACGTAGATCGCTTCATCAAGATCGTGTGTGACGAACAGCACGGTCTTCGCTGTCTCGCCTTTGATCCGCAAAAGCTCTTTTTGCAGCACTTCGCGCGTTTGGGCGTCGAGCGCGCTGAACGGCTCGTCCATCAGCAGGATGGCAGGATCGATGGCGAGCGCGCGGGCGAGGTTCACGCGCTGCTGCATGCCGCCCGACAGCTGGTGCGGGAACTGTTCGCCGGCTTTGCCGAGGCCTACCAGCTCGAGCAGCCGCTGCGCCCGGTCGCTGCGCGCGCGCGAGGACATGCCCTGCAACTCGAGCCCGAACTCGACATTGGCGCGCGCCGAGCGCCAGGGCAGCAGGTTCGCCTGTTGGAACACGTAGCCGCGGTCGCGTCCCGGACCGGTGACGGGCTGTCCGTCGACGCGGATGGTGCCGGCATCGCGGCGGACCAGGCCCTGAATGATGCGTAGCAGCGTGGTCTTGCCGCAACCGCTTTCGCCGATCAGGGAAACGACCTCACCCTCGTAGACATCGAACGAGAGGCGACGCAGCACGTTGAGGAGATAGTCTTCCTGATATTTGCCGCCGCGCACGCGGAACGTCTTTGAAACGCCGTCGACCGCGAGCTTTATCTTGCGCGCTTCCATTCCCATCTCCTGTGCGCGCGGTCACTGACGGACCGCTTGGCGCAACTATTCTATCAAGCAACCAGCTTCTGCGTCATATCGTCGAACAGTTCCGACACCGCGAAACGCCTCGGCAGTATGCCCTGCTCGTGGGCGTACTGACTGACGATCTCGATCGAGCGCGCCACGTTCGCCACGCCGAAAGGCAACATGTCGGCGCCCTTGGGCGGGCCTGCGGCGGCCTTGCTTTCGGCGAGCATCCGATAGACTTCGGCGACCACGTCCGGTCGTTGCTTCGCCAGATCGGAGTTGAGCACGAACATGTGGTTGATGTGTGTGCAGCCGTATTTGGCGTGCCATGCCTTTGCCGCTTCGGCGTGATCCGCAATGAGCCGGCGCGCCTTCTCGTGTTTCGGGGCATCGGGGCCAATGATGCAGGCGTCGACCTCGCCGTCGATCACGCGCTGGTCGAGCGATTTTTCCTTCTTGTCGACGCGCACCACGTTGGCCGGATCGGTGAACTCCGCCAGATGCGGGTCGTCGGTCGTGACCCAGGTGATGCGACTGAGGTCGACGCCGTACTCGTGCTGGAGAATGCCGCGCGCCCAGACTCCGGTCGTCTGGGTATAGGCGCGGACCGCGACACGCCCGCCCTCGAGGTCTTTCGGTGCCACCGGCTTGCCGCGGTCCATGTAGCCGATCGTGCTGTGCTGGAACCGGCCGACGACGGCCGCCGGTAGCAGCGTAAGCGGCTTCCCGTAGGTCTTGGCTTGCAGGAAGGTGACGATGGCAAGCTCGCCGGCATCGAATGCGGCGTCGCGCACCATCGGCTTGAAGCCGTTGCTGGCGACCGGTGGTCCGCAGAAATCAAAGCGTACGATCGGCGAGGTGACCCGGCCGTCCTTCAGCGCGGCGGAAAGTGCGCTGTCGGCGAGGTTGGTCTTGAGCGTGACGGGACCGCTGGTCGGATAGGATGTTGCCATGGTTGCTCTCAGTTATGGGGCACTCAGTTGTTCAGGGTCGGATAAAGCCGCAGTGCCGTTCCGCCAAGGATCGCATCGCGGTCGGCTTCGCTCAGCGGGGCAAGCGAGGCCTTGGCCTCGGCAACAATCTCCTGGAGAGTGCCCGGCGAATTTGGCCAATTGGAGCCCCAGGCGATGCGGGCGGCGCCAAATTCGGCCACCAGCTTGCCAAGAAACGCGTCCGTGTCGGCCTTGGCTTGCCGCAGGCGGTCGAGCACAACCGGCGTAAGCTTGAGATAGACGTTCGGCAGCGCAGCGAGACTCATCAGCGGCGCCGCCGCCGCGTAGGGCGGGCCGCCGTTGAAGTCGGGTCGGCCGAGGTGGTCGATGATGATCGGAACCCCGGGAAAGCGCTTCGCCAGTGCGATGGTGGCAGGGATGCCTGAAGGGTCGGTCTGAATACAGATCGAGATGCCGCGCTCGCCGCACAACGCCCACACCGGATAGGAACGTGGGTCATCGAGCGCGCTGGCGTCGATGCCCTTGGTGCTGCCGCCGGTGAAGATGCGGAAACCGGTGATGCCGCGTGCGATCCAGTCCTTGGCGACGTCGGCGGCGTCGGGCGCCAGCATGTCGATCGAGCCGACGGCCGCGCAGCGCTTGGGGAAGTGCGCAACAGCGTCGACCACCAGCGAGTTGTCGAACCCGTAAACAGTGGATGCGTGCACGATCGCGGTTTTGGCGACGCCGGCCGCATCCATCTCGGCGATCAGATCCGTGTCACTGGCCGCCCGGTCTTTCGACCAGTCGGACCGGATGCCGAAAAGTGGCGCGATCGGATAGCGCTTCGTGTCTGCCGAGACGATATGTGGGTGGATGTCGACGATGGAATCCGGCATTGCGTTGCTTCCTCACGCCTTCTCGGAGTCGACGAATAGCTCGTCGATCGACATTCTCCGTGGGATCAGCCGCTGCTTGAAGGCGTAGCTTTCCAGCGCTTCGATGGTCGCGCGGTTGCTTGCGATGCCGAAGGGCAGGGGATCGTCGCCGACAAGCGGCATCAGTTCGCGATATTTCTTGTCGGTGGCGGCATTGGCTGAGCCAGACTGCAACTCGGCCAGCCATTCCTTTTTGGCTGCGCTATACGCGTCGTGGAGCGAGCGGGCGACCCAGGGGTGCTCGCGCAGCACGCTATCCTTGACGACGATCGTGCCATGCATCGGATAGATGCCGGTCTTCTTGAACCAGGCGGACTCGAGCGATTTGGCATCGGGAAACAGGTCGGGATAATCCGCGGGGGGGATCTTCTTCGCGTCCCATCCGGCGGTGGGCTTGCCGGCGCGCCCGAGGCCGGCATTACCCGAGAACCCGGCACTGATCTCGCCCTTGGCCATCATTTCGACCAGCGAGGTGTCCTCCGATGCGTGGACCACGTTGGGCGGTAGCTTTAACTCGCGGACGTGCTCCTCGTCGTCGACCACCCAGGTGACCTTCGAGCTGTCGAGGCCGTAGTCATCGATCAAGATGCCGCGCGTCCAAACCCCGGTCGTCACCGAGTAGGCCCGCACGCCGACCTTCTTCCCCTCGAGATCCCGCGGCGACGTGATTCCGGCATCGGGCCGCACCAGCAGTCCGCCGTGGTGAAACGCGCGCGACACGAAGATCGGCAACGCCACGAACGGAGCGCCATGGGCCCGGGCAATGATGTACGTGGTCGGCGCCAGTTCGCAGACGTCGAACTCCACCTCGCGCACCATCCGCCGGTAGGCGGCGATCTGCGGCACCACGTTTGCGAACTGCGGTTCGATGCCCTCGATCGGAATGCGGCCCGACAGGATCGCCTTGGTGTGGGGATATTCGGCAACGGCGAGCTTCAAGGGCAGGGGAGACTTGGCCATTGCGGACACCTTACGTGGCTGAAACCGGGATGCTTCGCGTACGCCGGATGGGTGACGATCGCGCGGGCTCGTAGGTTCGGCCAAGAAGGTGGGCGGGCTCAAATTGGATTCTTGCCGTCAGCCATAAGTTTCATGCTGGATGCTCATCGGAGAAGATGGCCGGGAAGGGCGAAGGTAACCCGCCTATCGAAGGTTTCAGTCCGCAGATCCGGGCCTGCTGCGTAATCCTGACGCGGCCCCCCACCATAAATTCCATGCTAGTATTCGCAGACCTTAAGACGGTCGACACCACGGAGCCGGGGCCATGGTTGCAGCCGATTTGCCTAGTCTCAGGCACTTGCGCATGTTTGAAGCGGTGGCGCGGCTGCAAAGCCTCAGCCGTGCCGCGGTCGAGGTGAACCGCTCGCAGCCGGCGGTGACCCAGGCACTTGCCAACCTCGAAACGACGTTCGGTACGAAGCTCGTGGAACGGCGTCATTCCGGGTCATACCTGACAGGATGCGGCGGCATTCTGCATCTGCGCACGCAGCGCCTCATTTCGCAGATACGGCAGGCGCTGCTGGAGCCGCAGGTCGGCCCGCCGTTGGTGGACAAGGCGCGTTTAGGCTCGCTCGAGCGTAAGATCACGTCCGGCCATGTCCGCAGCCTCGTAGCCATGGCCGAGAGTTCATCGATCGAGATCGCGGCGCGCACCATCGATGTGGCACCCGGTTCGTTGTGCCGTTCGGTGAGCGAGCTGGAGCGATTGCTCGGGCGCCCGCTCACCCATCATACCGCCCACGGCCTCACGACCACGCTCGCCGGGGGCGAACTCGCTCGCAGACTGAAACTGGCCATGCGAGAGATCGAGCACGCTCGCGACGAAATCGACACCACCGGTGGCCAGGCTGAGACAAGGATATCGGTCGGCGCCATCCCGCAATGCTCAATGAACATTCTGACCGCTGCCGTCGACGACCTGCTGCGCCAATATCCCAGCGCGCAGGTCATGATCGCGGATGGTCCCTACGATACGCTGCTCAATGATCTCCGCACCGGTCGGCTCGACTTCCTGTTCGGCGTCCTGCGCCGGCCCGATTGGGCCCACGACGTGCACGAGGAGCCGTTGTTCTCCGACCCCTATTCGGTCGTGGTCCGCGCGGGCCACCCGTTGACCCGCAAGCGCGACCTGCGGCTGGAGGACCTCGCCGCCTACGATTGGATACTGCCGCGCCAGGGCACGCCGCGGCGACGCGCATTCGAGTGGATGTTCTCCGGCATGCCGCAGCAGCCGACGTCACGGGTGGAGACCAGCGCGCTGGATGTGCAGGTATCGCTGATCGCAGCGAGTGACCGCGCGACGCTGATGTCGACCCAGGAGGCTCGGCGGGAGTCGGCCGGCGGGTTGATCGTCGCGCTACCGTTCCAGCCCCAGGTATCGCGCATGATTGACGGCGCGACCACGCGGGCCGACTGGCACCCGACCAGCGTACAGCTCAGGTTTCTGGAACTGCTGCGACAGCACGCCGGTGGGATCAGCGCACCCGCGGGCGCCTGCGCATCCGGGCCGCCGCCGCACGCGGCGCAAGCTGCCGGCCGAGGCGGCGTGAGACCTTCGTTCGCGTAGTACTCGAGGTGGGAAGCAAAGGATAGCGACCAGGAGGGTTATGTATGCAGTCACCATCCCTATCGAGCCGCCGCGTTTTCCTCGGGCAGGCCGCTGCGGCAGGCGGCTCCCTCGTGGCGTCAAGCGCGCTTCCGTTCACAGGCGCGACGGCCGAGGCGACCAGGCAGAAGGTGAATATCGTCAACACCCGGGGCATGGCGACGATCACCGTTCAGGAACTTATGAAGCGCCGGGGACACCTGGAGGAGTTCGGCATCGAGCCCAACATCCTCTACGTCGTCGATGCGTCCAGGCTGATGGGTTCGCTGCTGAGCGGGGAAAGCGACATCTGCATGTTCTCCGGCATCGGCTCCGTGCTCACGGCGATCGAGAAAGGAGCGAAGATCAAGCTTGTGGCCGGCTCGCTGATCAAGCCCGAGCATGCGATCTACACCAAGCGCCCCGAGATCAAATCCATCATGGACCTCGAGGGCAGGACGCTCGGCGCGGGATCGACGGGCGCACTCCTCCACACGATGTGGGTCGCCATTCTGCGCAAGTACGGTCTCGATGAGCGAAAGGTCAAATTCGCGAATATCGGCAGCACCTCCGATGTCTTCCGGGCGGTCGCTGCCGGCGTGGTGGACGCCGGTATCGCCGAGATCGACGTGTTCGACCAGCAGGCCAAGTTCGGTGTTCACGTGATCCAGGAAGGCGAACTGTGGAAGGAGTTGCCTGGGTTCACGTTTCAGGGCGCTTACGCTTCGGACAAGGCGATCAAGGAAAAGCGCGACGCCATCGTGCGCACGCTGGCCGCCTACGCCCGGCTCTACCGGTTCCTGTCGACCCCGCGGTCGAAGGACGAGTTCGTCGCGGCCCAGCTCGCCGTCTCGGCCCGGCCGGACACCAGCTCGGCCTCGTGGCAGTGGCAGTTCTTCCAAGAGCAGCAGATTTACGCCACCGATCTCACTTTGTCGGAGGAGCGGGTGCGTTACATGCAGGAACTCAACATTTTCGTGGGCGTCCAGAGGAAGCGCGTGCCCTACGCTGACGTCACCGACATGTCGCTGGCGCGCGATGCCGTGAAGCTCCTGGGGTGAGCGCGGCTGGCGCGCCGCGGCTTATGCCGCGAGCAAACGCGACTTGCGAGCAACTCCGGCGCTACCGGCACGTCCCGTAGCTGCCGCCTTTGGGGTTGCCTTCCGCGGTGATGCGGAGCGCGCGGCTGATCTGCGAGCTGGCGCCATAGTAGGCGGCGTTCATCGTCAGCTCGATGATTTCCTTGGTGCTGAAAAACGCCTTCATGGCTTCGAAGGTCGCGTCGTCGACGCCGTCCGGGCTGGCCATGGCATCGGCATAGGCCAGCACGGTGCGCTGCCGATTGTTGAACAGCTTGCTGTCGCGCCACTGCGGGAGGCTGTCGATCTGCTCGACGGTGATGCCGCAGCTGATCGCGAGACGGCGGTGTTGCCCGAATTGATAATCGCCACGCGCGAGCTGGGTCGCGCGCAGGATGATCAGTTCCCGGTCGGCCCGTGTCTCGGCCGTGCCGTCGCGCAACGCCTGGGCTAGCGCCAATGTGGCGCGTGCGAGCTTCGGTGCGTTGTTGTAGACGCGATGCAGGTTGAGTGGCTCGGTGCCGCGCGCGCGGAGCTCCTTGAACGCCTCCTGCACCTCGGCGTCCGGGGAGTCGTCCTGCACCAGGGGAACGCGCGGACCTTTGGTGTTTTGCGCCGCAACGGGCATCGACGCCACGACGGCAATCACCGCAACGATGGCCAGGAACACTCTCGTCATGCCGTGCCTCCCCATTTTCTTTCGGTCCAATTGGATTCGATCCTACGCAAGAAAGACCGCAGGCCGCAACGGCACGAGGTTGCCGTTCATTCCGGCTTGATGCCCGCGAGCTTGACCGCCTCGCTCCATCGCGCTGCCTCCGACCCGATATAGTCGGAGAACTCCTGCGGCGAGCGCGGGCGAGGTACGGAACCGATCCGCGCCAAGGCGGCCTGCGAGGCTTCCGATTTCAAGCCCGCGTGAATGGCGGCGCTCAGCCGGTTGACGACATCCGGCGGTGTGCCGGCAGGCGCGAGCACGCCGGTCCAGAATATCGAGAGGAAGTCAGGCACGCCGCTCTCGATCATGGTCGGCAGGTTCGGCAGCGCCGGCCAGCGTTGCGGCGTCGTGACGGCGAGAGCCTTCAGCTTCTTGGACTCGACCAGGGCCAGAGCGACCGAAATGTCGGAGAAGGTGAGCTGCACCTGCTCGGTGAGGACGGCCGAGAGCATCTCGGCGCCGCTCTTATAGGGTACGTGCACCAGGTCCAGGCCGGTCTTGGCCTTGAACACCTCGCCGTTGAGGTGGGTCTGATTGCCGACGCCGGCCGAGGCGAAGTTGAGCTTGCCCTTGTTGGCCTTGGCATAGGCGATGAACTCGCCGACGGTGTTCACCGGCAGCGATGTCGGGACGATCATCAGCGTCGCACTGTCCGTCAACTGCGAGACGGCGGCGAAACTTTTGACGGGATCGAACCCGGCATTCTTCTGCACGGCCGGGACCGCGGCGAGCGTGGCCACGGTGCCGAGCAGGAGCGTGTAGCCATCCGGTTCGGACTGCGCTACCGAACGTGTGCCGGTTGCGCCGCCTGCGCCAGGACGGTTCTCGATTACGACGGGCTGCCCGAGCCCTTCCTGAATGATCCGGGCAGCAAGTCTTGCCGCTACGTCGGTCGGGCCGCCAGGACCGAACGGGACGACCAGCTTGATCGGCTTGTTTGGGTACGGCTGCGCGTGCGCGGGCCATGCGGCGCCGAACACGATGGATGCGGTAAGCATCAAGAACAAGCCGGCTGCGAGCTTACCGGAACTCCTGGTCGAAATGTGGGGCGACATGGGTACCTCCGGTATCAAGGCGTGGCGTAGTTCATGAACTCCTTCGGGGCGAGAGGTCCCCATTGCGACTTGTAGGCAGCCTCCCGTGACAGCAGACCCTCGCCACCGTGTACGTTGAGACGGTCGCTATCGGTCCAGTGCTCGTGCACGCGGCCCCAAGGATCGCACCAATAGTCGAAGATTTGCGAGCCGAGATAGTGTCGGCCGACGCCCCACATATGCTTGTAGCCCTTCGACACCAGTTGGTCGTGGCCGAGCATCAGATCGTCGATGTCCTGAACCTCGAACGATACGTGGTTCAGTCCGTTGATCTCGCCTCTCCGGCAGAAAAAGACGTGGTGATCGACATAGTCCTCACCGCGGTCACAGCGGTTGAACGAGCCGATGATGTTGTGCTCCTCGCCGGAATAGATGTCCTCGGATCGCACCAGACCCAGGTTCTGGCGATACCATTTGACTGCGCCGGCCACATCGGGGGTCGTGAGCACGACGTGCGCGATGCGCTTGACCCGCGACGGCCGCTTGGGAAAGCGCTGCAGCTCCTTGCGGGCCAGTCCGTCCCACGCGAGGTTGAGCGCGACCGGCGTCACCGGAATAGGATCCAGCCCGCGCCGTCCGTGAATGAATTCGACGGTGTAGCCCAGCGGATCAAGCACGCGCACACGCTGTCCGCCACCGGGCTCGTCGACATTCTCGATACCCGATGCGCCGGGGATCTTCGTCAGGGTCTTGAGATCGTCGGCGCTGTCGACGTACCAGGCCGAGCCGAGGAAGCGCGGCTCGCCGAGATGCGTGACATGAAGGAACGGCGCTGGGTCGGTGCCGCGCATGTAGAGGGCGGTCGGGGTGCGCTCAGAACGCACCAGGCCGAAGTCCGACAGAAACTCCTCAGCCCGATCGAGATCGGGGGCCTGCAATCGCGCGAACGCGACATCTTCGACTTTGACGCTCGTCATCGTGTTTCCTCCAGACCAGATCTTCCCGTTAGCACCTTGACGCTTCCCCGGCGATTGCCGGAGCAGCGGCTATTTGAAGCCGAGCAGCTCTTTCGGATTTTCGACCATGATCAGGTCCTGGACCGCCTTGTCGGGCGCCCACTCAGACATCATGTCGACGAGATCGGCATCGTTCGGCATCGGATTGAAATAGTTCGGGTGCGGCCAGTCGGAGCCCCATAACAGCCGGGTCGGCGCGCGGCGGACGAGATCGTGCACGAACGGCAGCACGTCCGCGAACGGCACCACCGGCTCGGCCGAGCAGCGCGGCGACAGCTTGACCCAGCACCTTCCGGTATCGAGACATTCGAGCACGAAGCGGCGGCCCGGATCGGCGAGGCCGCGTGTGGGGTCGGGATAGCCCATGTGTTCGATCACGAACCGGCCTTTGGTGCCGAGGATCCGCTCGCGCCAGGCGGCGATCTCGCTCTCACCATGCACGAGATAGTGCGGCTGCAGGCCGAATCCCTGGAAGCGCGCGAGCTGATTCTGATCGATCTCACGGTGCGACTTGAAACTGTAGCGAACGGCGACCGCGCCGGCCTCGACCAGGATGCTGAGCTCTTTGTCGGTGATATCCGGCGCCGGGATGATGCAGGCGCGGAAGCGTCCGGGCTCGCGGCTCATCGCATGCAGCAAATATTCGTAGGCATTGCCGTGCTGGAACGATTGCACGATCAGCCCGCGCGTGATGCCGAGCGCATTGTGCATGGCGAGCAGGTCATCGAGCGTGCAGTCCTCGACCTCGAGCCGGCGTCCGGGATCGAGCGGGAACCGCCGCTGCGGTCCGAAAATATGGAAATGCGTGTCGCAGGCGCCCGGCGACAGTCGAATGCGCGGTGTTCGCGTCTTCCGGTCAGGGGGTGGTGATTTCACGTAAGACATGTTGCCTCCCAGAATTCTTTTGTACGCGACCGGTCAGCCGATCGAGCAGTTCTCCCGCATCCGATGGCGGGTTGTCGCCGCGCCATGCCACGTGGCCGTCGGGGCGAATGAGCACGAAGTCCCGTTCGTAGAGATCGTGGGCGTACGCCTCGCCGATGTCGAGACGGACCAACGGCAGCGATCTTTCGGCAGCGGCGGCGAGCAGTCCATCGCCCTCCGGCCCGCGCCCCCGGAACGCGAGCAGTGTAAATCCAAGGCCGCGCCGATCGAACAGGGAATCGCCGATCTCGCGCCCGCGCGTCAGCCAGAAATGCGGTGCGCGCCCGCCCGGCACCGCCGAGGGCGTGTATTCGACGATGGCGTCACGCGGCGGCTCGCCATCACCGACGATGATTGGCGAGCCATCGTAGCGTGCGCCGAGCTGAACACCGAGCGATCCGAACTGCGGCTCGTTACCGGCGAGGAATCTGCCGAGCGCCGCGCGCGCCTGCTCACCCTCGGCGCTTTCGGCTTCGATTTCGGCTGGGACGCTTAGTCCGCCGATGCGCTTGGCGAGTTCCCGCGCGGCCGTGGTGTTGCGGATCGCGATCGGCTTCCGCTCAAGTTCGTAGCTGGCCAGAAGCGCGGGGCCGCCCCAGCCCTTGGCCACGGCCGCGAGCTTCCAGGCCAGGTTGGCGGCATCGTCGATGCCGGTGTTCATGCCGAAGCCGCCGGTCGGGGTGAAGAGATGGGCGGAATCTCCAGCGAGGAACACCCGCTGCGTGCCGAAGCGGTCGGCGACGCGGGCAACGCCCGAATTCCACGGGCTCTGCGCAATCACCTCAACGGGGACGTCGACGCCGGCTGAGCGCTGGACGATGCGCTGCACCGCCGCGGCATCCGGCAGGGGCTCGTCGTCGCGCGGGCGGCTGAACAGCGCGAACTCCTCGCGGCCGTTCACGGACAACAGGACGGACCGCACCTCGGGATTGAGCGCCCAATACTGCCAGGCCTTTCGACGCGACAGGATCTCCTCGAAGAGAGCAGGGGCGCGCACGTGCGTCGAGATCATCCGGCCGCCATGGAACGCCTGCTGCAGGTTTTCGTGGCCGCTGTAGCTGATGCCGAGTGACCGCCGCACGACGCCTTGGGCGCCATCGCAACCGGCGACGAACATCGCCTGCCAGTGCTCCTCGACGCCGGAACGCGTATCGGCCGCGTGCACCGTGACGCCGTCGGCGTGTTCCTCGAACGCGGCCACGGCCCAGCCGAAACGCAGCGTGATGTTGGCGCGGGTCGCTGCTTGCTGGAACAGGAACCTGTCGATGAACATCTGGTTGGCGCGGAAGATCGGCTCGGGCGTCTGGTCCGTGGGCTCTGAGGCGCGGACCTGTGCGTGCGCTTCACGGTCGGACGGCATGCGAATGCGCGCCAACTCCGGGCCATTGAAGCGCGTGAAGTAGGCGACGTCGGTGGGGTGATCCTCCGGCATTCCGATGTTGCGCACCGCCGGTGTCAGCCCCAAACGCCGGAAATGTTCCATCGTCCGGCAGTTCTCGGTGCTGCCCTTGGGATACATCCGGGTATCGGCGTCGGCATTGAACACGACCGACGGGACGCCGTAGCTATCGAGGAATAGCGCCAAAGTGAGGCCGACGGGGCCGCCGCCGACGATGGCAACCGGTCGCTGCAAGCCTGACGTGGTCCCTAAGCCTGACGTGGTCACTAAGCCTGACGTGGTCACTCCCATGACATCCCAGCTAATGACATTTCCGCATGATCAAACGAGCGGGTGTGGTCCAGTAGCGGCGCCTCGACGGTAAGGCTGCCAGGCAATATAGTTGGCCGGCCGCACGAGGCGAAAGCGGCGTTACGGCACGAACTTGATGCAAAAACCGCAACAACTGGCTCCGGCGCGTCGCGCCCTCCCGTCGCTGCGGGCGGTGGTCGCTTTCGAGGCCGCGGCACGGACCCGGAGCTTTGCCGAGGCGGCCCGCGAGCTATCGCTCAGTCAAAGTGCGATCAGCCGGCAGGTCGCGCAGCTCGAGCAGATGCTCGGCGTCGCCTTGTTCTCCCGGGTGCGCCAGCGGGTCGTGTTGACCCCGGCCGGCGCGTTGTTTGCCGAACGCGTCCGCGACATCGTCGCGCGTCTGCGCTCGTCGGCGGAGGAGACGATCGCATTCCAGGGCCGCGGCGGCGTGCTGCGGCTCGGCGTGCTGCCGACGTTCGGCACGCGATGGCTGATGCCGCGACTGCCCAATTTCATGGCCGTCCATCCGAGCATCACCTTGCATTTCAGCACGCTGCTGCCAGGCACGTTCGATTTCGCGGCGGCGGGGCTTGATGCGGCGATTCATTTCGGCGAGCCGATAGCCCCGGGTGCGATCGTGCACCTTCTGCGTCGCGATGAGATCGTGCCGGTGGCGTCCCCGAAGCTATTGAGCCGGACCCCCATTCGCGCGATCGCCGATCTGCGCAATGCGACCTTGATCGTGCACCGCTCACGGCGCCCGGCATGGTCAGAGTGGCTCGAAGCGCACGCGGTCGCCCTCGATGTGGATCAGCCCAGGATCGAGCTCGAGCAGTTCAACATGGTGTTCCAGGCCGCCATTGCAGGTCTCGGCGTCGCCATGGTGCCGACGCTGCTCGCGCGGCAGGATCTTGCGTCCGGCGCTCTGGTTGCGTTGTTCGAGCCGCTCGTGAACGAGCAACGCGGCGACTATCTCGTCTATCCTGTCGACCGCGCGACCTATGCGCCGGTCGTGCTGTTCCGCGACTGGCTGCTCGAGGAGTTCGCGCGCGAGAGCTGAAGAGCGGGATGCGCGCGGCTACTTTGCCGTGACAACCTTATAGGCAGCTTCGACATTGGTGCCGAAACGGTCCTGGCTGGCCCAACTGGCGTATTCGGGCATTTTCAACTCGGCCTTGATCTCGTCGAGCGACTTGCCCGCTTTCACCATTGCGCCAACGCGCTCCAGCAACAGCGCGTAGTAGCGCTCGGTGTCCTCGAAAATCTTCACCGTGCCGGGAATGCCATGGCCGGGCACCACATGCTCGGGGTTGAGGGCCTTCAACATCTTGGCCGCCGCGAGAATGTCGGGAATCGTGACGAACGGCCGCAGAATGTTGACCTGATTGACCAGGATGCCCGAGGCCGAAAACAGGATGCGCTCCTTCGGCATCCAGATGGCGGTATCCGCCTCGCTGTGCACGCCCTTGAGATATTTCAGCTCAAACGTCCGCTCTCCGACATAGATCGTCGCGTTCTGATTGTATTCGACGTGCGGCACGATGAACTTGTAGCCCTCGAGCGACGTCTTCATCGCCGCGGACATCTTAGCGAGTTGTTCGATGCGGTCCGGCTGCTCTTGCTCGCGTTTGCGCATCGACTCGCCCGCACCCGCGGCTGCGACGATCACGGCGGGTGGCGAGAACAGGAAATGGCCGGTGGTGTGGTCGGAGTGCGGCTCGGTATTGATGAGGAGCCGCACCGGCATCGGGGTGAGCTTCTTGACGATGTCCAGAATCTTTCGCGATTCGATCGGGTTCTGGCCGGTGTCGATCAGCACGACGCCGTCCTGCGTCAGGATGATGCCGGAATTGGATTGGAAGTTGGCGCCGACATACACGTAGACGCCGTCGCTCAGCTTCCTGACCTGCGGTCCCAAATCCTGCGCAAGGGCCGGAGCGGTGAATACCAAGCCGCCCAATATCGCTAGCGCACCCGCCGCTTTCGCCATCATGGATGTTTCCCCCTGATCGGTGTGCGGACTCTGCCGCCTTCACGGCGCAGTCTAGTCCTCCACCGGGACCGATCAAGCGCCGGCGTTGCGTGGAGGGCTTACGGTGCTTGTATAGAAGCCATATGGTCCCGTGACCTTGTGTTCCTGTTCTTGTCTACGTCGGCGGTATAGTTAGCGAGTGACAAAAAAATCGCTGCCAACGCGCGGCGACGGGAAGAAACGAACGGAGTGTGGCAATGCGGACCAAGGCTGTCGTCGCACTGATCATCGTGGCGCTGGGTGCGGCAGGCCTGGACGGGTCGCCAGTACGAGCGCAATCGGTCGCGGAGTTCTACAAGGACAAGAGCGTCGCGATGATTATCGGCGGGAGCCCCGGCGGCGGCTTTGATACGCTCGCACGCGCCATCGCCCGTCATATCGGCAAGCACATCCCCGGTAATCCATCTGTTGCGCCGCGCAACATGCAGGGCGCCGGTGGACTGGCGGCCATGGATCACCTCTACAATATCGCTGCCAAGGACGGCAGCGTGATCGCGCTGGTCGGCAATACGACCCCGTTCGTTCCTCTCGTCACCGGCAAGCCGGCGCGGTTCGACCCGCTGAAGATGAACTGGCTGGGAACCCCGAGCATCGAAACGACAATGGTGCTGGTCTGGAACACGGTGCCGGTAAGAACGGTCGAGGACCTCAAGACCAGAGAGACCACGATGGGCGCCTCGGGGGTTGATTCTCCTCAGGCGTTTTTTGGGCGGCTCATCAACACCACGCTTGGCACCAAGATGAAGATCATTACGGGCTATCAAGGTCAAAACGAAATCTTCATTGCGATGGAGCGCGGCGAGGTCGACGGTTTCCCGAGCGCGCCCTACAGTTCGATCACGTCGACGCGCCCGAACTGGCTTAGAGACGGCAGCGCCAGAGCGGTCTTGCAGTACGGGCCTGAGCCATTGAAGGAGCTGCCTGATGTTCCGTGGGCGCCATCGCTGATCACCGATCCGGCCGACCAGGAACTGATGAAGCTCGCGAACGCGCCCAATGCCATAGGGCGCCCCCTGGTGATGCCCCCGGGCGTGCCGGCAGACCGGCTTGCCGCCATGCGCAAGGCGCTGGCCGATACCTTCACCGACCGGGAGTTCATCGAGGAAGCAGCCAAGATCGGTTTGCTCGTCAATGCCCCACGTACCGGCGAGCAATTGTACGACGTGATCCGCGGTGCCTACGCCTCGGTGCCGTCCACCATCGAACGGCTGCGCAAGCTCGAACGTTAAGGGATATGATACCTGCGAAGGCGGCGCGGCAATCCGCAACCGCGCCGGTTTAGTCGACAAGAGCAACAACAAGAGCAATCAATAGGATCTCACAGCGATGCAGTTCGGTATTTATGCACCCATCCCGATGGCGACAGTCGGTTCGGCGGAAACGGCGCAGGCTGCGGCGGAAGCTTTGGCGCCGCTGCCGCCCGGACGCGTTGATGCGCAATTCGACCACAGCCTGTCGCTGCTGCAGGCCGCCGACGATGCCGGCTTTGATCTGGTGCTGTTCGCGGAGCGGCACCTCGGGAACGATATATCGGCCTGGCTGTTGGCCAGCGCGGTTGCTTCGCGGCTCTCACGCATCCGCGCGCTGGTCGCCGTCCATCCCGGCCTGTGGGATCCGGTCATGGTCGGTAAGCTCGCGGCGTCGCTCGACCGCATGTGCCGAGGGCGCATGGCGCTCAACATCGTCAACGGCTGGTTCGACGAGGAATTCCGCATGTTTGGCGGCACCGTCCTCAAGGGCGAGGAGCGCTACCGCCGAACGATCGAATTCATCGACATCCTGCGCGGACTGTGGGCGAACGAAAAATTTTCGTACGAGGGGCAGTTCTACAAGGTCGAAAACGGCCAGCTTCTGCTCAAGCCGGCGTCACCATCGCTACCGGAAATCTACTCGGTCAGCCGCAGCGACCGTGGCCGCGACTTCATCGCCGAGCAGTGCGACTGGTGGTTCGTCGATATTCCAAAGACGGCGGAGACGACCGACGACACCGTGCGCGGCATCGAGGATGCGATCGCGGACATGGACCGCCGTACCCGCCGCACCGGCCGCAAGGTGCGCTATGCGTTCAATCCATTCGTCGCGCTGGGCGCGAATCAGGAAGAGGCGCTGAACGCGACCATCAAGCAGATTTTCGCTGTCGACCCGAACCCGGACGCTCGCAAGATCGAGACCCGAATGCTGCCGGCCACCAAGGCCGGCATGGTCGGCTCGCCCGAAGCCGTCAGGAAGCAATTGCGCAGGTTCGAAAGCCTTGGGATCGAGTTGGTCCTCTGCAAGATGGTCTCGACCGTCGACAACGTTCAGCGCATTTCCGAAGAGTTGATTGCCCCGATGCGCGGCAATTCCGCGGCGTAGCCGTAGCCGGCGATCCGCCGACTATTGCTGGAAGTACTTCTTGGTCTGCTCCACCTGCTGCGCGGGTGTCGCCGCCAGCGCTGCGATCATCTTTTGCAGCTGCGTGCCTTCCATCGGCTCGATGCTGAGATTGCGCTTGGTCATGTCGGCGATGAATATCGGATCGACGGCCATATCCATGAGCGCCTTGCGCAGGGCGGCCACGCGTTCGGGCGGCGCAGCGGGTTCGGCGGCGAAGGCGCGGCCGATATCGACGGCGCCTCCGAGCAGGCCGAAGATGCTTCTGGACCGCTCGTCGGTGGCAAAGTCCAGCAGCGCCGGCACGTCGGGCCGGTCAGCAAAGCGGGTGCCGCCCAGATAATACAGGAAGCTCGCCTTCTTTTCCTTGAGCCACTCCTCCTTGCCCGCGAGGATCGCTTCCAGCGCGATGCCGCCGTGCGCGTTCACTTCACCCCGTTCCATCGCAAGCGCGATCGGAGGGGCGCCGGAATAGCCGCGGATGATCTTGATTTTTGTGCCAGCCAGATCGTTGAGCGCCATCGGTACATAGGACGAGCTCGATGAAATTGATGTCGCCCCCATGGTGATCTCGCGATCTTTGGCCGCCGCGATGGTTTGGGCGGGCGCGGTGTGCCACACCATCGCAAACGTCGCCGTCGAGACGATGCGTCCGATCCAGTTGAATTTGGCTGGATCGAAATTGCCGGGGCCGCCCAGCACCTTGCTGAGCGTCAGTCCGTCGAGGAACATTCCCAGCGAGGTGCCGTCCTGTGCCGTGGCGCTGGTGATGTAGGCCGCGGCCCGTACGCCGACGCCGCCATCCATGTTGCGCACGACGACCGTGGGGTTGCCGGGGATATGGCGCGAAAGGTGCGGCGCCACGATCCGGGAATAAATGTCGTAGCCGCCTCCCGGTGGGAAGCCGACATAGATGCCGACCGTCTTGCCCTTGTAGAAGTCGGCGACGGGATCGGCGTTCGCCGGTAAGGCTGCGGCGATCAATGCCGCGCAAAGCAACGGAAGGCGCTTCATATAGCGGTTTCCCCCATCTTTTTTTGCTTACGGCGGAGAACGTCAGCGCAGAGAACTCAGCTCACACGATGTCGGTCACCAGCTTGCCGATGTTCTCGATCTCGATGCGCACGCGGTCGCCCTTGGCGAGGCGTTCACCCGTCTCCGCGCCGACGCCGGCCGGCGTACCGGTGAGGATTACGTCACCGGGATGAAGCGTGATGCGCGACGACAGATGTGCGATCTGCTCCGCGATCGAGAACAGCATCTTGCTGGTGTTGGAGTCCTGCTTGACCACGTCGTTGACGTAGGTGTGGATCGTCAGGTTCTGCGGGTCGCGGATGGCGCTGGTCGGAACGATCCACGGCCCGAGCGGGCAGGCGCCGTCGAAATTCTTCTGTCCAATCCAGTCGTAGCGGAACGGCGACGCGATCGGCACTGCCTCGCGCTGCGTGCGGTCGCGCGCCGAGAGATCGTTGCCGATCGTGTAGCCGGCAACGTAGTCGAACACCTTGTCGAGCGGAACATTGCGTGCGACCCGCCCCATGACAACGGCGAGTTCAGCCTCCCAGTCGAGAAAATCGGACGCGAGTTCGACCTTCGCGTTGTCGCCCACGGCGCACCACGACGATTTGATGAAATGCCAGGGCGACAGTCCGAGTTCATGCGGGTCCGGTTCCGGCGGGATATTGAGCCGGCGCGCCATGTTGTCCACGTGATCGCGGTAGTTGGCCCCTGCGCAATAGATGGCGCCGGGATAGCGCACAGGCGGTAGCAGCTCGAGCCCGGCCAGTGCGATGCCGTCGGTCAGATTGCCTTCGGCGGCTTTTGCGAGATTTGCACTGGCGGCCTGCCAATCGTCGAGGATTGCTCTCACGCTGGCATAGGCGGGTTGCCCGAGGACCTTTGCCGCATCGTGAACGGTCGTGCCGACCAGGATGCCGCTGCGCGGGCCGGAACGGTCTTGGTAGGTGAGGAGCTTGTAGGTCACGCCTGGTTTCTCCGTTGCTGGCGTCCGGATTGCTCGATCTTCAAAGTGAGTTTGCTGAGTTCGCTGTCGGAAAGCTTGAGCAGCTTTGCCGCATTCCGCCAGAACACCTTTTCCTTGTCCGCTGTCGGAAGGCCGAGGTCTTCGATCAATTTGATCGCGCGCGGCTTCAGCGAGGTCAGCGGCGGCGCATCGCTGCCGTAGAGCACATGATCCGCGCCGACGGTGTCGATCACCATGCGCGCAGCCGGCGCATGATAGGTCACCGTGTCGAAATACATCTTCTTCAGGTAGTAGCCGGGCTCGTGCTTGATCTTCATCGGGCTGTACGAGCCCAGGAAGTAAGCCTCTTCCTGCAGCTCGTAGGCGTAGTTCATCCGTCCGATGACCTCGCAGATGCCGCCGCCGCCGTGCGATGAGACCAGCGTCACGCGCGGAAAATCCTCCAAGATGCCGCGCACGATCAGCCGCGAGATGGCCAGACACAAATCAGCGGGGCGACCGACGCTCGAGGCCAGCCGGTATTCCTTCACGCGCTCTTCGCCGAAGCCGACATGCGGCGGATGGATGAAGACAGGAACGTCGAGGTCCTGGACCAGCTCCCAGAACGGCCGCGCCTCGTCGTCGTCTGGATAATGTGCTTTGTGATTGGACTGGATCAGGATGCCCTTGAGACCGAGTTGCCGGATCGCGCGCTCGGCTTCCTTGATCTGCGCCGGGCCGCCGCATGGCAGGATGGTCGCGAAGCCGTAGAGGATGCCCTTGTGCTTCTGCTGGATTTCGGCGGCATAGTCCGACCAGCGCTGGATTGCCTTGAGTTCGTCCTGTTCCGACTTGCCACGCATATAGTGCGCGGCGTTGCTGACGACACTGATCGCGACTCCGGCGCGATGATGCGCATCAAGGACGTTCTCGACGGTCATCGGGCATTTGCCGGCCCAGGTCGGTCCGCTTTTTCCGTCCCATGCGAGCGCGTCGGCCGCGGCTTCTTCCGGCGGATAGACGTGCGTGTGCCACTCAATGATCATTCTGCCTCCGACAGGACCTTGGCGCGAGCGTGTGGACACTGGAGAGGGCGCAGGCCATATAGCAAATCGAATTTTGCGATGTATGATATAACAAACGGGTATGGAGAGGCGCGGAGCCTTGAATCTCACTCAACTCAGGTATTTCGTCGCAGTCGCCCGACGCAAAAACCTCAGTCGCGCCGCGGCGGAGCTGCGCATCGCGCAACCGGCGATCACCCGCCAACTCAAATTGCTCGAAGCCGAGCTCGAGACGCCGCTGCTGTCACGGCATCATCGCGGCGTTGAGTTGACGGACGCGGGGCGGCTGCTGCTTGAGCGGGCCGAAGCGCAGATACAGAGCTTCGATCAGCTACGAGCCGATTTCCAAGACCTGTCGTTTGCGCCGTCGGGGCAATTGCGTGTTGGCTGTCCGCCGGCGCTGACGCGTCAGTTGATGCGGGCGCCGACGCGAGAATTCCTGGCGCGCTATCCCAAGACGACGGTCGAAGTGCGCGAGAGCATCAGCGACGAGCTGGCGCGCGCTGTCCTCAACGAAAGCCTGGATATGGCGATTGCCAGCACGCTGGCGCCCCAGCAGCACCTCGTCAGCGAGCCGCTGTTCAAGGAACAGATCTGGTTGTTCGGTCCGCCCAAGGTCCGGTTGGCCAGGAAAATCCCGCTGAGCTTTGTTTCGGGGCTGCCGCTGCTGATGGCGCGCCGTCAGAACGCGACCAGAAATCTGGTCGAGGGACGGCTCATGGAGGCGGGACTTCACCTCAACTTGGTGCTTGAGACGGATTCGACGTCCTTGATGGAAGACCTGGTCAAGGACGGCGCGGGCTACGTGACCGCACCTTACTTTTCGCTCATCGACAACCTGAAGTCCGGGAATGTCAGCGGCGCGCCGATCGAAGGGCTGGCGATCGAGCGATCGCTGATCCGTCGAAAGGACCGGCCGGTCACGCGGGCGATGAAGGAGTTTCTGATCCTGCTGGCTCCGGAGATCAGGCGACTGAGCAAGCTCGGTAATCCGCGGCAATCGAACGGGAACAAGTAGACAAGCCGCGGCCTTGCACCAAGTACGTCTTCATTTGCCAGCCTGCGCCCCGTTGCGGGCAGGCTTTCCGGCATTGGGAGGTTGCGTATTTGTGATGTCCTCCAGAAACTTGATCAGCACGCGAAGTCTTTGCGGCACGAACTGGCTGCTTGGGTAGACGACGCTGATCGGGTTGCCCTCCACCGCGTAACTTGTCAGCAGCGACTTGATGCTGCCCGCGGCGATGTCGTGTCGCAGCGTCCACCAGTTCGCTTGAATAATGCCAAGGCCGAGCAGGGCGGATTCGCGCATGGCGTCCGAGCTGCTGACAAAAAGCCGCTCCGGCACCTTGATCTTGATGTCGCGTTTGCCGGCTCGGTAGGGCCACACCGCCCCGAACGTGCTGACGATGCAGGTGTGGTTGATCAATTCGTCTGGCGTCTTCGGCTCGCCGTATTTCTTGAGGTAGCTTGCGGACGCGCCCGTCACGCGCGGTCCGCGCGTCAGCACCCGCGAAATCAAGCTCGACTCGTTGAGCTCACCGATGTGCACCGCCAAATCGAACTGCTGCGAAATCAGGTCGACGGGCCGGTCATTGAGCTGAACGTCGAGCACGATCCCCGGATAACTTTCCATGAAGTCCCCAAGCCGCGGCAAGAACGTGCCGCGTGCAAAGGAGGCCGGAAGCAGAATGCGCATCCGTCCTTCAGGACCGCTGTGGCCGCGTCGGACATCGGTTTCGGCGCTTTCGATGTCTTCCAGGATTTGCCCGCATCGCGAATAGAACTCTTTGCCGCTCTCGGTGACGGCCAATTGTCGGGTGGTCCGGACGATCAGTTGGACGCCGAGGTCCGCTTCGAGACGGGCCACGCTTTTGGCGACGGCAGACACCGAGAGATTCATCCGCTGCGCAGCGGCGGTGAATCCGCCGTGTTCGACCACGCGCGCGAACGCGAGCATTCCCTGGAACTTGTTCATCGGTGCCTGACTTTGGAACAAATGGATATAATCATTGTACATAATGTCGATTTTAGCCGCAAACCCTCACATTTAGTGTTGGCCCAACCAAACGGGGAGGAGTGGCTATGGAGCTTGGCTATTTCACGATGCCGGTGCACCCCCTCGGTCGCGACTATGCGCGCACCTTGGATGAGGATCGCGAAGTCATCATGCTGGCGGACCAGCTGGGATTCCACGACGCGTTCGTCGGTGAGCACCTGACCGACCGGGTGGAAGGCATCACCAACAGCATGATGTTTCTGGCGACGCTGATCCACGCGACCTCTTCGATCAAGCTGGCCACCGGCACCACCAATCTGTCGCAGATGCATCCGACGCTGATCGCTTCGCATGCGGCAATGTTCGATCACCTGGCCAAAGGACGGTTCATTTTCGGGGTCAGTCCCGGCGCCTTGGCTTCGGACGCCGAGGCGCTGGAGATCCTCGACGAGGACCGTAACAAGATTTTCGCGGACGCGATCGACGTCATCCTCGCGATCTGGGAGCGGGACCCTCCGTACGATATCGAGTTTCCGGGCAGCCGCTACAAAGTCTCGACGGCCAAGACGCTGCGGCCCGAAACCGGGACCGGTATCATGCTCAAGCCCTATCAGAGCCCGCGGCCGGAAGTGGTCGGAACCGTGGTTGCGCCTCATTCCAAGGGCGTCATCGCGATGGGCGAGCGGGACTTCCATCCGCTGTCCGCTAACTTTCTGTTGGAGCGGTGGCTGCCAAGTCACTGGACCAATTATTGCGAGGGCAAGGCGCGGGTAAACAAGCCTGCGGATCGCGCAGATTGGCGCATCGCGCGAACGATCTTCGTCGCGGATGACGACACGGTGGCCGAAGCCTATGGCGTCAACGATTCCGCCAGCCCGTATCGATTTTACTATCAGAACCTGCGTCACAAGCTCGTTCGTTCCGGACGCATTGCCGCCTTCAAGGAGCAGCCCGAGCAAGCCGACGATGAGATCACGGTCGACTACCTGCTCGACCGCCTGGTTGTCCGAGGGTCGGTCAACAAGGTTGTTGACGACATCCTGCGGCTGCATCAATTGACGGGTGGGTTTGGGGAGATCGTCTATGCCGGCATGGACCTGGTCGATCCCGAGCTCGGTCTTCGATCGATGGAATTGATGGCCAATGAAGTGATGCCGCGCGTCAACGCTGCGATTGCCAACGGGAAGCTGGTGAAATCGCCGCCAGTCATCGGGTTGCCGGCTGCGGCGTCGCTCTGATTGACGCGCTGGACTAAAGAAAAGGCGGAACGGGGAGAGACGTCGTGAAGGCCTATCTCAGAATTGCCGGCCTGCTCATTTTGGGGGCACTCGCGTTCTCCGGCACGGCAAGTGCACAGGCATGGCCCACCAAGCCGATCGAATGGATCGTTCCATTTGCTCCGGGCGGTAGCACCGACGTGCTCGCGCGGCTGGTGGCGGAAAAGCTGAAGGATCGGCTCGGACAGCCGATCGTGATCGTCAATCGCGGCGGTGCGAATGCCGACATCGGATACAAGACCGCGGCGGCGGCCGCACCCGACGGCCATACGATTGTTCTGACGGTCGCGTCGCTGGTTACGAACCCGTTTCAGCTCAAATCGGCGCTTGAGCCGTCGCGGTTGGCCCCCGTCATCTATCTGGCGGAAGGGCCGTATGTCCTGTTGAGCTCGCAGAAGTTTCCGTCGACCACGATACAGGACGCCGTCGCGCGCATACGCTCCAAGGCCGGCGCCGTGAGCTGCGGCATGACCGGCGGCATCGGATCGCTGGCCTGCCAAACGCTGCAGTCGTTCGCCAAGAGCGAGTTGTTGCAGGTGCCTTATCGCGGCGTCGAGCCGGCCACGATCGCCATCATGGCCGGTGATATCGATCTCGTCTTCACCTTTGGCATCAGCGCGTCGCGTCCGATGGAGTCCGGCCGGGTGAGAGCCTTGGCGACGACCGCGTTGAAACGCGGATCGCTGCCGTTTCCCGATCTGCCGACCATCAGCGAGGTGTTGCCGGGCTTTGAGATTCTTGGCTGGAGCGGGGTTTCGGTCCCGGCTGGAACGCCGCCGGAAATCGTTGGCCGGCTCAATCGCGAAATGAATGCGGTGCTCAAGCTGCCCGAGATCAGTGCGCGTTTGATATCCGACGGACTGGCGCCGGTCGGAGGCAGCCCGGAGGATTTCGCGCAGCGTCTCAAGGCCGTCGAGGCGGTGTTCGGCAAGGTCCTCAAGGATTCCGGTGTGACGCCGCAATGAGCGACGGTTCGAAAAATCCCTCGATAGCGATCATCGGCGCGGGGATCGGCGGCCTCGCGGCGGCGGCATGCCTGCGGCTCGTCGGCCTGGACGTGCAGATTTACGAGCAGGCTGGACGGTTTGCGCGCGTCGGCGCGGGCATTCAGATGACGCCGAACGCAATGAAGGTCCTGCGCGGCGTGGGGCTGGAGGAGCAGCTGCGCGCGATCGCGTTCGAGCCGGACGTCGGGCTCAACCGTGACTCCGATACGGGGGCCGTTACCAACGAATTGTCGATCGCGAAGACCATGCAGGAGCGCTACGGCACGCCCTACCTGCTGCTGCATCGCGCGGACCTCCACGCGGCGCTGGCTGCGCTGGTCCCCGGCTCCATCCTCCACCTCAACAAGAAGCTCGTCGACCTAGTGCAGGATCAAGACGGCGTCATGCTGAAGTTCGCGGACGGGACGGAAGCAGGCGCGGACGTGGTGATCGCGGCTGATGGCGTCCACTCGTTGGTGCGCGAACTCATCTTGGGTAAGGAAAGCCCACGTTTCACGGGGAAAGTCGCCTATCGCACCACTTTTTCCGCCGCACTTCTGGGTAAATCGCAGATCACGCCGGCACGCACCAAGTGGTGGGGGCCTGACCGCCACATCGTGATCTACTATGTGACGCGTGCGCAGGATGAAATCTACTTCGTCACCAGTCAGCCGGAAGATGCGTCATGGATGACGCCGGAATCGTGGTCGGCGAAGGGCAGCCTGGACGAACTGCGATCGGCGTTCGCGGCGTTCCATCCGGAGGTGCGAGCCGTTCTTGACGCTTGCCCCGATGTCTACAAATGGGCGCTGCTGGAGCGTGATCCGCTTGCGACCTGGCGGAAAGGCCGCGTTGCGCTGCTGGGCGACGCTTGTCATCCGATGACGCCTTACATGGCGCAGGGCGCCGCGTCGGCGCTCGAGGACGGTGTCGTCCTGTCGCGGTGTCTCGCGAATGTTCGGCGCGACGGCATCGGCGTTGCCTTGGCGAAATACGAAGCGACGCGCAAACCGCGCACGTCGGAGATTCAGGGCACGTCCAGCAAGAACACCTGGATGCGGCAGAGTACCGATCCGAGTTGGGTCTACGGCTATGACGCCTGGAACGAACCGCTCGCATCCTAGCGGTGCGCACCAAGTGAATGGCCTGCGGACAGAGGGCGAACCATGTTCCTGAAGAACGCCTGGTACGTTGCGGCCGGCACCGCCGAAATTGGCCACGCGCCACTTGGCCGCGTCATCCTCAACGAGCCGATCGTGCTGTACCGGACCGATACCGGACCGGTCGCTTTCGAGGACCGCTGTTGCCACCGGCGTGCGCCATTATCCAAGGGCCGGGTCGAAGGCAACGCGCTGCGCTGCGGATACCACGGACTTTTGTTCAATCCGGCGGGCGAGTGCATCGAAGTGCCTGGACAATCTCGCGTACCGCGTTCGGCGCGCGTGCGTGTCTACCCGATCTGCGAGAAGCATCGCTGGATCTGGATCTGGATGGGCGACCCCGCGCGGGCCGATCCCGCCCTTATTCCTGATCTGCACCACAACGATACGCTGGGATGGACGGCGACCGGTGGTCACCTCGTCGTTTCGGCCGACTACCGCTATCTGGTCGACAATCTGATGGACCTCTCGCATTTGGCATTCGTCCACGCCAATTCGATCGGCAGCTCCGGCGATACCAACCCGAACCTCACCTGGTCGCGGGGCTCCGATCAGGTCCGCGGCGTGCGCATTGCGACCAACATTCCGCCATCGCCGCGCTTCCGGAAGCTTGGCGTCACCTGCAATGTCGACATCACCAAGAACATCACCTTCATGGCGCCGTCGAACGTCACGATCGAGATCACGCAGACCAGGACCGGCGCCCGTCCCGGTGACGACGGGAGCCTGACCTTTCATTCGATGATCATGAACTGTATGACGCCGGCCACCGAAAACACCTGCCACTATTTCTGGGGAAGCGCGCGCGAATACGACATCGACAACGATGAGATGACGCAGTTCGTCTACGACCACACGCTCCATGCCTTCCTCGAAGACAAGGACATGATCGAAGGCCAGCAGCGCATTGTCGGTTTCGACAATGACGCCGCGACCGTCGACATCCTTGGCGATGCAGGCAGCATCCAGGCGCGCGCCGTGATCGAGCGATTGATCGCGGCCGAGCAGAGCGCCGCGGCGGGCAGTCCGGTCGGTCATCGGTCGGCCGTAGAGAATGGCACTCGCAAAAGGCCGCCGGGCTCCAGGAACACCACATGGAATTGAAAGGCAAAATCGCGGTCGTAACTGGCGCCGCCCAAGGCATCGGTGAAGCTGTCGCCAAGCGGTTCGTGCTCGAAGGGGCCACGGTTGTTGCAGCCGACGTGTTGGCCGAGCCGTTGGCGCAGTTGGAGCGCAACTCGAACGGTGCCGTTTGTGCGGTGGCCGCCGACTTGAGCTCATCCTCCGGGGTCGAGTCGTTATTTCAGGTCGTTGCTGAGCAGTTCGGGGGCGTCGATATCCTGGTCGGTTGTGCGGCGGCCAAGCCGATGGGAGCGATCGAAGGCATCGACGATCAAACGATCGACCGCGCCTTTGCCGTCGGCGTCAAAGGTCTGTTCCTGTGCGCGCGACAAGCCGCCGGCCTGATGCGGACGCGGGGTGGCGGCGCGATCGTCACGATGTCGAGCTTCTACGCCCGGACGCCGTCAGAGGGCCGTGCCATCTACATCGCCACCAAGGGCGCGGTGGAAGCGCTCACGCGCGCGCTTGCGGTCGAATTCGCCGACGGCAACATCCGCGTCAATTGCCTCGCGCCCGGACCGGTGCTGACGCCGATCCGCGCCGCCCGCGGTGACGGCAACCCGGAGACCCTGGCCGATCGTTACCGCCGGGCGCCGATGAAGCGCTTTGCAACAGTCGAGGAAGTTGCCGACTCTGTCGTCTTTCTTTCGACGGCCAAGTCATCCTACATGACCGGACACGTGATGGCCCTTGATGGCGGTTTGACCATTGTCTAGCGCGGGGAGCCCGGCTGTGATCGAAGGCGCGCAGGGTTGCGTCCCGCGCAAGATATGCGGAACGCAGATTTAGAATTGGAGTGATGCAAGATGGCCCGTATTCCGCTGCCAGAGATGGAGTCGATGACGCCCGAGCAACGTCAGGTCCACAAGGCGATCGGCGACTTGCGCGGAGGCCACATTCCGATGCCTTACCGGCCGGCGCTCCACAACGCGGAGCTGGCCGATAAATGGCAGCAGCTCGGCGAGCTGCTGCGCTATCGGACGAGTTTGCCGCAGCGCTTGTCTGAGCTTGCGGTCCTTGTCGTCGCGCGTCATCACGGCTGCGAATACATCTGGAATGCGCACCAGCCGATGGCGCTCAAGGCGGGTGTGCCTGCCGACGTGGTTGACGCGATCAAGGCCGGCGGGCGGCCGCAATCCGCCGAGGCTGATGAGCAGGCAGTCTACGATTTCTGCGCGGAGCTTCTCGAAACGAAGTCCGTCACCGAAGCGCGCCACGCCCAGGCGCTTTCGGTCCTCGGTGTCACGGGCATTGTCGAACTCACGGCGTTACTTGGTTACTACGTCATGGTGGCGATGATGCTCAACGCGCATGATCTACCTTGAGCCCACGATGCATACTGCGGAAAGAGCTTTGATATGAATGCAAGCGAACAACTATCCAACGGGAAACGGTCGCCGCTGATCGTCGGCATCGGCGGAACAATGCGGCCGGGTTCATCTTCTGAGCGGGCGCTGGCCGAGAGTTTGCGCGCGGCTGAAGCAGCAGGCGCGCGGACGCTGTTGATATCAGGCCAGGGGCTGGCGCTTCCGCTGTACGATCCCAGTACAGCGATGCGGTCGCCAGAGGCGAAGACGCTGGTCGACGCGTTCCGCGCCTGCGATGGCCTCATCGTCAGTTCGCCGGCTTATCACGGAACCATTTCGGGGCTGGTCAAGAACGCGCTCGACTACGCCGAGGACCTGCGAACGGACAGCCGCGTCTATTTCGACGGCATTGCCGTCGGATGCATCGCCTGCGGCGGCGGCTGGCAGGCCGCCGTGCAGACATTGTCGTGCCTGCGGACGATCGTGCATTGCTTGCGTGGATGGCCGACGCCGCTCGGCGCCGCGATCAACACGTCGGTGCCGCTGTTCGACCAGACCGGAGCCTGCACCGATCAGTCGGTCAAGTCCCAGCTACAAATGATCGCGCAGCAGGTTTGTGGCTTCGCCGGCTGAGGCCGGCGGGCGGTCTATTGAGTGCACCCGTTGATGATCTCAACCAATCGCTTGTGCCGGCTGCGGCGATATTGACGGATCACGTTCGACGTCTGACCCGCTAAGATAGCGGGAGGTTGAAAAAAACACGGGTGGAACGCGAGGGAAGCATGCGCCGTCTAGCGATCGCCGTTGGTGCCGTTGCATGCATGATGTTGAGCCAATCCCAAGCTCAGGAATGGCCCGTCAAGCCGGTGCGCATCATCGCGCCGTTCGCGGCGGGCGGCGGCTCCGACACGCTCGGGCGGATATTGGCCGCCCAGCTCAGCGAGCAATTGGGCAAGCAGTTCTATGTCGAGAACCGCGGCGGAGCAGGCGGGCTCGTCGGCAGCGCGGCCGCGGCCAAGGCCGACCCGGATGGCTATACGTTCGTGATGTCCAGCATCGCTACGCACGTCATCGCTCCGGCCACCAGCGCTTCCCCTGGATTCCATCCGCTCAAGAACTTTGTGCATGTCGCCTTCATCGGCGGGCCGCCGACGGTGATTGCCGTTCACCCGTCGCTGGGCGTCAAAACGCTGCAAGAACTCATCAAGATGGGGAAGGGAAGCCAGCAGCCGTTGCCGTATGTGTCTCCGGGTCCCGGCACGCTCGGGAATTTGATCGCCGTCTCCTTGGGAGAAACGGAAAACATCCCGCTTTCGCACGTCACCTACAAAGGCGCAGGGGCGGCGGTCACCGACCTGATCGCGGGACACGTCAAGCTCGGCTCGATCACCCTGACCGCGGCGCTAGGACATATCCGCGCCGGCACGATCACGCCGCTCGCGGTCTCGTCAGCCAACCGCCTGGCCGAGCTGCCGGATGTGCCGACTCTGAAGGAGTTGGGCTACCCCAATCTGGTGGCGACAACCTGGTTCGCGATATCGGGTCCCGCGGGCATCCCGACCGACATCGTCAACCGGATGAATCTGGAAGTCTCCAAGGCGCTTCATACGCCTGCCGTTCGCCAAAGATTGAAGACCGAGGAAATCGAGACGGCGGATATGTCGCCAAGCCAGTTCACTACGTTCGTCGAAGAGGAAATCGAGCGCTGGACGCCGATTGCCAAGAGCAAATCTGACGGGAACTAGGAAGCGATCGTAGCGGGGCGTTACTCCCGCGCGATGCCGGCGTCGTCGATCACGCGGTTCCAGCGGACGATCTCTTCCTTCAGACGCTTCGAGAGATCCGCCGCCGGTGCCGGCCAGATCTCGACGCCACGCTCTACAAATCGTTTCGCGACCTCGGGTTCGGCGAGCGACGCCTGAATCTCCTGCGCCAAACGCCCGATCACGGCGGGCGGCGTTTGGGCCGGCGCAAAGATGCCGTTCCAGGAGGACACTTCAAAATTCGGGATGGCGGACTCGTGTGCCGTCGGAACGTCGGGAAGGAACGAGGGCCGGCTCAGGGTCGTGGTCGCGATGGCGCGCAGTTGTTTGTCTTCGAGGTTCTGCCGGACTGCGCCGTACGCATTGATCACGAGGTCGATGTCATTGCGCAGCAAGGCGATGCTCAGGTCGGACGCGCCGCGAAACGGGACGATGGCGAAATCGATGCCCGCCGCTTTCTTCAGAAGCAGCGCGGTCAGGTAGGGCGTCGTCCCGGGAGCCGACGTGCCAACGTTCAGCGCGCCTGGCTTGGCGCGTGCCGCGGCGATGAAATCCTGTAGCGACCCGAGCTTGGACTGATGGTTGACCAGCATCACATAGGCGAAGTCGCTCATGCCGGTGATTGGGACGAAGTCCGTCAAAGCGTCGAACCCTGGGTTTTTGTACATCGCGGCGGTGACGGCAGTTGCATTCGATAGCAGAACCAGCATGTGGCCATCCGGCGGGGCCGCTTTCACCTGACGTGCCGCCAGCACGCCACCTCCGGTCGGTACGTTGTCGACCAGGACTTGGGTCTTCAGCCGAGCCCCGGCGCGGTCTGCCATGATGCGCAAGGTGATGTCCGACACCGATCCGGCGGCGAATTGCGAGACAATTCTGATGAAGCGAGCGGGAAACGCCGGCTGAGGCTGTGCGGCTATTGCGGTGATGCCCAATGCCGAGAGCAGCGCGGCAACCAAGCCCAACTTGAACTTGAAGACCATGATCCGTCCTTACCCGTCAGTTGAGCCGACGTGATTGAGTTAAGTGGATGCCGGAGACCAGTTCAGGCATGCCGCAAGCGCCTTTCCCATGATCCAGTCCAGATCGTCGGACGACAGAAAGTCCAGCTCTTCGGTGAACTGGGTGACCACCTGACGATAGGAGCAACTCTTCGGCACGCGCGTGATGTCGCTGCCCCAGAACGATCGCCGCGGCCCAAATGCATCGATAACCACCTTCAGTGGCTCGCGCAGGTTCTTGAACGGGTAGGGCTCGGTTGAATAGCAGGGAAGCGCGGAGACCTTGACGAAAACGTTGGGCAGCGCAGCCAACGGCAACAACTCCTGCACGCGCGCCATAGCCCTGTCGTCCATCGTTTCGCGTGCAAACGCCATATGATCGTAGATGATGGTGAGGCCGGGATGCCGGGCAGCGATCTGATGCACGACGCTGATCCGCTCCGGCGCATGCACCATGACGGGTATGCCGTATCGCTCGGCCTCGGGCCAAAACCAATCTGCCGTTCCGTCGGTAAGCCAGGGCCGGTCCTTGTCCCGATGAAACGTCAGGCGGACGCCGAGCATTCCCGGCTGGTCTTTCCATTGCGAAAGCGCCGGCTGCGCCTTGCCTGTTTCGAGCGCGACGCGCCCCATGATAGCGAAACGGTCGGGGTGCTTGCGCACGGCTTCCAAGGCGTAGTCATTGCGGTCGCCATCGAATGACGGCGGAACGAGTATCGCCCCATCGACACCGGCTTCGGCCATCGCCGAGAGCAGGCTTTCATAGGTGTAAGGCGGGCGCGTGCGGTAATCGGGATCAAGGCGGCGGTTTGGCTGGTCCGCGGGCCAGATATGCACTTGGGAGTCGACGATAAGCACGCAAAAATCCGTTGTCGGGAGTTTAGGGGTCGGCGGTTCCGGGCAGGCCGCCGCGATGGACTAGCAATGGTTTCGGTAGTGGACGAGATTGATTGCTGAATCAATGATTGCGGTCGAGAATCTTTTCTCCCAGTCTGGCAGGAAGCAAGAAAATCCGAGGAAACGCCCGTGGGTCTTAAGATTGTTGCGGCATTCGTGTGCCTGGTACTGAGTACAACCGCGTCGCTCGCCGATCCGGTGGAGGATTTCTACAAGGGCAAGCAGGTTCGCTTCATTATCCGTGCGGCGCCCGGCGGCAATTACGATCAATATATGCGTCTGCTGGCGCGACATATGGTCCGCTATATACCGGGGCATCCCGAGGGCCTGCCGGTGAACATGCCCGGCGGCGGCGGTCTCACCTCGCTCAACTACACGATGAATGTCGCGCCGCATGACGGGACCGTGGTCACGATGATCACATCCACGGCGCCGATGGATCAGGCGTTGGGTTATGTAAAGACGCCGAACGTCGATCTCCGATCACTCCAGTGGATCGGCAACGTCAGTGACGAGAACTATTTTATCGTAACAAGCCGCGAGTCCGGAATCAGAACGATGGACGACGCGATGCAGCGAGAAACGCGCCTCGCGGGTGCTGGGGCCGGCGACACCCAACAGATATTGATCGCGGTGACCAACAGCCTGCTCGGGACGAAGTTCAGGAGCATCGTCGGCTATCGGACCGGCGCGGAGATGAACCTCGCAGTCGAGCGACGCGAAGTGGACGGCCGATCGACGACCAATCTGCCGGCTCTGTTTACGACACGCCCGGGAGGGGCGGCTGCCTTTCATGCTTTGCTGCAGGCGGGGCTGGAGAAGTCTCGCGAGTTTCCAGACGTCCCGCTTCTGCGTGATCTCGCGCGCACGCCTGAGCAGAAAGTCGTTTTCGAGTTCCTTTCGAAATCCGTGAGTCCCGGCCGTCCAGTCGCGACCAACAGCAAGGTGCCGGCCGACCGTCTTGCTGCACTTCGCCGCGCCTTTGATCTGGTGATGAAGGACGAGCAACTGCTGGAGGATGCGAAGCGCCAGAATTTGGATATCAGTCCTTGGACGGGCAACAAGTTGCAGCAAGTGGTCTCGGAAGTTCTCGATACCCCGGCAACTGACATTACCAGAATACGGCAGGCGATCAGCGCGGGTGGTGGCGACGGTTCCCCGCCCAAATAGCCGCAATCAAAGCCATTGCTTCGGGTCGGATTGCGGCTAGAATCCGCGGATAAATCCGAAGAAGTCGAGATGGCTTGGTTAGAGGCGTTGCAGGAGTCTGAGAGTGGCGCGGTCTTCGCCGGCGAAGACTACGTATCCAGTCGCGACGCCCTCCGGATTCTAGAGGTCAAGCCTCAGACACTCTATTCCTACGTCAGCCGTGGGCTCATTCGCCGGCATGCAAAGCCGGGCCACCGCAGCAGCTACTACAATCGCGAAGACATTCATCGCCTCAAGTCCCGTAGCGTTGCGCGCTCCGGCCACGGGCCAGCGGCGGCCGGTGCGATGTATTGGGGCGAGCCTGTTCTTGAAACCGGCATTACGGAAATCACATCCGCGGGCCCGCGCTACCGCGACCATCTGGCGACCGATCTGGCCGCGAACAATCAGTCTTTTGAATCGGTGGCGGAGTATCTCTGGACTGGGAACTTGCCGTCCCCGCAGATGACATGGACGAATGTTGTCGTACCCGGATCACTGGCCTCGGAGTTCGGCAAAGTCGACCCAGGCGACTTCCGTTATGTCTTGACGCAGTCGATTGTCTTGCTGGGCAAGACATGGGGTTGCGATCCAGACCTCCGTGAGCAGCCATGTCCTGCCACCACCATTCTCGGTGTCTTCGCAGGCACGTTCGGATTCCTCGGTCCGAAAAGAGAATACGTAAGTCTCCTGGAGGGTGAGCCCGTGTCGCATGGGCTCGCGCGAATGCTGGGCATCAAGACGTCTCAGAAGAACGTCCAAGCACTGAACACCGTGCTTGTTCTGATGGCGGACCATGAACTGACAACGCCGACATTCATCGCGCGGATTTCCGCGTCAGCCGGCTGTGATCTGCCTTCATGTCTTCTGGCGGCGCTGCAAGTGCATTTCGGATCGGAATTCGGCCTGTGCTGCGACCACCTGGAGACGCTCCTTGAACGCAACTCCGACTCGGCGAGATCCAAGTCCGGGGTACGGCCGTCGCCGGCAATGAGGGCGACGCCGGGGTTCGACAACCCGCTTTATCTGCATGGAGACCCGCGCGCGAATCTGCTGCTCGATATCGCGCTTCAACTAGGGCGTGGTAGTGCATCAGAAGCGCTGCAGGTGATCGCCACCCATTTCCCAAGCGTTCAAACACGGATCAATTTGTGCGAGGCGCTGGTCGTTCTCTGCCGCGCGCTGGGGCTTCCTCACCAAGCTGCCGGTGGGTTGCTCGCGCTATCCCGCTCTGCTGGATGCGTTGCGCATGTTCTTGAGCAGCGGGCGCAGAACTCCATCATTCGGCCTCGGGGGAAGTTTGTCCGGTCGCCGAGCGGGCCGGCTTGATCGTCGACATCACTGCTGCCAAGCCGAATCAGTCAGCGACAGCGATATTGAGTCGGCAATCAATCTGGTTTGAAGGTTGACCGCTGCGACGCGGAATTGCAGTTTACCCCTTCGATCTTTGATTTCTGCTGTAGGGAGACGTTTCGTGCGAATGAAGCCCGCGCTGACGCTTGAAGACGCGATCAAGATGGCTGCAGCAAGCAAAGCCGCCGGTGTAAAGATAAAGCGCGAGCCCACGATTGCGGTGGTGGATTCGAGCGGGCACCTGCTCTATCTCGAGCGCCCTGACCATAACGGGGTGAACACCGTCGAGTTGGCGACATTAAAGGCGCGGACTGCCGCGCTCCGTGGTCGCCCCAGCGGCGCGTTCGCGGCGCGTGTGCAGGAAAAGGCGGGCTTCCTGATGATGCCGGACCTGCTGGGCGTCGAGGGCGGCATCCCCATCCTGCATGAAAAAGAGTGCATCGGCGCGATCGCGGTTTCGGGGATCGACCAGGACGACGAGCCCGTCGCAAAGGCAGGCGCTCAGGCGTTCGGTGGCTAGGCGCTGACAGATGAACGGTTGATTTCACAATCGATCTTGAGGGTAGGCGAGCGTTTCCCTACGCGTAGATCGTTCTCTCGCAAGCGGCTCAAGTCCCGCCTGAGGTGCGATGCGCAACGGTGATCCAATATCGAGGTTTGCATGAACGAGCAGCGCATCGAAGATCTCGTCACGGCTTACAAGATCCTTCTGAACGAGGACGTTCTAGACGGGTTTGGCCACGTCAGCGTCCGGTCGGCGACAGATCCTTCCCGCTTCCTGATGCCTTACGCGCTCCCGCCCTCATTGGTCAGAGTCGAAGACGTCATCGAGTACACGGTAGCCGACAGTCAGCCGGTCAACTCCGGAGGCCGGAAGGTCAATGGCGAACGCTATATCCATGGCGAGGTCTACAAAGCGCGCCCCGACGTTCAGGCCGTGATCCACTCCCATTCGCAGGCGGTCATTCCGTTCAGCGTCGCCGGCGTGGCGCTGCGGCCGGTGATCGTTCAGGCAGGCTTTCTGCCGTTCGAAACGCCAAACTTTGAAATTCGCGATGCCCGCGCCGATGGTGAGCGTGGCATGCAGATCACGAACATCGCGCGGGGCGCCGCGCTGGCCAAGAAACTTGGCAATGCGCCGGCGGCGCTCATGCGCGGTCACGGCAATGTCGTGGTCGGCGCGTCGGTGAAGCAGGCGACAGTCTACGCGGTCTATATCGACGTAAACGCTCGCATGCAGGCGGCGGCGCTGGCGCTCAACCCATCGATCGTCCTTATGGATGAGCCCGAACTGTTCGATCCGTCGGAGTTCGACATCAACCGTCCGTGGGAGCACTACCGGCAGAAAATCGTCAGCGCCGATGAACTGAATAAGGTGGACCGGAGTCAATTCGGCCTC
>Ga0075420_100000030_pt1 | contig 75920 bp, 67 predicted proteins | sample SoiMetdeltSBSDD4_FD_75296 | JGI IMG/M metagenome (GOLD analysis project Ga0075420, IMG submission 75296) | Bulk soil microbial communities from a Populus tree surrounding site in Tennessee, USA - Soil MetaG P. deltoides SBSDD4 | ecosystem: Environmental > Terrestrial > Soil > Tree plantation...
CAGCATAGTACGGCATCCGATGGTAGAGTCGAGGCCGCGATGGACTGGCAGAAAGAGATGGACGAGCTGCGCCGGCGCGAGGCGTTCGCCGAGGAGCTGGGCGGCGCCGAGCGCGTCAAGCGCCAGCACGACGGCGGTCGCCTCACCATCCGCGAGCGCGTCGCGCGACTGGCCGATCCGGGCAGCTTCCACGAGCTGGGCAAGATCGCCGGCCGCGCCACCTACGACGCCAACAACGACCTGGTGACGCTGACGCCGTCGAACTTCGTCTTCGGGCGCGCGCGGATCGACGGCCGCCCCGTCGTCATCGGCGGCGACGACTTCACCGTGCGCGGGGGCTCGGCCGACGCCACGATCAAGGGCAAGCACAACATGTGCGAGCGGATGGCCCACGATCTGCGCCTGCCGCTCATCCGCCTCGTGGAGGGCTCGGGCGGCGGCGGCTCGGTGAAGACGATCGAGACGACCGGCCGCGCCAACGTGCCCGCCGTCGACGGCTGGGAGCTCGTCGTCCGCAACATCGGCACCATCCCCCGCGTCGCGCTCGGCCTCGGCTCCGTCGCCGGCCTCGGCGCCGCCCACCTGGCCGCCGCGCACTACTCGGTGATGATCAAGGACCGGTCGGCGATGTTCGTGGCCGGTCCGCCCGTGGTGGAGCGTCTCGGGCAGAAGCTGACGAAGAACGAGCTGGGCGGCTGGGAGATCCAGCTGAAGGCCGGCGGCGTCGATCACGCGGTGGACACCGAGGAGGACGCCTTCGCCTGCGCCCGGCGCTTCCTGTCCTACCTGCCGTCCTCCGTCGACGAGCTGCCGCCGCGCGGCCCGCAGACCGACGATCCGCAGCGCCGTGAGGAGTGGCTGTTCACCGCCGTGCCCCGCGACGTGCGCAAGCCGTACAAGATGCGCGCGATCGTGGAGGCCGTCGTCGACCGCGGCTCGTTCTTCGAGATGTCGGCCCTGTACGGCCGCGCGGTCATCACCGGCCTCGCCCGCCTGGACGGCTGGCCGGTGGCGCTGATGGCCAGCGACCCGTTCGTCTACGGCGGCGCCTGGACGGCCGACACCTGCCAGAAGGTCGAGCGCTTCGTCGACACCGCCCAGACGTTCCACCTGCCGATCGTCTACCTGGTCGACTGCCCGGGCTTCCTCATCGGCCTCGACGCCGAGCGCACGGGGACGATCAAGCAGGGCGTGCGCGCGATGGCGGCCATCTGGCAGTCGAGCGTGCCGTGGTGCGCGGTGATCGTGCGCAACGTGTTCGGGGTGGCCGGCGCCGCCCACCGCAACGGCGGTCAGTACTGCACGCGGTACGCGTGGCCCTCGGGCCGCTGGGGCTCCCTGCCGCTGGAGGGCGGCATCGAGGCCGCCTACCGCGCCGAGATCGACGCGGCGCCGGACCCGAAGGAGAAGATGGTCGAGATCGAGGAGCGGCTGACCAAGCTGCGCTCGCCCTTCCGCTCGGCCGAGACGTTCTGGATCGAGGAGATCATCGACCCGCGTGACACGCGGCCGCTGATCTGCGACTTCGCGAACCTGGCGGCGCCGCTGCGGCGGCCGGGCCCGTCCAGCCACGGCATGCGGCCCTAGCGCGTGACCTCGCGCCCTCCGTCCGCGGCACCGGTGCCGCGGCGTGGCCTGCTGCTCGCCACGCTCTTCGCCGCCCAGGTCGGGGGCAGCACCGGCCATTCGATCGGCATGGCGGTCGGCGGCATCATGGCCGCCAGCATCACCGGCACCAACGCCTGGTCGGGCGTTCCCGTCGCGGTGGGCGCGCTCGGGGCCGCGCTGGCCAGCTGGCCGCTCTCGCGTCTCATGGGGCGCTTCGGGCGCCGGCCCGGCCTGGCCCTCGGCTACGGGCTGGCCGTCGTGGGGGCGGCCCTGGGGATGGGCGGGGTGCTGACCGCTCACTTCGGGCTGTTCCTGGCCGGCATGACGCTGTTCGGCGTCGCCAACACCTCGAACCTCCTGGCCCGGTACGCGGCGGCCGACGTCACGCCGCCCTCGCAGCGCGGGCGCGCGATGGGCTTCATCGTGTGGGGCTCGACCGTCGGCTCGATCCTCGGCCCCAACCTCATGACGCCGGCGGTGCAGGTGGGCGCGCTCCTCGGGCTGTCGCCGGTGGGCAGCGCGTTCCTCATCAGCGTGGCCGGCTACGGCATCTCCGCGCTGCTGGTCGAGGCGCTGCTGCGTCCCGATCCCCTGGCGGTCGCGCGACGGCTCGAGGCGGCGGTGGCCGAGGGCGGCGCGATCGCGCCGGCGAGGCGGTTCGGCGCGATCCTGCGCGAGCCGCGCGTGCGGATCGCCTTCGGCAGCCTCATGGCCGGCCAGCTCGTCATGATCGGCACCACCTCGACGTCGCCCGTGTACCTGCACGACCACGGACACCACGTGGGCACCATCGGCCTGGCGGTCGCGATGCACCTGGGCGGGATGTACGTCGCGTCGCCGCTGTCGGGCTGGCTCAGCGACCGCTTCGGGCGCGGGGTGATGATCGCGATCGGCGGCGGCGTGCTCCTCCTCGCCATGGCCATCGCGGGCCTCGTGCCGGGCCGCGAGGGCGGCCTGGTCATGCTGGGCCTGTTCCTCAACGGCGTGGGCTGGAACTTCGCGTTCGTCGCGGCCAGCGCGCTCCTCACCGACGTGCTGTCGCCGGGCGAGCGCGCCTCGATCCAGGGGCTGGCCGATCTGGTCATGGGACTGCTCGGCGCGCTGGGCAGCGCGGTCGGCGGCTTCGTGCTCGGCACCCTCGGGTTCGGTGCGCTCAACGCCCTCGGCATCGGCATCGTCGCCGCCGGCTTCGCGGTCGGCGTGCGGCACCTGCCCCTGGCCCAGCGCTCGGGCTGGGGCGAGGTCCGGGCCTGAGGTCGGCGCGACGGGCAGGTCCCCCTTGACTCCGTCGGAGCCTCGCGGTATCGGGTAGGCCCAAGCGCCACCGACCGGCCTCGTCGAGTTCGCGCCCGCTTCGCTCCCGGAGGGATCGATGCTGCGACCGCTCGCGACGATCTTCACGATCCTGAGCGTGCTGCTGGCTTGCGTGGCCGGGGCCGACGAGGCGTTTCCCACCCGTCCCATCACGCTCGTCAACCCGTTCCCGCCGGGCGGACAGGCCGATCTCACCGGCCGGCCGCTGGCCGCGTCGCTGGAGCGCCTGCTCAAGCAGCCCGTCGTGATCACCAACAAGTCGGGGGCGGCGGGGGCGGTGGGCATGCAGACGGTCGCCGTGACTAAGCCCGACGGCTACACGATCCTCATCACCGTACCGGCGATCTCGACCATCCCGGAGGTCGACCGGCTGTTCGGCCGGCCCCCCACGTTCACGCGCGAGCAGTTCACGCCCATCGCCCGGATCAACGCCGACCCCTGCATCCTCGTCGTCAACGTCGACCAGCCGTGGCGGAGCGTCAAGGAGCTGCTCGACGACGCCCGCCGGCGGCCGGGCGAGATCACCTACTCGTCCTCCGGGCCCTACGGCGCGTCGCACGTGCCGGCCGAGATGCTGCTGCACGCGGCGGGCGGGCTCAAGATGCGCCACCTGCCGACCACCGGCGGCGGGCCCGCCACCACGGCCGTGCTCGGCGGTCACGCGGCGTTCTGGATGTCCACGACGGGTCCGGCGGCGCCGCACGTGAAGTCCGGCAAGTTCCGCGCGCTCGCCGTCACCGGCGCGACGCGGCATCCGCACTATCCCGACGTGGCGACGCTGAAGGAGCTCGGGTACGACGTCGAGTACTACCTGTGGGTCGGGTTGTTCGCGCCGCGGGCGACGCCGCCGGCCGCCCTCAAGGCCCTGCGGGATGCCGCGAAGCAGGCGGTCGACGATCCGGCGTTCAAGACCGCGATGGAGAAGATCCAGGTGCCGATCGCGTACCAGGACGCCGAAGAGTTCCGCGCCTGGTGGGACGCCGACGCCGCCCGGCTGGCGGAGGCGATCAAGCGGATCGGCCGGATGGAGACGAAGTAGCGCCGACAAATCAGGTTCGCGGAGGTGGCCCGATGACGCGTCCACGCCCGCTCCGTCCGCTCCTCTCGCTGGCCGCCGTGGCGCTCCTGCTCCTGGCGGGAGGCCCCGCCACGGGCCAGAACGCCGCCACGCCGAAGTCGGGGGGCGTGCTGGTGACCTCGCCGCTGGCGGCGACGCCCAGCCTGTCGCCCCACGAGGAATCGACGATCGCCACCGTCCAGCAGGCGAGCCCGTGCTTCAACAACCTCGTCTACTTCGACCCGGCCAAGAAGGTGGAGAGCGTCGACACGCTGATCCCCGAGCTGGCCGAGAAGTGGTCGTGGCAGGACGGCTACCGCAACCTCGTCTTCTTCCTGCGTCGCGACGTGAAGTGGCACGACGGCAAGCTCTTCACCTCGGCCGACGTGAAGTACACCTTCGACGCGGTGCGGGGGGCCCCCGACGCCAGGGCCAAGCTCAGGGTGAACCCGCGCAAGCTCTGGTACGAGAACATCGAGGCCATCGAGGCGCCGGACGCGGCGACGGTCGTCTTTCGCCTCAAGCACCCGCAGCCCTCGCTGCTGCCGATGCTGGCTTCCGGCTACTCGCCCGTGTACCCGGCCCACGTACCCCTGGCCGAGCTCAAGAACCGATGCGTGGGGACGGGGCCGTTCAAGCTGAAGGAGAACAAGCCCGGGGAGCTGGTCGAGTACGTGAGGAATCCCGACTACTTCGTCAAGGGCCGCCCGTACCTGGACGGGATCAAGTTCGTGGTCATCCGCGACCGCTCCACCCAGATCGCCGCCCTGCAGTCCGGGCAGCTCGACGTGGCCGGCAGCGGCTGGAACAAGACCAACGCGGAGAACGCCCGCAGCGGCCACCCCAAGCTCACGATCGTCGAGGCGGACTCCAACGTCAACGACAACGTGCTCGTCAACTTCAAGCGGGCGCCGTTCACCGACGTGCGCATCCGCCGGGCCATCAACCTGGCCCTCGACCGCAAGGCCTACCTGGTGGGGCCCCGGCAGGGCGCGGCGACGTTCGGCGGGGCCCTGCTGCCCAGGCCGGCCGGCGTGTGGGGGCTGCCCGCGGCGGAGGTGGCCAAGCTGCCCGGCATGGGCGACGCGGCCAAGCAGAAGGCCGAGGCGAAGAAGCTCCTGGCCGAGGCCGGCTTCGGCCCCGCCAACCCGCTGAAGATCACCGTGTCGACGCGCGCGCTGGCCATCTACGTGGACACGGCCAGCTGGATGGTCGACCAGCTCCAGCAGATCGGCGTCGAGGCCACGCTCGAGCAGATCGAGTCCGGGGTGTGGCACCCCAAGATGACCCGGCTCGAGTACCAGGTCGCCCTGAACCTGACCGGCGTCGGCATCGACGATCCCGACGCCCAGCTCTTCGAGAACTACCGGTGCGGATCGCAGCGCAACTTCTCGGCGTACTGCTCCGAGGAGATCGACCGGCTCATGATCCAGCAGTCGCAGACGCTCGACCCCAAGAAGCGCCTGGCGCTGGTGCAGGACATCGACCGCCGGCTGCAGGCCGACGGCGCCCGGCCGGTCCTGGGCTGGGCCAAGCAGTACTCCGTCTACTGGCCGCACGTGAAGGGCTGGGCGGTGCACGAGAACTCCATCTACAACGTGAGCCGCCGCCAGGACGTCTGGCTCGACAAGTAGGCGCGTGCGCACCTACGTCGTCAAGCGGGTACTGATCGCCGGTGTCACGCTGCTGGGGATGTCGCTGCTGCTGTTCGTCCTCATGCGGCTGGCGCCGGGCAACATCACCGACATCATCTTCGAGTCGGCCGGGTACGTGGACGAGGGCGACCGGCGGAAGCTCGAGGCCGAGCTGGGGATCGACCGGCCGGTGGTGGTGCAGTACGGGCGCTGGCTCGCCGACTTCCTCCGCGGCGAGCTCGGCAAGTCGTACCGCTACGACCTGCCGGCCTGGGAGGTCATCCGGCCGCGGCTGCCGGTGACGGTCGAGCTGGCCGTGCTGGCCATGGGCTTCGCCGTGGTGCTGGGCGTCCCCTTCGGCGTGATCAGCGCGGTCCGGCGCGGGCGGCCCCTGGACTACGCCCTGCGCGTCGTCTCCCTGGCCGGGCTGTCGATGCCCTCGTTCTGGCTGGCCATGGTCATCATCCTCACGCTGGTGCGCGCGCTCGGCTGGATCCCGTCGATGACCTACGTGTCGCCCTTCGACGACCTGGGCGCCAACCTGGCCCAGTTCCTGCTGCCCGCGCTGGCGGTCGGCTACCGCAGCTCGGCGCTGATCATGCGCATCACGCGCTCGACCATGCTGGAAGTCCTGCGCGAGGACTACATCCGTACGGCCTGGGCCAAGGGCCAGCGCGGCACCCAGGTGGTCTGGCGGCACGCGCTCAAGAACGCGTCGCTGCCGGTGGTCACGCTCATCGGCATCGAGTTCGCGTTCCTCATCGGCGGCCTCATCGTCACCGAGACGGTCTTCAACCTGCCGGGCGTGGCCCGCTACCTGGTCGACGCCATCCAGTACCGCGACTACCCGATCGTCCAGAACCTCGCGATGCTGATCGCCATCGTGGTCGTCTTCGCGAACCTCACGGTCGACCTGCTGTACACGTGGCTCGACCCGCGCATCAAGTACGGCGGCGCCTGATGGCCACGCTGCCCTCCGTCGATCTCGCGATCCCCGAAGCACTGCCCCGTCACCGCGGCCGGTCCGCCGCGTTCTGGCTATTCGTGCGCAAGAATCCGCTGGGCGCCGTCGGCGGCCTGCTCGTGCTGGTCCTGCTGGCGGCGGCGCTCTTCGCCGACACGGTGGCCACGCACAACCCCGTGCGGACCTCGACCCGGGTGCTGGTGGCGCCCGGGGCGGAGTTCTGGCTCGGCACCGACAACCTCGGGCGCGACCTGTGGAGCCGGGTGGTGCATGGCTCGCGCATCTCGCTGCTCGTCGGCCTGGCCTCCACGCTGCTCGGCGCCGTGGTGGGTGGTCTCGTCGGCCTGATCTCCGGGTACATCGGCGGGACGACCGATCTGCTGGCCCAGCGCCTGATGGACATCATGCAGGCCCTGCCCATCCTGGTCCTGGCCCTCGTGCTGGCGGCCGCGCTGGGCCCGTCGCTGACCAACACGATCATCGCGATCTCGGTGGTCATCGCTCCGCGGGCGGCGCGCGTGGTGCGCGCCAGCGTGCTGGCCATCCGCGAGTTTGTCTACGTCGAGTCGGCGCGGGCTCTCGGGGTCGGCCACGGCCGGGTCGCCTGGCGCCACATCCTGCCCAACACCTTCGGGCCGTTCATCGTGCTGGTCACGGCGCAGCTCGGCGGCGCGATCCTGGCCGAGGCCGCGCTGTCGTTCCTCGGCCTCGGCGTGCCGGAGCCGTACCCGTCGTGGGGCCGCATGCTCTCGATCGCCGCTGCCGAGTACGCGCAGAAGGCGCCGTGGCTCGTCGTCTATCCCGGGCTGGCCATCAGCCTGGCGGTGTTCGGCACCAACCTGCTCGGCGACGCCCTGCGCGACTCGCTCGACCCGCGCCTGCGCGGGTCCTGATCGCCGGGCTGACAAGTCATCCAATCTGTCATTGACAGCGTGAGGCACGCTGTCTAGACTCGCGCCGGTCTCGTCGCGAGCCGCCGAACGCCGTTAACGGGCCGCTCTCAGGAGGGATGCATATGGTCAGGCTGATCCCGGTGCGGTTGGCCATCGTCGCCGTCGCCCTCACCGCCGTCCTCGCGTTCCTCGCCGGCTCCTACAGCGTGCCCTCGCCGGCGACGGCACAGGCGCCCATCCGCTGGAAGGTGCAGAGCGCCTGGCCGCCGACCTCGATCGTGCAGGACGCCGCCAGGCTCCTGGTGGAGACGATCCAGAAGACCTCCGGCGGACGGCTGCAGATCGAGCTGTCCCCGGCGGGCGCGGTCGTCCCGCCCTTCGAGATCCAGGACGCGGTGAGCCGCGGCGTCCTGGACGGCGGGCACACCACCCCCGGGTACATCATCGGCAAGCTGCGTGCCTTCATCCCGCTGACCCACGGGCCGCTGTTCGGCATGGATTTCATCGATTATTACGGCTGGTACTGGGAGGGCGGCGGCCACGAGCTGCTCAACGAGGCCTACCAGCAGCGGCTGAAGATGAACGTGGTCACCTTCCAGGTCCACCCGGAGGGGCCGCAGGCCATGGGGTGGTTCCGGAAGGAGATCCGCTCGTTCAACGACATCAAGGGTAGCCGGTACCGCATCTATGCCGCCGGCGCCGAGGTCTACAACAAGCTCGGCATCGCCAGCGTGGTGCTGGCCGGGGGCGAGATCGTGCCGGCGCTGGAGCGCGGCGCCATCGATGGCGCCGAGTGGATCAACTGCTACGACGACAAGATCCTCGGTATGGACAAGGTCGCCAAGTTCCACTACGCGCCCGGGATGCACGAGCCCACCACGGTCGGCGAGTTCATCATCAACAAGGCGAAGTGGGAGGCGCTGCCCGCCGATCTCAAGGAGATCGTCAAGACCTCGGTCCAGGCCTCGTACTGGAATCACTTCGTGCGGTTCCAGGAGAAGACTGCCAAGGCCTGTCAGGAGCTGCTGGCGGCCGGCGTCAAGATCATCAAGACCACCGACGAGCTGAACCGCGGCTTCCTGAAGGCGTACGACGAGGTCTGGAAGGCCGACGCGGCCAAGGACGACTTCTACAAGAAGGTGATCGACTCCCAGCAGAAGTATTCGTCACTGATCGTGCCCTACCGCCTGTCCTACTGGCCCAACTACAACTTCATCGCCGAGCACTACTACAAGGACAAGGTCTGGCTGAAGTAGCGGGCCCCGGGGCCCGACCGATCGTCTCGCCGACCCCCGGGTTCGCTCGACCGTGAGCTCGGCGCTCCACTCCTGCGAACCCTATGGAGGACCGCGTGGCGACAGGGGAACCCGTGAATGCCAATCACACCGACGTCGGTCCCCGCTTCCGAACCGCGATCCACGCGATCGAGGCCGTCTCCAACTGGACGGGAATCGTCACCGCCTGGCTGATCGTCCCCATGACGGTGGCCGTCACCTGGGAGGTCGTGGCGCGCCACTTCTTCCGCGCCCCCACCATCTGGGCCTTTGACGTGACGTACATGCTGTACGGCACGCATTTCATGCTCGGCACCGCCTACACGCTCATGCGGATCGGGCACGTCCGCACGGACATGCTCTACCAGAACTGGTCCATCCGTCGGCAGAACATCATCGACGCGATCGGCTACCTGTTCTTCTTCTTCCCGGCCATGCTCCTGCTGTTCTACTTCGGCTGGCAGGAGGCCTCGCACTCGTGGGCGATCGGCGAGACGTCGGATGCCAGCCCCTGGCGTCCCATCGTCTATCCCTTCAAGACCGTGATCCCGGTGACCGCGCTGCTGCTTCTGCTCCAAGGGATCGGCGAGCTCCTCAAGAACGTGTACGCCATCCGCACCGGCCACGTGTGGGCCAAGCGCGAAATGATCGAGATCGGGTGAGCCGGCCATGAGCCCCGAGCTCCTCGGCGCGGTGATGCTGGTCGTCATGCTGGGCGCCATCTTCATCGGCTTTCCCATCGCGTTCACCCTGCTGCTGCTGGCGCTGATCTTCGGCTGGCTGGGGCTCGGTGACCGGGCCTTCTACATCATGGTGTTCCAGACGATCGGGCTCATGAAGGAGGAGGTGCTGGCCGCGGTGCCGCTGTTCATCTTCATGGGCTACCTGATGGAGCAGGGCGGGCTCATGGAGCGCCTGTTCAAGGGCTTCCAGCTCATGATGGGGCCCGTGCCCGGCTCGCTGTACGTCGGCGTCCTCATCACCGCCACCATCTTCGGCATCGCGGCCGGCACGGTGGGGGCGACCGTGGTGCTGATGGGCATCATGGCGGTGCCCATCATGACCAAGGCCGGCTACAACGTCCCGATGTCGGCGGGCGCCATCACGGCCGGCGGCACGCTGGGGATCCTCGTCCCGCCCAGCGTCATGCTGGTGGTCATGGGTCCGGTCATGGGCGTCTCGGTCGCCGAGCTGTACGCCTCGTGCTTCGGGCCCGGCTTCCTGCTGGCCGGCATCTTCATCGTCTACTGCGTGGCCCGCAGCCTCATCAACCCCACGCTGGGCCCGCCCCTGCCGGCCGAGGAGCGGACGGGCAGCGTCCTGGAGATCGTCAAGGAGCTGACCCTGGGCATGCTCCCGCACGCCATCCTCATCATCGCCACGCTGGGCACGATCATCTGGGGCTGGGCGACGCCCACCGAGGCGGCGGCCATGGGCGTGGTCGGCGCCGCGTTCCTGGCCGTCGTCTACGGGGAGTTCACCTGGTCGCGGCTGAAGGACGCGGTCTACAACACCCTGCTGCAGTCCAGCACGGTCATCTTTCTGGCCGTCGCCGGTAACGTGTTCGGCGCGGTGTTCTCGCGGCTGGGGACGGCGACCGTGGCCACCAACGCGCTGCTCGCCTGGCAGATCCCGCCGGTGGCCATGCTGACGCTCATCATGGTCGTCATCTTCCTGCTCGGCTGGCCGTTCGAATGGCCGGCGATCGTCCTCGTCTTCGTGCCGCTGATGCAGCCGATCATCGCCTCGCTGAAGATCGACATGCTGTGGTTTGCCACGCTCATCGCCGTTAATCTGCAGACGGCCTTCCTGTCGCCCCCGGTCGCGATGTCGGCCTACTACCTCAAGGGCGTCGCGCCGGCGTGGAGCCTCGGCGACATCTACCGCGGCATGGGCCAGTTCATGGTGCTGCAGCTCATCGGCCTCGCGCTGTGCATCGCGTTCCCGGCCATCTCGCTGTGGTTCCCGCACTGGCTCTTCGGGAAGTGACACCGTCTCGTCCCCACCATCGCCCGATCGGAAAGGGAGAGGCCATGACACCCAGGAGATTCGTCCTCGCCTGGATCGCGTTCGCGCTTCCCGTCCTGATCCTCGCCGCCGTACTCTGGCATGGTCCCGGCGCCGCCGTCGCCCAGCAGAAGTTCGTCTGGAAGGTCCAGAGCGCGTGGCCGGCCACCAACCTGTTGCACCTGTCGGCCGTCGAGCTGGGCAAGATGATCGACGAGATGTCGGGCGGCCGGCTCAAGTGGGAGATCTCGGCCGCCGGTACGGTCGTGGGCGCCTTCGAGGTGCTGGACGCCGTCAACCGGGGGCTGATCGACGCCTCCCACGCGTGGCCGGGATACTGGGCCGGCAAGAACTCGGCGGCCGGCCTGTTCGGGCCCGGCCCGGCCGGGCCCTTCGGCATGGACCGCGAGGAGTACCTCGGCTGGCTCTTCGCCGGCGGCGGTCTCGAGCTCTACAACGAGATGCTCCAGAAGGAGCTGAAGATGAACGTGGTGGTGCCCGTCTTCACCACCAGCCTGCCGTACTGGGAGCCGCTCGGCTGGTTCAAGAAGCCGTTCAACAACCTGGACGACCTGCGCAAGATGCGGTTCCGGACGTCCGGTCTGGGCATGGAAATGATGAAGACGATGGGCGTCTCGGTGGTGACGCTGGCCGGCGGCGAGGTCATTCCCGCGCTCGAGCGGGGCGCGGTCGAGGGCGCCGAATGGGCAATTCCCAGCCACGACATCCTGATGGGCTTCCAGAACGTCACCAAGAATTACTACATGCCCGACCTGCGTCAGCCTGCCTCCTACCAGGAGGTGCTCATCAACAAGAAGAAGTGGGACGAGCTCCCCAAGGACCTGCAGGCCATCGTGAAGTGGGCCGGCATGGCCGAGATCATCCGCATGACCGCCTACAGCGTCGACCTCGACAGCAAGGCCGTCGAGGAGCTGGAGAAGAAGCACGGCGTGAAGATCGCGAAGACCCCCGACGACGTGCTCAAGGCCCAGGTGGCCGCCATCGACAAGGTCTACGAGGCCGAGGCGCAGAAGAACCCGTTCTTCGCCCGGGTGCTCAAGTCGCAGAAGGAGTTCGCGTCACGGGCGGTGCCGCACGCCCAGAAGATCCGGCCGCCGATCGAGGTGGTCGTGGCCCACTACTGGAAGAAGTGACCGGCGCGGTCGCGTCGCGTCGTCGCCCGGGGCTCAGTAGAGGTGGCAGGCCGTGACGCGGCCGGGCCGGACCTCGCGGAAGGCCGGCTCGACGGTCCGGCACTGGGGCATCGCCCGCGGACAGCGAGGGTGGAAGCGACAGCCGGGGGGCGGGCTCATCGGGTTCGGAATCTCGCCCGCCAGCACGATGCGCCGTCGGGGGGCGGTCGGGTGCAGCGGAAGCGCGGCCGACAGGAGCGCCTGCGTGTAGGGATGCAGCGGCTCGGCGTAGACGGCCTCGCAGTCGCCCGTCTCGACGAGCCGGCCCGCGTACATGACGGCCAGGCGCGTGGCGAGGTAGCGGGCCGCGGCGAGGTCGTGCGAGATCATCACGTAGGCCAGGCCCAGCTCCTCCTGGAGCTCCTTCAGGAGATTCAGGATCTGGGCGCGTATCGAGACGTCGAGCGCCGACACCGGCTCGTCGAGCACGATGAGGCGGGGATAGGTGACCAGCGCACGGGCGATGGCGATGCGCTGCCGCTGCCCTCCGCTGAACTCGTGCGGGTAGAGCGCGCCGCTGTCCCCGCGCAGCCCCACCTTGTGCAACACCGCGGCGACCTGCTCGCGGGTCCGCGCGCGGCCTCCACCGCGGCCGTCCGGCAAGGGCTCGGCCACGATGTGCTCGACCCGCATGCGCGGATCGAGCGAGCTGTACGGGTCCTGGAACACGGCCTGGACGGCACGGCGATACCGCGCGAGGTCGGCGCGGGTGAAGGTCTCCGTCGCCTGCCCGTCGAAGAGCAGCGAGCCGGCGGTGGGACGCTCCAGCAGCAGGAACAGCCGGGCCAGCGTGGTCTTGCCGGAGCCGGACTCGCCGACGATCCCCAACGTCTGGCCCTCGGCCACCTCGACGCTCACGCCGTCGACAGCCTTGATCCAGCCTCGCCCGCGTCCCGCCGTCAGCCCCCGCGTGGCCGGGAAGTGCTTGGTGAGCCCGACACCCTGCAGCATCATCTCACGGCGGTGTCGGGCGCCACCGCCCAGCAGTGCGCGACGTGGCCGTCGGACAGGGCGACCGGCGCGGGATACTCGCTCGTGCACCGCGCCTGCCGCTCCGGACAGCGCGGGGCGAACGGGCATCCTGGCGGCAACCGGGCGAGGTCCGGGGGCTGACCCGCGATCTCGACGAGGCGCCGCCCCTTCGGCTCGACGTCGGGCAGGCAGCGCAGGAGCGCTCGCGTGTAGGGGTGCGCCGGATGATCGAAGACGTCCGGGGTGCGTCCGATCTCGACGATGCGGCCCGCGTACATGACGGCCACCCGGTCGGCGTTGGTGGCCACGATGCCGAAGTCGTGGGTGACGAGGATGATTGCCACGCCGGTCTCCTGCTGGACCTCCTCGAGCAGCTCGAGGTACTGGGCCTGGATCGTCACGTCGAGCGACGTCGTCGGCTCGTCGGCGATGAGCAGTCGCGGCGCGCACGACAGGGCGATGGCGCTGGACACGCGCTGGCGCATGCCGCCGCTGAGCTGGTGCTGGTAGTGCGCCAGACGGCCGGCCGCCCCCGGGATCCGCAGCCGCGCGAGGGCGTCCAGGACGCGCTCGCGCAGGACGGTTCCGCGCAGTCCGCGGTGCAGGCGAACGACCTCGCCCAGCTGGCTGCCGATCGTCAGCGCGGGGTTGAGCGACGTCATCGGATCCTGCAGGATCATGGCGATCTGCTTGCCGCGCACCCGTCGCATCTGGGCGGGCGTCTTCTGCAGCAGGTCCTCGCCGTCGAGCAGGATGCGGCCGCTGACGATCCGTCCGGCCGGCTCCGGGACCAGCCGCACCAGCGACAGGCACGTCACCGACTTGCCCGACCCGGATTCGCCGACCAGGGCCAGGGTCTCGCCGGCCTCGACGGTGAAGCTGACACCGTCGACCGCCCGGGTGACGCCGCGGCGGGTGAAGAAGTGTGTGCGGAGGTCCTCCACCTCGAGCAGGGGCATCAGCGGGCCTCGGCGCGGTCCTTCAGCTTGACGTCCTCGTAGGGCGCCGAGAAGGCCCAGCCGGCGATGAGCCCCAGGCCCGACTCGGCCACCCGCGGCCCCTGCGCGTGGATGAAGCCGAGCTCCCAGATCGGGGCGTACAGCGCCTTGTCGTGCACGAGCTGCTGGATCCGGTGCAGCGTCGCCTCGCGGCGCTTGCGATCACGCTCGGCGGCCTGCTCCTTGAAGAGCCCGTCGATGTCCGGATGGCTGCCGTAGACGTAGGGGCCGCCCGCCGCCACGAAATTCTCGAGGCGGATCGCCGCGTTGCCGAAGGCGCCGCTGATGCTGTAGAGGAGGTTCTTCAGCTTCTTCTCCTGGTAGCTCTTGAAGAAGGCCGCCCGCTCGAGAGGCCGCAGCCGCACCCGGATCCCGGCCGCCTGCAGGTAGCTGATGACCGCCTCGCTCATGGCGGCGGTGGCCGCGTCGCACCATAGGTCGCCCGCGTCGAATCCGCCGGGATAGCCGGCCTCGGCGAGCAGGCGCCTGGCCAGCGCGGGATCGTGGACGTGCGGCGGCGGCTGCCAGTAGAAGTCGAAGCTCTGCGGGATGATGCTCCAGGTGATCCGCGAGAACCCCAGCGTGATTGCCTCGTTCATCGCCTGGCGGTCGATCGCGTGGTTGGCGGCCAGGCGGACGCGCCGGTCAGCCCACGGCGACCGGGGATCCCACTGATCGAGGAACACGAGCCAGTGGGTCGACACGATGGGCGTAGGCCGCAGCGTGAGGCCGGGCGTCCGCCGCGCCTCCTCGGCCAGCTCGCTCTGCAGCAGGTACACGACGTCGGCCTCGCCGCGCTTGAGCATGGCCAGGCGCGTGGCCTCGTCGGGCACCGCCTTGAACACCAGCCGCTTCACACCCGGGACCTTGCGCCAGTACGCGTCGTGCGCCTCCAGGACGAGCTCGATCCCGGGATTGAAGGAGACGAAGCGGTACGGGCCGGCGCCGACCGGCGCCTTCTTGAAGCCCTCGTCGCCGACCTTCTCGAGGTACCGCTTCGGCACCACCCATCCCGCTCCGGTGGCGAGGCTGCCGTAGTAGGTCATGAAGTCCGGCCAGGGTTCCCGGAGCCGGAAGCGGACCCGGCCGGGGTCGACGGCCTCGACCACCGGCACGCGCTCCTTCAGGAGCTTGGCTGCGGCGCCGCGATAGCGCTCGAAGGAGAACTTCACGTCGTCGGCGGTGAGGGGATCGCCGTTGTGGAACTTGACGCCGGGGCGGAGCACGAACTCGTAGACGAGCCCGTCCTTCGAGGCGCTCCACGACTCGGCGAGGCTGGCCGCCGCGGGCTGGCCCGGCATCGGCTTCACCAGCGCGTCGTGCAGGGCGTACAGGATCATGAACGGGGTGCCGATGCCCGGGGTCTCGGCGGGGTCGAACCAGGTGGGGGCCAGCGAGATGTGCACGCCCCAGGTCATTTGCCCCTCGGCCGCGGCGGCGCGCGCGGGGCCGGCGAGCAGCGTGGCCAGCAGCACCAGCAACGAGACCATCCTCATGGCCGTCTCCCCTCCGGGGCGGCGCCGTGCGCGTCCGCGCAAAATCCTCCGACGATCTCGGTCGCGAGCCGCCCGAGCTGTTCCAGGCGGTCGTCGCAGGTGGCGAGGTGAGCGCGGATCGCCTGGACGTCGGCCAGGACCATGGACTGCGTGCCGGCGATCCTGACCAGCGCCGCGGGCACCGGGTGGGGCTTGTCCGGTGACAGCGGGCTCGGCAGATCGACGGCGAGCGTCATCCGTCGAGCGCGGTCGCGCGCCGGGCGGGGGAGTCCGCGAGGGCGGGTTCGACCGGCGCCGCCACCGACGTCTCGGCCCCGGCGCCGCCGGCCTGGCGCAGCCTCGGATCCAGATGGTCGCGCAGCCAGTCGCCCATGAGATTGACCGCGAGCACCGTGAGCAGCATCGCGAGACCGGGGAACAGCGACATCCACCACGCCGTGGCCAGGAAGCCGCGACCGTCGGCGATCATCAGGCCCCAGGCGGGATTCGGCGGAGGCACCCCGACGCCGAGAAAGGACAGCGTGCCTTCCAGCAGGATCACGTAGCCGACCTGCAAGGTCGAGATGACGAGGAGCGTCGGCACCACGTTGGGGAAGATGTGGCGCCGGATGATCCACGCGCTCGACCGGCCGGCCACCACCGCGAGCGCGACGAAGTCCTGCTCCTTGACGGCCAGGGTCTCGCCCCGCACCTGGCGCGCGAAGCGTGGCCACAGCAGCAGCGCGATCACGAGCACGACGTTGCGGAAGCTCGGCTCGGACACGGCCACCATCACGACCGCGATCAGGATCGTCGGCAGCGACAGCCCGACATCGGTCACGCGCATGAGCAGGGCGCCGATCAGCCCGCCGCGATACCCGGCGACCAGCCCCAGCAGCGTGCCCAGCGTGCCAGCCACGCCGATGGCGACCAGCGACACGACCAGCGAGATCCGGCTGCCCCAGATTATCCGGCTCAGCACGTCGCGCCCGAAGCGGTCGGTCCCGAGCGGGTAGTCGGGGTCGCCGCCCTCCATCCAGATCGGCGGGATGGACTTCTTGATGATGTCGCCCTCGGTAGGATCGTGGGGCGCCAGGTAGGGGGCGCCCACGGCGGCCACCACGAGGGTGGCCAGGATCAGTCCGGCGAACCAGGGCCGCTGGCGCCTACGCGGAGCCATGCCTGATCCTCGGGTTGAGATAGCTGTACAGCAGATCCACGACCAGGTTGCCCGTCAGGTAGAGCGCACTCAGCACGAGGACGCCAGCCTGCACGATGGGGTAGTCGCGCGTGGTGATCGACTCGAGGATCAGCCGTCCCAGGCCCGGCCACGCGAACACGGTCTCGGTGACCACCGCGCCACCCAGGAACTGCACGAACAGCAGGACGGCGAATGTCACCACCGGGAGCAGCGCGTTGCGCAGGCCGTGCTTCCACAGCACGACCTGCTCGTGCAGCCCCTTCAGGCGCGCGAACTTGATGTAGTCGGAGCCGAGCACATCCAGCATGGCCGAGCGGGTGAGCCGCAGGATGGCGGCCGAGGTGAAGTAGCCGAGCGTGAAGGCGGGCAGGATCAGGTGCGAGACCCCGCCGCGGCCGCCGGCCGGCAGCGCTCCCAGCACCACGCCGAAGAGCAGGATCAGCATCAGGCCGAGCCAGAAGGTGGGCATCGACTGGCCGAGCACCGCGAAGACCCGCGCCCCGCTGTCCAGGACCCCGCCGCGGTGCACGGCGGCGTACATGCCGAGCGGAACGCCGATGAGCACGCTCAGGACCATCGCGACGAATCCCAGCTCGATGGTCGCCGGCAGCCGCTCCCAGATGTGCTCGGTGACGGGCCGCCGGGTGAGGATCGAGTTGCCGAGGTCGCCGAGGAGGATGTTGCGGACGTAGAGGCCGTACTGCACGGGCAGCGGCCGGTCCAGCCCGAGGTGGTGCGTGAGGATCTGCTGGTCGCGCTCGGTGGCGTTGACGTCCAGCAGCAGGAGCACCGGGTTGCCGGACAGCCGGGTCAGCACGAAGACGATGCTGACCACCGCCAGCATGCTCAGCACCGTCTGCAGCAGCCGACCGCCGAGATAGCGCCACACGGGTCGCGCGCTCCGTGGCGGGCCGCTCAGCGCGCCCGGGTCACGTACTCCCAGTTGTGGAAGCCCATGTGCCCGGGAATCAGGGGCCAGTCGCCCACCTTCGGTCCCACCCCCGCGATGGCGTGAGCGGCGCCGATCGGGACGCCGGGGACGTACTCCTGTAGCCACGGGCCGAGCTCGTCACGCATGATGCGGATACGCTCCTGCGCGTTCGGCTGCACCGACAGGCGGTCGATGAGCTCGTCGAGCCGGGCATGCTCCATGAAGAGGTTGAGGGCGGCCTTGGTGTAGCCCCCGCGGATGAGCACTTCCCACGGCTCCGGGGCGACGAGCGGAGCGGCGTACGCCAGCGCGACGCCGGAGTAGGCGCGGGCCCGGAAATCGGCCGCGAACACTGCCCGGTCGACCGGACGGCGCTTGACCCTGACGCCGATCCGTTCCCAGTAGGTCGCCACCGCCTCGCCCACGTCGGGCAGGTATCCGCGCCCCGGCCAGGCGGTGAGGTTCATGGTGACGTCGAAGCCGCCGGGATAGCCGGCCTCGGCCAGCAGCTGCCTGGCCCTCGCCGGCTCGTAGGGCAGGGGCCTCTTCTGGGCCTCGGTGGCCCAGGGGTCCGTCGGGTACGAGAGCCAGGAGTTGAGGACGGTGCCGAGCCCACCGAGGACGCGCTGCATGATGGCTTGCTTGTCCACGGCCAGGTTGAGGGCGAGCCGGACCTTGCGCGCCTTCTCGGCATCGGGCTGAGCCCACGGCACCTTGGGATCGTAGGTCGGCTTGGTCGGCCACTGGCCGCCCAGGATGATGTAGACCCAGGAGACGTTGGGCATGAGGAGCGTGCGGACGCCGACCTTCTTCAGCTCCTCGACGTACTCGCCGCCGATCTCGATGACGTCGACCGAGCCCGCCCGCAGCATGGCCATGCGCGTGGCCGGCTCCGGCACCTTCAGGAGCACCAGGCGCTTGAAGTGGGGCGTCGCCCGCCAGTGGTTGTCCACCGCCTCGTAGACGATGCGGTCGCCCCGGACGTGCTCCACGAACTTCCACGGGCCCGTCGCGACCGGGTGACGCTCGGCGACCTGCTCGCCGGCCTCGATGGCGCGCCTGGACTGGATGAAGGCCGACGACGCGAACAGGCCCTGGGTCACCTTGTTGCCAAACACCACCGAGGGCTTGTGGAAGTGCACCGCGATGGTGTGGGGATTCTCGATCTCCATGCTCTTGATCAGGCGGAACTCCGGCGCCAGCGAGTTGGCCGAGCCCTCCCGGGCCAGGGCGGCGAACGTGAACCGCACGTCCTCCGCCGTCAGCTCGGCGCCGTTGTGGAAGCGGACGCCCCGGCGCAGGTGGAAGCGCCAGGTCCGGCCCCCGTCCAGCACCTGCCAGCGCTCGGCCAGCATCGGGCTCAGCTCGCCGGTCTTGGCATCGCGCGTGAGCAGGTTCTCGAACATGGGCTTGAGGACGACGTCCTCGGCGCCCACGTACAGGTTCGGCAGCCAGCGCTCGTTGCCGAAGGTGGCCACGGCGACAGTCAGCGTTCCCTCGGACGGCGCGGCGGCTCCCGGTCGAGCGAGTAGCGGAGAGAGGACGACGATGAGGGCCAGAACGATCCCGAGCGGATGCGTCATGAGCGGTCCTCCTCTGCGTCGAGGTCGGACGGTCAGGGCCGCGGGACGGGTGCGAGGGATGCTACAGCCGACCGGGTGGAAACACAACACGTCCCGTTTGCGGCGGCGGGCGGCCCGCGCTATCGTCGGCACCGTTCGTCGCCACAGGAGGTGACCGATGACGCCCGACCCGGGGCCCGCGAGTCTCGCCGAGCTGGTCGACGTCGAGCGCGGCGTGGTCAGCCGCGAGATCTTCGTCGACGAGGACCTCTACCGGCGCGAGCAGGAGCAGATCTTCGCCCGCGCCTGGCTGTTCGTCGGCCACGAGAGCCAGGTCCCGCGGCTCGGTGACTTCCTGGTGTCCTCCATGGGCGAGGAGTCGGTGATCCTCTGCCGCGATCGGGGCGGGCGCCTGCACGTGTTCCTGAACTCCTGCCGGCACCGGGGCATGAAGGTGTGCCGCTACGACGAGGGCAACACGGTCGAGTTCATGTGCCCCTACCACGGCTGGAGCTACGCGACCGACGGCGCCCTGGTCGGCGTCCCGTTCGCCAAGGACGCCTACGGGGAGCAGCTCGACCGGCGGCGGTGGGGGCTCGTCGAGGTCGCCCAGCTCGAGAGCTACAAGGGCGCGGTGTGGGCGACCTGGGACGCCTCGGCGCCGCCGTTCCTCGACTATCTCGGCGCCTACAAGCTCTACCTGGACCTGCTGCTGGACGCCTGGGACGGCCGCGAGGGCGGCACCGAGGTGATCGGCGGCATCCACAAGTGGCTCATCCCCTGCAACTGGAAGTTCCCGGCCGAGAACTTCTCCGGCGACCGCTACCACGGCGTCAGCCACCGCTCGGTGGACATGGTCGGCATCGGGCCCAGCGGCAAGGGACGGCGCGACATGCAGGAGCGCAACGAGGCGCGGTGGCTGGACGTGTCGTTCCCCGAGCTGGGTCACTCGATGATCGCGTTCCTGCGCCGGCCCGACTCGCCGCTGGCGCCGGCCTACCAGGACGCGCCGGTCGTGGCCGACTACTTCCGCCGCTGCGAGGAGGAGCGTCGGCGCCGACGCGGCGAGCTGTGGCGGCTGTTCGGCGGACCCGGCACGGTCTTCCCCAACATGTCACCGCTGGCTCGCCAGCCGCGCACGCTGGCGGTGTGGCACCCGCGGGGTCCGCACCAGACGGAGGTGTGGCGCCTGTACCTGGTCGACGCGGACGCGCCGCCGGAGGTGAAGGACTTCCTGCGGCACTACTACATCCGCTACTCGGGTCCGTCCGGCTTGACCGAGCAGGACGACATGGAGAACTGGAACTACGCGCACAAGGCCAGCCGAGGGGTCATCGCTCGCCAGTATCCCTACAACTACGAGATGGGCCTGGGCCGGGCGACCCGCGACTTCGAGGACCACGGGCTGAAGCTCCCCGGCGCCATCAGCGACGTCACCGCCGCCAATGCCAGCGAGAACAACCAGCGCGGGTTCTACCGGCGCTGGCGGCAATTCATGGAGGCGTCCGGCTGGAAGGACCTGGCCGCGCGGTGAGCGATCTCGCCCGGCTCCTGCTCAAGGAGGAGATCGAGGCGTTCCTGTATCACGAGGCCGAGCTGCTGGACGAGCGGCGCTACGAGGCCTGGCTCGACCTCTTCACCGACGACGCGCACTACTTCATGCCCATGCGCCGCAACGTCCCGCACGACGAGCCCGACCGCGAGTTCACCCGGGCCGGCGCCGACGTGAACTGGTTCGACGAGGGCAAGGACACGCTGACCCGCCGCGTGAAGCAGATCCTCACCGGCATCCACTGGGCCGAGGAGCCCCGCTCGCGCACCTGTCACGTGGTCTCGAACGTCCAGGTCGCCGCCACCGCCCCCGACGAGGTGGCGGTCAAGAGCCGCTTCCTGGTCTATCGCAACCGCGTGGAAACGGAGACCGACTTCCTGGTCGGCAAGCGGGAGGACGTGCTGCGCCGGGTGGCCGGCGGCTGGAAGATCGCCCGCCGCAAGATCGTGCTGGACCAGAACGTCCTGCTGGCCAAGAACCTGACCGTGTTCTTCTGACGCCCGACGGCGGGCGGCCGCCGGGGTCAGGCGCCGGAGCCGCTCAGCCACCGCCAGGCGGCTGTCGGCCCACGATACCGATTGGCGGTGGTGAGCTCGACGGTGAGATCGCCGAGGGGCCGCGCCTGGCACGAGAGGAACGAGCCGCCGGCCTTCTCCTCCTGCGGGAGCAGCGGCCACCACCTACGTGTAGACGCTCAGGAACGTCTCGTTCAGCTCCTGCGAGTAGTAGAAGACCGCGGGCCCGATCTGGTCGGTCGTCCAGGTGATCGCCCGGCAGTCCGGGTCCATCTGGTAGGCCGTGTAGCCGCCGAAGGTCTCGAGCCGGTTGCCCGACGGGTCGAAGAAGTAGATCGTGGTGCCCCGGGTGATCCCGTGGCGGCCCGGGCCGTAGTCGATCCGGGCCTTGTGCATCGTCAGGATGTCGGCCGCCCGGAACAGCGCCTCGGCCGAGTCCACGACGAACGCCGCGTGGTGAAACCCGCCCGCTCGCCCCGGCACGATCGCGATGTCGTGCGGCGCCGGCCGCTGCCAGAGCCAGGCGGCCACCGGCACCCCCTCGGCGTTGACGAGCCTCTCGCTCACGCGGAACTCCAGGACCTCCTGGAAGAACTGGATGGCCCGGGCCGGGTCGGGCGCGGTCACCAGCGTGTGATCCAGGCGCGGCGGCGCGATGCCCTTGAGGCCCTCCGGCCACGGTGCCGGGTTGACGGTGGGCAGGAGGTTGCCCGTGTAGTCCATCTCGTTGTAGAGCTCGACGAGGTGGCCGGACGGCGCGGTGAAGCGAAGGGCGCGCCCTCGGCGGTAGTCCTCGGGGACCACGTCGAAGGTGACGCCGAACTGCCGCAAGCGGCGCTCGTAGTAGTCGAGGTCCTCGGGATCGACCGTCCGGAAGGCGAGCCGGACCATGCCCGCGCGGTCGGCCTCGGTCAGCACGAGGGAGTACGCGTGGCGCTCGTCCCACCCCTTGAGGTAGGCGGTCCGCCCTTCCCGGGCCGTCAGCTGCAGGCCGAGGACGTTCAGGTAGTAGTCGAGGTCGCGGTCGAGATCGAGGCTGCGGATCTCCACCGTGCCCAGCCGAGCGATCCTGTACGGCATGTTTCGCCTCCCTCGGTCAGTCGAGGATGAGACCGCCGTCCACGTTGAAGGACTGCCCGGTGATGTTCCGGGCCCCCGGCGAGGCCAGGAACACGGCCAGGGCGGCGATGTCCTCGGGGTCGTTGGGCCGCCCCAGCGGAATGGCGGCGTTGCGCCGTCGCTGCATCTCCTCGACGGTGAGGCCTTCCTGCTGCGCGCGGGTCCGCAAGTTGTCGTCGGACAGCGCGGTCACCGTGGTCCCCGGGCAGATCGCGTTGACGTTGATGTTGTGACGGGCCAGCTGCAGCGCGGCCAGGCGGGTCATCCCGATGACGGCGCCCTTGCTGCCGGCGTAGATGACGTTGGACGCGCCGGCGTAGCCCTTGCCGGCGATCGACGCGATGTTGACGATGGCGCCGCGTCGCCGGGGAATCATCTCGCGCGCCACCCGCTGCAGGCAGAAGAACACGCCCTTGCCGTTGACGCGCATGATGCGGTCCCAGTCGGCCTCGGTGAGGTCCATGACGTCGGCGCGGCGGGTGACGCCGGCGTTGTTGACGAGCACGTCGACGCGCCCGAGCCCGTGGACGACCTGGCTCACCATCCGATCGATGCCGGCCACGTCGCCCACGTCGGCGCCGACGGCCAGGCTCCGGCGTCCGGCGGCGGCGACGGCGCCGGCGGTCGCCTCGGCCGCCCCCTTGTCGATGTCCACCACGGCCACGTCGGCGCCGGCGGCGGCCAGCGCCAGCGCGGTGGCGTGACCGATGCCGCGCCCGGCGCCGGTGACGATCGCGACACGGTCGGCGAGCGCGCTCATGCCGGCGTTCCTCGCGACGCCTGCCAGCGGTCCAGCTTGTCCTGCAGGCGGGGCAGCCGCTGGGCGCCGTCGACGACGAAGCGCTCGTGGGTGCCCTTGCCGGCCTGGTCCAGCTCGTCGCGGACGTCGACCCGGAACGCGAGTCGCCGGCGATCGACCTCCGTGAGCTCCACGGTGATCGTCACCGCCATGCCGACCGGCGTGGCGGCGAGGTGCGCGACGTCCACCCGCGTGCCCACCGTGGCCTGGCCGGACGCCAGGTGCGGCTGCACGGCCTGGATCGCCGTCTGCTCGATCAGCCGGATCATGTCGGGGGTGGACAGCACCCGGATCGGCTCGTGACGCAGGTGGGCCGGCGTCATGTCGTCGGTCACGGTGACCGTGCGCGAGTAGGTGAGACCGACCGCCAGATCGCTCATCGGGTCCTTCCGGGAGTCGAGATCGGGCGCCGGGCACCCGGCGAGAGCTTACTACGGACGTCAGGCCGGTCGCCTCATGGCTGCAGGACTACCTTGAGCGGATCGCCGCGGCGCTGCTCGAGGACCTCGAAGGCCTCGTGCACCCGGCCGAGCGGGAACCGGTGCGTGATGAGCGGCTTGGCCGTGAGCCGTCCGGCGGCCAGCAGGGCCAGCGCCCGCCCCACGCTGGTGCCGCCCTCGCCGCGCTCCGTGTAGATGGTGACGTTGCGGCGCACGGCGTGGCTCACGCCGACGGTGCCGAAGGCGAGGGACACCCTGTGGCCGGTCTCCTTCGCGAAGGCCTGGGCCAGCTCGGTGACGATGGCCCGCACCGCCCCCGCGCTCAGCACCCTGATCTCGGCGGCCTCGGCGGCAACGCCCAGCAGCAGCAGCGAGGCCGCCACCCCGGCGCCCAGCCATCTCGTCGATCGACTCATCGCGTTCCTGGTCTCGTCCTGATCGACGCCGCCCCTCGGCTCACGCGGCCAGCGTTCTATCGAGCCGCTCGCGCAGCGCCGGCCACTCCACGCGCGTGATCGAATAGTAGGCGGAGTCGCGGACCGTACCGTCCTGCGCCGGCATGTCGGCCCGGCGCACGCCCTCGAAGACCGCGCCGAGCCGCTCGATGGCCCGGCGGGACTGGTCGTTGCGCGCGTCCGTCTTCAGGGCGACGCGGTGCACGCGCCAGACATCGAAGGCCTGGGAGAGCAGCAGGGCCTTCGCCTCCGTGTTGCACCGGGTGCGCTGGGCCGAGGCGGCGAGCCAGGTGGCGCCGATCTCGACCGCGTCGGGGTCGTCGACCCGCTGGAGTGGAGACCCCGCCGGCCAGCGCCAGTGCTGGAGGTCCAGGTAGCTCGTGGATCCCACGACGCGGCCCTGCCAGAGGATGACGAACGGCAGCCGCCGGCCGGCGGCGCGCTCGGCGAGCGCGGTCTCGATGTAGCGACGGGCGTCCTCGACACCGTCCGGAACACGGGTGAACCGGTACACGGCCCGTGACTCGGCCGCGGCCGTAGCCAGCGCGGCCGCGTCGCCGGTCGACAGGGGACGCAGCGTCACCGTCGGGCCTCGCAGCACGAGGTCCGGGCTGGCCGGGCCCGGGCTCACGCGCGGCCCCACAGCTGCCGGGTCGCCCGGCGGGCGCCCTCGGCCAGCGCGGCGAACTTCAGCCAGGCCACGCTGGGGTGCGTGTCGTTGAACCGGATGCCGGAGGCGGCGAAGCCGCAGTCGGCGCCGGCGATGACGTTGTCCCGGCCCACGATGCGAGCGAACCGGACGATGCGCTCGGCGATCAGGTCGGGGTGCTCGACCAGGTTCGTGGTGTGGCTGATGACCCCCGGGACGAGGATCTTGCCGTCGGCCGGGCGCCACTGCTCGAAGACGTGGTACTCGTGCTCGTGGCGGGGGTTGGCCGCCTCGAACGAGTAGGCCCCCGCCTCGATCCGGAGCAGGACGTCGACGATGTCCTTCAGCTCCATGTCGTGCACGCGGGGGCCGACGTCGATGCTGTAGCAGGTGTGGAAGCGGACGCGCTCGGGGGGGATGCCGCGGAGCGCGTAGTTGATCGCCTCGACGCGCCGGGCCGCCCACGCGCGGCAGTCGGCCACGCTGCGGTCGGGGTTCATCATGTAGTAGGTGACCAGCCGGGGATCGTCGACCTGGAGCACGAATCCCGCGTCGACGATGGCCCGGTACTCCTCGCGGAGGGCGTCGGCGAGCGCCTGCTCGTACTCCTCCTCCGTGCGGTAGAACTCGTTGCCGAGCGTGGCGAAGATGTACGACGGCGCGATGGCCGGCATGAAGACCTCTTCGTGGGGCAGGCCCTTCAGCGCCGTCTTGAGCGTCTGGATGTCCGTCTGGATCGCCGTCTGGCCCTTGTAGCTGATCGGGCCCGTACAGACGTCGATGCCGTGGCGCCGCTCGCCGCCCCGGCCGCCGGCCCACTCCGCGATGCGCTCGGACCACGCATAGTAATCGGGGAACGCCCGGTACTCGCGGCTGGCGGACCGGGGATTGCCCTCCTGGCCCGCTGGCGCCGGCTTGCGGGCGAAGCCGTTGAAGCGCTCGACGATGTACCCGAAGAAGCTGGCCTTGCCCTGCTCGCCGTCGGTGAGGATGTCGATGCCCGCCTCGCTCTGTCGTCGCACGACGTCCGCCACGGCGTCCTGCACGAGCCGGGCATAGGCCTCCCGGTCGTAGGGCTGTCCCCGGTCCTTCGACCGGAGCAGCGCCGCGAGGGCGTCGGGCCTGGCCAGACTGCCCACGTGCGTGGTCAGGATCCGCTCCGTGCTGCGCTTCATCGCCGTCCCGTGATGTCCCCTCGACGCGCGGGAAACACGACGCTAGAGCCTGCCGCCGTGGATGACCTCGGTGAGGTTCATCGTGAATCCTCCTGCTTGCCGACGATCTGACCGCCCATGAGGTCTCGCACGTAGGAATGCCCCCTGGCCTTGATCACGCCGGCATCATACGCCTCGACCTCGCCGATGAAGAACCGCACGACGTCCTTGTCCAAGGGCCGACGTGGGCGACCAGGTCTTGTCCCCGGCATTCAGGAGCATGTCATCCTCCTCGCGCCGCGCTCATGAGAGTCATGAGAGCGCCTGCAAGACCTCGCCGGCCGCTCGCAGGCCCGACGTGACGCCCCCTTCCATGAAGCCCTGGAACTCGTAGAACGAGCTGGTGTGCTCCCCCGCAAAGAACAGGTTCCCGACCGGCTTCTGCTCGTTGTCCGCGATCGTCGTGAAGTATCCGGGCTGGTTGCAGGTGTAGGCCCCCTTCGTGAGCGGATTCGAGGGCCAGTGCTCCAGGTGCACGAGGAGCTGGCCCTCCGGGCCGCGCGTCGCGGCGGCCAGCGCGCCCGGATAGACCCGCTCCAGGTCGCCGAGGAAGAGCTTGGCCTCCGCCTGCGGGTCGCTCGGATCGAGCGCATTGCCCCGATCGCCTCCCGAGTAATCCGTGAGAACGGCGTGCGCGCTGGTGGCGCGGCTGGGGTTCGTCTCCCACGTGTTCTGGTGGTTCGGCAGGTCGGAGAACGACTGGCCGTTACCGCCCAGGCCGAGCCAGAACGGCCCGTTGAAGCCGAGCATCATCTTGGCGTTCGTCCCGTACGCGAGGTTCTGGATCGCCGACACCTTCGCGGACGGCAGGTTGAGGGCGTCGAGGTCGACGTCGCGCAGCACCGAGAACGGGATGGTCAGGACCACCGCGTCGTAGGCCGCGCTGACGGTCGACGCGCCGGCCTCCAGGGTCAGCTCGATCCTGCCGGCCCCGGTCCTGGCGACCCGCAGCAGTCTCGTCCCGTACCGGATCTGGCCACCGAGGGCAGCGGCCAGGCCGGCCGGGATCTGCTGGTTGCCCCCGACCACGTGGTATCGCTCGTCGCTGAAGACGCCGAAGGGCAAGAACTTCGACCGGCGGTCGGCGTGGATGAACAGCAGGAAGTTCAGGCAGCTCTGCTTGTCGATCTCGAGGCCGTACTCGATCGTGTACGCCACGTCGACGACGGCCTTGATCAGCCCGCCGGCGCCGCGTGTCTCCAGGTACTCCTGCAGACTCGTGAAGTCCAGGACGGCGTCGGCGGGGGTGAAGCTGTCGGCGGTCGGGTTGCCGACCGTGCGCAGGTCATCGCGCATTGCGTCGACCAGCGCCCGGAGCTCGTCGACGACCTCGGACTCCGAATGCGGCTTCCCGAAGAAGTGGTAGAAGACGTCCGCGTGGCTCTTGGTCACGTCCTCCAGGCTGAGGCCGAGCTGCTGCGCGTAGCGGATCATCGTCTTGTGGCCGGTGTCGATGAACTCGCCGCCCCGCTCGACCACCTGTCCCGGGAACTCGACCGGCCCCGGGAAGGCACCGCCGAGCGAGAAGCACCGTCCACCGGCGCGCTCGCTCGCCTCGTAGATCGTCGCGACCACGCCGTGCCGCTGCAGCTCGACCCCGCACGCCAGCCCCGCCAGGCCGGCGCCCACGATCGCCACTTCGCCGCTGGGAGGCCGCGGTCTCGCCAGCGCGGAGTCAAGCGGGGCGGTGACCGCACCGAGCGTTCCCAGCGCGGCGAGGCGGGAGGCGTCGGCCAGGAACTGGCGACGGCTCGTCCCCGCCCGTGTGGCCCTCTCCAGCGCCGCCGCCTGGTCGAGGCCCTCGCGCGTCGGCAGGCCGACCCGGTCGCAGAAGCGCGCGACGCGGAGGGCCCGGGCCAGGGTCTGGAACACTGCCGATCGAGCCATCGTGGCGTTCTCCTCGGGGTGGGCGAGCTCAGAGACCTCGGGCCACGTTCTCGCCCATGAACGCGAACCGCGACAGCCGCCGCTCCCGGGCCAGGGTGTGGACCGTCTCCAGGAATCGCTGGAGCGCGTCGAACCGCGCCGCCCCCTCGATCGCGCACAGGGCGTCCCGTCGCCGGGCGCGCGCCTCGCGCCAGCGTTGCGACGTGCGCGCCACGCTCGCCGTCACGTCGGCGACCAGGACCAGGCGAAATCCGGCCTCGCGGAGGAACGCCTCGTTGAAGCCGGTCGGCGTGAAGACGAAGAAGCCGATCGAGCTGCGGGCCTCGATCTCGGCGTTGGACAGGCAGCCGGTCACCACGATGGGATCGGTGTAGAAGCATCGACCGCCCGGACGCAGGATCCGCCGCCAGTCGGCCAGGGCCCGGGCACGGTCTCGCAGGTGATTGATGGAGTCGTTGCAGAACAGCGTGTCGAACGACTCGTCCGGGAAGGGGAGCGTCTGGTCGGCGTCGGCCACGCGGAACTCGACGCGGCTGTGCCCGGCGGGCGAGGTGAGCCGGTGGGTGGCGGCGCCGACCGCCGCCGGGTTGACGTCCACGCCGACGACGGAGACGCCGAACCGCTCGGCCATGCGCACCGCCGTGCCTCCCGATCCGCACGCGACCTCCAGCACCCGCTGGTTCGGGCGGAGCCCGAGCCACTGGCAGAACTCGTCGCACTCGGCGGCCGTGATCCAGCTCGCCTGCCCGAGGTCCTCGCCGAACGCCTCGACGCGGACGGCCCGGTAGACCTCGGCCTCCACGTGTCCGTAGTGACTGTCGTACAGATCGGTCGCGGGCACGCCGGCGAGGCTCAGCCGCGGGGCGGCGCGACGTAGCCGTAGCGGAGGTTGCTCCGGGCGGCGCCGGCGGCCTCGTACTCCGCCCTGAGCCGCGCGATCCCGTCGGTGGCCAGGGCGGCGCGCCGCTCGTACTTGTAGAGGCGCGCGTTGGTCTCGCCGAGGATCGCGCTCTTCACCGGGCCATCGGCCGGACCCAGCGGCGCGAAGCCGTACTTCTTCTGCATATCCTCGGGGATCTCGAGCCGGCGGAGCGCCTCGATCTGCCACTGCGGCGAGCCCGTCCAGATGGCGTCGGTGCCCCACACCACGTGGTCGGCGCCGAGACCGTGCACGAGCTGACCCATCATGGCCGCCGACACCCGCGGGTCGGCGATGGTGCTCTGCGCGAACAGCTGGCCGACGTCGGCGTAGACGTTGGTGACACCGTACTTCGACGGGATCTCGGCCAGGTCCGTCACCCACTCGATGCGGCCGGTCTTCTCGAACTGCGCCCAGGCGTCCTCCACCTTGCCGCCGCCGGCGAAGCGGTAGCCGCCGTGATAGACGATGAAGTTGATCTGCGGCCAGTCCCGGGCCGCCTTGCCGACGTCGCGCACGTCGGAGTGGGCGAGCAGGTGCGGGAACTGCTGCTCGACCGACGGCGGGAACAGGCCCTTGTGCACGCACACCTTGTCGTGGCCGGCCTTGACGAGCTTGTCGTAGAACGGGTAGACGAGCGTGTCGTCGTCCATCCGCCACGGGTGCTTGCTCAGGTTCTTGTGGGTGTTGTCGCCGATGGTGTAGCCCTTGAACGAGTCGGGCTTGAGGTCCTTGAGGGCGTGGTCGACCTGCTCCATCCAGCCCGGGTAGCCGGGGGTGAAGATCGCGTGACTGAGCAGGCGGCGGGAGCCGGCGTCCTTGTTGACCCGGGCGCGCGCCTCCGCCTTCATCTCGTTGGTGAGGAACCAGTCCTGGGCGACTTCCGAGGGCGCGCCCGAGATGAGCGCCACCTTCGTGTCGCTGTCGAGGAAGACCTCCTTGTAGTAGTTCGCAAACTTCAGGTCCTCGATCGTCTGCGGCTTGCCGGCCAGGGCCGGGTTCCAGCCGGCCTTGCCGACCGCCTCCCGCTGGCGCACGAAGCCCAGGATCCGCGTGTCGTCACGGAGGAAGTGGGTGTGGCAATCCATCACGAACTGCTTGGCCAGCGCGGCCGCGCGCTCCTTGGCCATCTCCGGCGTCTGGGCCTCGGCGCGCGTCACGTCGTAGAGCGCGCCGTACACCTCGTTCATGGCCAGGAACGCCGCCGCCATGCCGGCGGCGGTGCCGAAGAACTGGCGGCGCGTCAGGCCCTGCCGCCGCGCGAGCTGGGCCCCGACGTCCTTCAGCCGCGCCTCGACCTGCCGCTGCTGGCGCGTCTGCGGCGCCGGCATGAACTCGTCGCTGGACACGCACTGGGTTGGGATCGGCCCCGCGAAGGCGTGCGTCTCGGCCGGGAGCAGGCCGGCAAGCTCGGCGTCACTCAGCAGCCCCATGCTGGCCTCCTAGGCGATCTTCACGATGCCGGGTTCGATCTCCTTGAAGCGCTCGGACACCTGGGGATCGTGACCGGCGACGATCAGCTTCTGGGCGCCGGCCAGGGCGTGAATCGTCTCGAAGGCGGCGACCATCTCGCGCAGGTCGGTGATGATCTGCACGGGCTGGCGCGTCTCCACGTTGTGGTAGAAGTGCGAGGCGTCGGACGTCAGCACGACCGGCCCCCGGGCGGTGTCGACGGTGACGATCTGCAGCCCCGCGGTGTGGCCGCCCACGCGGTGCACGCGCAGGCCCGGCAGCACCTCCCGCGCGCCCTCGATGATGCGGATGCGGTTGGCGTAGTTCAGCGTCACCAGCCCGGCCAGCGCCTTGACGTTGGCCGAGCCCCGGAACGCCGGCGTGCTGCCGAACGGGCCCGTCCAGAACGCGACCTCGTCCTTCTGGATCCAGAACTCGGCCTTCGGGAACAGGCTGTGCCCGGCCCAGTGATCGTAGTGCAGGTGGCTGATGAGCGAGACCGGGATGTCGTCCGGCTTCACGCCGACGCGCTCCACCACCCGGGCCGGGCTCACGTAGTTGCGGATGTGGCGCTCCTGGGCGTCGTCCTCGAGGAACCCGGTGTCGACCAGGACCGGATGGGGACCGCCCAGGATGAGCCACACGAAGTAGTGCAGGGTCAGCTTGTCGTGCGAGCCCTCGCGGTAGAAGAACTGGCACTTGGTGGTATCTCGCTCGCCGTACTTGAGCGCGTAGACCTCGTACATGCGGTTGCTCCCTGGCTAGTGGCCGTGTCCTGCCGCGGTGTGCAGGTCCGCGATCGGCACCATGCGACCGTGCAGCGGCAGCACGCGATCGACGGCGAGGCCGAGTCGCTTGATGTTGTCGGACAGGTTCACCGTGAACGGGCTGGGCGGCGAGGGGGGCGGCGTGTTGGCGGCCGGCGGCGTGAAGGCGTCGGCCTCGCTGACGAGCTTGTCGTTGGGCAGATAGACCGTCACGTCGGTCAGGGTGATGTCCAGCGTGGGGAAGCCGCCGGCCGACTGCGTGATCCGGGTGGGGAACTTCACCCCCGCGAAGTCCCTGTAGACGGTGTAGGTGACCTCGACCGGCATGTCACCGAGGACGGCATTGGGGATCGCGGCCTGGCGCTGCTCGCCGCGGACCGGCTGCACGCCGCCGCCGCGCGGCGGGTTCGCGCCCTGCGTGCGGACGAGGTCATCGCGCAGGGACGCCGTGTCGTAGTTCACCGCCCGCGTGTAGCTCTTGAGGTTGAAGCGCGGCCACGGCTGGCCGGGCGCCGGGCTCTGCCCGGCCTGGAACATGACGCCGCTGCCGGTGTACTCCAGCGAGCGGACGGCGCCGAGGGCCTGGGTGGCGGCCTCCAGCGCGGCGCGCGTCTCCTGGGCCGGGACCGACGAGGGCAGGGCGAGGAGCAGAGCCGCTGTCAACGCCGGGGCGATGCGCAAGCCGGGCCTCCTTGTGCGGGCGGATGCTAGCATACAGTCCCTCTCAATTCTCGAAAGGAGCCAGGCCGTGAGCACACCACGATCCGCAACGTCCGCGCGCGACGAGGTCCGGGGCGTCGCCCCCAAGCTGATCGAGATGAGCGAGAAGGTCCTGTACGGCGACGTCTGGGAACGTCCGGGGCTGTCCAAGCGCGACCGGAGCCTGATCACCGTCGCCGCGCTGATCGCGATGTACCGGGGCGATCAGCTCACCGGGCACATCGAGCGCGCGCTGGCCAACGGCGTCACGCGCGAGGAGATCGGTGAGGTCATCACGCACATGGCCTTCTACTCCGGGTGGCCCACGGCGATGACGGCCGGCCGCATCGCGAAGCACGTCTTCGAAGGGGTGAAGCCATGAAGGTCGGGTTCATCGGCCTCGGCACCATGGGCCGCCACATGGCGGCCAACCTCCAGAAGGCCGGCCACGAGCTGGTCGTGCACGACGTGCGCCGCGAGGCGGCCGAGTCGCACGTCAAGGCCGGCGCCCGCTGGGCCGACTCGCCGCGCGCGGTCGCCGAGGCCAGCGACGTCGTCTTCACCTCGCTGCCCGAGCCCAGGGACGTCGAGGCCGTCGCCCTGGACGAGAAGACCGGCTTGCTGGCCGGCCTCACCGCCGGCAAGGCCTTCTTCGACCTCTCCACGAACTCGCCGACGGTCGTGCGCAAGCTGCACGCCGTGTTCAAGGCCCGGGGCATCCACATGTTCGACGCTCCCGTCAGCGGGGGGCCGCGGGGGGCGGAGAGTCGCCGGCTGGCACTGTGGATCGGCGGCGACGAGGAAGCGTTCAAGACGTTCAAGCCCGTCGTCGACGCCATCGGCGACCAGGCCTACTACGTCGGGCCCATCGGCGCCGGCTCGGTCGCCAAGCTCGTGCACAACTGCGCCGGCTACATCGTGCAGACGGCGCTGGCCGAGGTCTTCACGATGGGGGTGAAGGCCGGCGTCGACCCGCTCACCATCTGGAAGGCGGTTCGCCAGGGCGCCGGCGGCCGGCGACGGACGTTCGACGGCCTCGCCGACCAGTTCCTGCCCGGCACGTTCGACCCGCCGTCGTTCGCGCTGCGGCTGGCCCACAAGGACGTCTCGCTGGCCGTGGCGCTGGGGCGCGAGCACAAGGTGCCGATGAAGCTCGCCAACATCACGCTCGAGGAGATGACCGAGGCCCTGAACCGCGGCTGGGCCGACCGCGACTCGCGGGTGGCGATGCTGCTGCAGGAGGAGCGCGCGGGCGTGGAGATCAAGGTGCCGGCGGCCGCGCTCAAGGAGGTGCTCGAGCGGGACCGGACGTGACGGACCACGTCGTCCGCAACCGCGCGGTCTGGGACCGGCTCAGCGTGGAGTACGCCGAGCCCGGCCGCCGCGCCTGGGCGCCGGACGCGGAGCCCAGCTGGGGCATCTGGCGCCTGCCCGAGCGCCGGGTGCGCGCGCTGCCTCCGGTGCTCGATCGCGACGTGGTCGAGCTGGGCTGCGGCACGGCGTACTGGTCGGCCTGGCTGGCGCGCCGGGGCGCCAGGGTCGTGGGGGTCGACAACTCCGCGCGCCAGCTCGCCACGGCGCGCGCCCTGCAGCGCGAGCACCGGCTCGGCTTCCCCCTCGTGCACGCCGACGCCGAGCATACCCCGCTGAAGAGCCGGCGGTTCGACCTGGCCCTGTCGGAGTACGGCGCGAGCATCTGGTGCGATCCGTACCGCTGGATCCCCGAGGCCGCCCGCCTGCTGCGCCCGGGTGGCGAGCTCGTCTTCCTGAAGCAGGGCACGCTGCTGACGCTGTGCGCGCCCCAGGGCGCCGGCGTTGCCGACGCGCGCCTGCAGCGCGACTACTTCGGCCTGCATCGACTGGAGTGGTCGGACGTCGACTCCATCGAGTTCTCGCTGCCGATCGGCGAGTGGATCCGCCTCGCGCGCGCCCACGACCTCGAGGTCCTCGACCTGATCGAGCTGCAGGCGCCGCTGGATAGCGCCACCCGCTACCCGTACGTGACGGCCGCGTGGGCGCATCGATGGCCGTCCGAGGAGATCTGGCGGCTGCGCAAGCATTGACAGCGGAGGCGGCGCCGCGTAGAAGGACGCTCACCGTGAGCGCGCCGCTCGCCGCCCGTCGTCTCGCGCGGTTCGTCCGCGGGCAGTCGCTCGACGGCGTGCCGCCGCCGGTGCGCGGGCAGGCCTCGCTGCTGGCGCTGGACACGCTGGGCAACGCGCTGGCCGCCGCGCGCGAAGCCTTCGGCGGCGCCGTGCTGGACGTGGCGGAGCGGCTCGGCGGCGCGGCAGAGAGCGCCCTGCTCGGTCGCCGCCGGCGCGTCGCCGCCGCCAGCGCCGTGCTCGCCAACGCCACGCTCGCCCACGGGCTGGACTTCGACGACACGCGGGAGGACGCCATCGTCCACACGGGCTGCGTGGCCGTCACCACCGCGCTGGCCGTGGGCGAGGCGACCGGCGCCGGCGGCCGCGCCGTGCTGGAGGCGCTGGTCGCCGCGGTGGAGGTGATGTGCCGCGTCGGCCTCGCCGTGCCGGGGAAGCTGCACGCGCGCCACTTCCACCCGACGTCGATCGCGTCGAGCTTCGCGGCGGCGGCCGCGGCCGGGCGGCTCTACGGCCTCGACGAGGATCAGCTGGTCCACGCGTTCGGCATCTGCGGCAGCCAGGCCTCCGGCGTCATCGAGTACCTCGCCGATGGGTCGTGGACCAAGCGGCTGCACCCCGGCTGGGGCGCGCACGCGGGGGTGACCGCGGCCCTGCTGGCGCGGGCCGGGTTCACCGGACCGGAGAGCGTCCTGGAAGGTCCGCACGGGCTCTACGCCGCCTTCGCCGGCGGCCACGACCCCGCCAGGCTCGACGCCGTGCTCGAGAGCCTGGGCTCGACGTGGGAGCTGGCCGAGCTGACGCTCAAGCCCTATCCGTGCGGGTCGATCGCGCAGCCCTACATGGACTGTGCGATGCGGCTCCGCGGGCGCGTCGCGCTCTCGGCGATCCAGGCCGTCCGCTGTCGCACGGCGGCCGGGCCGGTGCCGCGCCTGTGGGAGCCGCTGGCCGCCAAGCACGCGCCGCCCAACGGCTACGCCGCCAAGTTCAGCCTGCCCTACCTGCTGGCGTCGATCCTCGTTCGGGGCCGCGCGGGTCTCGCCGAGTTCACCGACGACGCCGTCGGCGACCCGGAGGTGCTGGCCATCGCCAGCAAGGTCGGCTACGAGCTGGACGTGACGATCGACTACCCGCGCCAGTTCGTCGGTGACGTCGAGATCACGCTGGCCGACGGGCGCGTGTTGCGCGAGCGCCAGGACCGGCCGCGCGGCGGCCCCGATGCGCCGCTCACGCGCGGCGAGATCGAGGCCAAGTTCCGGGGCAACGCCGGCCTGGCGCTGCCGCCCGCGCAGATCGAGCAGGTCATCAGCGCGACCAGCACTCTGGAAGACGCGGGATCGCTCGCCGGCCTGCTGGCCTCTCTCACGCCCTAGCCGAGGGCGAGGCGGCGCCGTGCACGCGGAGTGATCCGCGTGCTACCCTTCAGCGCATGATTGTCCCCCTCACGCTCAGCGATTTCCTGGAGCGGGCCGAGCACGTCTATGGCGACCGCGTCGCCGTGGTGGACGAGCCGGGCCCGCCCGGCGGCGGCCTGGGGCGCTTCAGCTACGCGCAGTTCGGCGCCATGGCGCGCAGCCTGGCCGCCGCGCTCGACGACCTCGGGGTCGGTCAGGACGAGCGGGTGGCGATCGTGTCGCCCAACGCCGCGCGCTTCCTGCTGAGCCTCTTCGGCGTCAGCGCGTTCGGCCGCGTCCTGGTGCCGGTGAACTTCCGCCTCAACGCCGAGGAGATCCGCTACATCCTCGAGCACTCCGGCTCGACGGTGCTGCTGGTCGACCCCGAGCTGGATCAGCCCCTGCGCGACATTCCGGTCAAGCACCGGCTCGTCCTCGGGTCGGTCACCGACCCCCAGCTCTTCCTCCGGGCCGGCGCCCGGCCGGCGCTGCGCGTGACCGACGAGAATGCGACCGCCTCCATCAACTACACGTCCGGCACCACCGCGCGGCCCAAGGGCGTGCAGCTCACGCACCGCAACTGCTGGCTCAATGCCGTCACTTTCGGCTGGCACCTGGCCCTGAGCGACCGCGACGTGTACCTGCACACGCTCCCCACCTTCCACTGCAACGGCTGGGGCATGCCGTACGCCGTCACCGGCATGGGCGTGCGCCAGGTCGTCATCCGCAAGATCGACGGTGAGGAGATCCTGCGCCGCATCGACGCCGAGGGCGTCACGATCCTGAACTGCGCGCCAGCCGTCGTCGCCGCCGTGCTCGACGCCGGCGCCGCCCGCCGCCAGAAGGGTCTGGCGATCCCCGGGCGCGGCCGCGTGCGGATCGTCGTCGCCGGCGCGCCGCCGCCGTCCAAGACCATCGAGCGCGTCGAGGCGGAGCTGGGCTGGGAGTTCATCCAGATCTACGGGCTCACCGAGACCGCGCCGCTGCTGACGATCAACCGGGCGCCGGCGGAATGGGACGGGCTCGACGCCGCCGAGCGGGCGAAGCGTCTCTCCCGCGCCGGCGTGCCGGCGGTGGGCGTACGCATCCAGGTGGACGACGAGGGCGAGGTGTGTGCGCGGTCCAATCACGTCTTCGAGGGCTACTGGAACCAGCCCGAGGAGACCGCCAAGGCCATCGCCGACGGCTGGTTCCACACCGGCGACGGCGGCTATCGCGACGAGGCCTACGTCGTCATCAGCGACCGCAAGAAGGACGTCATCATCACCGGCGGCGAGAACGTCTCGTCGATCGAGGTCGAGGACTGCCTGTTCCAGCACCCGGCGGTGCTGGAAGTCGCGGTCATCGGCGTGCCCGACGAGAAATGGGGCGAGACCATCAAGGCCCTGGTCGTGCTCCGCCCCGGCGCCGCCGCCGGCGAGCGCGACCTGATCGAGCACTGCCGGAGCCGCATGGCGCACTACAAGTGCCCGACGTCGATCGAGCTGCGGGCGGCGCTCGACCGCACGGCGACGGGCAAGCTGCAGAAGTTCAAGCTGCGCGAGCCGTACTGGGCCGGCCGTACGCGTCGCGTGAACTGACACGGGCGGCGTGGCCAGCCCGTTCTTCCTTCCCACCTGTCGGGCCGACCTCGTCGCGCGCGGCTGGGAGCAGCTCGACATCGTCGTCGTGAGCGGGGATGCCTACGTCGATCATCCCGCCTTCGGCCCGGTGCTCATCGCGCGGTTCCTGGAGGGGCGCGGCTTCAAGGTGGGGATCATCGCCCAGCCCGACTGGCGCAGCGCCGAGCCGTTCCGCGCGCTCGGCCGGCCGCGCCTGTTCTTCGGCGTGTCGGCCGGCAATCTCGACTCGATGCTCAACCGGCTCACCGCCCAGAAGAAGAACCGCGCCGAGGACCAGTACAGCCCGGGTGGCCGCACCGGCTGCCGCCCCGACCGGGCCACCGTCGTCTACGCCCAGCGTTGTCGGGAGGCCTTCCCCGACGTGCCGGTCGTGCTCGGCGGCATCGAGGCCTCGCTGCGCCGCATCGCCCACTACGACTACTGGAGCGACACCGTGCGCCGCTCGATGCTCCTCGACGCCAAGGCCGACCTGCTGGTCTTCGGCATGGGCGAGCGGCCCGTGTGGGAGGTCGCCGACCGGCTGAACCGCGGCGAGCGCATCGGCGACATCCGCGACGTGCGCGGCACCGCGTTCCCGATCAACGATGCGGAGATGACGCGCCACGAGGCCGACCCCGCCCGCATGGTGGCCGACCGCAAGACGGTGGTGCTGCCCTCCTACGAGGAGGTCGCCGCCGACCGGCGCGCCTTCGCGCTGATGTCGCGCGCCTTCCAGCTCGAGACCAACCCCGGCAACGCGCGTCCGCTCGCCCAGCGCCACGGCCGGCGCGGGATCTACTACAACCCACCGGCGTTGCCGCTGGAGGACGGCGCCGGCCGCGGCGGCGGCGCCGTCTCCATGGACGAGCTGTACGACCTGCCGTTCACGCGGGTGCCGCACCCGATGTACACCGAGCGCATCCCGGGCTACGAGACGGTGAAGCACTCGCTGGTGCTCATGCGCGGCTGCTTCGGCGGCTGCACCTTCTGCTCGATCACCGAGCACGAGGGGCGCGTCATCCAGAACCGCTCGGCCGAGAGCGTGCTGCGCGAGATTCGCGCGCTGCGCCGCCAGGGCGACTTCCGGGGCACGATCACCGACCTCGGCGGCCCGACCGCGAACATGTACGGGCTCGCCTGCAAGAGCCCGGACATCGAGTCGAAGTGCCGGCGGCTGTCGTGCGTGCACCCGGGCGTCTGCGAGAACCTCCGGACCGATCACGGCCCACTGATCAGCCTGATGCGGCAGGTGCGCAAGGAAGACGGCGTCAAGCACGTCTTCATCGCCAGCGGCGTGCGCTACGACCTGGCCGAGCGCTCGCCGGAGTACGTCGAGGAGCTGGCCCGCCATCACGTGGGCGGCCAGCTCTCGGTGGCGCCCGAGCACGTCAGCCCCCGCGTGCTCGAGAAGATGAAGAAGCCGGGGATCGAGAGCTACGAGCGGTTCCAGCAGATGTTCGCGTGCGCCAGCCGGGACGCCGGCAAGGAGCAGTACGACATCCCCTACTTCATCAGCGGCCACCCCGGCTCCACCCTGGTGGACATGGTAGAGCTGGCGCTGTGGCTCAAGAAGAACGGGCGGCGGCCCCGGCAGGTGCAGGACTTCATCCCCACGCCCATGGCGATGGCCACGTGCATGTACCACACCGGCATCGACCCGCTGACGATGCAGCCGGTGTACACGGCCACCGGGCTGCGGGCCAAGAAGCTGCAGAAGGCGCTGCTGCTCTACTGGAGTCCGGAGCAGTGGCCGCTGGCCCGGGAGGCGCTGCGCGAAGCGGGACGCGCCGACCTGATCGGCCCCGGCCCCGAGGCGCTCGTCCCCGCCGAGGGCGAGGCGACGGCCGCAGGTCCGCGACGGCGACCCGCGCGGCGCTGACGGCCGCGAGCGATTCGCGGGACCTCGCGGCGGTCGCTCGCCGTCTCGCCGGGGACGAGCAGGGGCAGCGCCCTGGGAACGATCGCGATCTCGAGCGGCAGGTGGCCGAGGGGCTCGCCGTCGATCTCGATCGGCACGGCCTCGTCGGAGTCCGCCTGCAGCCGGCGGATGCGCGCCGACCACACCCGCGGGTGCGTGTGAATCCGGCCGTCGTAGAGCCGGGGCAGCGCTCGCACGAGCTGCCACAGCGCGAGCTCGCCGACGACGGTGACATCGAGCCAGCCGTCGTCGAGTCGGGCCTCCGGGCACACCCGCATGCCGCCGCCGTGGAACCGTCCGTTGCCGACCGCGACCTGCATGATGGTCGCGCTCACGACGGGGGCGCGATCCAGCGCGAGCCCGACGGTGAGCGGAGAGAACCGGAGCGCCGTCTGCAGCATGGCGGCGAGAAAGGTGATGCCGCCGCCGAAGCGCCGGGACGAGCGGTTGGCGCGAGCCGCCACGGCGCCGCCCAGACCGAAGCTGACGACGTTGATGGCGTGGCGCAGCTGCAGGCTGCCGTCGGAGGCGGTGTACCGAGCGCGGATGACGTCGATCGGCATGACGGAGCCGCCCGCGATGACGCCCGCGAGCGCCGCGGCGCTCGCCGGGAGGCTCACGCTCCGGGAGAAGTCGGAGCCGGTCCCGTGGGGAACGATCGCCAGCCGCGCTCCGGGCGAGACGGGTCGATCGCCGGCGAAGAACCCGTCGACCACCTCGCTGATCGTCCCGTCGCCGCCGACCGCGACGACGGTCGTGGCCCCGCGCCGAAGCGCGTGGCGGGCGAGGGCGCTGGCATGCCCGCGGGCCTGGGTCTCGAGGACCTCGACGGAACCAGGCAGGTGGGCCTGAACTGCGGCCCACACGCCGATCGCGCGGCCGCGGCCGGCCCGGGGATTCAGGATCGCGACCGTGCTCACGCCGGCCGGGCGAGGTCCAGACGCCGGGCGCCGCCTCGCCCCGACGATTCGTGAATGCGTGCAGACGGTCGAACGGGACACGGCGGAAGGCGGGTGGATCGGGGTCCTCTCACCACGTCCCGCTCGGCTCCGGACGACGCCGTCGAAGTTCCCAATCTCTCGGGCGGTGGCGTCCTCGGGCTCGGAGGGAACGGGTCACCCGGACCCCCATCCACCCGCCTTCCGCCGTGTCCCGTTCGACCGTCACCGCGTTCATGAATCGTCCGGGCTAGTGTCGGCGGGCCGGCTGCTTCTTCAGCTCGGGGATGACGTGGCGGCCGAACATCTCGATCGACGACATGACGCGCTCGTGCGGCACGCTCTCGGTGGCCATGAGGAACTGCAGCTCGTCGACACCCGCCTCCTCGTGGATGGCGATGGAGCGCAGGCAGCTCTCGGGATCGCCGGCGACCAGTACGCCGCGGTCGACCAGGGTGTCGGCGTCGATCTGGTTCCACAGCGCCGTCGCGATCTGCCCGGAGCCGCCCGACAGGTCCACGACGGGCGCGCCCTCGGCGCCGTCGGTCTTCAGGTAGCGCGCGAAGTTCGCCTTCAGGTGCTCGGGCACGCCGCCCCACGACTCGACGAGCTGCTCGTAGAGATGGGTCTGATCCTTGAGATAGGGCCGGTCCGGCCCGAAGAAGGTCCGCAGCGACCGGGCGGCCAGCTCGCGGGCGGCCTTGTCGTCGTGGTCGCAGAAGGCCATGGTGGCGCTGAGCCACTGGTCGTTGACGAGCTTGCCAACCGGCTTGGCGTGGCGCACGCGCTCCTTGTAGGCCTTGATGTGCGGGGCCAGGAACGACGGCGCCGCCGCGCTGAGCGCCATCACGCCGATGCCCAGCTCGGCGGCGAGCTGGTAGGTGGCCGGCTGCAGGGCCGCCACCCAGATCGGCGGGTGCGGCTTCTGGTAGGGCTTGGGCCGCACGTCCCGGGGCGGCACGCTCCAGAACTGGCCCTCCCACGAGAAGAGGCCGTCCTCCCAGATCCGGGGGATCATTCGCAGCGACTCTTCCCACATGGCGCGTGTGTGACGCGGGTCGACGCCCATGCCCGTCTGCTCGTACGGAGCGGACCGCCCGGTGCCGAACTCGACGCGGCCGCCCGACATGTGGTCGACCATCGCGACCCGCTCGGCCACGCGCACGGGATGGTGATAGGGCAGGATCACCACGCCGAACCCGAGCCGGATCCGCTTGGTCAGCCGGCTGAGGGCGCCAAAGATGACCTCGGGGCAGGGAGACATCGAGAAGCTCGTCAGGAAGTGGTGCTCGACGAACCAGATGGTGTCGAAGCCCATCTCGTCGGCCAGGACGCATTGCTGCAGGGTCTCCTCGATCACCGCGTGATCGTCGACGATCGGCCGCTGCATCTCGTAGGCGAGGCTGAGTCGCATTGGCTGCTCCCTCTCTCCGGGCGTCGAGACCGGCGAGGGATGATGGCATGGTGAGATTTCGCGGGCAAGCGTATGATCCTCTGCCGAAGACGACGTCGCGAGAAGGGAGCGCCATGTTCATCGTCATCCGCGTGTCGATCCTGCTGATGGTCGCCCTCTTCGGCGCCGGCGTGGCCGCCGCCCAGGACCCGCGCCTGGACGCGGCGAAGAAGGAGGGCAAGGTCGTCTGGTACACATCGCTGGCGCTGCCCAGCGCCGAGAAGGTCGCGAAGCTGTTCGAGACCGCCTATCCCGGCATCAAGGTCGAGGTGCATCGCACCGGTTCCGAGCGGGTGCTGTCCCGGATGATGCAGGAGCTGCAGGCCGGCATCAAGAACGTGGACGTCGTGCACACCTCGGATGCCGGCCACTTCGTGCTCCTCAAGGGCAAGAACCTCCTGCTCAAGTACACGCCGCCCGGCGTCGACGGATTCCCCGCCGGCTTCAAGGACCGGGACGGCTTCTACTTCGGCCTGCGCGCCACCGTGAACGTGATCGCCTACAACACCAAGGTGCTCTCGGCTGCCGAGGCGCCGAAGACGTGGAAGGACCTCCTGGACCCGAAGTGGAAGGGCAAGCTCGTGACCGCGCATCCCGGCTACAGCGGCGTCATCGCCACGCACGTGCTGGCGCTGGTGAACCAGTACGGCTGGGACTACTTCAAGCAGCTCGCCCAGAACCGGCTGATGCTGGTCCAGTCGGCGGTCGATCCCTCGGGGGTCGTGGCCTCGGGCGAGCGGGCGGTGGCGGTCGACGGCGGGGAGTACACGTTCTACCAGACGAAGAAGAAGGGCAACCCGGTCGAGATCGTCTACCCGAAGGAGGGCGTGCCGCTGGTCGTCTCCCCGACGGCCATCACCAGCTTCGCGCCGCACCCCAACGCGGCCAAGCTCTTCACCGACTTCGGCTTCAGCCGCGAGGTCCAGCAGGTGATGGCCGACTCCGAGGGCCTCTACACCGGGCACCCCGAGGTGACGTATCCGGCCGACAAGCCCAAGCTGTCCGACCTGAAGCTGCTGAGCGTCGACGCCGAGGAGCTCGAGAAGCGCAACGAGGAGATCAAGAAGCGCTTCGTGGAGTTCTTCGGCGCGTGAGCCGCGTGCTGACCGGCACGGTGGCGACCCGCGCGGCGCCCGGGTGGCGCGTCGGGCTCGACCGCGCGCTGCCGGTGTGGGTGGCCGTGGTGCTGGCGCTGGTGTTCCTGATGGCGTTGCCGCTGGGGTGGCTCGTGTGGATGAGCCTGGGCGGGGCGTCCGGGGCCACCGTCGTCCACTACGCGGCCATCGTGCAGAGCCCCGCGCTGCTCCGGGCGCTGTGGAACACCGTGGTGCTGTCCTTCTGGGTCGGGCTGGCGGCGATCGCGGTGGGCGCGCCGCTGGCGTGGCTCACCGCGCGGACCGACCTGCCCGCCAGGGGCCTCATCCGCAGCCTCGTGCTGGCCTCGTTCGTGACGCCGCCCTTCCTGGGCGCGTTCGCCTGGGTGATGCTGGCCGGCCCCAACGCGGGGCTGCTCAACGCGCTCTGGCGCGACCTGACGGGCGCCGCCGATCCCGTCGTCAACATCTTCACGATGCCGGGGCTCGTCTTCGTCGTGACGATGTACACGTTTCCCTACGTCTACATCATGATCGCCAACACGCTGGGGCTCATCGCCTCCGACCTCGAGGAGGCAGCCGCCATCCTGGGGGCCGGCCGGCTGGCCGTCGCCCGCTCCGTCACCCTGCCGATGGTGGCGCCCGCCCTGCTCAGCGGGTTCATCCTGGCGGTGCTCCAGGCGCTGGCGCTGTTCGGCTCGCCAGCCATCCTGGCCCTGCCGGCCGGCTTCCACACGATCACCACGCAGCTCTGGGCGCTATTCCAGTACCCGCCCAAGGTCGAGCTGGCCGCCGCCGTGTCGATGCCGCTGCTGCTGGCCACGGCGCTGCTGCTGCTCGTCCAGAAGCGTCTCCTCGGCCGCCGGGGCTACGCGGCGGTGGGCGGCAAGGGCGGACAGCGGCGGCCGATCGCGCTGGGCCCGTGGCGGTGGCCGGCGCTGCTGGGAAGCCTGGCCGTCATGGCGTGCGCGATCTTCTTGCCCTACGGCATCCTCGCCAAGGCCGCGCTGTCGCGCGCGTGGGCGCAGCCACTGACGTGGAGCAACCTCACGCTGGGCAACGTGACCTTCACCTTCTTCGAGTACGGCGCGACCCGCGCCGCCGTGCTGAACACGCTCGAGCTGGGGGTGATGACGGCCACGATCGGGGCCGTCGGCGTGGCGCTGCTCTCCTACGTCGCCAACCGCCGCCTCGTCCCCGGCCACCAGGCCGTGGCCTTCCTGGCGCTGGCGCCGATCGTCATTCCGGGCGTGGTGCTCGCCGTCGCACTGTTCATCGCCTACACGCGGCCGCCGTTCGTGCTGTACGGCACGCTGGCCATTCTCTTCGTCGCCTACCTGACCAAGGAGATGCCGGTCGGCTACGCGCAGTCCGAGGCCACCTTCCGCGCGATCCCGCCCGAGCTGGAGGACGCCGGCCGCATCCTGGGCGCGGGCCGGCTGCGAATCCTGCGGGATGTCACCGCGCCGCTGGCCCGCGGCGGCATCATCGCCGCCTGGTGCTTCATCTTCATCGGCGTCATCCGCGAGCTGTCGGCCTCCATCATCCTGTTCACGCCGGCCACCAAGGTGATGTCGGTCGTGATCTTCGACCTGAAGGAGGAAGGGCAGTTCGGCGCCATCGCGGTGCTGGGCATCACGATGCTGCTGCTGACCTTCGCCACCGTGGCCCTGGTGCAGCGCGCGCTGGGACGCGACGTGATGGGCGTGAGGGAGTGACGTGCCCGGCGTGAGCCTCCGCGCGCTCACCCGGCGCTACGGCGCCGTGGCCGCCGTCGACGCGCTCTCGCTGGAGGTCAAGCCGGGCGAGCTGGTCGCGCTGCTGGGCCCGTCCGGGTGCGGCAAGACGACCACGCTGAGGCTGGTGGCCGGCTTCCTGACCCCCGAGGCCGGCGAGATCTGGGTCGGGGAGCGCTGCCTGTCGGCGCCCGGCCGGGTCGTGCCGCCCGAGCAGCGGCGGATGGCGATGATCTTCCAGAGCTACGCGCTGTGGCCCCACATGACCGTGGCCGGCAACGTGGGCTACGGCCTGCGGTTCAAGCGCGACCTCTCCCGCGCCGACCGCGCCCGGCGCGTGGCCGAGATGCTCCGCGTCGTGCAGCTGGACGGCTACGAGGCGCGCTATCCCGGCGAGCTCAGCGGCGGCCAGCAGCAGCGGGTGGCGGTGGCGCGCGCGCTGGTCGTCGAGCCCGAGATCCTGCTGCTCGACGAGCCGCTGTCGAACCTCGACGCCAACCTGCGCGAGGAGATGCGGTTCGAGATCCGCCGGCTCCACGAGAAGTTCGGCATCACGACGCTCTACGTGACCCACGACCAGGCCGAGGCCATGGTCATCTCCGACCGCATCGCCGTGCTCGAGCACGGCCGGCTGGTCCAGGTGGGCTCGGCCGACGAGGTGTTCCTGCAGCCGCGGACGCGGTTCGTGGCCGAGTTCATCGGCCGCACGAACCTGGTCGAGGGCGTCGCGGTGGGGCCCGACCGCGTCGCCCACGACGGCGTGCATTTGCGCGTCGGCGCCACCGGGCTGGTACCCGGGGCCCGCGTGGCCGTGTCGATTCGCCCGCACGACATCGCGCTGGCCGCGCCCGACGACGTGCCCGCCGGCAATGCATTGCGGGGAGTGATCCAGCGCGCCAGCTTCCTGGGTGACGCGGTGGACTACCAGGTGCGGATCGCCGAGAGCGACGTCGTGCTGCGGGTCACGGCCCCGGCGACGCGGCGGCTGCGCGCCGGCGAGGCGGTGAGCCTGTCGATCGATCCCGCCGCCTGCATCCCGCTGGCGGCGAGCGAGGAGCGCGGATGAGCGTGCAACGGCGCCCGCTGGAAGGCATCCGAGTCCTGGAGCTGGCCCAGGTGGTGGCTGGCCCCTTCTGCGGCACCCTGATGGCCGAGTTCGGGGCCGAGGTGATCAAGACGGAGATCCCCGGCAAGGGCGACGACCTGCGCCGGCTCGGGCCCAGCGAGGACGGCACCTCGTACTGGTTCGCCGTCGACAACCGCAACAAGAAGCTGATGACGCTCGACCTGCACACGGCCCGGGGCCAGGACATCGTGCGACGACTGGCGAGCCGTTGCGACGTGGTGCTGGAGAACTTCCGCCCCGGCGTGCTGGAGCGCTGGGGCCTCGGCTGGGAGGCGTTGCACGCGCTGAACCCGCGGCTGGTGATGGCGCGCATCACCGCGTTCGGCCAGACCGGGCCGCTGCGCCAGGGGCCGGGCTACGCGGCCATCGGCTCGGCGTTCGGCGGTACCTGGTACCTCAACGGCTCCGCCGACCGCCCGCCGGCCCGCCCGACCCCGGTGTATCCCGACTACATGACCGGGCTGTTCACGGCTTTCGGCGTGATGGCGGCGCTGCGCCACCGCGACCTCACCGGCGAGGGGCAGTGGATCGACGCCGCCCTCTACGAGTCCGCGTTTCGCGTGCTCGAGTACACGACCACCGCCTACGGCCGCCGCGGTCTCGTCCGCGAGCGCGGCGGCCTGCAGCACTCCGGCTGGCCGGGCGGCGCGTTCCAGACGCAGGACGGCCACTGGATCGTCTTCACGGCGCCGGCCCAGCACCTGTTCGAGCGCCTGTGCGCCATGCTCGGACAGCCCGCGCTGCCGAAGGACCCGCGCTTCGCCGGCGCCGAGGAGCGGCCGAAGAACATCGCGTTCATCCTGGACCTGGCCACGGTGTGGTTCGCCGAACGGGGGGTCGACAAGGCGCTCGAGGGGCTGAAGACGCACGACATCCCGCACTCGCCGATCATGAGCATCGCCGACATCTTCGCCGACCCGCACTTCCGCGAGCGGAACATGATCCTCGACGTGCCCGAGGAGAACCTCGGCACGCTGTCCCAGCCGGGCGTGGTCCCGAAGCTGTCGCTCACCCCCGGCCGCGTCGATCACGCCGGCGCCAGCCTCGGCCGCCACACCGACGAGATCCTCTCCGGCCTGCTCGGCATGTCCCCGTCCGAGATCGCCACGCTCCGCGCCGAGCGCGTCATCTGATGATGACCCGCCTGAGCGGCGGGGACGCCGAACGCCCGACGATGGGTCGTCTCTCGCGGCTGCGCTTCATGGCGAGCCGTCGTCGCCGTTCGAGCGCAGGGCCCGGCGAGCGAGCCGCGCTCGCCTCTACTGGCCGCCGACCCAGCCCCCTCTGGGGGATGGGGGGCTCGAGCGAGCTGGGCCCGGAGCGAGTTACGGCGACAGGCGATCCATGCGCGCGGCCGCGAGAGACGACCCGTCGTCGGGCGTTCGGCGTCCCCGCCGCTCGGGAGGGCATCCGGCGATGAAGTTCGGTGTGTGCGTGATGGCGAATGTCGACGAGATCGGGTTCTTCAGCCACGCGGAGACGCTCGGGTACGACTCCGTGTGGGTGACCGACAGCCAGATGCTCTATTCCGACTGCTATGCCGTGCTGGCGCTGGCGGCACGTCAAACGTCGCGGCTGCGGCTGGGGCCGGGCACGGCGATCTGCGGCACACGGGTTCCGCCGGTGCACGTGGCGGCGATGGCCACGCTCAACCGGCTGGCGCCCGGTCGCGTGCACCTCGGTATCGGCACCGGCAACACGGCCACGCGCACGATGGGACAGCGGCCGATGAAGGTCGCCGCGTATCGCGAGTACCTGAGAGTGCTGCGGGGGCTGCTCGACGGCGAGACGGTCGAGTACACGTTCGACGGCGAGGCGCGGCCGATCAGGATGCTGCTGGCCGACCGCAAGTACACGAGCCTGCGGCCGCCGATCCCGCTCTACGTCTCCGGCTTCGGCCCGCGCGCGATGGAGCTGGCCGGGGAGTTCGGCGACGGCCTGGTGTTCGCGATCCCGCCGCGGGGCACGCCGGTGCCCGAGGCGCTCGGCCACGCCGCGCGCGGCGCTGCCCGGGCCGGCCGCACGCTCGCGGGCTTTCGCAACTGCGCGCTGACCAACATCGTGCTGCTCGAGCCGGGCGAGGCGCTCGACTCGCCGCGGGTGATCGAGGCGATCGGTCCCAACGTCATGGCCAGCGTCTACTACTTCTACGACGAGGTGCAGGAGCGCGGCGTCGAGCCGCCGCCGTTCCTGCGCGGCATCTGGAAGCGCTACTGCGCCCTGGTCGAGGCGACGCCGCCGGCGCACCGGCACCTGCGTACCCACGAGTTCCACTACACGTTCCTGCACCCCGGCGAGGCCGAGCTGATCGACGCCGACCTGATCCGTGCCACCTGCCTGGCCGGCCCCGCCGAGGCGCTGGTGGAGCAGATCCGCGAGCTGGAGCGGCAGGGGCTACAGGAGCTGATGTTCGCCACCGGCGTGGACGCCAAGTGGCGCCTCGCCGAGGACTTCGCCCGCCGCGTGATGGCGCGCGTCTAACCCGGATCATTCACGAATGACGCAGGCGCGGGCCCCGGCGCGCTCGTGAGGGCCACGGCCGCGCCTGCACGACTCGCCTGTCGCCGTAACTCGCTCCGGCCTCGGCTCGCTCGGCCCCCCATCCCCCAGCGGGGGCTGGGCCGGTGGCCAGTAGAGGCGAGGGCGGCTCGCTCGCCGAGCCCTGCGCCCGAACGGCGACGACGGCTCGCCGTGAAGGCGCGGCCGTGGCCCTCACGACCGCGCCGGGGCCCGCGCCTGCGTCATTCGTGAATGATCCGGGTGAGCGGCGGCCGTCGCTCAGGCGTCGGCGCCGGTTCGCTCGTCCAGACGCACCTCGCCCAGCCCGATACGCGTGGCCTCGACGTCCAGCTCCAGCTCGAGCCGGTGGAGCACCTCGTCGCTGATCATTCCCCGGTCGCGCAGCGCGATGAGCGCCCGGCGCTCGGCGCTCAGCGTCTCGTGGCGGAGCCGCCGGTAGGCGGCACGGTCCTCGGCGTCGCCGTCGCCGAGACGGATGGGCGAGGAGCGCGCGACGCGCTGGGTGTGCATCGCGCGGAGCCGGTCGATCTGCTCGCGGCGCGCCCAGGGGACGCCGTCGATCTGATCCAGACGGGTGAGAGCCGCGCGGGCCGCCTCCTCGCGCGCGTGCGCCTCCTCCAGCTCGAGCGTGTCGTCGCGCTCGAGCCGGAGGAGGCGGATCATCGGCGCCAGCGTCAGGCCCTGCAGCACCAGCGTGGACAGGATCACCGCGAACGTCAGCACGATGATCTCGTCGCGGAACGGAAAGGGGGCGCCGGTGGCGGTGGTCGCCGGCAGCGCCAGCGCAGCGGCGAGCGACACGATCCCGCGCATCCCGATCCAGGACACCAGGGCCACGGGGCGCCAGCCCGGAAACGGATCGCGCCGCCTGAGCGCCGGACTGAGCGCGCGCGGGATGACGGTGGCGAGCGGCACCCAGGCCAGCCGCACCGCGATGGCGGCGGCGCTGATCACGACCCCGTGCCATAGCAGCGTGGAGAGGCGGCCGGGCAGCCCCGCCTCGCGGATGGCCCCGAGCTGCAGGCCGATGAGGATGAAGATGACGCCGTTCAGGATGAAGACGAGCAGGTCCCACACCGCGCGGGACTGCAGGCGCGTCGCCGGCGGCACCAGCTCGCTGAAGCCCTGCCGCAGGTAGATGCCGCCGGCGACGCACGCGAGCACCGCCGAGGTGTGCGTGCGCTCGCCCGCGATCCACGCCGCGTAGGGGGCCAGCAGGGTGATCGCCGTGTGGGCCACGCTGTCGTCGGTCAGGCGCAGCGCGTGGCGCGCCAGGAAGCCGACGACGAGGCCGACGGCCACGCCGCCGACGGCGGCCACCACGAACTGCCAGAGCGGCGCCGAGGGCACGAAGGCGCCGGTGACCACGACGGCGACGGCGCTGCGATAGAGCACGAGCGCCGAGGCGTCGTTGACGAGGCTCTCCCCCTCGAGGATGGTGACGACCCGGTGGGGGATGCGCAGGCGTCGCGCGATGGCGGTGGCGGCGACGGCGTCCGGCGGCGACACGATGGCCCCCAGCGTCAGCGCGACCGGCCAGCCGAGGCCCGGCACGAACGCCCGGGCCACCGCGGCCACCGTGGCGGTGGTCGCGAGCACCAGGCCCACCGCCAGTAGCGTGATCGACCGCAGGTTCGCCCGGAAGTCGCGGAGCGAGGTGAAGTAAGCGGCCGACCAGAGGATCGGCGGCAGGAAGATCAGGAACACCACCTCGGGATCGAGCCGGGTGACGGGCAGGTGCGGCACGAGCCCGAGGACCACCCCGCCCAGGACCAGAAATATCGGATAGGGAATGAGGATCCGGCGGGCGATCGTCACCAGGGCGATCACCGCGACCAGGAGCAGGATCACCGTCTGGAGCTGGGCCAGGTCTTCCATCGCCCGTTCAGGATGCCACGTGCCGGCGGCCACGTAGTGCTCACGTCGGCGGGACCCGCTGGGGTAGGGTCAAAGGAGGTTTATTCGACCCATCCCGGAGGAGGCTCCCGATCATGCGCCAGGCCCTTGCCCGCCGTCTCCTCGGTTGTGCGCTGCTCCTCGGCATGCTCGCCGGTCCGATCGTTGCCCGGGCCCAGTCCTCGTCGGACGAGTCCCCGGTCATGCGCCAGATCCAGCAGCTCGCCTGGCAGCGGGGGCCGGCCGACGGCAACATGGGTGGCATCGCGACGCTGAAGCTCGCCGAGGGGCAGGGGTTCCTCGATGCGCCGAACACCCGACGCTTCCTCGAGCTCACCCGCAACCCGCCGCGCGACCATCGCTACACGCTCATGGCGCAGGACGGGGCGTGGTTCGCCATCTTTTTCTTCGAGGACAGCGGCTACGTCAAGGACGACGAGAAGCTCGATCCCGACGCGCTGCTCACGTCGCTGCAGGAGGGAGACAAGCACGGCAACGCCGAGCGCAAGCGGCTCGGCATGCCGGCCATCCACACCGCCGGCTGGGCGGTCCCGCCCCACTACGACAGCGTCACCCGACAGCTCGAGTGGGGGGTGCAGCTACGCGGCGACGACGGCCATCCGCTCGTCAACTACGCGATCCGCATCCTGGGCCGGCGCGGCGTCATGCACGCGATCCTGGTCTCCGACCCCGAGCGGCTGACCGCCGACGTTGCCGACTTCAAGCGGGCGCTGGCCGGCTACGCGTTCGTGGCGGGTGAGCGGTACGCGGAGTTCCGGAAGGGCGACCGCGTGGCCGAGTACGGCCTGGCGGCGCTGGTGCTCGGCGGGGCCGCGGCGGTCGCCACCAAGAGCGGCTTCCTCAAGGCGTTCGGCAAGCTGATCGTGGTCGGCGTGATGGGGGCGGGCGCGGCGGTCCTGGCCGTGGTCCGCCGGCTGTTCCGCCGGAACTGACGCCGCCGTGCTCGAGCACGCGCGCCTCGCGGACCACGCCATCTGGGGCGTGGCACTGGCGCTCTACGCCTACGACGCGGCCCGGCTGGTGGGCCCGCACGACGTGTTGCTCGTGGAGGCCGGCGGCGGGCGGCTGGCGCCGACCCTGAGCGACCCGCCGTTCGCGGCATGGACACGCGTCCTGTCGTTCGCGCCGCTGCATCTGCCGCACCGGGCGGTCTTCCGGGCTGCCTGGGGACGGCCGTGGCGCGAGGCCGGGGCGGTGGCCGCGACCGTCGACGCGCTGGCCCGCCTCCGCGACGCGCTGGGACCGGTGCGGATCACCGCCGCGCTGGCGGCCCTGCTGCTGTTCGCCGTCGGCCCGGCGCTCACGCTGACGCTGGGGCCGAACGCGGCCGTGCTCTACACCGCGGCGGCCGTGTATCCGACCGCGCTCGGCGCGGGCGCCACGCTGTGGATCCGGCGGCGCCGGCTCGGCCTGGGCGCCACACGGTGCGCCCTGCTGAGCCTCGAGGTGCTCGTCTGTCCGGCCTTCCTGCCGAATCTCGTCCGCAAGCTCACCGAGAGTCCGCCACTCGACGTCGACGCGGTCCAGATCGTGGACGCGACCGCGGACGCGGCGACGGCCGGGGAGTTCGTCGCCCGGGTCGAGCGGCGTACGGGGGAGATGCTCGAGACGGACGACGGTGACTCGACGGCGCAGTCGCGGCTGCGCGCCTATCTCGCCGCGCTCGCCGGGGCGCGATGAACGTCCTGCTGCTGATCGTCGTGGTGAACGTCGCCGTGAGCCTGCTCGGCTTCCGGGCCCTGCGGCCGAACGCCGGGGCGAGCGCCGAGAGGTTTCTCTTCGTTCCGTACCAGGTCGCCCGCGGGAGCAACGGCGTCGGCATGCTGGCCGCGCACTTCGCCCACGGCGGCGTCCTCCACCTGGCCTTCAACATGTTCGCGCTGTATTCCTTCGGCGAGGGCGTGCTGGACGCGCTGGGCCCGGCCCGCTTCCTCCTGGTCTACGCCGTCGCCGGCCTCGGCTCGGATCTCGTGGTCTTCGCCCTGCGCAAGGACGATCCCACGTACCGGTGCCTGGGAGCCAGCGGCAGCGTCTTCGGGATCGTGGCGGCGGCGGTCGTCCTGAACCCGGCCACGTCGGTCATGATGTTCGTCGTGCCGATCCCGATCCCCGGGCCCGTCTTCCTGCTCGGGTACGGCGTCGTCTCGGTCGTGCTCATCGCGCGCAACCGCCGCGACGGCATCAGCCACGAGGGGCATCTGGGCGGCGCGCTCCTGGGACTGGCAGTGACGGTGCTGCTGGCGCCGCGCGGCCTGCAGCCGCTGGCGCACTGGTTCGCCCGCTGGCTCTGAGGATCCCGGCTCAGCTCCGACGCGGGTCGAACCCCGGCGGTCGCGGCAGCTCGGGACGCGCGGCGAACAGCCGGCTCCAGGCCGAGCGGGCCACCCGTTCGGCCTGCGCCACCACGGCCGGCTCGTCCAGGGTGAGCACGCGGCGCTCGCGCATGATCCACCGTCCGTCCACCATGACGCTCTCGACGTCCCCGGCCTGACCGTTGTGCACGAAGTCGGAGACCACGCGCAGCGCCGGGGTGAGGTGCGGGACCCGGAGATCCACCACGATCAGGTCCGCGCGATTGCCGGGCGCCAGCCAGCCGCCGTCGGGGACCCCGAGCGCGCGGTAGCCGTTGCGCGTGGCCCACGTGAGCACGGTCTCCGGCGTCGGGCGGCGACCGTCCCGGCGGCGTACGCGCTCCATGAAGAGCGCCGTACGCATCACGTCGACCATGTCCTCGGCCATGTTGTCGGTGCCGAGCGCGATCAGGCAGCCGGCCCGCTCGAGCTCGTCGATCCGCGGTGACAGGCCGCGGCGCGCGGCGATCGCGGAGTTGAACGCCACCGCGGCCCCGGCGGCGCCGAGCGTCTGCTCCTCGTCCGGGGTCATGCAGCGGCAGTGGGCGGCCACGAGACGGCTGGACAGGAACCCCTCGCGGGCCAGGTAGGCGGTGGGCAGCAGGCCTCGCTGCTCGCGCACGGCCGCCACCTCGCCCCAGATCTGGTTCAGGTGGATGGTGGCCAGCGCGCCCAGCTCGTCTTGCCGCTTGCGCAGCCGCCCGAGCAGCTCCGGCGAGCACATGTCCGGAGCCCACGCCGCGAGGCCCACGCGTACCCGGCCCCCGGCCGCGCCGTCCCAGCGGGCGTGCAGCGAGCCGATCCGGGCAAGACCCGCCTCGGCGAGCGCGCCGTCGGCCTCGAAGGCCCCCGGCTGACCGATCGACGCGCTGCGCCGGTCCCAGGCGCGCTCGCAGAGCAGGAGGCGGAGACCCGTCCCCGCGAGAGCTTCTGCGTACCCCTCGATTCCGGAGCCTTCTTCGAGGGTTAGCGTCGTGCCGCTGCGGATCGCCTCGAGGGCACCGAGGAGGACCATCGCCCGCTCCTCGTCGCGATCGAGCCCCGGGGTCGGCAGCGGCGCCAGGCCACCCTCGAACGGGGGCGAGTGGGGAGGTGACAGGTCCTCATAGATCCCGCGCGCGAGCACGCGGGAGAGGTGCGTGTGGGTGTTGGCCAGCCCCGGGAGCACCGCGCGGCCACGAGCGCCGACGCGCTCGGCGTCCGGGTAGCGGGCTAGCAGGTCGGCCGTGGCGCCGATCGCGGCGACGCGGGCGCCCTCGATCGCCACGGCGGCGTCGTAGTGGATCGCGCCGGCGTCGTCGCCGGTGACGATCGTGGCGTCGTGGATCAAGGAGACGGGCGCGGTCACGTCATGGGACGGCGGATGGCCGCCACCGGCGTCGGCAGCTCGTCGGGATCGACGGGCACCTCGACGATGGCCGGCCGGCCGCACGCCAGCGCCGCCTTCATCACGTCGCCGATCTGGTCGGGCGCCTCCACGTAGAACCCGGCGGCGCCGAACAGCTCGGCGTACGCGTCGTAGCGCGGGTTGCCGATGTCGCAGCCGATGTAGCGGCCGCCGAAGAACTGTCGCTGGTACGCCTTCTCGGAGCCCCAGCAGTTGTTGTTCATCACGAGGGTGACCACGTTGATGCGGTGGCGGACGGCCGTCTCGATCTCCTGGGCGTTCATCAGGAAGCCGCCATCGCCATGAATGGCCAGGACCGGCGCGTCGGGCCGTCCCAGCTTGGCGCCCAGCGCCTCCGGGAACGCGAACCCCAGACCCCCGAGGTCGAGCGGGGTGAGGAACGTGCGCGCCCGCGTGAACTGCAGGCGATCGTAGCCGTAGGCCGGGGCGGCGCCGGCGTCGAGCGCGACGATGGTCTCGGGCGGCAGCGCTCGCCGCAGCTCCGCGTAGACGCGCTGGGGCTTCAGCGGCGTGGCGTCGAGCGTCGCTTCCTCGGCCAGCCGGGCCTGACGTCGCGCGCGGTGGGCTTCGGCCTCCGTCCGCCATTCCGGCGCCGCCGGCCCGGCCCCCTCGCGGGGGAGCGCCTGCAGCAGCGCCTCGCACGTCATCCGCGCGTCGGCCTGGATCCCGACGGCCACCGGATAGTGGCGGCCGATGTCGCGCGGATCGACGTCGATCTGCACGATGGCCGTCCCGGCCGCGATGTAGCGGTCGTCGAAGTGCGTCGTGAAGTGGGCCAGCCGGGAGCCCACGGCCACGATGAGGTCGGCGCGCCGGCAGATCGCCGCCGCTTCCGGCGCGCCCGCCCGGCCGAGCGGGCCGACGTACAGCGGGTGCGCGTTGGGCACCGCGTCGTTGCGCCCGTAGGCCGTGATCATCGGCATCGCGGCCCGCTCGCTCAGCCGCACGACCGCCTCGCTGGCCTCGGCCCAGCTGACGCCGCCGCCGACGAGCAGCAGCGGCCGCCTCGCCTGCCCGATCAGCCTGACGGCCTGCCGGATCGCCTCGGGATGCGGTGGCGCGGCGTGCGTCGCGTGGGAGGCCTCCGGCGCGCCCGCCGGCGCCGGCGACAGGCGCTCGCTCAGCACGTCGCGCGGGATCTCGACGAGGACCGGCCCCCGCCGGCCGCTCATGGCCGCCCGCAGCGCGCCGCGCAGTAGCTCGGGGATGCGCTCGACCTGCTGGACCTGCACGGCCAGCTTGGTGACCGGCCGGAACATCCCGAGCAGGTCGAACTCCTGGAACGCGTCCTTGCCCTGGTGCGCGCGCTCGATGCCGCCGACCAGCGTGACGACCGGGGAGTGGGCGACGTGGGCCGCCGCCACGCCGGTGAGCAGGTTCGTGGCGCCCGGCCCGCTGGTGACCAGGCACACGCCCGGCCGGCCGGTGACGCGGGCGAGGCCGTCGGCCATGAAGGCGGCCGCCTGCTCGTGGCGGACGTTGACGTACTCCACGGCCCGGTCGTCGTAGAGCGCGTCGAGCACGTCCAGGAACGTCGAGCCCACGATCCCGAAGACGTAGCGGATGCCCTCGGCCTTCAGCAGGTCTACCACGAGGCGTCCGCCGGCGACGTCGGCCATCAGAACCAGCGCGCCTTGTCGACGACGTTGCGCAGCGGCTGGCCGCCCAGGAACCGCCGCGCGTTATCGAGAAGCACCTCGAAGCGGCGCTCGTCCAGGTACGGCCCGTGGCCGGCGGTGTGGGGGGTGATGAGCACGTTGGGCAGCGTCCAGAGCGGATGCTCGGCCGGCAGCGGCTCCTGCTCGAACACGTCGAGCGCGGCCCCGGCGAGCTCGCCGGCCCGCAGCGCGGCGACGAGGTCGTCGAGCCGCGTCGTCATGCCGCGCCCGATGTTGATGAAGAACGCCGTCCGCTTCATCCGCGCGAGCCGTCCGCGGTGCATGAAACCCTCGGTGTCCGGCGTGTGAGGCACCGTGAGGATGACGAAGTCGGCCAGCGGCAGCAGCGAGTCGAGCGCCTCGGGCCCGTCCAGCTTGAGCACGCCGGGCGGCGCGTCCCGTCGGCGCGCGTCCACGCCCATGACGTGCATGCCGAAGGCGGCGCACAGGCGGGCCGTCTCGGCGCCGATGCCGCCCACACCCACGATGAGCGCGGTCGTCTCCGGCAGGTGGAGCACGCCGCCGGTCTCCAGCGGCTCGGGGCGCCACTCCCGGCGGAGCTGGCGCGGCAGGTAGAGGTGCAGGCCGCGGGCGAAGGCCAGCACGAAGCCCATGATGTGGGCGGCGATGTGGTCGTTGTAGATCTCGCGGAAGTTCGTGACGACCACCGGGTGCTCGATCAGCTCGCGCGTGTAGTAGCCGGCCGGCGGCGCCGCCTGGGGCGCCTGCAGCCAGCGCAGCTTGGCGGCCCGGGCCAGCAGCGAGGCCGGCGGCGTTCCGAACGCCGCCTCGGCGTCGACCACCGCGCGGGCCGCTTCGGCGTCGGTCTCGGCGACGACCACGTCGAGCGCGGGCAGGGCCCCGGCCAGGCGGGCGGCCCACCCGCGGGTCTTGTCGCTCTGCGGCGGCAGCATCACCAGCGTCGGCATCGGCTCAGCTGAGGGTCGCCCCCTGCGCGTTCACGTAGAGCGTGTAGAGCGACTGGCTGGCCGCCATGAACAGGCGGTTGCGCTTGAGGCCCCCGAAGCAGAGGTTGGCCGCGCGCTCGGGCAGCAGCACGCGCCCGATCAGCGCGCCGTCGGGATTGAAGACCGCGACGCCGTCGTGGCCCTCGCCGCCGCCCCAGCCGCACCAGAGATTGCCCTCGGTGTCGCAGCGGAGCCCGTCGGGGATTCCCGGCCCGCAGTCGATGAACACGCGCCCGCTGGCGACCTTGTCGCCCTGGACGTCGTAGACCCGGATCTGACGGGGCGTGGCCCCGCTCACGACGACGTAGAGGCGCCGCTCGTCAGGGGAGAAGGCCAGCCCGTTGGGGCGCGGGGTGTCGCCGATGACGACGGTCGCCTGACCGTGCCGGTCGACGCGGTACACGTTCGTCGGCAGCTCCACCGGCGCCACGTGGCCCTCGTAGTTGCTGAGGACCCCGAATGGCGGATCGGTGAACCAGACGGAGTCGTCGGACTTGACGACGACGTCGTTGGGGGAGTTCAGCGGCTTGCCGTCGAAGCGATCGAGGATCACCGTGACGCTGCCGTCGTACTCGGTCCGGGTGACCCGTCGGCTGTCGTGCTCACAGGTCACCAGCCGGCCCTGCCGGTCGCGCGTGTTGCCGTTGGCGTAGCTCGACGGCGTGCGGAAGACGCCGACGGCGCCCGTCTCCTCGTCCCAGCGCATGATCCGGTTGTTGGGGATGTCGCTCCAGAGCAGATAGCGCCCGTCGCCGAACCACACCGGCCCCTCGCACCAGCGGAAGCCGGTGGCCAGCCGCTCGACGGCGGCGTTGTTGACGCGGTACTTCGCGAAGCTCGGATCGACGATCTGGACGGCCGGATCGGGATAGCGGACGGGTCGCCACTCCACGGCCCGGAGTCTAACATCGGCCGGCGGCGGCTGGCGTCCCGCGGCCGGCCGGGGTATGGTGGGGCGCGCTCGTCGACAGGAGGTCCCATGCTCCGCTCGAGGCTGACCTGGATGCTCGGTGTGCTCGTCGTCGCCGCGATGTCGGTGTGGCCGGCCGACGGGCCGGCCCAGGCGCCGACGCCCCGCAAGGGCGGCGTGCTCCGGGTCGGCATGATCGGCGAGCCGCCCACGCTGGACGCCCACGTGACGACCGCGGTCATCACCCGCGAGATCGGCATCAACGTGTTCGAAGGGCTGTACGCGCTGGACGGCAAGTACCAGCCGGCGCCCCTGCTGGCCGAGGGCCACGACGTGCTCGACGGCGGCAAGCGCTACGCGATCCGGCTGCGCAAGGACGTCAAGTTCCACAACGGCAAGCCGCTCACCTCGGCCGACGTGGTGGCCTCGCTCAAGCGCTGGGGCGCGATGGCGAGCACCGGCAAGGCGATCTTCAAGACCGTGGAGGCCGTCGAGGCCCGGGGACCGCAGGCCCTGGAGATCCGTCTGAAGGAGCCGTCGGGGTCCCTGCTGACCGTGCTGGCCCAGGTGGACAATGCTGCCGTCGTCTACCCCAAGGAGGTGATCGACGCCGCCGGCGAGGGGCCGCTGAAGGACTTCGTCGGCACCGGGCCCTTCCGATTCGTCGAGCACAAGCCCGATCGCCACATCAAGCTCGCCCGCTTCGACGGCTACGCCGCTCGCGCGGAGCCTCCGAGCGGGCTGGCCGGGCGGCGCACCGCCCACCTGGACGAGATCCTGTTCATGCCCGTGCCCGACTATGCGACGCGGCAGGCCGGCATGACGACCGGCGAGTACGACTACATCCAGCAGGTGAAGCCGGACCAGGTGGACCGTATCAAGGCGATCCCGGGCGCGGAGCCGGTGGTCGTCAAGCCGTACGGCTGGGTGACGATCGTCTTCAACACCAAGCAGGGGCTGATGACGGACACGCGCCTGCGCCAGGCCGCGCAGGCGGCGCTGGACGTGGAGCCGATGCTGCTGGCCGGCCTCGGCCACCGCGACTTCTATCGGGTCGATCCCGGGCTCTTCTTCCAGGAGCTGCCGTGGCACTCCCGGGCCGGCGCCGCCCTCTACAACCAGCGGGACAAGGACAAGGCGAGGCGGCTGTTGAAGGAAGCCGGGTACACCGGCCAGCCGATGCGCTGGATCGTCACCACCGAGTACGAGCACCACTACAAGCCCGCCGTCGTGGCCAAGAGCCAGCTCGAGGAGGTGGGCTTCAAGATCGACCTGCAGGTGTCGGACTGGGCCACGGTGGTGCAGCGGCGCAACAAGCCCGAGCTGTGGGACGCGTTCAGCACCGCGTTCGTGTTCGTTCCCGAGCCGGCGACCTCGGCCCAGGTGCTGTGCGACTGGCCGGGCTGGTGGTGCTCGCCCGAGAAGGACCAGCTGCTGCAGGCGATGGGGCGCGAGCTGGACTTCAAGAAGCGGTACGCGATGTGGGAGAAGGTGCAGACGGTGTTCTACGCCGAGGCTCCGCGCCTCAAGATCGGCGACTACTTCCGCCTGGACGCGCGCCGCAAGGACGTGGCGGGGTACGATCCGGGGCCGTACATGCACTTCTGGAACGTCTGGCTCGAGCGGCGATGAGCGGTCCGGTGAGTCTCGTGCGACACGGTGACGCCGCGCGCCGCCCGGGCCTCCTGCGGGCGAGGCCGGCGCGGATCGCCTGTCGCCGTAACTCGCTCCGGGCCCGGCTCGCTCGGCCCCCCATCCCCCACAGGGGGCCGGGTCGGCGGCCAGGAGAGGCGAGGGCGGCGCGCTCGCCGGGCCCTGCGCTCGAACGGCGACGACGGCTCGCCGCGACGGTCCGACCGCAGGAGGCCCGGGCGGCGCGCGGCGTCCCCATGTCACACGGGGCTCATCGACCACGACTTCAAGGAGCGTGACATGCGCGATCTCGTCGGGCGTCTCAATGAGCTGTGTGACGCGGTGCCGTTTCAGAGCAGCTGGTATCTGAAGAATCTCGCGGCGGGCGCGCGGGCGGATCGGGCGGGGGACGTGGCGGTGCCGTCGGCCAGTACGCGGAAGATCTCGATCATGATGGCGACGCTGGCGGCGGTGCACGCGGGCAAGCTGAGCCTCGACCAGCGGGTGACGATCGACGCGAAGTACCAGGACAACGACTCCGGCACGTTCCAGCACCTGACGCCAGGGTTCTGGATCACGCTGCGCGACGCGCTCGTCATGATGATCATCGTCAGCGACAACACCTGCACCGGGACGGTCGTCGACCTGGTCGGGCTCGACACGATCCAGCGCTGGTGCGAGGCGGTCGGCCTGACGGGCACGATTCATCGCTTCGGCATCCCGCCCAAGCTCGGCCGTGACCACACGCTCGCGCAGGTGACCACCACCACTCCCAACGACCAGGGGCTGTTGCTCGAGCTCATCCTGAACGGCACCACCGACCCCGCCGTGGCCCGCAAGCTCGGATCGACGCCGGAGCTGTGCCGGCTCGGCCTGGACATCCTGTCGTGGCAGAAGCTGAAGACCCGGCTTCCCTCGCAGCTTCCGCTCGGGACCACGGTCGCGCACAAGACGGGCACCGGCTCGCGCGGCTTCATGGATGCCGGCATCGTCTTCAAGGGCGAGCGGCCGCTCTTCATCCTGACCGCCTACACCGAGCACGTGCCGGAAGCGCTGCCCGACGGCACCCCGGGCTTTGCCGCCGCCTACCAGCTCATCGGCCGGATGGCGCGGCTCGCGTACGACGCGCTGGGCGGCTGAGGGACGAAGACGGTGATGAGGTCCGCGCGCGGGGGACGCGCCTGACACCATGCGCCTGGGGGTGCTGGTTCCTTCCGGGAACCCGACCGTCGAGCCCGAGCTCTACCGCATGGCGCCGCGGACCCTGACGATCCACTTCGCGCGCCTGGAGACCCTGGCCGGCGAGCCCGGCGGTGTGGACGGGATGGAGCAGCGCACCCTCGGCTACCTCGACTCGCTGCCGGTGGCCACGAGCTCCCTGGCCGCGGTGAGGCCGGCCGCCGTCGCGCTGGCCCACACCGCGGTGAGCTATCTCAGCGGTCGCGACGGCGAGCCCGCGCTCCGGCGGCGGCTGCGCGCGCTGGCCGGTCCCCGCGCCTTCACCGCGGCCGAGGCCATCGAGGCCGCGCTGCGTCACCTCGGGATTCACCGCCTCGCCCTGGCCACGCCGTACCCGGACACGATCGGCGTCGCCGGCCTCGCCTACTGGCGAGCGGCCGGCTTCGAGGTCGTGGCCCATCGCCGTCTCGACACGCCGAACATCTACGACGAGACCGAGGAGAGCGCCTACGCCCTCGGCCGGGACGCCGACGCGAAGGAGGCCGACGCGCTGCTCATCAGCGGCACCGGCCTGCCCACCGCCGGCATCGTCGAGCGTCTCGAGCGCGACCTCGGCAAGCCCGTCGTGACGAGCCAGGCCGCGACGCTGTGGCAAGCGCTGCGCGCGCTGGACATCGCCACGCCGGTGATGGGCCACGGCCGCCTGCTCGCCATGCCGAGGCGCTGAGCGCTACTGCCAGCGAATCAGCGCCTTGACCTTCGGGTACTCCGGCATCTTGCCCTCGACGTCGACGACACGCCACCCGTCCGGCGACTCCAGCAGGAGGTTGTTGTTGCTGAAGGCGATGAACTTGCCCCAGCTCTTGGGGACGACGACCTCGTACTTGGGCGCGGCCTGCTGGGCCTGGGCGAGCCCCGGCCGGACCGAGTCGAGCATGGTCGGCACGAGCGGCCGCACGGCGATGACGACCAGCGCGACGGCGATCACGGTCAGCACGATCCTGGTGTAGCGGTCCATCGACTCCTCCTTTGGTCCGTGTGAGATCACTGCTCGTCACGAGCTCCCGGGTGGCGTGCGGCGGTCCGGCCAGAAGCGAATGCCGGGCCGCGCGTAGCCGCCACCCAGACCGATCGGCGTGCCGTCCGCGCGCCAGCACGAGGCGCCGAGGAGCGTGCCGTCGCCCTCGAAGGCGATCGCCCCCATCCCGCCGGCCACGTGAGCCACGGGGACCACGTGGTGGCCGCGAGCGGCCAGGCCCTGCCGCACCTCGTCGCCGACCGCCGCTTCCACCTCGAGCTCCTGACCCTGCGTCCACATCCGCGGCGCCTCCACGGCCTCCTGCAGTGACATGCCGTGGTCGACGACGTTCACGATGGCCTGCAGCACCGAGGCAAAGATGCGGACGCCGCCGGGCAGGCCGAGAGCGAGCCACGGGCGGCCGTCGCGCAGCAGGATGGTCGGCGCCATCGAGCTGGTCATGCGCTTGCCCGGCGCCACCGACAGGGCGTGGCCCGGGTGGGGATCGAACAGCGCCATGGTGTTGTTCAGCAGCATGCCGGTCCCCGGCACCATGGCGCGCGACCCGAACTGGCTGTTGATCGTCTGCGTCGCCGCCACGACGTTGCCCTCGGCGTCGGCGACCGTCACGTGCGTCGTGTGGGCCGAGCCGACGGCCACCGCTGGGCCCGGCGCGCCGGCCTTGGCCAGGTCGACCTCTCCGCGCCGGACGGCGGCGTAGTCCTTGGACGTCAGCCGGGTGACGGGAACGTCGACGAACGCCGGATCGCCGGTGGCCGCCGCCCGGTCGGCGAACGCGATCTTCAGCGCCTCGGCAAGCAGGTGGATGCCGTCCACGGTGCCGAAGCCGAGCCCGGCGACGTCGTACTCCTCGAGGAGGTTCAGGATCTGGATGAGGTGGATCCCGCCGCCGGTGGGCGGCGGGCAGCCGGCCACCTCGATGCCGCGGTAGCTGCCCCGCACCGGCTCGCGCTCGACCGTGCGATAGCGCAGGAGGTCGGTCAACGTGACCAGCCCGCCCTCGCGCGCCAGGTAGTCGGCGACCCGGGCGCCGAGGGCGCCGCCGTAGAGCACCGGCGGGCCGCCGGCCGCGATGGTGCGCAGCGTCTCGGCGTAGTCGACCTGCACGAGCAGCTCGCCGCGCCGCAGCGGCGTGCCGCCCGGCAGGAAGACGCGCGCGCTGGCCGGAAAGCGGGCGAGGTCGGGGGCCGCCTCCACCAGGCACTCGGCCAGGTAGCCGGTGACACGGAAGCCGCGCGCGGCGTGACGGATGGCCGGGGCGGTCACGGTCTCGAGGTCCAGCGCGCCGAAGCGCGTCAGCAGCTCGCACCAGGCGGCCAGCGTGCCGGGCACGCCGACCGCGCGCACGCCGACGCTGTTGTCGCGTCCCACCGCCTCCATGTAGTCGGGCCACGAATCCGACAGCGGGCAGTACATGTCGGGCGTCGCCGCCGCCGGCGCCGTCGTGTAGCCGTCGATCACCGTGTGCCGGCCGCCGGCCAGCCGCAGCTGGGCGTGGCCGGCGCCGAGCACGCCGACCATCATCGGCTCGACGACGGTCAGCGTGAACAGGGTCGCCACCGCGGCGTCCACGGCGTTGCCCCCGGCCGCCAGCATCTCGGCGCCGGCGGCCGACGCCAGCGGATGGTTGGACACCACCATGCCGCCGGCCGCCCGGACCGGCTGCTTGTCGGTCTCGAAGAGGGTGCCGGCCCGCCGACGCCAGCTCATCGGGCCAGCCGGGAGTTCGTCAGCGCGAGGAGGAGGCGGCTCACGCGTGGAGTCCCGCGTGCGCCAGGGTCTGGGCGCGCGCCACGCCGACCTGCTCGCCGGCCGCCAGGATCTCCTCCCACGTCGTCGCGTCCACCTCGATGCCGGCGCGCGCGCGCTCCGCGCGAGCGATCCGCTCCGGGTCGCCCGGCACCAGCACCGGGGCGGCCGCGTTGGCCGGCGGCGAGGCCTTCACGTAGTCCACGAAGCCGTCGATCTCGCGGCGCAGCCAGTCGACCCCGGCGAACCGCGCGGGGTCGACGAGCACGGCGAACATGTTGTTGACGACGCCGCCCGCGCGGGGGTTGCCCGGCTGGATGGTGGGCCCCCCCGAGAGCGCTCCGGCCAGGAGCTCGGTGACGATCGCCAGCGCGTAGCCCTTGTGGCCGCCGAACGGCAGCAGCGCGCCGTGCGGCTCGCCGTACATCACGTTGGGATCGCGAGTGGGCTTGCCGGCGGGGTCGATGAGGATGCCGGGATCGACCTCGTGCCCCTCGTTCTTCGCCACCCGGACCTTGCCCATGGCGATCGCGCTGGTGGCCATGTCGAGCAGCAGGGCCGGCTGCCGGTCGGTGGCGGGGAAGGCGATGCACACGGGGTTGGTGACGAAGCGCGCGTCGGTGCCGCGGAACGGCGCCACCAGGGCCCGGTGGTCGGTGACGTTCACGAAGTGCAGCGACACCAGGCCGCGGCCGCTGGCCAGCTCGCCGTAGGCGCCGACGCGCCCGATGTGGTGCGCGTTGGCCAGGGTCAGGGCCACGACCCCGGTCTGGCGGCAGCGCTCGATGCCCGCCGCCATCGCCTTGCCCGCCACCGCGCGGCCGTAGCCGCGCCCGCCGTCGAACATCAGCACGGGGCCGTCGTCCTTCACGGTCTTGGCCCGCGTGTTGGGCACGACCAGGCCGGCCTTGAGGTGGCGCACGTAGGCCGGGATCATGCCGACGCCGTGGCTGTCGTGGCCGGCCAGGTTGGCCTGCACGAGATGGTCGGCGACCAGGTCGGCCTCGCCGTCGGCGCTTCCGCCGGCCCTGACGATGGCGGCGACGACGCGCCGCAGCCCGTCCGCCGTGGCCCGCACCCCTACTCCACCTCGCGCAGGCGGAGGACCTCGGGCCGCCCGTCCATGAACTCGCCCATCTTGCGGCCGAGGGTCTTGAAGTGCTCGGTCACGCGATGCGCGTCGACGGCGGCCTGGTCGACGTAGCGCTCCATGAACACGTACGTCGCCGTCGCCTCGGCGCGGTGCAGCGCATAGAGCGTGCAGCCCGGCTCGTTCGCGTTGACCTTCGCCACCAGCTCCTTGGCCACGGCCTCGAACTGCGTCTCCATTCCCGGCTTCACCTTCAGCGTCGCGACGACCCCGAGCATGTCGAGCCTCCTCGGCGGAGCGATCTGGCGCCCGCACCGTACCATATAATCCGGGCCACGGAGGACGCCGCCATGGATTACGGCATCGTGATGTTCTCGACGCACTACGCGATCCGCCCCGACGAGCTGGCCCGCGCCGTGGAGGCGCGCGGCTTCGAGTCGCTGTGGTTCCCCGAGCACACGCACATCCCGGCCAGCCGGCGCAGCCCGTGGCCAGGCGGCCCGAACCTGCCCCAGGAGTACTGGCACTCCTACGACCCCTTCGTCGCCCTCACGATGGCGGCGGCCGTCACCACGCGGCTGCGGCTGGGCACGGGCATCTGCCTGGTGATCGAGCGCGACCCGATCATCACCGCCAAGGAAGTGGCGAGCCTCGATCACCTGTCGGGCGGGCGGTTCCTGTTCGGCATCGGCGGCGGCTGGAACGCGGAGGAGATGGAGGATCACGGCACCGCGTTCAAGACGCGCTGGCGCGTGCTGCGCGAGCGCGTGCTGGCCATGAAGGAGATCTGGACGAAGGAGGAGGCCGCCTTCCGCGGCGAGCACGTGCGCTTCGACGCGATGTGGTCCTTCCCCAAGCCCGCCCAGCGTCCGCATCCGCCGATCCTGATGGGCGGCGACGGTCCCACGACCTTCGATCGCGTGCTCGAGTACTGTGACGGCTGGATGCCCGTGGCCGGCCGCATGGGCGCCGGGCTGATCGACAAGATCGCCACGCTCCAGCGCCGCGCCAAGGACGCCGGTCGGGGGCCGATCCCGGTGACCGCCTTCATGGTCAAGCCCGACCGCGCCGCCCTCGACCCCCTGGAATCCGCCGGCGTCGTCCGCGCGATCTTCGGCGTCCCCTCCGAAACGGCCGACAAGGTGCTCCCGCTGCTCGACGCCTATGCCAAGCTGATCCGCTGACGCCGCTCGCGGCACTCGATGCTGCCGGGGCCCGCGCGCCGTGGCCGCGCGCGCGCCAGCACGGCTCGCCTGTCGCCGTAACTCGCTCCGGACCCGGCCCGCTCGGGCCCCCCATCCCCCTGAGGGGGCTGGGCCGGCGGCCAGTAGAGGCGAGAGCGGCTCGCTCGCCGGGCCCTGCGCTCGAACGGCGACGACGGCTCGCCATGATGGCGCGCGCGCGGCCACGGCGCGCGGCCCCGGCAGCATCGAGTGCCGCGAGCGGGGTCGGCTAGGAGTTGGGGCCGCGCTCCATCGAGACGGGTTGCCAGCGGCGGAGGCCGGATTTCTCCAGCGCGCCGGGGTTGACGCAGCTGCGGGGCCAGCGGCCCGAGAGGGCCAGCGCGATCTCGGCGCCGACACGGCGGCGGCGGGCGGGGTCGAAGCGGGCCGACGCCGAGGCGACGTGCGCGGTGAGGATGACGTTGTCCATCTTCAGCAGCGCGTTGGTCGTCTCCGGGGGTTCCTGCTCCAGCACGTCCAGGCCGGCCCCGGCGATCCAGCCCTCCTCGAGCGCCTTGATCAGGGCCCGCTCGTCCACGGTGGCGCCGCGGCCGGTGTTGACGAACAGGGCCTCTCGCTTCATCAGGCGGAAGTGCTCCTCGCGCAGCAGGTGATGGGCTTCCGGCGTCGAGGGCGCGTGGTTGGTGATGATGTCGGACTGCTGCAGGACCTCGGTCAGGCTGGCCGGCTCGACGCCGTACTGGCTCATCACGAGCTCCTCGACGTACGGGTCGTAGGCCAGCATGCGCACGCCGAAGGGCCGCGCCCGCAGGGCGACCGCGCGCGCGACGTGACCGAAGGCCACGAAGCCCAGGGTCTGGCCCATCAGGCGGGGTATCTGCAGCAGCATCGGGCGTCCGTCCTTCCAGCGGCCCTCGCGGACCAGCCGGTCCTGCGCGACGAGCCGGCGGAAGGTGGCCAGGATCAGCGTCATCGCGTGGTCGGCCACCTCCTCGATGAAGGTGTCGGGCACGTTGGTGACGGGGATGCCGCGCGCGGTGGCGGCGGCGACGTCGACCGAATCGACGCCCACGCTGCCCAGCGCGATGATCTTGCAGCGCTCGAGCCCGTCGATGATCCGCCGGGTGATGGGACGGCCTTTGGCGTAGAGCGCGTCGGCGTCCCGCGCGGCGGCCGCGAACTCCTCCTCGCTCTTGGCGGCGAGCTCCACGATCTCGGCGTCCAGCGGGCGCAGGGCTTCCATCTCCGGCTCGTAGCCGGTGCCCGGCGCGTTGTACGTGACTCCGACTGGGGTGACCACCTTGAACTTCGCCACGTGAGTCCTCCTGGCCCGGGATGTCGAGCCGCGCTACTCCGCCAGCCACACCGTGTCGAGCTGCTGGTTCAGGAAGTGGGCGGGGGTGATCGTCCATCCGCGGACCTTGCTGCTGTGCGGGATGATGCGGTGCTGCTGCAGCGTGTAGATGTAGTGGGCCTCCTCGTCGAGCAGACGCTTCTCGAACGCCCGCAGGTGCCGCTTGCGCTCCTCGGGGTCGAGCGCCCGGGCCTGCTTGACGAACAGGTCGTCGAGCACGGGGTCCTTGTAGCGGCCGAAGTTCCGGTCGGAGACGCCGATCGACTGGAACTTCTCGATGTCGATGTCCGGCTCGATCACGAAGCTGCACTGGAAGTCCATGGCCACGTCGAAGTCGCCGCGCTTGAGCATCGGGTGATAGGCCGAGGCCTCGATCGTCTCCTGCTTGACGCCGAGCCCGATCTGCCGCCACTGGTCGATCAGCCAGATGCCGAGCGGCTCGTAGGGCTGGGGGATCCCGCGGTTCTTGAACGTGAACGCGTAACCGTCGGGCACGCCGGCCTCGCGAAGGAGACGGCGAGCCTCCGCCCGGCTCGCGTTGATGTCGCGCCCGTAGCCGGCCAGCTTCTCCAGCTCGGCCGGAGGCGTGGCCCACGGCGTGCCGGGCACCTGGATGCCGCCCACCTCCTTCACGACGGCGATGCGGGACAGCGTCTTGGACGCCTCCCACCGGTCTATGGCCAGCGTGAGCGCGCGCCGTACCCGCTTGTCGTCCCACGGCTTGCGCTCGTGGTTCATGGCCACCAGCAGCACGCAGTTCCACGGGCTCTCCTGCACGGTGAGCTTCGGCCCCAGGGCGTTCACCAGGGTGTCGCGCTCGGCCGGGCTGAAGCCGCGGAACTGGATCATGGCGCGCTCGCCGCGGATGGCGGCCACCTGGGCCGAGGAGGACGACATGAAGATGGCGCGGTAGCCGTCGAGGTACGGCTTGCCCTTGTCCCAGTAGTCGGAGTTCTTCTTGCCGATCCAGTGCGAGCCCTTGACGTGCTCCACGAACTTGAAGGGGCCGGTGCCCATCACGTTCTTGGCGTACCACTGCTGGTCCCGGGCCAGGATGTCGGCCTTGTAGATCCAGCTGTACGGCGACGCCAGCGTGATCAGGAACGACGCCTCCGGCCACTTGAGCTGGAAGCGGATGGTGCCGGCGTCGGGCGTGTCGATCGCCTCGACCGCCCGGTAGCTTCCCCTGCGGTACGAGGTCACGCCGGGCGGCGGGTTGACGATGCGGTCGTAGCTGGCCTTGACGTCGCGCGAGGTCATCACGCTGCCGTCGTGGAACTTCACGCCGGGGCGGAGCTTGAGGGTGTACACGAGACCGTCGCGGGAGATCGTCCACGACTCGGCGAGGTCGGGCACCGGCCGGGTGCCGGTACGGTCGAACGGGTCGATCCGCAGCAGGGTGTTGTAGTGCGGCGCCAGGGGATGGACGACGCCGAACGTCCCCTCGGCGTGGCCGTCGTAGGTGGGCGGCTCCGAGGGGACGACGAAGACCAGCTCGCCGCCCGGGCGCGGCGTGTCCGGGGCCGCCGCCGCGCGAACGCCCCCCGGGGCCGCCGCCAGCGCCGTCAGCATCGCCAGGCCGAGCAGCGCGCGACCGACGCGTCGCACGGGCCGCCTCCTCACGCGAACATCGAGAAGTCTTCGGCCTTCTCGGTGATGAACTCCAGCAGGGCCGGCGTGCCCTCGCGGGTCTTGGCCACGGCCCGGCGGATCGCCGGCACGATGTCGTCCGGCTCGGTCACGCGCTCGCCGTAGCCGCCCAGGGCCTTGGCGAACTCGGCGTAGTTGCCGCTGATGTCCGTCGAGCGGTACTTGGCCGTCGCGGTCTTCATCACCTTCAGCTCGATGGCCATCGAGAAGTTGTTCGACAGGACCGACAGGATCGGGATGCGCTCGCGCACCGCGGTCTCGAAGTCCATGCCCGTGAAGCCGATCGCGGCGTCGCCCCAGAAGTTGACGCAGAGCTTGTCGGGGTGAGCCAGCTTGGCGCCCATGGCCAGGCCGAGGCCGTAGCCGAGCTGGGTCGTCTTGCCCCAGCCGATGTAGGTGAGGGGCTCGGTCGGCTCCCAGAACGGCGAGATCTGATCGCGCGGGCTGCCGGCGTCGTGAGTGATGATCGTGTTGGCGACGTCGACCGTGTGCATGAGGTCCCACAGCACGCGGTAGGGCGACAGGGGCGCCGTCTTCTGCGTGAGCCGCGGCATCCACTGCGCCAGCCACTCCTGCTTCAGCCCGGCGATCTCGCGCGTCACCGCGGCCAGGCGGCCGCGCGGCTTGCCCTTCAGACGGTCCTTCACCTCGGTCAGCAGCGCGTCCAGCGTGAGGCCGGCGTCGCCGGCCACGGCCAGGTCGGCCACGATGTCCTTGTTGATGTCGAGGGGGTCGAGCGTGGCGTGGGCGATGCGCTTGCCCTTCGGCATGGCCACGCCGTAGTTCGTGGTGGCGAAGCTGCAGCCGATCCCGAAGATGAGGTCGGCGTTCTGCAGGAAGTGGTGGAGCGGCTTGCTGATCGAGCGCCCGCCCGAGCCGAGCGCCAGCGGATGGTTCTCGGGGAACGCGCTCTTGCCCTGCAGGCTCGTCGTGACCGGCGCCTCGAGCAGCTCGGCCAGCTCGCGCAGCTGCCTCCAGGCGCGGGCGTAGTGGACGCCCTGGCCGGCGTAGATCACGAGGCGGTTGGCGGCCACCAGGGCGGCGGCCAGCTCGGTGACCGCCTGCGGGTCGGGGGCCATCCGCAGCCGCGGCGTCGGTGTGTAGGCGAAGTCGTCGGGCACCTCGGCGCGCATCACGTCGACGGGGATCTCCACGAGCACCGGCCGCGGCCGCCCGTTCTTCACCTGGGTGAACGCCCGCCGCATGGCGTCGGGAATCGACTCCGGCAGCACGACCTGCTCGGACCACTTGGTGACGTGCTGGAAGTTCAGCAGCGCGGAGAAGTTCGGGGTGATGTTCAGGATCTTCCGCGGGTAGCCGCCGGGGAGCACCACGATGGGCACGGAGTCGCCGAAGGCCTGGGCCACGCCGCCAAAGGCGTTCTCGGTGCCGGGGCCGTGCTGCATCGCGAACACGCCGATGCGCTGGCCGGAGGAGGTGCGGCTCACCGCGTCGGCCATGTGCAGGCCCACGCGCTCCTGCCGTACGATGATGGTCCGGATGTCCTCCTCGGCCGCGGCCTCGATGATCTGGTTCACCGGGTAGCCGATGAGGAACTCCACGCCTTCCTTCTTGAGGATTCTCGCGACGGCGTTGGCGGCTTTCACGGGACTCTCCTCTCTGGTCCCGACCGGGGCCGGGCCCACGCAGGGTACCATAGGCCTCGTATGAGACGCGCGATGGCCCCCCCGCAATGAACCGACGTCAGCTCCTGAGGCTGGGCATCGGCGCCGCCGGCGCGACCGTGACGCCGATCGCCTGGTCGTTCGCCGCCGCCGAGTCGACACCCGTCGATCACCCGCTGACGGCCCAGCGGGCGTACCAGCAGAGTCTGGCGCGCTTGCGTCGCAGCGTGCCCCGTCCCGACGGAAGGGAGGTCTGGGAGTCGAACCCCGGCTCGCTGGCGTCACCGCCGGCCCTGCTCCGGGCGTCGCGCGCTGCCCGGGGCGGACGGCCCGATTTCGACGTGCTCATCGTCGGCTCGGGCTACGGCGGCGCGGTCTGCGCCGCCCGGCTGGCCGCGCAGCGACGCGCCGGCGTGAAGATCGCCGTGCTGGAGCGCGGGCGCGAGTGGGTGCCGGGCACGTTTCCGGATCGGCTGACCTCGTTCAACCCGTTCAACCCGTTCGGGCGTCGGCGGCCGTCGTGGCTGAGCGAGCAGCTCTCGAACAATCCACTCGGCCTCTTCGGCTTCCTCATGGGCGACGTGCCCGTCGTCATCGGCAACGGGCTGGGGGGCGCTTCGCTGACCAACTGCGCGGTCGCCCTCGAGGCCGAGGACGCCGTGTTCGCCCAGGCGGCCTGGCCGGACGAGCTGCGCTCCAAGGAGGCGCTGCGCCCGTACTATGCGCGCGCGAGCCGCATGCTCGCGCCCAGGCCCACGCCCGAGCAGCGCTTCACGCCGAAGCTCCGGACGCACCTCGGCACCGCCCGCACCCTGCTGGCCAGCGGCGTGTGGCGAGCGTCCGCCTACCGGGCGCCGCTGGCCATCACGTTCGACGCGGGCACCAACGACCAGGGGATGCGGCAGCACGGGTGCGTGCAGTGCGGCGACTGCGCCACCGGCTGCAACGTCGGCGCGAAGAACTCGCTCGACATGAACTACCTGCCCCTGGCCTGGAGCCACGGCGCGGTGATGTTCAGCCAGGTCGAGGTCACCTCGATTCACGCCGGCGACGACGGCTATCGCGTCGAGTACGTGCTCCGCCCCGAGGCGGGGAACCCCGGCCGCGAGGAGCCCGGCTTCGTCACCGCCGCGGTCGTCATCGTGGCGGCCGGCACGATGGGCTCGAACGCGATCCTGCTCCGATCCCGGGAGCGGGGCGGGCTCGCGACCTCCGGCTGGCTGGGGAAGGGGTTCTCGGCCAACGGCAACTACATCGGGTTCGTCGACTACCAGTACACCGACCCGGCCGTGTACACGGACACCGCCGGCCGGGGCGTCGCGGGCGGAACGCCGCTGTACCCGGTGGGGGCGTACATCGAGGGCGCCATCGACTTTCGCCGCCCCGATCGACCGCTCGAGCGCCGCGTGATCATCGAGGACACGGCACAGGCGAGCATGCTCGCCCCCGGCGTCGCCCTGCTCATGCTGGCCGACCTGGAACGCGCGATGACCCTCCTGGGCTGCGGTCACGACCGCGCCGAGGGCGAGATCCGCCTGCGCGACGGCACGGTGTCCGTGCACTGGCCCGACTACGATCGGCAGCCCAGCCACACCGAGCTCATGCACCTGATGGATCAGTACGCGGGGGCCTACGGCGGGAAGTTCCGGCCGTTCACACCGGCCCGGAACTACACGGCGCACCCGCTCGGCGGCTGCCGGATGGCCCGGTCGGCGGCGGCCGGCGTGGTGAATCACCGCGGCCAGGTCTTCGACGCGTCGGCGGGCGACGAGCGCGCCGTGCACCCGGGGCTCTACGTCGCCGATGCCTCGATCATCCCCACCGCGCTGGGCAACAACCCCTTGCTCACGATCACGGCGCTGGCCGAGCGGATCGCCGACCAGATCGTCGCCGATCCGAGGCACGCGGCGCTGTTCCGGCAGGAGCCCGCGCGGTGGGAGGCTCCCGTGGAATCGATGTGACGCGCGCGACCGCGGGCGCGGTCGTCGCGCTGGCCGTCGTCGCGGGCTGGCTGCTCGCGGCGGCATGGGCGTCGCCACCGGCCCTGTCCGACGAGGAGCGCCGCCGGCTGGCGGCCGGGGAGATCGTCGTCCACGAGACCCTGCCCCCGGGCGCCAGCCCGACGGCGCGCGGGGGCACCGCGTTCGCGATCGTGCGCGCCCCGGCCGATCAGGTGTGGCGCGTGCTCGTCGACTATCCCGGGCACCCGCGCTACTACCCGCGGGTGGTGGCGACCGAGGTGCTGAAGCGCGATGCGCAGAAGGTCCTCGTCCGCTACCAGGTCGCCGTCGGCCCGTTCTCGTTCACCTTCCACATGGACAAGTTCCCCGACCCGCAGCGGCGTCACGTCGAGTGGCACCTCGCCGACGGGCTCGGCCACGGCATGTTCCGGGAGAACTCGGGGTACTGGCACGTCGACGAGACCGGCCCCGACAGCCTGGTGACGTACGCGATCGCGGTGCGGATGCTGCTGCCCGCGTTCGTCACGCTCGGCGCCGAGCGTGACAGCCTGACGCAGACCATCACGGCGATGCGCCGTCTCGTCGAGGACGGCCGGGGCGCCTCCGCACCGGCCCGGTGAGCGCCGCGGGCGCCGTGCGGTAGAATCCGGCCCATGCGCCTCGGGTACTTCGCCATGCCGCTGCACCCGCCGGGCGCCGATCCCGCCCAGACGCTCGAGGACGATCTCGCGCAGCTGGCCACGCTCGATCGCCTCGGCTACGCGGAAGCGTGGATCGGCGAGCACTTCACCGCGCAGTGGGAAAACATCCCGTGTCCGGACCTCTTCATCGCGCGCGCCCTCGGTGTGACGACGACGATGGTCCTGGCCACCGGCGTGTCGTGCCTGCCCAATCACGATCCACTGATGCTGGCCCAGCGTATCGCCCAGCTCGACCAGATGGCGCGGGGCCGCCTCTACTGGGGCGTCGGCTCGGGCGGGTTCCCGGGGGACTTCGAGCTGTTCGAGGTGGACGGCAAGAGCGGGCAGCAGCGCGGCATCACGCGCGAGGTGCTCGACACGGTCCTCGCGCTCTGGAACGACCCGAAGCCGGGTGTGTACCAGTCGCGGGAAGGGCACTGGCGCTTCCGCATCCCCGAGCCGCAGGACGACATCGGCCTGCGCCTCCACCTGCGCCCGTTCCAGCGGCCGCACCCCCCGATCGGGGTGGCCGGAGTGTCGGCGGGCTCCGAGACCCTGGTACTGGCCGGGGAGCGGGGCTACATCCCGATGAGCATCAACTTCGTGCCGCCCCGCATCCTGAAGACCCACTGGGAGGCGGTGGCGACGGGCGCCGCGCGGGCCAACCGCGTCGCCGACCGGGCCACCTGGCGCATCGCGCGCGACGTCTACGTCGCCGACACCGACGCCCAGGCCCGCCGGGAGGCGCTGGGCGGACCGCTGGCGCGGGACTACCGCGACTATTTCCTGCGGCTGCTGCCCAAGCTGCGCGGCGTCGACATGCTGAAGGTCGATCCCGCCATGCCCGACGCACAGGTCACGCTGGAGTACCTGTGCGACCACATCTGGATCGTCGGCAGCCCGGACACGGTCGCCGCGAAGATCGCCGCGCTCGGCGACGCGGTCGGCGGCTTCGGCACGCTGCTGGTGATCGCCCACGAGTGGCAGCCGCGGCCGGCCTGGGAACGCTCGATGACGCTGCTGCAGGAGCAGGTGCTGCCCCGACTGGAGGCCCGTGGATGAACATCTTCAAGGCGCAGGCGGTCAAGGATCCGGGCGAGACGAGCCGGGCCATCCCGGTCATCGACGTGGCGCCGGCGTTTCGCGACGCCGCCGGGCGGGAGGCCGTGGCCGCCCAGGTGCGCGAGGCCAGCCAGCGGGTGGGCTTCTTCTACGTGGCCGGCCACGGCGTGCCCGGGGCGCTCGTGGACGACGCGTTCGCGGCCTCGCGCGAGTTCCACGCGCTGCCGCCGGCGGTCAAGCTGGCCCTCCGGCTCAACCAGAACAACATCGGCTACCTGCCGGTGAACGAGAGCATCCAGCGCGCGTCCACCGTGCACCGGGCGACGCGCCCGAACTTCAACGAGAGCTTCTTCATCAGCCACGATCGCGGCCCCGACCATCCCGACGTCGTGGCCGGCACGCCGCTGCGGGGCGCCAACCAGTGGCCGGCGGGCCGCGAGCGGATGCGCGCCGCCATGGTGCGCTACTTCGAGGCCATGGAGGCTCTCGGCGAGCGCCTGCTGCCGGTGCTCGCGCGCAGCTTGGAGCTGCCGGCGGACTTCTTCGGCCCCTCCTTCGCCGACGAGGCGCACATCAACCTGCGCTTCCTGCACTACCCGCCGCAGGAGACCGACGACCCCGAGCAGTTCGGTCAGGGGCCTCACACCGACAACTCCTTCATCACGTTCCTGGCCCGCGAGGACACGCCCGGCCTGGCCGTGCGGCTGCCGAGCGGCGAGTGGCTGTCGCCGCCGCTGATCGAGGGCACGTTCCTGGTCAACCTGGGCAACATCATGAAGCGCTGGTCCAACGACCGCTTCCTGTCCACCCCGCACGGCGTCGTCAACGACTCCGGCCGCGACCGCTACTCGATCGCGTTCTTCTACAGTCCCAACGTGGGCGCCCGCATCGAGTGCCTGCCGAGCTGCACCGGTCCCGGCGACCCGCCCCGCTACGAGCCGGCTGTCTACGGCGACCTGGTGCGGGCCTTCTACAGCGCCAACTATTTCCACCAGAAGGACCACGTCCGCGCCGCCGGCTGAACGCCGCTCGCCGGCGGCGGGTCGGCGCTACAGCAGCGCGGGACGGCCGATGGCCTGGGCGACGATGCGCACCAGACGGGCCGGGCTGACCGGCTTGGTGACGTGGGCGGTGAAGCCGGCGGCCAGCGCCCGGTCGCGGTTGTCCTCGCCGGCATAGGCGGTGAGGGCGACGGCGGGGATGCGGCCGCCGTGCTCCCGCTCCATCTCGCGGACGCGCGAGATGAGGTCGTAGCCGTCGGCGCGCGGCATGCCGATGTCGCTGACCAGCACGTCGATGTAGGTGCTGGCCAGCACGTCGAGCGCGGCGTCGACCGAGTCGGCCACCCAGACCTCGGCGCCGGAGTCGGCGAGCACCGTCTTGATGAACCGCCGCGAGTCCTCGTGGTCGTCCACGACGAGCGCGCGGACGTGATCGAGGCGGGGCATGGCCGTGTCGTCGGTGACGCGGCGGACCTCCGGCTCGCCGAACGGCAGCGCCGGGCGCGCCTCCTGGGCGAGCAGCGGCAGGTGCACCGCGAACGTGGCCCCGTGGCCCCGCCCCGCGCTGGAGGCCTCCACGCGGCCGCTGTGCAGCGCGACCAGCCGGCGGACGATCGCCAGACCCAGCCCGAGACCGCCCTGCCGCCGCGTACTGCTGCTGTCGGCCTGACGGAAGCTCTCGAAGATGTGGGGCAGCATGGCCGGCTCGATACCCTGGCCCGTGTCGCTCACCGTGATGCGGGCGAGGTTGTCGTGGCGGTCCAGGCGCACGTCGATCCGCCCGCCGTCGGGCGTGAACTTGGCGGCGTTGCCGAGCAGGTTGACCACGATCTGCTCGAGCCGGACCGCCTCGCCCGACACCCAGGACGCCTCGGGATCGATCGTGCACGTGACCGTGTGGCGCCGGCCCTCGGTCTCGCGGCGCACGGAGTCCAGGGCGTGCTCGATGACGACCCGGAGGTCGACCGGCCGCTTCTCGATCTGCAGTTTGCCCGCCACGATCCGGGACACGTCGAGCAGGTCGTTGATGAGCTGGGCCTGCACCCGGGTGTTGCGCTCGATGCTGGCCAGCGCGCTGACCGCCTCCTCGCCGCTCAGCCGACCCGAGCGCAGCATCAGCACCCAGCCGAGCATCGCGGTGAGAGGCGTGCGCAGCTCGTGCGAGAGCGTGGCCAGGAACTGGTCCTTGGCCCGGTTGGCCCCCTCGGCCTCCGCGTACAGGCGCGCGTTGTCGACGGCGATCGCCGCCCGGTGGGCGAGGTCGCGGGCCAGCGCCAGGTCGGCGGGCCCGTAGCGGCGGTCCGCGTGCGTGACGAGGAATGACAGCGTGCCCACCGTGCGCCCGCGCGCCACGAGCGGCACCACCATGATCGAGCGCGGCGCCAGCTGCTGCAGGAGCTGAAGGCTCTCCAGCCACGCCGGCCCCACGTCCGAGAGCAGCAGCGGCTCGCCGTCCTTCAGCCGCTCGAGGAGGGGCAGGAGCGCCGGGAGCTCCAGGGCCGGGGCCAGCCGCTCGACCGCCTGGGCGACGCGGACGCCGTCGGCATCGGCGCCGGCGGCGTGCAGGCGCCGGCCGCCGACGGGCTCGACGAGGTGGACCAGGCACCAGTCGGCGAACGCCGGCACCGCCAGGCGGACCAGGCTGTCCAGCGTGGCGCCGCGGTCGAGCGACGAGGAGAGCAGCTCGCTGGCCTCGGCCAGGAATCGCGACCGCTGCGCGCTCGCCTCGGCGTCGGCGCGCGCGGCCTGCTCGACGGCCAGCAGCCGGTCCCGCTCCTCGGCCAGGCGCTTGCGCTCGGTGACGTCGATCATGAGACCGCGGAGGCGCTCGGTGGAGCCGGCGTCGTTGACGACCGGCTGCACGATGTTGGTGATCCACACGAAGCGGCCATCGGCGGCGGCCATCCGGTACTCCAGCCGGCACTCGCGGCCGGTGATCGCATGCTCGCGGAGGGCGGCGACGGCGGCCTCGCGGTCGTCGGGGTGGACGAGGCGTGTCCACGCCGCGGCGTCGCCCAGCCAGTGCCGCGCCGGATGGCCGAGCAGGCTCTCCGCGCGGTGGCTGACGAA
>Ga0075420_100000031_pt1 | contig 75350 bp, 67 predicted proteins | sample SoiMetdeltSBSDD4_FD_75296 | JGI IMG/M metagenome (GOLD analysis project Ga0075420, IMG submission 75296) | Bulk soil microbial communities from a Populus tree surrounding site in Tennessee, USA - Soil MetaG P. deltoides SBSDD4 | ecosystem: Environmental > Terrestrial > Soil > Tree plantation...
CGCGCGCCGTTCTTCCAGGTCGCAGGTTTCAGCGCTCGGCCGGCGCGCACATGATCGACGATGCTGCGCCAATGCGGCTCGGACCACTGCCAGGGTTCGGTTGCCTCGCTGCTGCTCATTTCTGGCGTCCTTCGATCCGGCGGGCGATCTCCAGGATCGTAGCCGCGTCCTTGGCCACGAAGCGGGCGAAGTCTTCCGGGCTCGATCCCACGCTCCGCAGGCCCAACGTATCGAATTCGTTCTGCACGTCGGGCTCCTTGAGCACCTGGGCGATCTCGGTCTGCAGCCGCGAAGCGATTTCCGGCGGCGCGCCCGCAGGCAACCAGGCGCCGAACCAATTCACGATGTTATAGTCCTTGAAGCCTTGTTCCTGCATCGTCGGCACGTCGGGCATGCCTTTCCAGCGCTTGCTGCCGGTCACCGCGAGCGCGCGGATCTTGCCCTCCTGCACCAGGGGCAGCGCGATCTGGGTGCCGATGAAGAACACGTCGATATGGCCGCCGAGCAAATCGGTCATGGCGGCCGGCGTACCCTTGTACGGCACTTGCAACATGTCGATGCCCGCGGCGCCCAGCATCACTTCCGCCGGAATGTGGCTGGCGGTGCCGAGGCCGGCCTGGCCATAGCTGAGCTTACCCGGCTGCTTGCGCGCCAGCGCCACCAGCTCCTGCACGGTCTTCGCGGGCAGCGAGGGCCGCACCACGAGCACCTGTCCGAAGTTCTCCGCGAGCAACGTGACGTGCGTGAAGTCTCGCACCGCGTCGTAAGGCGTGTTGGGCGTGAAGGCCGGAATGGCGGTGTGCGAGGCCGTGGTGACCAGAATGGTGTAGCCGTCCGGCGGCGTCTTGGCGACATAGGCCGTCCCGACCATGCCACCCGCGCCGGCGCGGTTCTCGACGATCACCGTCTGCCCAAGCACGGTCTGCAGCTTCGGCGCAACGATGCGGGCGATCTGGTCGGGCGGGCCCCCGGGTGGCGACGGCACGACGATCCGGACCAGCTTGTTCGGGTAGCCCGGCGCCGGCTGCGCCACCGCGCACGTCCCGCCGCACGACAGCATCAGCGCTGCCGTGACCAGACCGAGACTGCGACGGAACAAGCGCATGGCTTACTCTCAGGTTGGAATGGAAACCGGGACGCCTTTCCGTGCCGACTCGACGATGGCGTCCAGCACGGCGACGTTGTGCACCTCGTCACCGCCGGGCACCGCCAGCGGGCGGCCGGCCTGGATCGCGCGCGCGAAATGCTCGAGCTCGGCGCGTTCCGTGCTGACCGTATCGAATGTCATCAGCTCCGGCTTCTGCTTGACGAAGACGTTGGCGGGATCGAGATAGCAGACCTTCATCTGCCACGTGGTGAGGTGCTCCACGTCGCCCACTTCCGCCCAACCCTTGGAGCCGAACACCTGCATGCGCCATGTTTCGGCTGATGCAATGACCGTGCCCAGATAGCCGGTGGTGCCGTTCTTGAAGCGGAACAGCATCGAGGTCGTGTCGTCGGCGCCAAAATCCTGCGCCAGCCGGAAGCTCTGCGCGTAGACGGTGTCGATCGCGCCCGCGAGATAGAGCATGGCGTCGACCACGTGCACGCCGCGGCCGGTCATGCCCCCGGCGGGCGCCTCGTCGCGGTCCTGCCGCCAGTGGTCCCGGCCAAAACGGTAGGCGCTGGGCCCGCAGAAATTGCCTTCGATATGCAGCAGCTTGCCGAGCCGGCCATCGGCGAGCATGCGGGCGATCTCCACCAGCGCCGGCTGGAAGCGCCAATTGTAGCCGACCGCGAGCGTAACCTTGTGGTCGGCACAGGCCTGCACCGCGGCCGCCGACTCCGCAGCCGTCAGTCCCAGCGGCTTCTCGACGAAGACATGCTTGCCCGCGCGCGCGGCTGCGACGATCTGCTCCGCATGCATAGAGTGTGGCGTGGCCAGCACCACCGCATCGATCGACGGGTCGGCCAGCACGGCCTCGAAGCTCGCCTGGACGGGAATGCCATGACTGCGGCTGAATTCCTCGGCGCGGCCCGGCGTACGGGTGGCTCCGGCGACGAACCGGATCAGGTCACTCCTGCCGTGCACACTTTTGACGAGATTCTGGCCCCAATTCCCCATCCCGATGATGGCCGCCCGCACCGGGGAGGACAGGCCGGGGTCGATTGCCGCTCTTTGCCTCTCGTCCATGTCCCTTCTTTCAATATGGCGCGGCTGAAGGCCCTCCCCCCGGAGAAGGTCCTGGCAGATCGGTTCCTAGATGGCCTATTTGTGAGTATGATGATCCGGATCAGGGGATGGCAAGGGAGTGACTATGCGATTGCGAAGCATCATCCTGCGGCTGCTGACAATTCCGGCCTGTGTCGTGCTGGCCATGATAGCCATCGTCGACGGCGCTGTTGCGCAACCGGGTCGATCAATGACGATCGACGATCAGCCGGGCGTTGTGCCCGATCCGCGTGAGGAAAGACTGCCGGCAGCCTATCAGCGACAGGCGGTCTTCTACCGGACCAACGAGCCGGCGGGGACGATCATCGTCGATACGGCCGACCGCTATCTGTACCTGGTCCAGGGCAACAACCGGGCGATCCGCTATGGGATCGGGGTCGGTCGTGAGGGTTTCCAGTGGCAAGGGCTGCTGAAGGTCACCCGCAAGGCTGAATGGCCCGATTGGACACCGCCGCCGGAGATGATCGCCCGACAGCCGTATCTGCCGCGCTTCATGGCGGGCGGCCCCGGCAACCCGATGGGTGCGCGCGCGCTCTATCTCGGCGCCACCATCTACCGCATCCATGGCACCAACCAGCCGCAAACCATCGGGAGCGCCGTGTCATCGGGCTGCTTCAGGCTCGTGAACGACGATGTCGCGGACTTGTACGGACGCGTCCCAGTGGGCACAAAGGTGGTCGTGCGGCACCGGCCCACATTGTGAGGCTCGGATGTTACAAGAAATTCATCGTTTGCCATTGCGCTCCATGACTTCGCGCGTGGCGTCCAAATTCCGTTCCGTCCAGCGAGGGACCACCATGGTCAAGAGTAAGAATGCCCGCCACGCAATTTCCGCGCTCGCATTTGTCGGGTCGGTATTGCTCGTTCCGACCGCTGCATCCGCGCAAACCCTGGACAAGGTGAAAGCGCGCGGCAATGTCGCCTGCGGTGTCAATCCGAGCCTGCAGGGCTTTTCCGCGCGGGACGAGAAAGGCAGCTGGAGCGGCTTCGACATCGACCTCTGCCGCGCGCTGGCGGCAGCGATCTTCAACGATCCGAGCAAAGTGACATTCACCCCGCTCGGGACCGCCGAGCGTTTGCAGGCGCTGCAATCCGACAAGATCGACGTACTCTCGCGCAACACCACCTGGACGATCTCGCGCGAGGCGGCGCTCAAGCTGAATTTCGCGGCCGTGACATACTTCGACGGCCAGGGCTTCCTCGTACGACGCGGCAAGAACGCGACGTCGGCCCTCGAGCTCGATGGCTCGTCGGTCTGCGTCCAGAAGGGCACGACCAGCGAACTCAATCTCGCGGACTATTTCCGCACCAACAACATGAAGTACCAAGTCGTCGCGCTTGCGAATGCGGATGAGGCCGTCAAGGCCTACGACGAGGGCAAGTGCAATGTGCTCACCAGCGATACCTCGCAGCTGTTTGCAGAACGGCTTCGGCTCAAGGCACCCGACGATCACATCGTGTTGCCGGACATCATTTCCAAGGAGCCGCTCGGCCCGTATGTGCGCTCCGGCGACGACCAGTGGCTCAACATCGTGAAGTGGACACACTATGCGATGGTGAACGCCGAAGAGCTCGGCGTCAGCACGCAAACGGTCGACGAAGCGGCCAAGTCGAACAAGCCGGACGTGAAACGTTTCGCCGGCGTTGACGAAAGCTATGGCGAGCAATTGGGCCTGACCAACGACTGGGCGCTCCGCATCATCCGGCACGTCGGAAACTACGGAGAGGTCTTCGAACGCAACGTTGGCACGGGCTCCAAGCTCGCCATCCCCCGCGGCATCAACAGCCTTTGGTCAAACGGCGGCATTCAATATGCCCCGCCGATCCGCTGACAGGACCTGATCGGAGCGTTCGTTGACCGACTACCATTCCATTCTCTCGCGCGCGGTCGCCTCGCTCGAGAGCAATACTGCGCAGTCGCGGGCCGCGCTGTACGAACGCGCGCGTAACCTGCTCATCGACAATATCGAGAGAGACCGCGACCGCTGGACCGAAGAGTCCGCAATGGCGGAAATCGCGAATTTCGATGCCGCCACCGACCGCATCGAATCCGACCTCGTGCGGCGAACGACCAACGACTCGATCGGACGGTACCGGCAGGGTCAGGCCGGCACCGCACCACGGGCCGGGGCGGCCGCCTCCCCGCCCCCGCGGGCGGGTCGAGCGCCCGCAGCAGAGCAGGACTTTCCTGAAGATCCGCCCAAATCGGGCATCGGCCGCATCGTGGCATTTGGCGCGGCGGGTCTGTTCGGACTCGGACTGCTCGGGCTTGCAACCTATTTCTTCCTGGGTCAGCAACCGACGACCACCACTGCAACCAAGACGACCACTGCGACCAAGGCGCCGTCCGGCAAGGGCGCCGTCGCAACGACGCCCCCTGAAGCGCCGAAGCAGACCGTCACCCGCCCGTCGCTTGATGGCGATGACCTGGAGCCCGGCGTGGACGGCGGATCGTCCGACACCGGCCTTCCTTATTTTCTGCGACGTCAGGCGGTCTATTACCGGACTGTCTATACAGCCGGCATGATCGTCGTCGACCGGTCACAGCGGTTTCTGTATCTGGTGCAGCCGCAGGCAAGAGCCCTGCGCTACGGCATCGGCGTCGGCGGCGAGTGCGACATCAGCCCCGGTCTTTACCGCATCAAGGCCAAGTCGCCGCAGTGGCCGGAATGGACGCCGTCGCCCAGCCTGCTCAAGCGTCGCTCCTATCCGCCGAAGGTACCCGGCGGTCCCGGCAATCCGCTCGGAGCCTATGCGCTCTATTTCGAAAGCAGCATTCCGGGAATTCACGGCACCAACGCGCCGAAATCGATCGGCCAGGCACCGACGCTCGGCTGCTTCCGTCTCATCAACGACGACATGGTCGACCTGGAGAAGCGGATCGCCATCGGCACTGGCGTCGTGGTGATGAACTAACGTCGGACTGCTTGAATTTCAGCCACGCGTGGCCTGGCAGAACAGATAGGCGCGTCTGCTTTTGCGCCCTGGCGCGAAAACGAGCTCAGCGGCACGGTTAACGCGGCGAACGCAGAACTTCGTTGTCGTTCTAAACTCAATGTAAAACCGCCGCGGACCGCGCTGCTTGCAGCGCAACTGAATGGTCAGTAAGTAGCTGCTAGAGCGGCGATGGCACGCGCGCCCCCGGGCACCCAGGCGCTGGAACAAACAACAAGGCAAATACGGATATGAAGGCAGGGTTGAGATTTGGCGTGGCTGCGGGGCTGCTTTTCGCAGCGCAGATCGCAGGTGGCGCGCCGGCCAAGGCGCAATCGCTCGAGGCATTTTTCGGAGCGCATCCGTTCACCATCGTCGTCGGATATCCGCCCGGTGCGGGCTACGACCTGTACGCGCGATTGATTGCGCGCAGCATGGGACAGTATCTGCCCGGCACGCCGAAAGTTGTCGTGCAGAACATGCCCGGCGCCGGAAGCCTGACCGCAGCAAACTACCTTTACAGCATTGCCAAGCAGGATGGCTCGGTCATCGGCACGTTCTCTCGCGGCATGACCATGCTGCCGCTCGTCGACAGCACCGGCGTGCGCTACGACAGCCTGAAATTCAACTGGATCGGCAGCCCGAGCGGCGAGGTCAGCCTCGCGATTTCGTGGCATGACAGCGGCATCACCCAATTCGAAGACCTCCGGACGAAGGGCATGACCTCCGCTACGTCGGGCCCGGGTTCGGACGGCAATATCTACGGCCGCGTCCTGAACATCGTTCTCGGCACCAAAATCAAGACTGTGACCGGCTATCAGGGTTCCGCACAATCGATGCTGGCGATGGAGCGCAAGGAAGTCGACGGCGCCACCAGCGTGTCATACGCGGCGATCAAGACCGCCCACCGGGACTGGATCGAAAAGAAGCAAATCCACCTGCTTGCACAGCACGCCCTGAAACCGCATCCGGAGCTCAAGGGCGTTCCGGTAATTGTCGATTTTGCCAAATCGGAAGACGACCGTCGCGTGCTTGAAATGGTCTTCGCGCGTCAGGCAATCGGCTACCCCTACACGGCGCCGCCGAATGTCCCCGCCGACCGGCTTGAGGCGATCCGCAAGGCATTCCAGGCGACGATGCAGGACCCGGAGTTTTTGGCCGCGACCGCGAAGGCCGGTCTTCTGGTCGACAGCATGACGGGCCAACAGGTCCAGGCTCTGCTTCAAAGCCTCTACTCCATGCCGCCCGAGATCGCGGAACGGGCGAAGGCGGCGATGCAGCCGCCGCAGAAATAATGCGGTTGGCGCGGGTTGCGCAGTGAAAATCATGCAATGCGAATAGCGATCCTGGACGACTACTTCGACACGGTTCGCGGGCTCCCCTGCTTTGCCAGGCTCGAAGGACACGACGTCACCATCTGGAACGACCATCTCCAGGACACCGATGGGCTGGCCGAGCGGCTGCGGGACACCGAGGTCCTGTGCCTCATCCGCGAGCGGACCGAAATCCGTGCGCCGCTGCTCGACCGTCTGAAGAACCTGCGGCTGATCAGCCAGCGCAGCAGCTATCACCATATCGACGTCGCCGCGTGCACACGCAACGGCATCATTCTGTCGTCGAACCAGGAGGCGGAAACACCGAGCTTTGCCGCGGCGGAATTGACGTGGGCGCTTGCGCTCGCCGCCGCGCGCGACATTCCGCGGCAGATGCAATCGTTGAGGGCCGGCTCCTGGCAATGCGGCGTCGGGACGACGCTGCGCGGCAAGGTCTACGGCGTGCACGGCTACGGCCGTATCGGCGCTGAGGTGGCGCGCTATGCCAAAGCCTTCGGCATGGACGTCGTGGTCTGGGCACGCGACGCCACGCGCGAACGGGCGCGGGCGGACGGCTGGAGAACCGCGGAGTCACAAGAAGCGTTCTATGCCGAGTGTGACGTCATCAGCCTGCACATGCGGCTGCTCGATGCGACCAGGCACATCGTCAAGGCATCGCATCTGGCGTTGATGAAGCCGACGGCGATCCTGGTGAACACGGCGCGCGCCCCGCTCATCGAGCCTGGCGCGCTGGTCGCCGCGTTGAAATCCGGACGGCCCGGCAAAGCCGCCGTCGACGTGTTCGAGGACGAGCCAATGCGCGATCCGGCGCATCCGCTCCTAAACATGGACAATGTCGTCGCGACGCCGCACATCGGCTACGTCAGCACCGACGCGTTCGAGCGGCAGTTCACACAGATTTTCGACCAGATCCTGGCTTACGCGGCGGGCAAGCCGATCAACGTGATCAATCCCGAAGTGCTCAAGTAGACGTCCCGGCGCTGCTTGCGTCGGCCCGGCAGCGCCGAGCCGACGACAAGGCCTCAGTTGCCTTCCACCAACTCGAAGCCTGTGAGCTTCCAAGCCTCGCGGTTCGCAGGGTCCGAGACGAATTTGACGAACGCCAAGGCGGGTTCGGGACTGTCGTTCTTGGCCGGCACTGCGATGGCGTAGACGACGTAGTTCTGCAATTCGGCGGGCAGCATTCCCGCCAGGGTCGCGCCTTTGACACCGAGAACTTCACTGGCGAGATAGAGCCCGACATCGGCATCGCCCGCCGCGACCAGGTCGGCGCCGCGCTCGATAGCAGGCTTGTGCCGGAGTTTCGCGCGCACCTCGTCGGCGATGCCAAGCTTGGTCATCATGCGCATCAGATGACTGCCGGTGAGGCCTTCGGGCGCCGGTACTGCGATCGCGCGCGCCTCGAGCAGCATGCGGCGAACGGCGTCGGGGGTCGAGATATCGGGACGAGGCCCCCCTTCCCGCACGACAACCCCAATGCCGATGCGCGCGATCACCGAGCGGCCCTCGGGCCGCAGTCCGATGGCCTTTTCCATGTTCGCCATCAGCGGCGTCGGCAGCAGGACCACCTCGGCCTGTTCGCCGGCCACCAGCTTCTTTTGGATGACGCTAACATGCGCGAACGTGAATTTGATGCGATGCCCGGTTCGCTTCTCGAATTCCGGCGCCAGCGCCTCAAGCGTTTCCTGCGGAGCGCCGCCAGCGAACACCCGGATATCCGCGGCCGCGGCAGGCGCCGGCGCTATCGCTGCAAACGCGACGGCCAACGCCCCGAAGCAACGCGCGAGTTCTCGATACCTGGTTGCAGAATTCTTCATCCCATCCCCCCGTGAATTGCCTACTGCGGTTTGATCGCCCTCGCCATCTGCGCAATCACCTCCGGTGGCGAAGTGTACATGTCGGCCACGATCTTTGCGACTTCCGGGCCGCTACGCGGTTCGATCGTCAGCCTCATCTTGGACGCTTCGGCCAGGAACTCCTTGTCTTTCATGGTTGCCATGAAAGCCTCCTGGAGCTGCCTGACCCGGTCTGCCGGTGTCCCGGGCGGCGCAACGAACGGACGCTGGAACATCTGCTGGCCGACGATCAATTCCGTCGCCTTGCGATTCTCGGGCGGCACGAACTGCCAGATTGACGGTATCCCCAGCGCCGTCATTTCCGGGTTCGGTTCCAGCCCGAGCTGGACGATCGTGTTGACCTGCTTCTTCCTCAGCCAATCCGGCCGTACCGCCATGTAGGTGTTGTAGTCGACGCCACACCAGCCATCGACCTCACCGCGATCGAACGCGATGGCGATATCAACGGTCGCCTTGTAGCCGCTGACCACCTTGAACCTGGTACCCGCCAAAGCATTGAGCATGGTCGGGTAGTCGAAGGTCGAGCCGCCGGGCGACGATGCGCCGATGATCGCCGTCTCCTGACGGGCCTGCTCGAAGGTCTTCACTTTTGAATCGAGCTTGGTCGAGCACATCCGCGTGCCGCTGTCCGCGGTACCAAGCTGCTCGAGGGTCGTCGGATCGTAACGCCACTTGGAGCGATCGAGCGTCAGTCCATCCACCATCGCGCCGGGGTAGAGGATGGCAATCGTCGTGCCGTCCTTCGGCGCCACCAGCGCAATGTGCTCGGCCGCGCGCTTGCCGCCGGCGCCGATGATGTTCTGCGCAATGAACGAAGGCCTGCCCGGCAGGTATTTTACGATGTGCCGCCCGACAGCGCGGCCATAGACGTCGTAGCCGCCGCCGGTATCGGTGCCGATGATGACCGTGAGCGACTTGCCGGCCCAGAACTCCTGCGCCGCCGTCGACGACGGCACGGCAGCCGCCGCCAACCCGACCGCTGCGATCAGCAATGCAGCAGGTTTCCTGCCCGTCATCCGATGCTCCGTTGGGCTCGCAGGCAATCGGTCGTTCGAAACGCAAATCCAGAGCGGTCTATAGATCAATATATTGTCATATCCTAGGAAGTAAAATGCCGCACGAGTGCCCTTAACCCGGAAATATGTTGATGATCTTGATCGTTTTGGCCCGGCCGTCTAAAGGGGAATGATCGTCGGGCGCGGCACGATCCGACGGCCGATCAAATCACGAGGGCGCACATGGCGACAGGGGTGGGGCTACGGCAGGCTGGGTTCTACGACTGCGCCGGCGGCGGCCAGGTCGTGGTCGAGGGTGGCATCGCCTATATCGGCCACATGAAGGCGCCGCACGGCACGTCGGTCGTCGACGTGCGCGACCCGAAGAATCCCAAGCTGCTCGCGACGTTCGATATGCAGCCCGGCACGCACTCGCACAAGGTGCGGGTGGCCAACGGCCTGATGGTGATCAATCAAGAGCTCAATCACAACGATCCCAATCCCGGCCCGGACGGCTGGCAGGGCGGCATCTGCATCTATGACGTATCGACGCCGTCCAAGCCGCGCTTGATCACGCGCTGGAACACCGACGCCGGCCGCGGCGTGCACCGCTTCGATTTCGATGGCCGCTACATCTACATGTCGGCGACGCAACAAGGTTACGTCGGCAACATCATGATGATCATGGATCTGATTGATCCGGCCAAGCCGACGGAAGTTGGTCGCTGGTGGATGCCGGGGCAATGGACCGCGGGCGGCGAGACGCCGACCTGGGAGAAGAGCGCGCATCGTTGTCACCATCCGCTGCGGATGGGCAATCGGCTTTACACCAGCTACTGGATGGGCGGGTTCGTGATCCTCGACATCGAGGACATGTCAAAGCCGAAGTTCATCTCCGGGCTCGACTGGTCGCCGCCGTTCCACTGCCCGACCCATACGGCACTGCCGATCCCATTCGATATCCTGGGCCGCCGCTACATGGTGGTGTCGGACGAGGACGTATTCCGCCCCGACGACGGGGTGCCGGCATTCATGTGGGTGATCGACATCACCAACGAGTTGGTGCCGGTACCGGTGTCGAGCTTCCAGGTCGAAGGCATCGCCGGCAAGCAATGGCCTCGGAACACCGGGTGCCATCAGCCGTGCGAGAAGGTGTTCGGCACCGAGATCCCGTTCGCGTGGTTCGCGCAGGGGCTTCGCATCATCGACATCAAGAACCCGCAGGCGCCGCGCGAAGTCGCCTCGTACATGCCGGATCCTGCTCCCGGCCAGACCCGCGTGTCGAGCAACGATCTGACCGTCGACGACCGCGGTCTCATCTACCTGATCGATCGCGTGGGCGGTCTGTCGATAGTCGAACGGACCTAGACCATCCGACGCCGGCGACCGACGCGCCCTCACTGCGCGTTCAGGAGACCGGCGTCGTCGACCACTTTGCGCCAGCGCACGATTTCTTCTTCGACGAAGCGGATCAGGTCCGGCCGCGACTGCGTCACCAGCGGCTCCAGGCCGCGACGGGCGACCGCCGTCTTGAACTCGCCCGTGCCCTGGAATTCCTTCAGCGTATCGTGGAGCTTGCCGATGATCGCATCCGGGGTCTTGGTCGGCATGACGACCATCTGCCAAGCCGCGGCGTCGTAACCGGGAACGCCGCCCTCCGCCACGGTCGGGATTTCCGGCGCCTCCGCGGACCGCTTGGCAGTCGAAATCCCGAGCGCGCGGATCTTGCCGGACTGGATTAACGGCAGCGCCGCGGACATATCGGAGAACATCATCTGGACATGGCCGCCGACGATGTCATTCAACGCAGGCAGCGAGCCCTTGTAGGGCGCGTGAACGAGCTTGATGCCGGTCATGCTGGCGAGCAACTGCATGTCGAGATGATGCGCTGAGCCCGGTCCACTCGACGCGTAGACCAGCTCACCGGGCCGCTTCTTCGCCAGTTCGACCAGATCGGCGACAGTCTTGACCGGCAGATCATTGTTCACGACCAGCACAAATGGGGAATTGGCGATCAAAGCGACCGGCGTCAGCTCCACAAGCGGCTGGTACGAAAGCTTTTTGAACACCGATGCGTTGATCGCCATCGTCGTGCTGGTGCCCATCAGGATCGTGTAGCCATCGGCGGGCGACTTGCTCACGAAGGTCGCGCCGATGGCGGAACTCGCCCCCACCTTGTTCTCGATGACGAACGGCTTTCCGAGCTTCGCCTCAAGATGCTGGCCGAGCGTGCGGGCGAGTTGATCGGTGGCGCCGCCGGCAGCATAGGGAACGACAAACGTCACCGCCCGTGACGGGTAATCGTCGGCAGCGGCAGGCTGCAACAACGCGACGGCCAGCCCAATCGATGCAAGCGCGGATTTCCTCGCTGTCATGACATCTCCTCCTTGTGGCGGCTGGCACCCTTGCGTGTTCTTGAGATTCTGAATCTACCGAGAGGCGCCGGCCTCACCTTGCGTTCTAGTGCCGGCCCCGCGTGTGGACGTTGATCAGGGCGGGCGTACCGGACCGCACGGCCGCGATCCCGCGCGCAAGCGCCGCCGGAAGATCCTCCGGACGCTCGACGCATTCTCCGTGGCCGCCGCACACGTCGATCATCTTCTCGAACGACGGCGACGGGTCGAGGGTCGTCAACGGCATGACATTCGCCTTCGCTGCATCGCCGCTCGGATAGACCTGCAAGGTCGCGTTGCGCACGGCGTGCCAGGCGTGGTTGTTGGCCACGATGGTCAAAATCGGCAGCTTCTCGGCCCGGCTGACGAAGTGGTACGGCAGCGGATTGCCGAACATGTAGCTGCCGTCGCCGACCACCGCGATGACCTCGCGGTTCGGCGCCGCAAGCTTGGCGCCAAGCGCCGCGCCCAGTCCGAAGCCAAGACCGCCCGACATGTTCCCGCCGATGTAGGATCCATGATCGTTCATGGTGAGATGAGCGACGTTGAGCCCGAGCTCATTGACGACGATCGCGTCCGACGCTTTCACCTCGTTGAGGCAGTTGGTCAGCCACACCGGATGGATCGGCGTCTGGCTGCGTGCGGTCTCGAGCAGGCTTGCACGCTTGGCATCGATGGCCTTGCGGCGCGCGGCCACCGCCGTCCGTCGGCGTTCGACCCGGTCACGATGCGCACCGATCTTTGCGTTCAGTTCGCGCTGCAATGTCAGCACCGCGGCCTGCGACGACCCGGTAATGAGGCGGTCAGCTTCAAAGTCACGGAACGGGACGCCGGCGACAAGCGGATCGGCGGAGAGATGCACGATTTTGGCGCCGGGCTTCATCTTGGCCGTCACCGGAATCCACGGCACGGCACTGTCGAGCACGAGCACCAGATCCGCCTCCGGCAGGACCGCGCCAGTTTCATGGCCGAGGTTCATCGGATGGTCGGTCGGCAGGTTGAGCTCGTTCGTAACGCTCTGCACCACCGGAATGGCGAACGCCTCGGCGATCTCCGCCAACGCGGCGTAGGTCTTAGGATCGCGGCCGATGTTCGACGTGACGATAACAGGCAGCTCCGCGTCCGCGATCATCCGCGCGATCTCTTCGAGCGCGGCAGGATCGGGATGCGCTGCGACCGCGCCCAGCGGACGCTGATGGCTGCGACGCGGCGGGACGGCAGGATCGGCCAGCACTTCACGTGGGAGAGTCAGATAGACCGGCCCACGCGGCTCGCTCATCGCCAGGTCGAGCGCTCGGTCGACGACCGACTCGACGGGCTGTCCGTGCCGCAGCTCGTAGTCCCATTTCACGAACTCGCGAACCATGCCGCCTTGATCGTAAGCCTCCTGCCCCCAATGGATGTGGCTGTTGCGCGACGCGATGTGTCCCATCTCGGTGATCGGCGTGCGTCCGGCTGCGAGCAGCAGCGGGATATTGTCGCGCGCCGCGTTCATCAGGCCGCACACCGCATTGGCGGTCCCGACCGTGACATGGACCATGACGACCGGAGGCTTGCCGCATGTTCGGTAATAGCCATGCGCCATCGACATCGCGCAGTTCTCATGCGGCACCGTGACGAAGCGCGGATAGCGCCGGTTGCCCTGACGCGACAGCGCCTCGACAATCGGTGCGAAGTCGGTGCCCGGATTGACGAAGACGTGCTCCACGCCGCGTTCATAGAGTCGGCGAAGATAGGCTTCGGCGGAGATCTCCGGCGTTACGTTCACATTCATTGCGGCTCTCCTTGCGAAGCGCAGTTAGATGAAGGGCTCAACTTGCTCTCAAAGGCGGATGGCATCACTCGCTGACCGACTTGATACCGGCCTTCTGCAACACATCGGACCAGCGCGCGACATTGGTCCGCACCTGCTCCGCGGCAACCTCCGGCCCGTCGCCACGGGCGACAAAGCCGATTTTCGCCATGCGGGCCCGAACCTCGGGGCGCTGTAGCGCTTCAGCGACGGCCTTGGCGATTTGCTGCACGACGGGCTTCGGCGTGCCGGCGGGCGCGAACAGCCCCTGCCAGTTCATGACCTGGAAATTCGGCAAGCCCGACTCCTCGGCGGTCGGTACGTTCGGCAGCGCCGGATCGCGTTCCGGGCTGGTCACGGCGAGTGCCTTGATCTGCCCCGCGGCGATCGACGTCAGCGTCGGCGCCGGCATGACCCAGGCCGCATCGACATGCCCGCCGAGCACGGCGGTCACGGCCGGGGCGGCGCCGCGGAACGGAATATGCGATGTGCTGATGCCGGTGCGCTGGTCGATCATCACTTGAGTGAGGTGACTGATCGTTCCGGCGCCGGCCGAGCCGATATTCAGCGGCGTCTTGCCGCTTTTCGCAAGCGCGATCAGTTCGCCGAGATTGGCTGCGCCGATATCCCTGCGCGCGATCAAAACCTGCGGCGCGGTCACCAGAACGGAGATCGCCTCGAACTGCTTGAGCGGGTCCTTGTCGAGATTGGGGTAAAGCGACGGATTGATGGTGATGGAATCGCTAATCACCAGCAGCGTGTGACCGTCCGGCGGCGATTGCGCCACGTAGATCGCGCCGGTGCTGTTCCCCGCCCCCGGCTTGCTCTCGACCACGATGGTTTCGCGCCACGACGTCCTGAGTGCCTCGGCCAGAATGCGCGCGACAGCATCCACCGGACCGCCCGCCACCGACGGCACGACCAAACGCACCACCTTCGAGGGGAATGCCGGCGCGTCTTGCGCTACCGCCGCGGAAGCAGCGACGATGAGCGCCAGCGCGCTGAGCAGGTATCGGACCAGGGTCATCAGTTTCGGTTTCCTCGTTTTTCTTCTTATGTTCGCCTGCGCTACGTGCACGTCGCCGGCTCAGTAGGTCGGCACGAACAAATCCTCGAGTTTCACCCGCTTCGCGATCAGATGCTGGTCATGCAGGTACTGCACGAGCGCTTCGAGCGTGGGACGATTGGCTTCGAGGCCATAGGGAAACGCGTCGCCGCCGAACACCTCTTTGATCTCTTCGACGTCCGAGCCCATCCAGGGCAGCATGTAGCGCAACGACACCACCGCCCGCATCTTGGTGATCGCGACTTCCTTTGCCGCGTTCAGCGCCTTGTAGAGGCTGGTCGCGACAAACGGGTTGCGCTCGTAGACGTCGCGCCGGATCGCCACCAGGTGCATGATCGGAAAGATGCGTGTCCGCTTGTAATAGTCGCGCTCGAGCTCGCGATAGTTGGGGAACAGCCGCTCGATGTCCGGATTCCGTCCCAGCGCATTCGGAAGCCCGGTGCCGATCGTCGCGTGGATCGAGCCTTCTTCCAGCAGCGTGCTCAACGATTTGCCCGACTGATTGCGTTCGATCGCAACCGGCTTGACCAGCGGCATCGTCGTCGGGGCGCCATGCGCCTCACCGCCGTTGATCTGTCCTTCGACCCATTCGATCTTGGACAGGTCGACGCCATATTCGTGCTGCAGCAGCCCCTTGATGAAGATCGATGCCGTCATCGTATACATCGGCAATCCGACCCGTTTTCCTTCGAGATCCTTCGGCGTGCGGACGAACTTGCGATTGACCGCAATAAACCCGTGCCGAAACGAACGCGATGGAAATATCGGTATTGCGACAAACGGACACTGACCGGCAGCGAAGCGGGAAATGAACTCCGAACTGGAATACTCGCTGGCATCGAATTCCTGCGATCCCGACATACGGTCGAAAATCTCGCGCGGGGAATCGATGTTGATGAAGTTCAGGTCGACCCCATCGACCGGTACGGTGCCGTTCGCGAGCGCCACGACGCGGTCGTAGAGACCGCACGCAAACGTCAGTGGCAACCTGGACATCGTTTCTCCCGCAGCCGGCTGGACGCGGCCCTTTAGACCACGGACGAGGGTGGGAACTTCGGCTCGCGCTTCTCCATCAGCGAGGCAAGGCCTTCCTTCACCTCATCGCCGGCGAACCCCAGGAACTCGAGCGCGAGCGACGTGTCGAACGTCGGCCCAGCCTGGCGCAGCCAGTTGTTCAAACTGTATTTGGTCAGCCGGATCGCGCTTTGCGCGCCGGCGGCGAGCCGCGTCGCGACTTCCAGCGACTTGTTCTCCAACTCGGCATCATCGACCGTGAGGCTGATGAGACCGATGCGCTCGGCCTCCTCGCCCGTCAAACGATCGCAGAGCATCAGGTAGTACTTGGCCTTGGCCATGCCGCACAGCAGCGGCCACACGATCGCCGCATGATCGCCCGCAGCAACGCCAAGCCGCGTATGACCGTCGACGATGACGCAGTCCTTAGTCGCGATCGAAATGTCGCCGAGCAGGCCGCACACCAGCCCGGCACCCACCGACACGCCGCGCATCGCCGTCACGATCGGCTTAGAGCAGTTGATGAGGTTGTAGACGATGTCGCGCGCTTCCTTCCAACCCCGCAGTCGCGCTTCGGGATCGCTCATCAGATCCTTGATCATGTTGAAGTCGCCGCCGGCGGAGAACACCTTGCCCGCGCCGGTGAGGATCGCGACGTTAACCTCCGGATCCTGATCGACGTCCTTCCAGATGCGCGCCAGCTCGGCATGCATCGCGTGGTCGGCCGAGTTCATCCGGCCATTGTCCATGATGATCCGGAGGACCTTGGGCGCCGGACGCTCGATCCGGAGCTTGGTATAGTTCGCGTAGGGATCGGCTGCGGTCATCGTTTCGCTCCTCGCGCGCTCAACTAACGTGAGCTAGCCATGCATCGTCAGACCTCCGGACACACTCACGGTCTGTCCGGTCATGAACTTTGCATCATCGCTCAGCAGGAAGGCGATCATGCCGGCGCAATCGTCGGGCTGGCCCAAGCGGCCCATCGGAATGGCGCGCGCCAACGAGTCCGCCAGCTTTTGATCCGCGAACGAGCGGAACAGCGGCGTGTCCGTCGGGCCCGGGCAAACGACGTTCAGCGTGACGCCGCTGCGCGCGAGTTCGCGCGCCAAGGTCTTGGTGAATGACGCGATGCCGCCCTTGCAGGCCGAATAGACCGCCTCGCCCGATGAACCGACCCGGCCGGCATCGGACGCCACGTTCACGATGCGCCCGAATTTGCGCTCCGCCATTCCCTTGGCGATGACGTGCTGCACATTGAGCGGGCCGTAGAGATTGATCGCGATGACGCGATGCCAGAAATCGACATCAGTCTCGAGGAACGGCTTGGCCTTGTCCCATCCCGCCACGTTCGCGAGGAAATTGATCGGCCCCACGTCGCGCTCGAACTGCCGAGCTGCGCTCTCGACCTGGCCGTAATCGGCGATGTCGACCTTGTGGACCGACACGGCACCGCTTCCCGCGGGACACATCGATTTCGTGGCCGCCGCGCCTTCTTCGTCCAGATCAAAGATGCCGACGGCGCAGCCTTCTTCGGCCAGACGGATCGCTGTGGCACGCCCGATACCACTGGCCCCGCCGGTTACCACAACACGTTGTCCGCTCAGTCCACGCATGCAAGGTCCCAATGTTCAAGCCATCCGGAGTGGACGGGGCATCCGATCGATTTGTAAGCCGCGATCTCTGCGACCGTCCAGCCAGGCGGCCGTCGATCTGTGCCGGGACGCATAAAGCATGCGACGGCAACATATAGCAACTGCTTGATATAATAATTCGTAGTTACCAGCATTCGCAAGCGCAATTATGCAAAGTTATTGACAATCGGCGGGCAACTGGATTGTACATGAGACCGGGTCGGCACGCCCACCCTTCACGCCCACGCGTGCGTGGGGCTCACGTCCGAGGGGCTAATGTGCCGACGTCCGAAGGCGGATACTATTGTTCCGCAGATCTGAAGGATTGACATGTCGGGCCCCCTTTCCGGATTTCGCGTTGTCGATTTGACGTCGGTCGTCTTCGGACCGTTGGCCACGCAGATTCTCGGCGACATGGGCGCCGACATCATTAAGGTCGAAGGCCCCGAGGGCGACACCACGCGCTATACCGGCCCGGCGCGATCGCGCGACATGGCCGCGCTGTTCATGGGCATGAACCGGAACAAGCGCTCGGTGGTGCTGGATGTCAAAAAGCAGGGCGCGAAAGATGCGCTCTGGAAGCTGATCGAAAGCGCCGACGTCTTTATTCACTCCATGCGGCCGCAGAAGATCGCGGCCCTCGGCTTTTCGCCTGAGGCCGTGCTGAAACGCTGCCCGCGCGTCGTCTACGCCGGCCTGCACGGCTATCTCAACGGCGGCCCCTATAGCGGGCGCCCGGCCTACGACGATGTCATCCAGGGCCAGGCCGGGATTGCATCACTGATGACCGGCGTTGCCGGCGAGCCGCGCTACGTACCGCTGATCATCGCCGACAAGACCTGCGCCCTCGCCGCCTCCAACGCGATCACCGCCGCGTTGCTGGCGAGAGAGCGCACCGGCCGCGGGCAATTCGTCGAGATTCCGATGTTCGAGACGATGGCGTTCTTCATCCTCGCCGAACATCTGTACGGACATACATTTGTACCGCCGGAAGCGCCGCTCGGCTATTCGCGGCTGCTTGCGCCGTGGCGGCGTCCCTATCGGACCAAGGATGGGCACATCTGCATGCTCGCCTACACCGACCCGCAGTGGCAGAAGTTCTGGGAAACGGTCGGCAAGCCGGAGCTGCAGCAGGATTTGCGTTTCGTGAACCTCGCGAAGCGAAGCCAGAACATCGCTGAACTCTATCGGATTGCAGGCGAATCCCTGCTCGGCAAGACGACGGACGAGTGGCTGGGAATCTTCCAGGATCTCGACATCCCGTGCGCGCGGATCGCAAGCCTCGATGAGGTGTTCAACGATCCGCATCTCGCCGCGGTCGGCCTGTTCCAGAAGGCCACCCACCCGACCGAGGGCGAGATCGTGATGACGCAGCTGCCGCTCCGCTTCAGCGACACCAAGGTTTCGATCGACCGGATGCAGCCGAAGTTCGGCGAGCACAGCGCCGAGATTCTGCGCGAAGTAGGATATTCAGACGGCGACGTGCGCGCCCTGTTCGAATCCGGCTGCGCGATCGAAGGCGCTGCCGCGCCGGAAAAACAGAGCAAAACAGGGCCTTGAGATGAAAACAGTCGGTATCGGCTTTTACTGGAACGACCTGAAGGTTGGCGATCGCTTCAAGACGCTCAACCGGACGATCACCGAGAGCGACATCGTCAATTTCATCGGCGTCACCGGGATGCTGGAGACGCTGTTCACCGACCTGTCGTTCGGCAACGAGCACGGCGCGATCAAAGGCCGCGTCGTGCCGGCGGCGTGCGTGTACACGATGATCGAGGGCCTGCTCTGTCAGGCGACGATGCAGACCACGGGGCTGGCTCTGCTCGAGATCGAACAGAAGATCCTCAAGCCGGTGTTTGCCGGCGACACCGTTCACGCCGAGGTCGAAGTCACGGCGGTGAGGCCGACCAGCAAGGGCAATCGCGGCATCGTCACGACGCAGAACAACGTCATCGTCGCCGCGCGCGATACCCTGGCAATCACCTACCGGGCGGTGCGGATGATGGCGGGACGGCCGGAACAGGCCGAATAGGCCGCTACGGCAGCTTCACTTCGAGCAGATCGGCCTGCAGCCGGTTCAGGTAGTGGACGAAGGAAACGCTGTCGTCGAAGCGGAATTGCAGCATCGCCTGACGGTAGAACTCATAGATTTTCGGCTGCAATGTCGACCACAGGCGGCGGCCTTGCGGCGTCAGCTTGATCAGCCGCGCACGCCGGTCCGTCATATCGGCAATCCGAACGACATGATCGTCGCGCTCGAGGCGCTTCAAAACACCATCGAGATTTTGCCGGCTGACGACGAGATAGTCGGAAAGCTCGGCGAACGACATGCCCTCCTCGGCTTGCGCGCGCGACAGCGCTCCGAGCACCGCCCACTGAACCGTGCTGATGCCGAGTTCCTTGACCGCCTGCCGCTGCAGCGTGTTGCCGAGCTGGAAAAGCCGGAAGAAGATCCGGTTGTTGACCGCGCTGAGGTCGACATCGGACGTCTTCGCCGCCGCGGAAGTCTTGGTCGCCGCGCCTTTCATAAACTCGCCGCCCGCTTTGAAGATGATCCAAATTTCTTTCGGCGCCTGAATAACATCATTGTCTTACCAAGTCACCGGATTTTGCCAGTAAGCCACAGATTAGACTGCGCTTTTTCAGTTCGTCAGAACGCTTCAACGCGATGCCGCCCGCGCCCACGACTGACCCGAACCACAGATCGGCACCATCCGACGCCGCGCAAAGCGCGCCGACATCAGTGTAATCTTCCTCGATCAAGGCGACCTCGCGACTAATCAGTCGACCGCGAAAGTCGCCACCGTCGATAAGCACAATATATCAATATATTGACGATTGAGAAGGGCTCCAAGTCTGGTTTCACCGGGTGCGACCGTTGCAAATATAAGGGATAATCTGCATAAATTGCCGCGATAGCGAAAAACGGAAAGGCACAAGGACCTCCACAATGTGGCATGTTATTGATGTTTTGCGCCACTCGGCGCGACGCCTCGACCGCCGCGTGATCGCCGCGACGGCGACTGCCGTGGCCCTTGCCCTGGTCGCCACGCTGTCGCCGGCGGCAGCGTTCCCGGAGCGGCCGATCCGGGTCATCATTCCTTTGCCACCGGGTGGCGCCGTCGACATCGTCGCCCGACTGCTGCAGCCGCATCTTGAGAAGGCGCTCGGCAAGCCGCTCATCATCGAAAACAAGGCCGGCGCAAGCGGCATTGTCGGCGCAGCGACGGTCGCGACCGCCGATCCTGACGGTCACACACTGTTGTTGGTGCCGACAACCTTCACGATCAACGCCGCAGTTCATCAGAAACTTCCGTTCGACCCGATCAAGAGCTTCGAGCCGATCGCGATCGTCGGCCGCAACTCGCTAATGATCCTTGTGAACCCGAAGGTCCAGGCAAAGAACTTGAAGGAGCTTGCCGCACTGGCGAAGGCGAAGCCGGGCGCCCTGAACTACGCCACGCCCGGCGCGTCGAGCCAGGCTCACCTGCTGTTGGAGCTGTGGAGCTCACAGGCCGGGATCAAGATGCAACATATCCCGTATCGCGGCGGCGCGCCGGCGGTGCTCGCGACCGTCACCGGCGAAGCGGATATGACGCTGATCTCGCCGACGGCCTCGCTCACCCAGATCGAGTCCAAGACACTGCGCGCGCTCGCCACCGGGGGCGCCACGCGCGAGGAGCAATTGCCTGACGTTCCGACGACTGCGGAAGCAGGATTTCCGGATTTCAAGGCGCTGCAGTGGATCGGCTTGCTCGCCACGGCCGGAACGCCACAGCCGATCATCGATCGCCTCAACATCGAGGTGCAACGCGCCCTGCAGATTCCCGAGGTGAAAGCCCGATTGGCGGAGCAAGGCATGACGGTTGCCGGTGGTCCAACCAGCGACTTCCGCGCGCTGATCGAGGCCGAGGTCAAACAGTGGACCGACGTTGCGCGCAAGGCCAATATTCGCGTCGAATGACGACGCGCCGCTCACTTGGCTAACGGCTGCCGCTGATGGCGCTCACCGCCGGGAATGCGGATTGCGCTCCAGCCTACGCGACATGGGAAATCATGCATGACGCAGAATCCGAACAGCCGACGCCGTCGTATCGGCATCCTTGAAATGGCATCGCCCGACAAGGAGCGGCTGGCGCACTGGGACATCTTTCGGCACGGCCTGTGCGAGCAAGGCCACGTCGAAGACCGCGACATCGTCCTCGAGTTTCGCTGGGCAAATGGCGTTCAGGAGCGCCTGGCGAGCGCCGCCGATGAATTGGTGCGCTCCGGGGTCGACGTCATCGTCACCGCCGGAACCCCAGCCGCCGCCGCCGCGATCCGGGCCACCGGCACGATCCCGATCGTCATGGCGACCGGCGTGAGCGTCGGCACGCAACTCACCGCGACAGCCGAGACCAAGGCCAATGACAACGTCACCGGCATCAGCGATCTTCCGCCGGGCGTGAGCGAGAAACGCATCCTGTTGCTCCGCGACGCCGTGAACGCGCTGCTGCCGCTTGCGATGCTGGCCGATCGCTCCAACCCGTCGTCACCGCTCGCCGTACGCGAGACACAGGAGGTCGCTCGTTCAGCAGGGCTGACGGTCAAGGATTATTGGCTCGCGGGCGCCGGCGAGTTCGACACCACGCTGGCAGCGATGAAGAGCGACGGCATCGGGGGCTTCGTCATCGCACCGGGTGCGATGTTCTTTGCGAAACGGAGCGAGCTTGCCGCGAGTGCGCTCAAGTATCGGCTGCCGTCGATGTCGGTGCGCCGGGAGTACGCAGAGGCGGGTTGCCTGATGGCCTATGGCTCGCCGCTGCGCGAGAACTATCGGCAGGCGGCGTCTTTGGTGAGCCGCGTTCTGGCTGGGACCAAGCCCGCAGACATTCCGGTGGCGGAGCCGAAAGAATTCGATTTCGTCGTCAATCTCGCGACCGCACGCGCGATGAATCTCGAAATATCCGCCGCCCTGCTCGCTCAGGCGGAAGCAATCGGTTCCTGAAAGCCAGCCGACACGGTGTGATGTCGCCGCCGCTCGCAGGCGGCGTTCTCTGAGGATTGATCGGGCGGCACGATAGCGCGCCGCCCGAAATCGCTATTTACCCGGCGCGTCCTAGACGACCGGACAGAAGCCGCCGTCGACGTTGATGGCGGTTCCGGTGACGTAGCTGCCGGCATCCGACGCCAGGAACAGGATCATGTTCGCGAATTCCTCGGACGTGCCGACGCGCTTCATCGGAATGCGCTGGCCCATCTCCGCGATGTATTCGTCGTAGGTCCGGCCCTTGTTCTCCTTGGCATGACCGCGGACCCACTGGTCGGTCTGAATGAAGCCGACAAGAACCGCATTTACCAGCACGTTGTGCTCGGCGCCTTCGTTCGACAGCACCTTGGTGAGCGCCATGCCGGCCGCGCGCGTGATCGAGGTCGGCGCGCTGTGGAGACGCGCCCATTTCGCTCCGCTGTTCAGCGTGTTGATGATGCGGCCCCACTTGCGCGAGACCATGCCAGGGAACGCCGCACGCGACAGCCGGATCGCCGAGAACAGCTTGAGGTCGAAGTCCGCCTGCCACTTCTCGTCGCTGGCTTCCACGAACGGGCCGTTGGAGTGAGTGCCGGCGTTGTTCACCAGCACGTCCACCTGGCCGAGCTCCTTTTCGGCGGTGGCGAAAATCCGGGTGCAGTCGGCCGCCGTCGACACGTCGGCCGAGATGACGACAACCTTGCCCTTGCCTTCCTTCACCAGCGCCTGGCGAGCTTCCTCGAGCACGTCCGGCCGCCGGGCAACGATCGCAACGTTGGCGCCGGCGCGCATGAAATTCGTCGCCGCCGCAAAGCCGATGCCTTTGCTAGCGCCGGTGATCAGGGCATTGCGCCCGTCCATTCGCATATCGATCATCTTGATCTCCAGTTGGTCGTGTTATCGGTGAAACTGCTACCTTGCGTCTGTGTCGTTGCCCGCCGGCGGATAAGACTGCTCGATCGGAGCCATGGACGATCCAGATCGGTGTTTCAAGCGCCGTGCGGCTCGAAGCCGCCATCCCTCCAATACGCCGCGTTCGCCGGCTCGCTCAGGAAGGAAATGAATGCAAGCGCCGCATCGGGTGATTTGTTGGAGGCGGGAATAGCCGCGCCATAAGCCAGATAGTTCTGCAACGCAGGCGGCAGAAATCCAACAACGCTTACATATGGGATGTGCGCCACCTCGCTGACCAGATAGAGGCCGATATCCGCGGCACCGGACGCGACCTCCTCGCCGCCGCCGTGGATCGCCCCTTTGTGAATGAGGCGCCCTTGTAGTTCTTCCAACAGGCCAAGCCGCCGCAGCATTCCGTTGAGGTACCGACCGGTCGGTGTCCGCGGATCCGCGAGCGCGATGGCTTTCGCGCGGCGCAAGGCCGACCGCACGCTTTCCTCGTCCGACAGGTCCGGACGATCCGCGTCTTCAGCGACGATCACGCCGATCCCGACACGGGCGAGCACAGCACGACCCTGCGACAGTAGCGGCACGATCTTCGCGGTCTCGACGATCAACTCCTCCGGCAGCATGATCAGATCGGGCCGATCGCCCGCGGCAAGCCGCTCCTGAATCCGGCTGACGATCTCAAACGTCATGACGAGCTGATGGCCGGTCGCGCTTTCGAATGCCGGCGCCAATGCGGTGAGCACCCGGTGCGGCGCACCGCCGCTGTACAGGCGTATCTCGGTGGAATTTGCAGGCGAGACACTCATAACAATCGGGCACTCACGCTTGAGAGATGAACTTGACGTTCAGATAGGCATCGAGCCCCTCAATACCGCCTTCGCTGCCATGACCCGACTCTTTGACGCCGCCGAACGGCGTTTCAGGCGTCGATATCGCCACTGAATTGACGCCGACCATTCCCGACTCGATCGCCTCGCCGATTGCGGCGGCGGTCGCGTTGGACGAAGTGAAGGCGTAGGCAGCGAGCCCGAACTCCAGGGAGTTGGCGCGCTTCACCACTTCGTCGAACGTCTTGAACGGGACGATCGGCGCCAGAGGGCCGAACGGCTCCTCGGTCATGATCTTGGCGTCGTCAGATACGTCGGTGACGACGGTCGGCTCGTAGAAATAGCCCTGATTGCCACTGCGCCGTCCGCCGGTCACGATCTTCGCGCCCCGCTCAGACGCATCGGCGACGAAAGCGTCCATGGCATCAAGCCGCCGGGGATTGGCAAGCGGCCCCATGGTGGTGGTCTTTTCCAACCCGTTGCCGAGCTTGATGCCGTTCGCATATTCGGTGAACCGCGCGACGAAGGGCTTGTACACGTCCTCCTGGACGTAGAACCGCGTCGGCGAAATGCAGACCTGACCGGCGTTGCGGAATTTGAAAGCCGCAATGGTATCCGCGGATTTCACGGGATCGGCGTCGTTGAACACGACCACCGGAGAATGGCCGCCGAGCTCCATGGTAGAACGCTTCATCGTCTTCGCCGCGAGGGTGGCGAGGTGCTTGCCGACCGGGATCGAGCCCGTGAACGAGATCTTCTTGACCTCGCTCTTCATCAGCAAGTGCTCGGACACTTCCGACGGCACGCCGAATACGAGATTGAGCACGCCCTCCGGCAAGCCGGCATCGGCGAAGCAACGCACCAACTCTACGCAGGCGCCGGGTGTTTCCTCGGACGCCTTGATGATGATCGAGCAGCCGGCGCTCAGTGCGCCGCCGATCTTCCGCGCCGGCGTCACGATCGGAAAATTCCACGGCGTGAAGGCGGCGACGACCCCGACCGGTTCATGCACGACAAGCTGGCGAACGCCGCGCGTCCGGCCCGGAACGATGCGACCGTAGGATCGCCGACCCTCTTCGGCATACCAGTCGATGACGTCGACCGACATCAGGACTTCGGCGCGGGCTTCCGCGTAGACCTTTCCCTGCTCCTGCACGATGATACGCGACACCAGATCATGCCGATCGCGCAGCAGGTCCGCCGCCTTGTGCATGATCTTCGAGCGATCATAGGCGGACATCGCGCGCCACACGGCGAAGCCGCGCTTGGCGGCCTCGAGCGCTTCGTCGAGATCGGCCTTCGATGCGTGCGGCAGGACTGCGAACGACTTGCCGGTGGACGGATCGATGACGTCTTCGGTCCGGCTGACGTCACCCGCCTTCTTCCATTTGCCGCCGACGAACAGTCCAAGTTCCGGATACATCACATCCTCAATCACATAATACGTATCGAGGCCGCGCGCGGCTTGAGCGCGCGCAGCGGTCTCATTTCACGATGGCGAGAAAGTCGCACTGAACCAGGACGCCGGGCTCCATCGGCACCTCCATGATCTGGCGGGCCGGCCGTGTCGCGGCGTCGGGAAACATCTTGGTCCACTCGTCGTTGATCGGACCGCGGACTAGCGGGCTCATCCAGAACGTGACCTTGATGATGTCGTCGACGCTGGCGCCCGCAGCCTCAACCGTGTGGCGGATGTTGGCAAACATGAAAGCGCACTGCTCCGGCAGCGATGCCGGAAACTTGTGGGTCACCGGATCGACGCCGCGAATAAGACCCGAAGCCACGATCTGGTCGATCCGCGCCGCGTTCGGGATCGGATTGGTGTGGCTGAATTCCTGGATGTAGATCGCGCGGCGTCTCATCGGGTCCTCCGGCATGTCCTGCCCAACGACTTCTTCTGTCGATTGCAGATATCCTCAGTACGGGCAGATGACGTTCACCAGCGCCTGCCGGCGTTCGTTCACCACGACGTCGCGAGCGCGACGCAACGCGGCCGGCAGATCGGCGGGATTCTCGACACGCTCACCGTGACCGCCCTGGGCTTTCAAGGCCAGGTCGAACGCCGGGCTCGGATCGAGATCGGCCATGAACCGACAGTCGTCCAATCCGGCGACGCCATCCTTGAACATCGACATCGTCGCACTGCGCACCGCGCCATAGCGGCTGTTGTTGAAGATGATGGTCAGGATCGGAAGCTTGTGCACGTCCGCGACCCAATGAGCCACCATCGGGTTCGAGAACATGTAAGCGCCGTCACCGAGCGTCGCGACGACGAGCTTGTCCGGGGCTGCGAGCTTGGCACCGAGCGCGGCGCCAAAACCCCACCCGAGCCCGCCGGCCGAGCTCAGCCCATAGAACGTGTCGGGCTCCTCGCGCGGGCAATGATCCTGCATCAACGAGTACTCGTTGAAGATCACCGCGTCCTTGCCGACCACCTCGGCGATCGTGCGGCTGAGGTAAGCCGGCGTGATCTTGTCCGGGCTTGGCTGCGATGCCTTGCTCAAACGCTCCTGGCGTTTGGCACGACGGTCAGCGACATCCGCTCGCCGCACCTCAATGCCTTCCTTGGAAATCGTGATCTTTGCCAACGCCGCTTCCAGCGCTTCCAGCGCGCTCGCGGCCGTCGCGGTGATCGCAAGGTCGCTGTGGAAGCTGCGCATCGGATAGCGCACGAAGGCCGGGTCCTCGCCGATCGTCACGATGCGGCAGCCGGCATTCGGCTCGCCGTGAACGTTCGGCATATACGGGACGTCCGCCTCGATCGCGATCACCAGATCAGCCTCGGACAACAGGTCCTGCGGCGGCTCGTAACCCATATGCATCGGGTGGCTCGTCGGCAGACAAACCTGGAGCTGCCGATACGTCACCACCGGAATGGCATAGCGCTCCGCGATGCGGCCGAGCACGCCCATCGCATCGGTGCCGCTGGCGGTGGTGATGATCAGCGGCTTCTTCGCCTCGGCGATCCAGGCCGCAACGGTGGCGATCGTCTGCGGGTCAGCGTGCGGACGCGATGGAATGCCGCGCGGCTTTTCAAGCGCGAATGAATCCGGCAGCGGATTGGACAGCGGCTCCCGCGGCAGCGACAGATAGACCGGCCCGCGCGGGCTGGTCATCGTCACTTCATACGCCCGCGACACCACGTCGCCGGCCTGCTCCGGCGTACGCAGTTCGTAGTCCCACTTCACCGCCTCGCGCAGCATAGCCGCCTGGTCGAACATCTCCTGACCCCAGTGGATCGGCCGGTTGCGGCTGCCGAACTTGCCCTTCTCGGCGATCGGCGTGCGGCCCGCAGCCAGGATCAACGGGATGCGGTCGCGGCCGAGGTTCAGGATGTTGTTGATGGCGTTGGCTGTCCCGACATTGACGTGCAGCATCACCGCCTGGGGCTTTCCGGTCATGGCGTAGGCGCCGTGTGCCATCGCCACCGCCAGGTTCTCGTGCGGGATCACCATCGGCGTCGGCACTTTCGCATTCGAGCCCTTGGCGCGGCTGTAGGCTTCGACCACCGGCGGGAAATCCGTGCCGGGATTCGCGAACAGATAGTCGACGCCGTGTTCGGACAGCGCCTGCAAGAACGCCTCCGCGGCGATCTTCTTGCGCCCGCCCGATTCGCCCTGCTGCCCAGTCATCTTGTCACTCATGCACTTTGTTCCCCCCGGCAACCGACGTCAGCCGACGCGTCGCCATTCCGGTTTTATGCCTTAGGTGGGACAATACGCGAGCAGGAAATGCCGCGTCCTTCCGACCCGCTTATACATCAATATGTTGCCATATCGCAAGCCGAATCCTGTTCTAATTATCGCATTTGCGGCTCAAATTAGGAAAATATATTGACGGTGTCGCGTGCCTGTGGTGGCTTGCGCGCGAGGCTGGCAAAGTCGCCCTCCCCTCCACGGAATTGAAGTCCGAGGTCATCGATGGAGCTGCAATATAGCCCGGCGGAAGTCGCCTTCCGGGACGAGGTTCGCACTTTCATCAAAGCGAACCTGCCCGACCGCATCCGTCAAGGGATGCTGCTCGGCGGCGCGTTGATAAAAGACGACGTCATCGCGTGGCAGCGCATCCTTAACAAGAAAGGATGGGCGGTTTCTCACTGGCCGGTCGAATGGGGCGGCACCGGCTGGTCGCCGATCCAGCAATACATCTTCACCGAAGAACTCCAACGCGCGCCGGCGCCGCGTCCGCTCGCTTACAGCGTCTACATGCTCGGACCCGTTCTGATTGCTTTCGGCAGCGACGAGCAGAAGCGCCGCTTCCTGCCGCGCATCGCCAACCTCGACGACTGGTGGTGCCAGGGCTTCTCGGAACCGGACGCGGGGTCCGACCTCGCCTCGCTGAAGACCAGCGCGCGGCGCGACGGCGACCACTACGTCGTCAACGGCCAGAAGACCTGGACGTCCTACGCGCAACACGCCGATTGGATTTTCTGTCTGGTCCGCACCGACACGACGGTGAAGAAGCAGCAGGGCATCTCGTTCATCCTGATCGACCTGAAGTCCTCCGGCGTGACCGTCAGACCGATCGAGACCATCGACGGCGGCCACGAGATCAACGAGGTCTTCTTCGACAACGTGAAGGTCCCGGTCGGGAACCTTGTCGGCGAAGAGAACAAGGGCTGGGATTACGCAAAATATCTCCTGGGCGCGGAGCGCATCAACTTGGCCCGCGTCGGCGTCTCCAAGGAGCGCCTGATCCGGGTCCGGGAACTGGCGGCGCGCCAGCAACACAAGGGACGTCCGCTCATCGAAGATCCCCGGTTCCGCGAAAAGCTCGCCGCGATCGAGGTCGAGTTGAAGGCACTGGAAATGACCCAGTTGCGCGTCATCTCCGCGGAGAGCCATTCCAACAGTGGCAAGGCTGATCCGGCATCGTCGATCCTGAAGATCAAAGGGTCCGAGATCCAGCAGGCGACCAGCGAGCTTCTGATGCAGGCGCTGGGACCGCAGGCGATGAAATGGGACGCTCCAACGCATGACGTGCCCGACTGGACGTCGACGATCACCGGCAACTATTTCAACTGGCGAAAAGTGTCGATCTTCGGCGGCTCGAACGAAATCCAGAAGAGCATCATCGCTCGTTCGATCCTGGGGCTGTAGTCCATGAACTTCGCATTGTCCGAAGAACAGCAGATGATGCAGGACAGCCTCAACCGGCTGCTGCAGAAGTCCTACAGTTTCGAGCATCGGAAGGAATTTCAAAAATCCACCGATGGCTGGAGCCGCGACTTGTGGCGGCAGTATGCCGAGATGGGACTGCTGGCCCTTCCCTTTGACGAGCATGACGGTGGCCTGTCCGGAACCCCGGTCGAAACCATGATCGTCATGGAGCAACTGGGCCGCGCGATCACGCTGGAGCCCTATATCGCGACCGTCGTGCTGGCTGGCGGCATCATCCGGCACGCCGGCTCCGACGGGCAGAAGCAACGGCTCATCGAAAAGATCATCGACGGGTCGACCGTTCTCACGCTGGCTCACCAGGAAGAGCAGGCCCGCTATGATCTCGCATCGGTCGGCACGACGGCGAAGCTGGTGGACGGTGCGTGGCAGTTGAACGGACGGAAGTCGTTTACACTGCATGCCGACAGCGCCAACATGCTGGTGGTGTCGGCGCGCGTCAGCGGCAACACGACGGACAAGGATGGCATCGCGCTATTCCTGCTGGATGCAAATAATGCGGGTGTCCGTATCGAGGGCTACCGCACCCATGACGGCCAGCGCGCCGCCAGCGTCACCCTGGCGTCAGCCATCGTCGGCGCCGACGGAATAATCGGTACGCCCGGCAAGATGTATCCGGTTCTGGAACGGGTCTCCCAGGAAGCGATCGCGGCACTCTGCGCGGAGGCCGTCGGCGTGATGGCCGAACTGCACGAGGCCACCGTCGACTACCTCAAGCAACGCCGCCAGTTCGGCGTGCCGATCGGCAGCTTCCAGGTGCTGCAGCATCGCGCCGCAGAAATGTACATGGCGCTCGAGCAGGCCCGAAGCATGGCGATGTTCGCCACCATCATGTCGAACGACGAGGACGAGCGTGCGCGCGCGCAGGCGATCTCAGCCGCCAAGGTCCAGATCGGGCGGTCTGGCAAGCTGATCGGTGAGCAGGCCGTCCAGCTCCATGGCGGCATCGCGATTGCGATGGAGTACAAGGCTGGCCACTATTTCAAGAAGCTGACCATGCTCGACCAGATGCTGGGCGATGCCGACCATCATTTGGAACTGTTGAGCCAGGGTGGCAGTCTTTTCGAAAAGGCATGATGGCGTGTAAACAGCCGCTATCCGGGGTAAGGAACACCCGCCCGGGATACGGTCCGAACCCGCCACCGTCCGTTTGCCTTCATTGATCGAGCGTACCGAATGCCCGACGAAACCGAACAACACGGCCCGATCCATGTGCAGCGATCCGAAGGCATCGCGACCGTCGTTATCGACAATCCTCCCGTCAACGCCAGTTCCTGGAACGTGCGGCGCGGCCTGCTGACCGCCATCGAACAATTGTCCGCCGACTCGTCCGTCTCCGGGATCGTCCTAATCGGCGCCGGCAAGACCTTCATCGCAGGGGCGGACATCAAGGAGTTCGACGGTCCGGTTCGTGATCCGCAGATGCCCGCCGTCATCGCGGCTGTGGAGGCCTGCCCCAAGCCGGTCGTTGCCGCCATCCACGGCGCGGCGCTCGGTGCCGGCTATGAGTTGTCGCTTGGCTGCGACGCGCGGATCTCGACCGCGGATGCAATCGTCGGACTTCCCGAGGTCATGCTCGGCATCATTCCAGGCGCCGGCGGCACACAACGGCTGCCGCGTCTCGTGGGCGTGTCGGCGGCCATCGACCTCATCACCGCCGGACGTCGCGTGAAGGCAAGTGAAGCGCTTGCCCTCGGCATGGTCGACGCGGTGGCCAAAGGCGATCTTCATGCCGACGCCGTAGCGTTGGTACGTACGCTCTCAGGCAACAAGCGGCGACTGGCCGAGTTGAACGTGCCGGCCGAGAGCGACGCAGACATCGCCGCCGCCGCCGAGCGGGCGCTCGGCCGGGCCAAGGGCTCGACCGCCATCGGCGAAGCGATCGCGACAATCAAGAAGGCCGCAATGCTGCCGTTTGTGCAGGCGCTTGCCGAAGAGCGCGCGACTTTCCAGCGGCTACGCGTAAGCACCGAGGCCGCTGCGAAGCGCTATCTGTTCTTCGCCGAACGCGATGTGTTTCGCGTGCCGGGCCTCGAACACGCAAAGGCTCGCACGGTCGCCGCGATCGGTGTCATCGGCGCCGGAACGATGGGCGGCGGCATCGCCATCTGCTTCCTCGATGCCGGGCTACCCGTCACCTTGATCGAACGTGACCAGACCGCGCTCGACGCCGGCCTGGCGCGCATCCGCTCCACCTATCAGCGCATGGTCGATACCGGCAGGATCGATAGTGCGTCGATGGAGCAGCGGCTCGCGCGGATCACAGCGTCGACCGACCTGTCGGCGCTGGCCAGCGTAGACATGGTCGTCGAAGCGGTCTTTGAGGACCTCGCCATCAAGCAGGCGCTGTTCCGCGATCTCGATCGCATCCTTAGACCCGGCGCGATTCTCGGCTCGAACACCTCCTACCTCGACCTCGACGTGCTGGCGCGCGAGACCTCGCGTCCAGCCGACGTCATCGGCCTGCATTTCTTCGCACCCGCCAATGTGATGCGGCTGCTCGAAATCGTACGCGGTGCGCAAACCGCTCCCGATGTGATTGCAGCCGCTCTCGCGGTCGCAAAGACCATTCGCAAGCTCCCGGTCGTGGCGCGGGTGTGCGAGGGATTCATCGGCAACCGGATCTACTCGGCCTATCGCTCGCAGTGCGAGTTCATGCTGGAAGAAGGCGCCCTGCCCGCCGAGGTCGATGCCGCGATCACCAGCTTCGGCTTCGCGATGGGCCCGTTCGCGGTGACCGACTTGTCCGGTCTCGACATCGCCTGGCGCACACGTCAGCGCCTCGCCGCAACCCGTGATCCGAAGGCACGCTATTCCGACGTGCTCGACAAACTGTGCGAAGCCGGCCGACTGGGCAAGAAGGCCGGCAAGGGCTGGTACAGCTACCCGGAAGGCGCGCGGCGGGGTGTGCCAGACGACGCGGTGCGCGCCATCATCGAAGACGCGTCGCGCCGCAAGGGCATCGCACGCGTTCCGATGACGCCGGAGCAAATTCAAGCCCGCGCGCTCGCAGCCATCGTCAACGAGGCCTCACTGTTGCTCGCGGAGGGCATTGCCGAACGGCCGTCCGACGTCGATCTGGTCATGGTCAATGGCTACGGCTTTCCGTCACAGCACGGCGGCCCGCTGTTCTGGGCAAGCCGACAACCGCGCGCCAATATCGACGCCGCACTGGATGCGCTGGCCGCGTCGGTCGGATACGGCTTCCGGCGGGGCGACGTCGGCAAGGTGCTCGATCAATTCAAGGCATGACACCAACGACGCCGCTTGTCGGCGGACGTTGCAGATTCAATCCGAAAGGCAGCGAATGTCCTACAGCACGATCATCGTCGAGACGCGCGGCAAAGTCGGCGTCATTCGCCTGAACCGGCCGCAGGCGCTGAATGCCCTCAACAGCCAGCTTATCGGCGAACTCGGACAAGCTATCGCTGCCTTCGACACGGATCCCGGCATCGGCTGCATGCTGATGACAGGTTCGGAAAAGGCGTTCGCAGCGGGCGCCGACATCAAGGAGATGGTGGACAAAACGTTCGTGGATGCGTTGAGCGGCGACTTCACCGCGTCCTGGGATCACATTGCGCGGGCTCGCAAACCGATCGTGGCGGCGGTCGCCGGCTTCGCACTCGGTGGCGGCTGCGAGCTTGTCATGCAGTGTGACATCGTCATCGCCGCTGACAACGCCAAGTTCGGCCAGCCGGAAATCAAGCTTGCCACGATCCCCGGCCTCGGCGGCACGCAGCGGCTCGCGCGCGCGATCGGCAAAGCCAAGGCGATGGACTTGATCCTGACGGGACGCATGATGGACGCGCAGGAAGCCGAGCGGTCGGGCCTCGTGGCGCGTGTGGTTCCGCTGGCGAATCTGCAGGACGAGGCGATGGCGGTCGCGGAAGCCATCGCCAGCATGTCGCTACCGTCGGTCTGTCTCGCGAAGGAAGCCGTCAACCGCAGCTTCGAGACGTCGCTGACGGAGGGGCTTCGTTTCGAACGGCGGGCGTTCCACGGGCTGTTTGCGACCGAGGACCAGAAGGAAGGAATGGCTGCCTTCGTCCAGAAGCGGCCGGCTCAGTTCAAGAACCGCTGAACTGCCCCCGCCCGCAAATTCCCGGCCGGCTAGATATTGTCCTCGCCGCGCTTGCGGCCCTGCGAGATCGGCAGGAACAGGTCGTCGGCCTGTACCTGCTTCTGGGTGAGCCCCTGCTCGAACGAGTAGCCGGTCAGCGTGTTGAGGTTGCGCCGGTTGCTTTCGGTCAGGCCGTATTCCCAGGGGTCTTTTCCGAGAATCTGCTCCTGCTCTTCCCAGGCGCTGCGATACCAGGCGAGCGGCACAATGCGGGGATTCTCCATGCGCTTCATCGCCATCGCTTTCGCGTCTTCGAACGCGCGATACAGATTGATCGACACCCACGGATTCTTCTCGACGATCTCGCGTCGAATGCCGAGGATATGCATGATCGGGAAAATGCCGGTCTTGCGGTAATAGGCCTGCTCTTCCTGCTTGTAGTCGGGAAACAGCCGGCCGACATTGGGGTCGCCCACCAGAAACGGCTTGATGAACGCGCCGGACATGACGGCTTCGATCTCTCCGTTCACCAGCATCGACTCGATCGACTTATCGTTCGGAAGCCTGGTGATCTTCAGCCCGCTGGCCTGCCTGAATTCGATATCCTCGTCGCGTTCGCACACCCACTCGATGGATTTGTGCGGGACGCCGTATTCGTGCTCGAGAAGTCCGCGGCACCAATTGGCCGCCGTGAGCTGAAACGACTTCACGCCGATACGCTTTCCGATCAGGTCGGTGGGTTTGGTGATGCCTTTCTTCGTGTTGATGAAGATGAAGCCATGACGGAACCGCCGGTGCAGGAACACGGGAAGTGCCGCGAACGGACGCCCCTGATCGTGAGCGGTGATGAACGCGGATGCCGACGCTTCCGCGACGTCGAAATCGCCATTCCGCAGGAAACGCCAGTGACGCGTGGTCGAATCCATCCGCGTGAGCACCGTCAGCTCGATGCCGTCGGGTTGGACCGATCCCTCTTTGAGGGCCCGGATGATCTCATAGTCGCCGCAGGCGAGCGTGAGCGGTAGTTTCTTGGCCATTGCAACTCTCGCTGTCCTGATGCCGACTATGAGAAAAGGAACTGGCCGAAGGGTGCAACCCTCCGATCCGGGCAAGCCACCACGGCGCGGCAATGCCTGTCAATATGTGCTTATAACCGCTCCAAAAAACTGCGACAAAATGCGGTTTGTAGTGACAACATATTGATCTATTTTGGCGTATGAGGCGGAAGCAGACCGCCGCAAGATGCGTCAATCAGGAGGAAGCAGCATGTCCGGGACACCAGGGAAACGGGCCGTCGCCTTGGCGGTGTTCACAGGTGCCGCGCTGCTGGCTCTCCCCGTGGCCGCGATGGCCGCTGACTTTTATGCCGGGAAGACCATCGAGGTCATCGTCGGCGGAGCACCGGCCGGCGGCGTCGACCTTTATGCCCGCACCACGGCGCGGCACATGACCCGGCACATTCCGGGGCAACCGACGATCCTGGTCAAGAACATGCCCGGCGCGAGCGGCGCGCGCGCGGCCTACTACGTCGCGTCAGTCGCGCCGAGCAACGGACTGACCATCGGCGCGATTACGCCTGGCGCCATCGTCGGTCCCCTTCTGGACGAGAAGGCCACGGTTTCGCTCGACCCGTCAAAGCTGGTCTATCTGGGCACAACGAACGCAGGCGTCGGCATCTGCGCAACCATGAGCACGTCCGACACCAAAACGTTCGCCGAAGCGCTGAAGCGCAAGACCGTCTTGGGCGCGCAGGGACCGGGCGCGGTCTCCTATGACATCGCCTATCTGGTGAAGAACCTCACCGGCGCCCAATTCAACATCGTCAACGGCTACAACGGATCGACACACTTCCTGCTCGCCATGGAGCGCGCCGAGATCGACGGCATCTGCGGATGGAATTGGTCGAGCGCCAAGTCGCAAAAGGCCGATTGGCTTCGCGAAAAGAAGTTGAACCTCATGTTGCAGACCGGCGTCGAAGACGACGAAGAACTCACGAAAATGGGGGTTCCGTCGATCTGGCAGTTCATCGCCAACGACGAGAACCGCAAGATCGCGCAATTCATCCTCGCCCAGAAGGGCTTCGAGCGCCCGCTGGTGATTGGTCCGGATACACCCGCGGAGCTCGTGCAAATCCTGCGGAAGGCGTTCGACGCGACCATGGCGGATCCGCAGTTCCTCGCCGAAATGGAAAAGGGACGGCTCGACGTCTCTCCCGCGCCAGGCACGAAAGTGCAGGCGCTGGTGCAGGGGTTCTATGCGACGCCCAAGGATATCGTGCAGAAAGCGCGCACGGCGATCAGGCCGTAAGTTCCGGCGAACTCGAACGCCTCCCTGCAACGACTACTTCGGCTCGAACCCGTTGCTGCGCATGATCGCCACTGCGGCCGGCGATCCCAGGAACTGGATCAATTCCCCCGCCGGCTTCGCATGCGCGCTGGTCGCGACCACACCCGCCGCATAGTTCGTGTAGCGCTGGATCGGAGCCGGCAGCGGGGCGATGAGCTCGAGGCGGGGATCCGCCATGATTTCCGTCACCTGATTCAACGCGATATCGACTCCGCCGGCAGCGACGATGTTCGCGATCGAGCGGTACTCCACGGCGAGCTTGATCTTCGGCTTGATCTCCCCGGTCGTATCGAGCTTGGCCAGCAAGGTCGCGACGTAGTTGGACGCTGAACCGCCGAGTGCCGGGTCTGAATAGATGATGACCTTCGCATTGCGCAGCGCACGCACGAATGCCTCGACGTCGCTGATATCGGGCTTCGGATCGCCACGGCGAACGAACGCTCCCACGCCCGATCGGGCGACGATCGCCACGTCCAGGAGCTTGCCTTGCTTCTCGATCTCTCGCGCTAAACCCTGCCCCATAATCGCGATGTCGAATGCCTCGCTCTCGAGCCGCTTCGCCACCGCCAATGCCGGGGTCAACGTAACCGTGACCTTGTGGCCCGACTGCTTTTCGAACTGCGGCAGGATCATCTTGAGAGAACTCAAGAGCGCACCGGGCGTCACCAGCTTCAATTCATCCCCCAGAGCGGCGGATGCCGTGGCGCCGACCAGCACGGTCGCAAGCAGGAGTGGACGCAACATGGGGCTCCTCCGTCTCGTTGGCCACGGCTTCGAGTAAGCAACCGTATCATGGCAATATATGTTTATAACATTAGGGAGAAAACGCCAGAACCCGTCTGCTATATGACAATATATTGACTTACATCGCCCGGCCCGGCAGGATTGATCAAAATCAAACAGTCGTTGCACGGGCGGAGGAGACAGACGCCATGTCCAAGGAATTGCGATGGTTGATCGGCGCTGTTGTCGCGATTGCGACAGGCCTGCCGGTGACGGCAATCCCCGCCAACGCCGCCGACTACTACGCCGGTAAAACCATTGAGATCGTCGTCGGTGGCGCCGCGGGCGGCGGCATCGATCTCTATGCCCGCGCTGTCAGCCGCTACCTCGGAAAGCACATCCCCGGCAATCCAACCGTCGTCGTCAAGAACATGCCCGGCGCGAGCGGCACGCGCTCCGCCCAATACGTCGCGGTTGGCGCGCCTCCCAACGGGCTGACAATCGGCGCGACGGCACCGGGCGCGATCGTCGCTCCCCTGCTCGACGGCAAGACAAGCGAATCGTTCGATCCATCGCAATTCGTCTATCTGGGCACCACCAATGTCGGCGTCGGTGTCTGCTCCGTGATGAATAAGTCCCCGGTGAAAAAGTTCGAGGATCTACTCAAGCACAAGGCCGTACTCGGCAGCCAAGGTCCCGGTTCGCCTTCGTACGACACCGCCTATCTCGTGCAACACACGACCGGCGCGCAATTCAACATCATCGCCGGCTACAACGGCTCCACCCACATCGCACTCGCCATGGAGCGCGGCGAAGTCGATGGCGTCTGCGGCTGGAACTGGTCCGGAATGAGATTTCAGAAGCCCGAATGGGTTCGCGATGGCACCGTCAGCCTCCTGGCGCAAGTCGGCGTCAATGAGAATGAAGAACTGACCAAACTTGGCGTTCCGACAATCTGGAAATTCATCAAAGACGAAGAGAACCGTAAGGTCGCCGAATTCATCCTGGCGCAAAAAGGGTTCGAGCGACCGCTGCTGGTCAGAGGCGGAACCCCACCCGAGCTGGTGGATATCCTGCGGAAGGCCTTCGACGCGACGATGGCCGATCCGCAATTCCTGGCCGAAGCTGAAAAGGCATCGCTCGAACTATCCCCCTCGCCGGGTGTCCGCGTCCAGGAACTGGTTCAGTCGTTCTATGCGACGCCCAAGCACATCGTCGAAAAAGCGCGCGTCGCCATCCGGCCCTGATACAACGCGCCAACAATTCTTTGTCGGTACCCGACCTGCCAAGGTAGAAGGTATTCGATAATCCGAGGAAGGAAACTTCGAGCCATGCGTATCCCACTCAGTCTCGCGATCACATCCAATCCGCGCACCTGGCCGATCCTGGATGGCACCGTCAAAGTAGACGGTGTCGATCTCGTTCCCACCGTCATGTTCCCATCCGAGATGTTCTGGCGGCAGTTGAAGTTCAAGGAGTTCGACCTCTCGGAGATGTCGCTGTCGTCGCTGATGCTGACGACCGGACAAGGCAACGACGACTGGGTCGGCATCCCGATCTTCACGACACGGAAGTTCTTCCACACCGACATTTTCGTGCGCAAGGACGCTGGCATCAACAGCCCCGCCGACCTGAAAGGCAAGCGCGCGGGCGTGCCCGAATATCAGCAGACCGCGGCGCTATGGATCCGCGCGGCGCTTCAGCACGATTTCGGGGTTCATCCGAGCGAGATGGAGCATTGGATGGAGCGGCTGCCGACGCAGAGCCACGCCGGGGGAACCAGCGGCGGTGCGACATCGCTCAACCCACCGCCGGGAATAACCATCAAGCAGATCCCGATCGAAAAGAGCATCGGCTCGATGATGGAAGCGGGCGAAATCGACGTGGTGAGTCACTACTACGATCACAAGCGCGAGCCGAAGACGCTCGAGCGCTCGACCGTCGATCTCAGGAACCATCCCGACGTCAAAATGCTGTTCCCCGATCCGGTCGCCGAAGGCATCCGCTTCTATCGCAAGCACGGAATATTCCCGATCAACCACGGCATGGCGATACGGCGTGAGCTGGCGGAAAAATATCCCTGGATCCCGCTCAATCTGGTCAAGGCCTTCAACAAGGCCAATGAGATCGCGAACCGCCAGCGCATGGAGCACCTGCAATACTACACGTGGTCGGGATTGCTTCCGCCAGACACCGCCAAGGCGTTGCGCGAGCCCCTCATCCAGCATGGCGTCAAGGCGAACCGGAAAACGCTCGAGGCGACGACCGCCTATTCTCACGAGCAGGGCCTTACCCCGCGCGTGATAAAGCTCGACGAGATCTTTGCGCCCAGCACGCTCGACGTGTAGGCGCTGCTACAGGGGTTTAAGCCGGCGGCACTTGCAGTCGGCGTCGTCCACGATCTGGTAGCGTTTCCCCTTCTCGACCTTATCCGTCACCTCGACCCGGTTGCCGTCTCGCAACCGGCCGGTGATGACGTTGACGAACACCGCAGTCGTGATCGGCCACTCGGCCGCGCCGTTCGTGAGCTTTGCATCGCGACCGGCCTCCAGCACGAAGGGAATCCAATACGAGCCGTTCGGGCTGACGTTGAAGTCCACGGTCTCGCGCGTGTTGTTGACGACATAGATGCTCTCTTCCGCCGGCACGGAGCCGTCAGCAGTCTTCCTCAGGTCCGCGTACAGGCCGACACGGCCGTGCCCGCCGATGACATGGGTCACGTCGAGTTTGAGCTTCTGCAGCAGTTCGGCCAGCGACCGCTGCCGCGGCATCGCCTGAGCGCCGAGCGGATCGACTCCCGGGCCGGTCCAAATGTCGGTCTGAAAGACGAGCTTCGCCGCCGGCACATAAGCGACCAGCATTCCATCGGAATGGCCGCTGCGCAGCTCATGCAGTTCGACGCGGCGGCTGCCCTCGGCGATCGCATGGCTTTCCTTCACCTCGATGATCTGCGCATCGGCGAGTCTCTTCCGGGGGGTATCGGCGCCCAGCGCATCGGACGAGGCCAGAACCTTGCGCCAGAATTCCGTGGTGCCGCGACCGACCACCAACGCCGCGCCCTCCGCCACGAACGTGCGATACCCGGCGACGTGATCGATGTGGTGATGGGTCAAGACGAGGTATTTGATCGGCTTGTTCGGAAACCGAGCGCGTACCTGCTCCATGACCCACTTCGAATACCCATCCATGTACGGGGCATCGAAGATGACCAGGAACGTATCCATCTCCAGGATCAGGGTGTGATGGATCGTGCCTTGCACCTGAACAACGCCGGGAGCGCGTTCCACGAATTGCAGCTTCACCCGCGACGGATCATGGGTGAGATTTTCGACGTCGTAGTAGGACCCGATCAGCTGGCGGCGCAAAATCCAGAGATACGGGACATTTGATGTCGCTATTTTCGGCGCACCCGAGCGGACGGATTCCGGCACGGCGAACAGCGGTGACTCCAGCGTGGGATTGAGGCTGATCTCCTCAACCTCGTATTCCATCAACTTCCTGCCGCCGACTTCGTATTGCTGGCGGAACGGGAATTTCGCACCGCCATCGACCGCCCTCCAGTCCGAGACGATCCAGTCGAATTCGGAATCGCCGTGCAGCGGATCGAAATCCATGGTGCGGATGCGGGCCGGCAGCGATGTCTGGGGATCGAACACGATAATGAACTTCGCCAAGTCGGACTGATACGCGACGGCGGGATGAGTGCGGCCGCCGAGCGTTACGTCCGGGTGCGGAGCAAGGTTGGCAGCGCGGCGGGCCATTTCGAGCAGCAACACCGGCGACGTTCGTTTCAATTCGCGCGACGTAGCAGCAAGGCGATTGCCGCTCATGACGCGTTCCGGCCCCTGCGCCTGCAGGCTGGCGGTGCGCGGGCCGCCGTCGTTGCCAACGGCGTATCCGATTCCATCCGCGACAACCTCGACATACTTGTTCATCCGGGGCCAGGGCAGTTCCAGATAGTCGCGGACCCAGACGATATTGGCCGCGTCGCGTGTCAAATCGCGGCGGATTTCGTAGTTCACATCGGCGACATGAACGGCGGGGCCGCCGGCGACGTGCGACTCGTCCGGTTCCCAGTATTGGCCACGTCCCTTGATCGCGATCGTCTTCAGTTGTTCGAGCCCCTTCCTGCCGACGGCATCGATCGCCCGGTTCACGAGATCGATTGGCAGGCTCTGGGACAACGCCAAGGAAGGCGCGGCAAACAGCGCAAAGCCGATGCAGAGGACAAGACGGACGTTCATGCTGCTACTCCGCGATCGCGAATATCGAACTGCTGAAGCGCTTGGAAACTACGCGACGCGCGCACTCCGCGCCTGAAATGTCTTCACGCCGTCCACGATCTCATCGAGGACGCGAATATGGGCTCGGGCAAGCGCAGCCGCCTTGTCGACATTCCGCGACACGGCTGCGTCCACGATCTTCTTGTGTTCGGTATCGCGGATGCTGTTTTTCCACACGTGCCGCGGCGCGACGCGCTGATACCGCATGAAATGGTCGAAGAGTTGCCGCCTCAGCAGCAACAGCCTCGGCGAGCCGCAGGCGGAAACCAGCGCTTCGTGAAACGCCTTGTGCCGGCGCGCCCACTCGGTCGGATAGCCGCGGTTCGCCGGCGACGAGGCCAGCAGCATGTGGTGAAAGGCGCGGACCAGATCGGCCTCCCAACTGTCTCCGCCCTGCTCGACTGAACGGGTGACCGCCATCACCTCGATCTCGCGCCGCAAGTTCGTCAGGTCAATGAAGTCTTCGACGGTCAGCGGCGCAACCCTGAAGCCGCGCTGGTCGCCTCCAATAACGAGTCCCTCTACCGCTAGCCGGGAGAGCGATTCCCGCAACGGGCTCAGACCGGCATCGTATCGTTCGCGAAGCGCCTCGAACGGCAGCTTCGACCCCGGCGCCAGCTTCAGCTCGAGAATGTCGCTCCGCATGGAGGCCAATACCGCGCCCGCCATCGTTTTAGAAACAACCGCCTGCCCGGACGCATCCATATCCAGGGGGCCTTCAAGCTGAGTGGTCGAGACCGGTCGCCGCATCGAAGTCTTCCTCAGGTTGCCTGACGATGGTCACTTTGCCGCGGGAGCATTTAGAGCGTTCTTGACGCGCTCGACGACGTCCGCAGGCGTTCCGGCGAGGTCGCCAACAAGCGCCTGCATCTCTTCGCCGGTCATCGGCGACACTTCAAGCTGAAGCTTCTGCGCCTCCGCCAAGAACGCCGGGTCTTTCATCGTCGCATCGAACGCGCGTCGCAGCGCGTTGACGCGCTCCACGGGCACATCAGGCGGCAGGAAGAACGGCCGGGCATACTCGGCGCGCGCGAACACCAGCCGCATCGCCTGCTTCTCACTCTCCGTCTTCGCAAGCTCCATCGCCAGAGGCACGTTTGCAAGCTCCGGATGCCGCTGGAAGTTGTACTGCACCAGGAACCGGATTTTCTTCTCGTCGATCCAGCTTTGCGTCAGGGTCTTGACCACGGCATATCCAAGACCGCCGTTACCCTGCACCTCGCCCCGCTCCATGGCCAAATTGATCTGTGGCGGTCCCTGATAGCCGCGCACGACCTTGAACTTGTAGCCGAGCAGGTCGTTCAGAAGCAGCGGATAGTCGACCATGGTGGCGCCGGCGGTGGTTGCGCCAACCAGCACTTCCTTAGTCGCGAGCTCGGTGATGTTGGACACCGGCACCGTGTGCCAGACAAATCCGGCGTAGGCCTCGCGGTTGAGACTGCCCAGCCAGTTCAACTTGGAGGAGTCGAATTTCGCCCCGGCCTGCAGCATCGGAGCAGTCGGGATGCCGTTGAGCGGCGCACCGATCACGGTGCCGTCCTTCGGTCCCTGGCTGAAGAGCTGGTTGACCAGCACCACGCCACCGGCGCCAGGCTGGTTCTGCACGATGAAGGTGGGATTGCCCGGGATATGGTTGCCCATCTGTCGGGCGAGAGCGCGAGCATAGAGATCATAGCCGCCTCCCACCGCCGAACCGACGATCAGGCGCAGCTGCTTGCCCTTGTAGAAATCGGCGACGTCATCAGCATGCGCGGGCATGGTTGCCACGAAGACAGCGGCGAAGGCCATTTTTGTAGCGAAGGCCAACCTTGCCTGAGCCGTTGCCATCCGTTCCCTCCCATCGACTTTTCGCCGCAGCGGACCCGCTTGCGATAATTTCGAAATAATGCTCTTTTTCGAACATCACATCACGTTCGAAGTTCATAACAACACGGAAGCCATGGCCGCAACACCAAACACCATGGACTTCTTGCCGCAGACTAAGCGATAGCCTCGCCGGATCGAGGCTGGAATGAATGGGACACATGGCGACCGAGATCAGATCACCACTCAAGACAAATTGGCCCTCGGGCGTGCGGCTACCCGTGGTCCTGACGTTCGAGCACCAGTCGGGCGAAGGCGCGCCGCTGCGGCCCGGCGAACGCCCGAACGCGAACAGCTACGGACAGATCGAATACGGCGCACGCCGCGGGATTTGGAATATCCTCGAGCTGCTCGACAAGTTCGGCGTCAAAGCCACGTTCTTCATGACCGGCATGACCGCGGAGAAGTATCCCGAGACGGCCCGCGCCGCACACGCAGCCGGTCACGAGATCGCGGGAATGAGCTACGGATTCGAGAAGGTTCGCACCGCCAGCCGCGAGCGCGAACAGATGATCGTGCGCCGCACAGTCAAGGCGCTCGCCGACACCTGTGGCGCGAAGATCAAGGGCTGGCGCTGTCCCGACTATCGCATCAGCCCGCAGACCTTCGACGTGCTCTCGGCCGAAGGCTTCGACTGGGACAGCAGCATGCTCAACGACGACATGCCGTACCTGCTGGACTGCGAAGCGGGGCCGCTGGTCGAAATTCCGTTCACGACGACCACGCAGGACAAGGCTTGCGTCGCGTTTCCCTATCCGATGCGGGGCGGTCCTGCCGGACTCGCGCATACGTGGAAAAACGAATTCGACGTGCTCTATCGGGAAACTGATACGGGCCCCCGCTTCATGATCCTCAGCCTGCAGACCTGGGCGACGGGACGGCCGGCGCCGTTGCGCACCCTGAAGCAGTTCCTGGAACGGGTCACGACCTACAACGACATCCAATTCGCGCAATGCAGCGACATCGCCGGCTGGTGCGATCGTCCGGCTCATACGAACAATTGAGAGACGCCATGTGGAAAGAGATCCCACTCAAGAACGCCGGAAAGTGGCCGGCCGGAGTCAGGCTTCCGATCATCATCAGCGTGCATCACCAGTCGGAAGAGGCCTGCGTGATGTTCGCGGACGGACAGCCTGATCCGCGCGACTTCTATGAGCGGCAATACGGCGGCCGCCGCGGCGCCTGGCGCCTGCTGGAGATCATGTCCAAGCACGACGTGCTCGGCACATGGATCATCTGCGGCGCGACCTGCGAGAAATACCCGGAAGTGTCGCGCGAGGTCATGAAGCTTGGGCATTCCATCGCCGGCCATGGCTATGCCCACGAGGCGCTGAGTGACCTTCCTCCGCACGAAGAGCTGGAAGTCATCACCAAGACGGTGCGCGTGTTCGAGGACAAGATGGGACACCATCTCACCGGATGGCGGACCTGCGCCGCAAGCCACGTCACCATGGACCTCTTGCTCAAGCATTTCGATTTCCAGTGGGACGCCAGCATCTGGAATGACGACCTGCCCTACATCGTCGAAGGCCACGGCAAGAAATTCATGGAGATCCCGTTCTCGGTCTACAGCGACGCCGCGTATTCGAAGAACGCCGGCAACCAGCAGCCGGTCAACCCATTCAACACCTGGGAGATGAATACGCCGGACACGGTCTTCCAGATCATGAAAGATCAATTCGATGCGTTATATGAGAGGGGCGCCGAGCAGGCGGTGCTGATGCCGATGACCGTCCACGACTTCATCACCGGCCGGCCGTCGCGGGCGAAGGCGTTTGACGACTTCATCGCTTACGCCAAGCAGCACGAAGGCGTCGTTTTCTCGACGCACGACGAGGTCCGCACGTGGTGGCTTGCCAACTATGTGGGCGAGTCAGCGGCCTAACAATCGACTGCCCTCCGCGACGATCGGCCATCGCGGAAAGATACTGAAACCATCGTATGAGACATGTGCACGCTCGTTAAACGAGCGGCAAATCGGGGAGAAAAGGTCCATGATTCCAAGGCGGATTCGTTTCCAGAGCACGACAGCGCCGGCAAAGGCGCCTCAGGTCGGTCGAAGATCATTCGTCGTTGGAGCGACCGCGGCACTGCTGTGCGCCCCAACGAATTCTCCTTGGGCACAAGAATCTGCTGCGGCCTATCCAAGCCAGCCGATCCGGGTGGTGATCCCAGCCGGCCCCGGCGGCACGCTCGACATTATCGCTCGTGTGGTCGGTCAGAAGCTGACCGAACGGCTCGGCCAACCGGTCGTAATCGAGAACAAAGCCGGGGCCAACACGATCATCGGCACGGATTTCGTCGCTAAAGCCGCGCCCGACGGCTACACGATCCTGTGCGCGGCGGCAGCGTCTATCGTGACCAATCCGGCGATCTATTCGAAACTGCGCTACTCGATCGCCGACTTCGCCCCGCTCTCGAACGTGGCTTCTTATCCCTTCATCTTGTCGGTTGCGAAGTCCACGCCGGCGAAGAATCTGCGGGAGTTGGTCGACTTCATCAAGAAGAACCCCGACAAGTCGAATGCCGGCGGCTCAACCGCAGGCCACCAGCTCATGACCGCATGGTTCCGGGAGATAACCGGCGCGCCCGTGCAGTACGTCCCCTACAAGGGCATGAACGAAGTCACGGCGGCGCTCGCCGGCGACCAGCTCATGATGTCGTTCCTGACCGCCGCCAATGCCGACCAGATCAACAGCGGCATTGTCCGGCCGCTTGCGGTCACCTCCGCGGCACGCGACTCCCGCTTCCCGGACGTACCGACGATGAAGGAAGCCGGCGTTGACGGAATGATCGCGCTGAGTTGGGCCGGCTTCCTCGCCCCGGCTCGCACCCCTTCGGCAATCGTCAACAAGCTGTCGTCCGAGATCGCTGCCATCGTCGCCCTGCCTGACGTACGCGCCCGGCTTCTGGCCGCCAATCTCGATCCCGTCGGCAATAGCTCGGAGCAATTCGCCAAGACCATCGCGAGCGACTTCGAGACCCTCGCCAAGATCGCAAAGGCGGCGAATATTCAAATCAACCAGTAGGACTGCACACGGCGTTGCTGGCGAAGCCGCTTACAGGCTTCGCGCCAGCATATGCGCCTCGTTGATGGCGTGGCGCAGCCGGCGCGGCGACAGCGCGTCGCCGACGACGCGGATGTCGGATATTCCGGCATGGCGCAGCTCGGCGACGTAGCCGTCATTCGGCACCTGTGGACCGATGCTCACGATCACGTCGACGTTCTCCGCGCGGGTCTCTCGGCCGCTCGCATAGTGTTGAATGATCGCCGTGCGCGACGACACGTGCGTGAGCTCATGCAGGGCGAGGATTGTCGCCCCTTCCCCGTCGAGCCGACGCAAGGCCGCTATTCGCGACACCGTAGGCAGCTCGCGGAACGGCTCGAAGAATCGCGTCACGAACGTGAGCTTCCCGCCGCGATTGATGACCTCTTCAGCTGCTTGCGCGCCCCACCAGTAGCCATCTTCGTCCAGCAGGACCACATGCTTGCCGGCAAGCGACGGCGGCAGGGTCTCGAACCCGGCCACCACCGGCACCGAGCCGTCTCCGGCGATCTCAGACGCAACCGGCGTAGCCCCCGTCGCAACCACCACGGTCTGCGGCGCCAGCGCGGTGACGCTCGCAACCGACGCGGCCTCGCCGATCCGCAACACGATATTGTTTGAGCCGCGCACCTCACGCTCGAGATGCGTGGCCACGTTCACATATTCACTGTGCCCGCCGAGTTTGGCGCCGCTGGTGACCTTGCCGCCCAGGACTTTCTCTTTCTCGAACAGCACGACGTGATGACCACGCGCCGCTGCCAGTCGGGCCGCCTCCATGCCGGCCGGACCGCCGCCCAGCACCACGATCGTCGCCGGGGTTTTCGCCGGCTGCAGCGTCGACAGTTCGATTTCGCGCCCAACGATCGGGTTGTGCACGCATGACAAGCCGGCGCTGCCCTCGTGCAGTCCGTCCCAGCAATGGTTGCAGCCAATGCACAGCCTGATGCTGGCGGCATGCCCCTGCTCCGCCTTGCGCGGCCATTCCGGGTCCACCGTCAGCGCGCGCCCAAGCGCCACCCCATCAGCCTTACCCTGAGCGATCAATGATTCAGCCTGCTCCGGCGTGACGATCCGCGTCGCCGCGATCGTTGTCGCCTCAGGCACCGCGGCTTTGAGCTTGGCATGCAGGTCCTGGAACGGGACCTGCTCGTAGTGGCGATCCGGCAGATGCGTATCGATGGTGTTGAAATTGCCCTGGGACAGCGAGACGTAGTCGATCAGCCCCTCGGCGACAAACTGCCGAACCAGCCGCACGCTCATATCGAGGGTCCAGCCGCCTTCGGTGAACTCATCAAGACCGAGCCGAAGGCCGACGGCGAAATCGGCAGGCGTCGACCCGCGGATACCGGTTAAGATTTCCCGCGCGAAGCGAATTCTGTTGTCCCAACTGCCGCCCCAACTGTCGCTGCGCTTGTTCGAAAACGGCGACATGAACTGCTGGAGCAGATGCCCCTGCGCGCAATGCACTTCGATCCCGTCAAAGCCCGCCTGCGCCATGTTCTTGCCGGCCGTGACCGTATGCTTGATGAAGTCGGCGATCTCGGCGTCGGACATGGCGCGCGGCACACCGCCCGAGCGCGGACAGGCAATCGCCGAAGGCCCGATCGGCTTGGCCAGGATCGAGGTGCTGTTGTGCTGTCGCCCGCTGTGGTTGACCTGACCGATCATCAGCGCGCCAGCGGCGTGCACGGCTTCGGCCCAGCGGGTCAAGCCGGGGATGATCTTCGGGTCGAAACCGGGAATATTGCTGCCACGCATCACCGACGATGGATGAAGCCGCATCGCCTCGGTGACGATGACGCCGGCCCCGCCGCGGGCGAGGGTCGTGTAGTGCGCCAGCAGTCGCTCTGAAACGTCAAATTTCTCGGCGAGGTTGGTCGCCGTCGCCGCACGGAATACACGATTTCGCGCCTGGCGCCGTCCGATCCGAAGCGGCGAAAACAGATGGGGAAATGCCTTTTCAGGACCTGAGTTCATGCCGCGTCATCCCGGCACAGCTCGCTAACCATGCCCCTCCCCATTGCTGCATCCCGATCGGGGAGCAGTCAGCGGCCTCAGGAAGTTGTTTCCCGCGATCACGCCATGTCGGTGCCAGTGTTAGGCTGTACGGCGCGATTTGCTAGCCTGAAATTCAGAAAAGCAATTGTTCTCGAAACAGATGCCGCTGCAACCAATTCGGCGCGCCCCATAATACCGGGAGCCTCGACCAGACGCATACTTTGCAATCGAATTTATTCGTCTGCATTTTCAAGAGCGAGCATCGACACATCGATGCCTAGAATCGAACGCAAGGTGCCATGATGGACCGACGAAACTTCTTGGCGGGTATCTCGGCAGCGACCCTGGCAACGTATCAAACGGGCCGGGCCATTGCGCAGGGCGCCGCTTCCAGTCCGGCAACCAAGGCCGCCCGCAAGGGCGTCATGCTGATGAACCGGATCGGACCGTCGTCGTCCGATCTCTACATCGCCAATGCCGATGGCACCGGCGAGCGCAAGCTTCTGCAGGACTCGATATTCGAATACAACGCCTCGTTCACGCCAGACGGGAAGAGCGTGCTGTTCACCTCGGAGCGAAATGGCGACGGCCAATCGGATGTCTTCCGCGCCCGCCTCGATGGCACCGGCATCGAGCCCTTGATCACGCACCCGTCGGTCGACGACGCCGCCGTGCTCTCGCTGGATGGTGCTCGTCTCGCTTTCGTGTCGACGCGCAATGGCTACCGCGCGAACATCTGGGTGCTCGACCTGAAAAGCGGCCAGATGCGCAACCTGACCGGCGCCGAGGACGTGCAGGGCGATCCGAGCGGACCGAACGGCTTCTTCCGGCCCGCCTGGTCACCGGACGGTCAATGGCTCGCATTTTCCTCGGACCGCAACACCGACTGGCGAGGCCACAGTGACGGTCGCGGTTGGGAGCACACCCAGGAGCTCAGCATCTATGTGATCGGCGCGGACGGCCAGGGCTTCCGCCGCATCGCGTCCAAGCCAACCTATTGCCTGGGCTCGCCCAAGTGGTCGCCCGACGGCATGCGCGTGGTCTTCTACGAAATGACCACGGAAGACACCTGGGGTGCACGCCGGCCGAACCTGGTCGGCAAGGTCGTGTCGCAGATCGTTTCGGTCGACGTCGCCACGGGCGAGCGGGTCGAGCACACATCGGGCGCGGGGCTGAAGGTTTTCCCGCAGTTCATGAGCGCGACGGAAATCGCCTATCACCGCAAAGGCGGCCCGGACGAAGGACTTTACTATACGTCAGGTCGTCCCGCGGTTAAGGCCGCACTGCGCTCGCCGACATGGTCGCCGGACGGCAAGGTCGTCATCTACGAGAAGAACGACTTCAAACCTCGCCCCGAGAACAAGCAGCTCTTTAGCTGGGATCCGGAGTGGGAGTATCGGCACACGGACGTATTCCCGGCGCTGTCGCGGGACGGCAAGCTGGTCTTCACTGAGAAGGCCAGGAACTCTTCCATCGTGATCATGGATCCGGATGGCTCCAACCGGCGGCGCATCTTCGATGCCGGCACCTCCGACCTCGACCCCGTGATGCTTCAGCGCGGGATTGCCGGCGCGTTCCAGCCGAGTTGGTCGCCGGACGGTCAATGGGTCACGTTCGGTCTCGGCATGTGGTTCCAGGCGCGACGCACCGACAAGGCACGAATCATGCGGGTGCGCCGGGACGGCACGGGCCTGGAGGCCCTGACTGATGGCACGGTGCATTCCGGCTTCCCGAGTTATTCCGCGGACGGCAAGCAGATGGTCTATCGGGTCTGGGGCGAAGACAAAAAGGAATACGGACTGCGGATTCTCAACCTTGAGGACCGCACGACGCGGGTCCTGACCACCGGATACGACAACCTGCCCGGCTGGTCGCCCGATGGGGGCCGCATCCTGTTCACGCGTCGCGTGGACACGGTCAATTTCGACATCTTCACGATCCGTCCCGGCGGCTCGGACCTGCTGCGGCTCACCACCAACCGATCGGGCGACGCTCACGCAGTCTGGGCCGCCGACGGCCGGATCATGTGGAACGGCGGCATGTACGGCTTCCGCGACGAGGCGGCGCTTTACGACAACACGTTCCAGCAATACGGCCAGATCTTCATCATGAACGCCGACGGCACGGGCAAACGTATGCTTACCGACAGCCGCTGGGAGGACTCGATGCCGCTCTACATTCCGGCGAAGCTTCCCTGAGATCGCGATGGTTGGCGCGCGACGCCTACCCCACGGCCAATGCGAGATTCTAACCGCGCCCGCTCCGCGTCAGTGCCCGCCGCTCTTTACTTCAGGCGTTCCATGGGTGTGGAAGGTCTCGATGGTCTTGAGACCCCAGGCCTGGCCCTTGCGTCGCTCCGCCTCGGTCCACACGACGGTCTGCCAGTCAGGCGCCAGGATCAGCCGTGCGCCGGCATTGGCGAGTTCTACGCGGTTCCCTGCCGGTTCCCACACATACAAGAAGAATGTCTGCTGGATGGCGTGCTTGTGCGGGCCGGTCTCGATGTGGACGCCGTTCTCCAGAAAAATGTCGGCGGCTTGCAGGATATGCTCGCGCTGGTCGACGGCAAACGTCACATGATGAAATCGTCCCGCCGTGCCCGTGGAGTCGCGTGTGTAAGCGATGTCGTACGACTTGTTATTGACGGTGAACCAGCAGCCACCGGTCGTGCCGTCGTCGAGCTGAATCATCTCCGTGACTCGGCTGCCGAGCGCCGCCGGAATGAAACGGCGGATGGCATCGACATCACGCGCCAGCATATTGACGTGATCCAATCGGCGCGGAGCAATCGTGCGGTTCGGGGTTCGTTGCGCTTGATTCTTGAGGGCCGGCCGCGTCTGCGGTCCCGGCTCATAGCGCCGCGTCTCGTAATAGATCTCGAACTCGTGGCCATCGGGGTCTCGGAACTTATAGGCGGGCCCATGGCCGAGGTCGCCGTCGCTCCAGCCGATCCCGGCGCCGAGCGCTTCGATTGCACGGACACGACGCGCAAGCGCCTCCGGACTGACCGCGCGATAGGCGGTGTGGCGAACACCCGTCGTGTTTGAGGCGGTCAGCTTCAGCGAATGGAATTCATAATCGTCGAAGGCCCGCAGATACACGCTATCGCCTTCCCGACCGCTCTCGGACAGCCCGAGAATGTCGACAAAGAAATGCAGGCTCGCCTCGGGCTTGTTGGTGAGAACTTCGACATGGCCAAGGTGCGCAACGTCAAGGATCGGCTCGGATGGCATGGGCGTCCTTTGAGAATTTTTCATTTCAACTTGGTGGCCGGGGCACCGGACAACAAATGGTATCTTTGACCGCATTCATGAATCTAGTGCATGGATATGTTCTTAGACCCCTGGGAGGGCGTTGGCCATGCGAATAGATTTTCTCGGGCTCCAGGCCTTTTTGAGCATCGCCGAGCGCGGCAATTTTCAGCGCGCCGCCGCGCATCTCAACCTGTCGCAAACCGCCATCAGCCATCGCATGCGAAAGCTCGAAGAGGAACTCGGTCTGAAACTGTTCGCACGCACGACCCGCGAGGTGACGCTCACCCGCGCGGGGATGGAATTTCTGCCGAAGGCGCAGCAAGCCGTCGCCGCGCTGGAGTATTCGTTCGATGAACTCAAGCAGCAAGGGGCAAAGCGGCGCGATCGAGTCGATATCGCCTGCCTGCCGGCGTTCGCCGTTCACTACCTCCCGCCCATTCTCCGGAGGTTTCATAGTGCGCAACCGACGGTCGAAGTGCGTATCTTCGAGACGCCATCAGCCGCCATCGCTGACCTCGTGCAATCGGGCGAGGTCGAATTCGGCCTGAGCGTAGTCCCAACGAACCGCTGGGACCTCGAGGTCGAGCCGATATCGTCGGCGCCGCTGACATTGGCCTGTCCGGCAAAACATACGCTGGGAAAGAAGCGTTCAGTCGGGTGGTCCGACCTTCGGGACGTGCCATTGATCCGCGTTGGCTCCAAAACCGCGATCAGACCAATGATCGACGACGCGCTTGCCTCGCTCAAGATTTCCTTGAACTGGCAATATGAGGTTCAACACGTCGAGACGGCGGTCAATCTCGTGGAAGTCGGCCTCGGCGTCGCGATTGTGCCCAGCGTGGATGTTGCCCTGCATCGAGGTCGCGGTGTCGTCGCCATCCCGCTGCGCTCGCCGAAGGTCTCTTGCAGCTATGGCCTCATCACCCGACGCGGCATGCCTCTCTCCGGCGCTGCGGCAATCTTACGCGGGCTCCTCATCGAGGAGATGAAAAACAAAAAATCCGCTAGATGAATCCAGCTCATTAGTCGCGATATTCAATTCATTTGATAAGCCCCATCCATGCCAGCAACTTCGTCCAGGCTCTGGCACATCCGCGGTACGGTTCTAGAATGCGACCGCGTTGTGGTTCAGAAAAGGGAGGGCTTCTCGTGAGCTACAAAGATTCTGGTCGTGAACCCGTGCCAATGATTGCAGGCCTGGGTTCAATCTACGAAAAAATTGGTGCGCTGCACTGGCCGTTCATCAGGGCGACAGCCGGCGTCATTCTGTTCACCCACGGCTGGCCCAAATTGATGGCGGGCGCACAGGCCGTGGCAGCCAACACCTTGGCGAAGCGCGGTATCGAACCGGCTTTGTTCCTGGCTTATATCCTTATCATCCTGGAGACCGCCGGCGCGATCTGCATCACGGTTGGTTTCCTGACGCGACCGATCGCGGTTGCGCTGGTGATTGAGTTTGCCGTCATCGTCTATCAGCATCTCCCGAACGGGTATCCTTGGATCAAGGCTGGATATGAGTATCCCCTGCTTTGGGGCCTGATCTTCGTCGCGATCGCCATAAGGGGTGGCGGACCCTACTCGGTCGATCGCGCAATCGGACGCGAGGTCTAGACGGCGCCGGCAGCAATGGAGCGGCCCACAAAGCGGCCGCTCCAGATGCCTGTACTTGACTCGTTTATTTAATAACGTAATGACAGAAAGGGCTCCATTTATAGGCCTGAACGAAGCTCCACCGATGTCGCAGAAGCCTGCTTTACAGACCGGTCCGGCCGCAACGGCCGATGGTTCGCTGCGGCAGGAATGGAACAATCGGGATATTGGGTCCGCGGGCTTCACCCCGGCGTTTTCCGCCGACCGGCACATCGGGACGGCGCTGCGGGAAACCTATCGCGCGTTCGCGCGCGCTTTGTCGCAGAACCTTGCTCCGCTCGGGTTGACTCTGAGCATGTGGTTCGCGCTCCGCAGCCTTTGGGAGGCCGACGGTCTCAGCCAGGCCGAGCTCGGGCGACGCATCGAGCTTAATCCCGCCGCCGTCGTCGCGGTGTTGAACGCGCTGGAAGCCGCCGGACTGGTCGAACGTCGGCGCACCCGCAAGGACCTCCGAATCTACAACGTCTTTTTGACAGCCTCTGGGCGGAAACTGCGCACCAAAGCCACCGCCCTGGCGCTACAGGTCGACGCGCGCGCGATGCGCGGCGTCAAACCTGACGAGATCGAGCAGGTGCTCGCGATATTGAACCGGCTGCGTGGCAACCTGGCCGACAATCGATAACGGCCGGAACCAAGACGCAGGAGCAGCAGCGATGAAGTGGTGCCGCGTTCGGACTCCGGAAGGCCCGTGCTTTGGGATTGTCGAAGGCGAGACGATCGCGCTCATCGCCGGCACGCCATTCGACGCCTTCGGGAAGACCGGAAAGACATTGCCGCTCGCACAGGCGCAGCTGCTGGTGCCGGTCGTGCCGGGCACGTTCTACGCCATCGGATCGAATTATCGCGATCACATCGAGAAGATGGCACAGGCTGCTGGACGAAAGCCCATCTATTACGACCGGCCGCGTGTCGGTTATCGCGCGAACAGCGCGCTGATCGCCCACGACGAAGACATCGTGAAGCCGGCGGATTCCACCGACGCGTTTCAATATGAGGCCGAGCTGGTCGCCGTCATCGGAAAGTCGGGACGCAACGTGACCCCGGAGCAGGCCTGGGACCTGATCTTTGGATGGACGATCGGCAACGATGTCAGCGAGCGGACCTGGCAGCGTAGCGATCCCACCAATATCCGGGCCAAGAACTGCGACACCTTCAAGCCGATGGGCCCCTTCATGCTGCAGAGCCGGGACCTGCGCGGCATGCGCACGGAGGTCCGCCTCAATGCACGTCAGGTCCATTCATTTGATACCGGCGACATGATCTTCGACCCAGCGGCCGTCGTCAGCGAGATCTCGAAGTACAACACTCTCAGTCCCGGCGACGTGGTCTGGCTCGGAACCGACGACAAACCGCTCAACCTGAAAGTCGGCGACGTCCTGGAGATCGAGATGACTGGCATCGGAACGCTTCGCAACAAGGTCGTCGCGGAAAGGCGAGACAACAACTGACGCTATCAACCAAGAGAAACCTAAGGGGAAACGCCATGAGAACGATCGCAAAGCGATTGGCCTTGCTGGTCATGGTCGCTGTTTTTGCCGCTCCGTTCGCCGGGACAACCGCCGCCGTAGCGCAAGGCGCGCCGTATCCAAATCAACGGATCACGTTCATTGTCGGCTTTGCCGCCGGCGGCTTTGCCGACACGATCGGCCGCTGGACCGCAGCCCGGCTGGGCGAGCGCCTGGGGCAGACCGTCGTGGTCCAGAACCTGGAAGGCGGCGGCGGCATCCGGGCGGCGCGGCGCGTCCAGACTGCACCTCCAGACGGCTACACCATCCTGGTGACGACCACATCGCTCGCCATCAACGAATCCCTGGTCCCGGATCGCGGCTATACCGCGGCCCAATTCGATGCGGTGGCACTGCCTATTTCGGCGCCGGAATCGCTTTCCGTCAGTGCGAAGGGGCAAGTGAAGACCCTCGACGCCCTCGTTACCGAAGCCAAAGCCGGCAAAGTGTTCATGGGCTCCGCCGGCATCGGCAGCGGCTCCCACATCGCGGCGGAATACTTCTTCAAAGTGCTGGTGAAAACGCCGGTGAAGCACATCCCGTTCCCGGGCGGCAATCCCGCGATGATGGGTCTGCTGTCGGGCGACGTAAACGTGCTGGCCGCCACCGCGACCGGAAACATTTCACGCGCGGTCAACAATGGCGACACGATCGGCCTGGCGGTCGCCGCGGCCGAAAGGTCCCCGAACCTGCCGTCGGTTCCGACCTTTGCCGAGGGCGGCTATCCCGGAATGTCCGCAGCGTCGTGGGTCGGCTTCTTCGCTCCTGCCGGCACGCCCGAAGCGGTGCTTACAAAGCTCAACAGCGAGATCAACGAACTCTTGCAGGAAGCGGAGATCGCCAAGCGCATCGAGGCTTCCGGTCTGCAAACTACGGTTCGCAGCCGTGCGGATTCCGCAAAGATGTTGACCTCCGAGGTCACGAACTGGTCGAAGATGGTGCAAGCGGTCGGCGTTCCCAAGCAATGACGGAACGCGTCGCAAGCTGGAGGTGTTGATGGAAGGATCGGCGGGCATGGACGTTCTCGAAACGGACGTCCTGATCATCGGCGGCGGTTTCGCCGGATGCTGGGCCGCGCTGCGCGCCGCGGACCTGAAGGCGACCGTTACGCTGGTCGATAAGGCCTATGTCAGCCGCAGCGGCGCATCGACGATGTCCGGCGGCATCACCACCTGTCCGCTCGACAGTGACGACCTCGATACCTGGGCCGAGGAGTTCATCGTCCGCGGCAGCTATATGTGCGACCAGCGCTGGACCTATCAGTTGCTGGAAGGCCAGCGCGAGCGGATCAAGGACTACATCCGCTGGAACGTACCGATCTCGCGCAACGCCGATGGTGAGATCCGCCGCTTTGCCAGTCGCGGCATGGTGAATGTCCGCGGCATGCAATACCAGCCCAAGGTCGCGATGCGCGAGCTGCGCCGCCAGATCACGGCGCGCGGCGCGCGCATCCTCGACCGCCTGTTCATCACCGAATTGCTCACCGCCGACGGTGAGTGGCCGACCCGAACCGGCATCGCCGGCGCCGTCGGATTCGACGTCTACACCGGACGTTTCGTCGTCATCAAAGCCAAACGGACGATCGTGTCGACCGGCATGATCGCGATGAAGGGTACGCATCGCGTCGACAATGATTGCGGCGACGGCGCGGCGATGGCGTTTCGCGCCGGCGGCCGGCTGGTCGACATGGAGTTCACCTTCGGCGGCACCTTCAACGTACTGATGAAGAAATTCGATTTTCCGAGCTACAACGTCGCGGTCGCGCACGGCGCCCGCCTGATCAATGCGCGCGGCGAACGCTTCATGCAGCAATACGATCCGTTGCGCCTGGAACGCAGCGAGCTTTCGCATGTGGTCGCGGCATTCGCCAAGGAGATCGTCGACGGGCGTGGCCCGGTCTATATGGATCTCCGGCATGTCGACGAGTCCTACTGGACTGACATCGCCAAGCTGCACCGTGGCGGCTCGATCCTGCTGACCGACCATGTGCCCGATCCCAAGACCAACCCGCTACCGATCGAACCGACCTGGGGCCTTTGGGCAAGCGGGCGGAGTGGACTTCAGATCGACCTCGGCGCCCGCACCAATCTGCATGGCCTGCTGGCCGCGGGCTCCGTTGCCAAGAACGACGCGACCGGAACCCACGCCAGCGCCGGCTCGCCGACCGCATTCTGCAAGGTCTCGGGCTGGCACGCCGGCGAGACGGCCGCATTGGAGAGCCGCGAAAGCCAGCATCCGGTGATCGCCCAGGATGTGCTGCGACTGCTGCAGGAACAGGCACTGGCTCCGCTGCACCGCGCGCAGACGCCAAAAACGGCGGACGGCCTGCACGACGACTTGGGGCGCCTCGAGGCCAGCGTCGTCAACGGCATGATCCTCAATGCCGACAAGCTGACGCGGATGCTGGCGACCACCGAAGCGGTGTCGGAAGCCACCCGCAGCAGCCGCGCTGACGACCTGCACGACCTGGTCAAGCTGCACGAAGCGCGCAATGTGGCGACCTGCTCCGGCGTGGTCTACCGTTCGGCGCTTAATCGCACCGAAAGCCGGGAGCAGTTCTTCCGCGAGGACTTCCCGATGACCGACCCGACTTGGTTCTGCTGGCACGGCGCCACGCTGGCGCGTGATGGGAAGGTCGTCTTCGACCGGCGGGGTTTTCCGACTGAAGGCATACGATTCACGCCGCAGGTGCCCGAAGCAGGCGGCCTTGGACCGATCGGCGCCATCATTCGCGGCGAACACGAAGCGCTGGTGCACGCATGAGCGCCCCAGGAACCGGCAAGCTTGCCATCGATGCCGATACCTGCACCGGCTGCGGCCTGTGCGTCATCGCCTGTCCGGTCGACGTCATCCGCATGGACGCCCTGACCGCGAAGCCTGTCGTCGCCTATCCGCGCGACTGCCAGGTCTGCTACCTCTGCGAGGACGATTGCCCGACCCACAGCATCAGCCTCAGTCACGACATCAGCAATTCACGCCGCTATAGCACTTACGATGAGTTTGGCTTGGAGATTAAGTACCGCTGAACGCGCTCCCCTCGCCGGAGACGGTTCACGCGCAGCGGATCGACAATCCAGGAACAGGCTAGTCCCGATTCATTACCAGCAGCGTGAACACCACGCGGCGGCTTGAGCCTACATCGTGATGCCCGCCGCCTTGATGATCGGTCCCCATTTCGCAACTTCCCCGGCAATGAAGCGCCGCAAGTCTTCCGGCGTCCCGCCCGCAGGTTGCATATCCCCGGATTCCAGGTGCTGTTTTCCGGTGTCGCTTTGGATGTAGTCGTTGATGTGCCGGTTGAGCGTCTGGATGATCTCGTCCGGCGTGCCCGCCGGAGCCACGACGCTGTAGTATGCGACCGCCTCAAATCCGGGAAATCCAGATTCGCTCACCGTGGGAATCTGCGGCAATTGCTTCGATCGTTCCAATGTCGTGACCGCCAGCCCGCGCAACGTTCCATCCCGGAGCGGCCCAATCATCCCAGGCGTAAAGTTGACGCTGAGATCGACTTGGCCGGCGATGACATCGGTGCTGGAGCCCGCTGCGCCGCGATAGGGAACGTAGGTCATCTGGGTGCCGCTGCTCTTCTGCAGCAGTTCCATCGTCAGATGCCCCTGCGAGCCGATTCCGGGCGTCGCAATGGAAATCTTGCCTGGATTGGCTTTCGCATACGCGATCAGTTCTTGAAGATTGCTGACCGGCGTCTTCGGGTTCGCCACCAGGACCAGCGGCGATTTCGCCAGCAGAATGACGGGAGCGAACGCCCGATCGGAATCGAACGGCATGTTCTTGTACATGAAGCGATTGGTCGCCATCGGTCCCGGCGGCGACAGCATCAGCGTGTAGCCATCCGGATTGGCTTTCGCGACATAAGCGCTACCGATATTCCCGTTGGCGCCGGCCCGGTTCTCGACGACGACCTGCTGCCCAAGCTTCTGCGTCAGGTCAGCCGCCAGGCGCCGCGCCGGAAGATCGACAGATCCGCCGGCACCGAAGGGAACAACCAGGGTGATGGGACGCGACGGCCACTGCTGGGCTACGGCCGCGGACGAAACCAACGTAGCCACCATGGCAGCAATTGCATAGAACCCGATCCTGCTCTGCATTGCGTCCCTGCTCCTTTTTTCAACTCGACGGCAGATATTCGTTAAGCCGCCACAGCGCGCGATCCAAATCTCCTGGACCCGCTAGATGGGCCAGCCGAGGCACTCCGCCAGGCTACGTCCCATGATCCGTTCCTTGTCCTGGTCGGACAGGAACGTAAGCGCCTCGGTAAAGTGCGTGACACATTGGCGATAGGTCGCCTTACCGAGCGCGTGCGAAAGGTCCGTACCCCAGAAACAGCGCGTCGGTCCATAGGCGTCGACCAAGCGCTTGATGTGCGGATCAAGGTCCCGAAAAGGATAGGCTTCGCGGGAATAGACTGGCGCCGCGGAGACCTTGACGGAGACATTCGGGAGCTTTGCAAGGGCGGCCGTATCCTCGATGGCCTCTTTGAGTTGGCCATTCTTTACGATGCCCGAGGAAAGCCCGAAGTGGTCGAGGATGAGCGTCAAGCCCGGATGCCTTTCCGCGATGGCGCTGACTTCCTTCATCATCCCGGCGGCGTGCAGCATCACTGGAACGTTGGCGTCTTCCGCCGCACGCCAGAACCAGTCAGAGGTGCCGTCAGTGAGCCATGCCCGCTCGCGCTCTTGCATGAGCACCTGCCGGATGCCGAGCATGCCGCGCTGAGCCTTCCAATTGCGCAGACGTTCCGCGTTCGCCGGGCGGTCCAGCCCCAGGCGACCCATCACCGCAAAGCGGTTCGGATAGCGCGCCGCCGCTTCCAACGCATGATCATTGCGTTCCCCCTCCCAGGATGGCGGCACCAGGATCGCGCGATCCACGCCGGCCTCATCCATGAGCTTGGAAAGTTTCGTGTAGTCGAGTGCGTATGGCAGTTGCACGCGGGCCGCGCCCCCGGGCGGCCACGGCCGGTCAAGCGACTCTGGCAACCAGACGTGAACCTGGGCATCGATAATCGTCACGACTACTCCCTCCCGTGACCGAGGCGAACGCGCTCATCAATGGCGGCTGCCGGTCGTGTTGTGCGCACGTCCGCTTAGGTGTGCTGCTGGAACGTACTTTTGCGACGCTTCATGCGCACACGGATATGACGCCGTCCTAATCCGTGTACCCCCGACATGGAATCGGGCATCCGCAGCCAGTGATCACACCGACCGCGAATGCCCTAACAACTCATCGAACGAACAAGACCACCGTCATTCAGCGGCCCGGAGCTCCCCCCTGCTCCGCTGCACCGCCTCGGCGGGATCAGCGCCCACGATGAAGGCAGGGTTCGTCATCGTCACGGTTTCGATCTCATCCTGCGTGAGACCGAATGCCTGCATGTACCCGCTGAGCTGCCGCATGGATTCAACGGAATTCGGGAACACGGTGTCGCCCGCGTCGCTCGACAGCGTGAAGTGCTTCACGCCGACCGAACGGATCGCCTGATACATCTTGCCGGGATCGACGCCGAGCATCGGAGACAGCTCGTCGTAGGTGAAGTTGAATGTGATGCCGACCCGCGACAGGTCCCGCATCTGCTGCACCGTGATGTCGACGAACGGGCTGAACGGATGGTCGATGAAAGCGCGCTTGAAGTTGAGCTTGTCGACGAGTTCGGCGAGCGCATAGATTTCGGGATGCGTCGCGTGGCCGAAAGAAAGCGCACGGTCGTTGTCCGCGATGATCCGGATGGCTTCCTCGTATTCGGGCTTTAGCTTGCCCTTGGCATCAATGGCGCAGTGTCCGTACTTCAGCGCCAAATCCCAAGGGAGCGGCTCCGAGTGCGCCTTCGGATCGGCCGACGGATCCCAACGCCGAACCTTTCCGCCGACGACGAAGTAGGTATTCGCGTGATTGGCCAATGCTAGCCAGAACGACGACACGCCGGCCTTGACCTGCGTCTCCGCCTTTTCGCGGCTCGGTGGCTTGCCGTCGCGGCAGAGCGCGTAGCCGCCCCAGACCTTGATCGGCGCGATGCCGGTGTCGTCGGACCAGCGATCGAGTTCCTGCCGGAGGGCGACCACGTCGTCCATTGGTCCGGCAGCGCGCTTGTCTTCCTTGCCGATCGATTTGTAGAGAATGCCATACATGCCGCTTTCCGACGCGAGCTTGGCAATCGACGTCGAGTCCTGCTGGCCATATTCGGCATGGCAGTGAATGTCGATCATGCCAGCGACGGCATGGACCTTCGGCGGCGTCTGAATGTACGGCTTGTAGCCGCGCCGCGCGGGATAGGAGGCGACAGCGCGCTCGCGCGTCGGGGTTGCATTGTTGTTGTCGAAACGACCGGGCGGAACGACCGCCTCCTCTTTGAACTCTGACATTATTTCCTCCTGAGGAGCTTGAACCATCGGGTTCTTTAGACGGAAACCATCGGGTTCTTTAGACGTGGTTGAACATTAGCCCCTGGAGAGATAATGTTGAAATATCGATTTGTCCTGAGGTCATAGCTATACGTTAAGGCAGCGTAGGCATCGGCTCAGACGAATTTGCGCGCCGGAAAGGGCTGTTATGGACATCCGCCATCTGCGCAACATGTTGGCAGTCATGGAGGAAGGAAGCATCGGGAAGGCGGCCCAGCGCCTGAACGTTTCCCAGCCCGCTTTGACGAAGAGCATCCAACGGCTCGAAGAGCACCTCGGCGTCCGGCTTTTCGACCGCGAAGCGCGGGGTATGAAGCCGACGTTCTACGCCGACAGCCTCAAAGGTTACGCAAAAGCGGCCTGTGTCGGCATGGCGGAGGCCGAAAATCAGATCGCGTCGCTGCGGAACGGGACCGAAGGCATCATCACGGTCGCCGGCCCCCCGCTGCTCGTGACCGAGCTTCTTCCCCAGGTCCTCGTCCAGCTTTCGCAGGAGCGTCCCAAGCTCCAGGTCCAGGTTGTCGTACGCAACAAGGAACTGTTCAGCGACTTGCTGGAGGGGCGGTTCAACCTTGTGGTGGCGATGCTCTACGACGAGATTCCACAACAAGGATTAACCAAGCAGTGGCTGTTCGATGACCGGCTGGTCCTTGCCATGCGTCCTGACCATCCGCTGGCGAAACGTCGGAAAGTGAAGCCAACCGATCTGCTCGATCAGAACTGGGTCTTCGCCGACAACGACACCTGGAGCCATCGGCGCCTCCGGCTCTATTTCGAACAGGCCGGATTGACCGTGCCGCGCGCGCGCATCGCAAGCCACAATCCCGCGATTCTGAAGTCCATTGTCATGATCAGCGATCATATCGGGATGATTTCGAAGCTGGGGCTCGAAGCGGAGGTTGCCCAAGGGCTCCTCAAATGCATCGAGATTGACTCGCCGCTGATGCTTCGGCCGATAGGCATCGTTCGTCGTGAAAATGAGCCGATGTCGCCCGCGGTGAAATCCTTCGTGCGCATCATCGAGGAAGTTTGCAAGAAGCACGGCTATGTCGACAAACGATAACCCTGTCCGGCAGCCGCCTGCGGCGACCCTATTGCCATCCATTCACTTCTCTTATGACCTGACGACAAAATACCATTGGTCGTCGATGCCCTAGGTAGGCAAGACACTCCGAAGCACAGGCAGCGCCACGCGCTAGCAATGTTCGTCATCGACGAACGCCAACTTTGCATGGGGGAAACCGTTTCGGCAGCGGGCTTTATCGCGCGATCGACGTTGGTCCGCGAACGCGCTGGTCGGTCGGAGCCCGATGCAATCTACGGATTCCTAATAGAGCTTGATCATCGGGGCGCGAGGCACGTTCATGGATAGCGGCGTACAAACACGATTTTTGGAATGGGCTCGGGATACGCGATTGCCTTCGCCCCCGCCCCCGCCTTTGAGCTGCGACTCGCAGTTCCACATCTACGAGGACGTCAGGAAATACCCACCGAAGCAGGGGGCGCTTTATGAACCGCCGAACGCGACGTTCCAGGACATGCGCGGCGTCATGCGGAGGCTCGGCTTCGCACGCGGCGTTATCGTCCACCCGATGCCCTACGACACGGACCACCGGCTGCTGATCGATACCCTCGCCGCCGTCGATGATCCCGAAAACATCCGCGCCATCGCCATCATCAAGGACAATGTCAGCGACTCCGAGCTGGAGAAGCTGAACAAGCTTGGCGTACGCGGCGCCCGTTTCAATCTGGGGCGCTATTACAACGAGCTACAGTCTCCGGCCTCCATCCAGCGTTCAATGGAGCGCGCCCGCGAGATCGGCTGGCACGCGAGACTTCACGTAGCCGGACCCGACATCCTTGAGCACGCCGAGGTTCTCACCAAGATCAAGGATATGACGTTCGTCGTCGATCACATGGGGCATGTCGACTTTTCGGCAGGACTTGGCTCACCGACCTTTCAGTGGCTTCTCGAGCGGCTCAGGAACCATGGTTGGTGGCTGATGCTCTCGAACGGCAGCCGGCTTTCCAGCATGACGGACGACTGGGACGACGCTGTGCCATTTGGCCGCGCCTTCGTAGAGGCCGCCCCTGACCGCTTGATATGGGGCTCGGACTGGCCCCATGTCCGCTGGCGCAAGAGCCGGATGCCGAACGACGCCGAGCTTGTCGAATTGTTCTACCGCTACGTCGACCATGACCAAGACCTCATCGAACGCATCCTCGTTCGCAACCCAGCAAAGCTCCATGGCTTCGCTCCGTGAGAACCTGACGGGTTCCACCGCGCGATGACCATGCGAGCCAGCCAGGAAAAGAGATACGGGAGGAACGGATGACTTATCCCTTGCTGAGATCTGCCCTCATAGTGGCAGCGCTGTTGTCCGTTCCGGTACAGTCCTTCGCCGACCCGGTAGAAGATTTCTATCGGGGCAAGCGAGTGACAATCTATGTCGGCTCGTCCAGCGGCGGCGGCACGGACCTCTACGGGCGCTTGCTTGCACGCTATCTGGGCAAGCACATTCCGGGACAGCCGTCCGTCACCGTCGTCAACATGCCGGGCGCGAATGGATTGGTCCTGGCCAACCAGCTTCATCGGACGATGCCCAAAGATGGCACGGCCATCGGCACCTTCGATCGTTCCGCCGCGCTGCATGCCATCTGGGGTAATCCCGCAGCGCAGTTTCAGGCGACGGAACTCAACTGGATCGGAAGCACCAACGTCGACACCAGCCTGTGCGTCACGTGGCACACCAGCGGCATCGATACGCTCGACAAGTTTATGACTCGCGAGGTCGTTCTCGGCTCGTCGACCATCTACCACGCCAATCTGTTGAACTCCCTGTTCGGCGCGAAGCTCAAGCAAGTCCGGGGTTACCCCGGCGGCAATGACGTGCTCCTCGCACTCGAGCGTGGCGAGGTCCAGGGCCGGTGCAATTGGTCGTGGTCCTCGATCATCGGCACCAGAGCCGATTGGGTTAAAGACAAGAAGCTCAACGTCCTGCTTCAGTTCGCGGACGAGAAGCATCCCGACCTGCCCGACGTTGCTCTCGTCACCGAGCTTGCGAAGACGGAGCAGCAGCGCCAGATGCTCGATCTCATTCTATCGACTCAGACGATGGCCCGGCCGTTTGCGATGCCGCCCGGAGTCCCCGCCGAGCGCGTCAGTGCCCTGCGCAAAGCGTTCATGGAAACGGCCAAGGATCCGGATTTCCTTGCCGCCGCGGCGACCCAGCAGTTGGAGGTTTCGCCGGTGAATGGCGAAAAAATCCAGGATACCCTGACTCGTATCTCGAAGACCCCCAAGGACGTGATCCGGGCGCTGCGAGACGTCGTACTGGGTGCCGAGGCGTCCGCCGCCATGGACAAGAAATAGCAGCGCGCGTGTTTAGCTACGCTTGCGCTCGCTCGTGTGCCTTCACGCGTCCGCGCGACTTGACGGATGTCGTTCGCGCGCTCCAGGCATCCGCGGAGCGCCGCATGAGCTGCAGGAATTCTTGCTGGAAAGGTGTTGGCAGCCAATTGTCCCGGATCGTGAGACCGACGAAACGCGGATTGTAGCGAGCACCTTCTACTTCGATACAGCACAGGTCCGCCGATGCAGCGTGGTCAACCTGCCAGCTCGAAAGCAGGCTGATCCGGTCGCTGCCCCGCAGTAGCGCAAGGATCGTGGTGAGACAGCTTGTCTCGATACGCGCCTTTGGTTTGATGCTCCAACGCGCCAGCATCCGGTCAAGAACCGCCCGACGCGGCAAGCCCCGGCTGGGAAGCACAAAATCGTATTGCGCGAGCAGTCGCGGAGCGACGACGCGTCTGCGAGCCAGCGGATGCGACTGCCTGCAGACCAGCACATAAGGGTCTTCGAACAGCGGCCGCTCGATGAGATCGTCAGGAATTGGCGACGCGCGGAGCGCACCAAAGACGACGTCGACGTCGCCGGAGCGCAATGCCCGCACATGGCTCTCATAGGTGTCCTCGACGACGTCGATCCCCTGCTGAGGCTGTCGCGTCAGAAGCTCGGTAGCCGCCTCCGCAAGGATGGCCCGCGGGGACAACGCGAGCACCCCGACACGCAGGCTGGCGCGGGACATTTGCAGGGTCGCTCCGACCTCCTCGACAGCAGCCCAGACTTCGGTGAGCGCGAGGGAAAGCCGGCGCGCAAACTCGGCCCCAAGTGGATTGGCCTCGATGCCCGTCGCTGTGCGGCGGTAGAGGCTGACGCGCAGCAGCCGTTCGAGCTCTCGCGCCGGCCGCTGCAGACTTGGTTCCGAAATAACGAGCTCGGAAGCGGCGGCACGAAAACTCCCTGCCCGCCAGATGCTGACCAGCGCTCTGATCTGCGTCTCTCTCAGTTTCAAGGCGAGTGCTTCGGATTTGTCGCGTCCCTGCCCGGCAGAGTCGATGACGTAGCCGACCGCGTCGACGATCTGGTCAAAGAAACGTGTCGTTCGGTTGTGCAGGAGTTGCCCCGCGGCCGTGAGGTAGCTGCCGGAAACATTGCGCTCGAGCAGTCGCACGCCCAGCACGGCCTCGAGCCGATCAAGGGAATAGGATACCGCCGGCTGGCTGATGCGCAGGCGCGCCGAAGCCGCAAGCGCCGAGCCGGTCGCGGCCACCATGCTAAACGCCCGGAGCTGCTTCAGGCTGGGGAGATTGTTCAACGGCTCCTCTCCTACTTAGCGACAATTTATAGCCGCACTCCGCGATTTGATAGCCCTCCCCCACCTCAGCCCGTGGCAAATACTGCGCAAATAGGTCATCAAACGACTACAGGATAGCGGCTCAGCCGCAACGGCTTGCACAACTTCAGCCTTTCCAATACTCAACGGCCAACATGAAAATTATAGATACCCATTGTCACGTCATCTCGCCCGACCGCGAGCGCTACCCGCTCGCGCCGATCGGCGGCAAACAATCCGACTGGTCGTCCGAACGTCCGACGACGCCCGAGCAATTAATCGCGGCGATGGACCAGGCCGGCGTCGCCAAGGCTGCCGTGGTGCAGGCCTCGACGGCTTATGGACACAACAGTTCCTATCTCGCCGACAGCATCGCGCATTTTCCATCCCGCTTTACGGGTGTGTTCTCGCTCGATCCGTTGGAGCCAGATGCGCTGAAGCAGATGGACTATTGGAAAAGCCGCGGCATGACCGGCATGCGGATTTTCACCACCGGCACCACCATGCCCGGCCAGCAGACATGGCTCGATGACGAACGGGCGTTTCCGGTTTGGGAAAAGGCCGCCAAGGAGCGCTTCCCGATCGCGGTGCAGATGACGCCCGACGGCATTCCGCTGCTTCTGAAAATCGTCGCCAGGTTTCCCGAGACGCTGTTCCTGCTCGACCACCTTGCCAGGTCAACGTTCGACGACGGACCGCCTTACGCCAAGGCTAAGGCCCTGTTCGAACTCGCGCCTTATCCCAGCATCTATCTGAAGCTGACGAGCCGCACGGTGGAACAGTGCCAGATCGGGCAGGCAACCCCCGCGACCCTCATGCCGAAACTGGTGCAGACCTTCGGCGCGGCCCGCATCATGTGGGGATCGAATTTCCCTGCTCATAACGACACGCTGTCAAATATCCTGAAAGAGACTCAGCACGTCCTCAGCGTCCTTGATCCGGCCGACCAGGCCATGATCCTCGCGGGCACCGCCGAGCAGATTTATCCGACGCTGAAGTGAGGCATGATGACGACACCGACCGACTCGCCGGCGCTGCGCATGGCGCTGAAGCGCTATCCGACCAATGAAGCGCTGCTCAACGGGACGGTGACGTCACCCAAGCTAAAGCTCGAATTTGACGAGGTGGAGCCCATCCACAATGCATTTGCGCCGATGGCGCAGAAGCAGGTCTACGACCTGAGCGAGATGGCGGTTTTCACCTACTTGCAGGCATACACCTACGGGAAGCCGATCGTATTGATGCCCATCGTCATGGCGTCGCGCCACCAGCATGGCTGCATCATCTTCAACACCGAATTTCACAAGAGCCTGACGCCGGCGGATCTGCCCGGCAAGCGTATCGGCGTCCGCTCCTACACGCAGACGACCGGCGCCTGGGTTCGCAACATCCTGATGCGGGAACACGGGCTGAAGCTCGACTCGGTCGAATGGATCTGCACCGAAGGCGCGCATCTCACGGAATATCGCGAGCCATCCTTCGTCACGCGTGTGACGGGTAAGAAGCTGATCGACATGCTGACGAACGGCGAAGTCGACGCCGCCATCCTCGGCAACGACCTCCCGGATGATCCGCGCTTCCGCCCGGTGATCCCCAATGCCGCGGAGGCGGGTCCCGCCTGGCACAAAGCAACGGGCCTCATTCCGATCAACCACATGTTCGTGGCCACGACCAAGCTCGCAAACAGCCGCCCCGACCTCGTGCTCGAGGCCTATAATCTCTTGCAGAAGGCCAAGAGCGTCGCCGCGCCCTCGAAGGGACCTGACATGCGGCCGTTCGGGATCGAGGCAATCCGTCCCTCGCTCGAACTGGTGCTCCAGCTCGCAGCGGAGCAACAAATCATTCCGAAGCAGTATACGGTTGATGAGCTGTTTGCGCCCTGGCGCGAGATCGAACGCGCTGGCGGCTGAACGCGCTCAGGCGGTGCGCGATCCGATAAGCGTGACTAGCCCCAGAGCTCGTCGGCAATCTCAACAATCAGGCCGAGCTTTGCGCGCTGGTCTTCGGGCGTAATGAGATTGCCCTCGACGACACTCGCGAACCCGCACTGCGGACTGATCGCCATTTGATCGGCATCGACGAAGCGCGCCGCCTCGTCGATTCGCCGCAGAACTTCCGACTTGTTCTCGAGGTCCGGCCGTTTGGTCGTAATGAGGCCAAGGACGACCTGCTTGTTCCTAGGCATGAAGCGCAGCGGCTCAAAGCTGCCGGATCGCGCGTCGTCGAATTCCAGCAGGAATCGATCAACCTCCAACCCTGCAAAGCACGCTTCTGCAATCCCGTCATAGGCGCCTTGCGCAATCCAGGAGCTTCGCGCGTTGCCGCGGCAGATATGAATTCCGATTGTCGTATCGGGGCCCCGCCCCCGGATACAATCATTGACCAGCCGCACATAGCGATGCAGCCGGGCGTCGGGATCCTCGCCGTCGTCAATGATTTCCTGTCGCAGAGCAGGACTAAGAAAATAGCTCAGCAACGGATCGTCGATCTGGATATAGCGGCAGCCTGCTTTCTCCAGCGCGGCGATCTCGGCGCGATACACCGCAGCCACGTCGGCAAAGAACTCTTCGATGTCGGGGTACGCGGTCTGGGAAACGGCGTGTCGCCCGCCATGAAAATGCAAGCGTGTAGGTGATGGAATCGTGACCTTTGCAGCACGCGAGGTGGCGGACGCCAGGAACTGATAGTCCTCGAGCACAATCGGATTTGGCGCCGATACTTTGCCAGTCGTCTGCACGCGCTTCGGAATGTGCTTAGGCGTGCCGTCGTGCTCGGCAAACGCCTGCCCGGAGCCGGTGGCAATCACAACCCCGCTCAGTTTTCCGATAAAATCGGCGTACCAGTTTTCACGCCGAAACTCGCCGTCGGTGACGATCGGCAGCCCGATATTCTCCTGCAGCGCCACGACGTCGCGGATGGCGGCATCTTCGATTTCGCGAAGCGCCGCCGGCCCGATCTCGCCTGCTGCAAATTTCGCGCGCGCCGCGTGCACTGCCGCGGGGCGGAGCAAGCTGCCGACCGTATCTGCGCGATAGTTCGCTCGATGAGCCATTTCTGAGTGATCCATGCTGCGGCGAATTTGCAAGACGCCGTTTTGCAAGACGCTGCAATGACTTGCAATCATCGATTGCGCAATCAACCTTGAGAGCCCGGATGTCACTGCCTAGTATTTCATGCCATCATTGCACGGTACCGTCAGACGAAACGTCGCCCGCTCCTGAAATCCCCAAAGAGAGTGGACCTAAGATCGTGTCGAATAAGCCTACACAACCGACCGGCCGCCTTTCCGGTGGTAAGTCGGCAAGCTACGTCCGCGCCGTCAACGAACCCGAGTCGCGGGCCAGCCGCTATACGGCCCGCTACATGCTGGCGGGCGATATCGCCTATGTTCTTTCGGCCGCGGAACTCAAATGTACGCCGGCGCCGCATGCGCGAAAACTTCTCCAGGCGCTGATCGACATCTTCAGCCAATTGCCCGACATCGATACGACCAAGCCTCCCGCAGACATCGTTTCCCAACGCGAAGCCTGGATCCAGGAACGCGTGGGCGCCGCCGATGCGGCGTGGCTTCACCTGGGGCGCAATCGCGGTGAGAGCCTGCGCTGCTATTTGCCGCGCATGTATTTCCGGCAGACCTTGCACGACGAACGGCGCGCCATTGTCGGCATGTTGCGGAGCCTGCTGACGCAGGCGAAACCGACGCTTCACGCCGTTGCGCCGAACTATCATCACCTTCAGCACTCCGGCTTTACCACCCTCGGCGAGTACCTGCTGTCATGGGCAGCGGTATTCGAGCCTCATCTGCAGCGGATCGATCAGGTCGACCGGCGGCTCGACAACGGCCCGTCGGTGTTCGGCGGACGCAAGGTCGTCAGAGACCTCTACGACAAGGTCGCCAAACGGCTGGGATTCTCCCGCCGGGCAAGGCTTCGTCGCGACGGCATCTGGCTGCACAGTCAGTTCACCGAGCCGTTCTTCGTCTTGTCGATGGTCGGCGTGGATGTCGCCCGGCTTGCGCAGGACATGCGGACTTGGATGACGCCCGAATTTTCGCTGTTCGCCCTTGCGGACGAGCACGCTGGCGGCAGCAGCGCGTTGCCTCATGCCAAGGTTCCGTTCGGCCTGCAGTCGGTGATCGGCGGCGCCACGATCGCGGCCACGCGGCTCGCGGGCGAGATGGCGGCGTCGATCAATCCCTCCGAGGGTTCCGAGCCGATCTATCAGTCGGCAAGCCTTTACGGCACGGCAGCCGACGTTGTTGCCTGGACGACATACATCTCGGATGTCGTGCGTGGCGGCCGCTTCAATCTCGAGGAGATGAAGCGAAAATCGACACTCGACTACGCCGGATCAAGTGAGGCGCACGACCGGCTGGTGTACGACTACGGTGTTCCATTCCGGACCGGCCACAAGCTCCTGGGTGCGCTCGTGCGGAGCCATCACCTCGGCGAGCCTGCGCCGGACCTCAACAAGTTGATCAAGTCGGAGACCGGTCTTGAGGTCGCGGTCGATCAGGCCGAGATCACCGACATCATTCTTGGTAAGAAACTGTCGCCTACCACGTTCGATTTTGAAATGCTGGACGAAACGTGGCGCGCATTCGACGAGCGACTCCGCGTCGAAGAGGAACGCCTGTCCGAAAAGAGCACGACCGAAGTCTCTATCGAACGCTTGCTGGAGGAAGCCAAGGCTTGGCTTGCTCGCTAAGACTTGGCTTGTTAGCCACGGGAGGATTGAATGAACAAATGGCGTGTTTGGTTTGCCGGCGCTGTCGCCGCGCTCACCTTGTCTTCAAACGCGTTTGCCGACTATCCGGAAAGGGCAATCCGCATCATCGTTCCCTATACCGCAGGCGGCACCGTCGACATTCTGGCCCGCGCGCTGGGTGAACGATTGACCGCAGCATGGAAACAGCCCGTAGTGATCGAGAACCGCCCCGGCGCTGGTGGCAGCATCGGCGCCGAGGCCGCGGCGAGGGCTGCGCCTGATGGCTACACGCTCTACATGTCCACCAACTCGCCGCTCACGACCAACGTCTGGCTGCAGAAGGGGGTGAACTATGACCCGGTGCGGGATTTTGCGCCGATCACGGTGCCCGGCGAGAATTCGATTGCGCTGGTGACGCACCCGTCGGTACCTGCCACGAACATCAAAGAGCTGATCGCCTACATCAAAACCAAGAAGCCCGGCGAACTGTCGGCCGGGACCTCCGGTCAGGGCACCACCGCTCATCTGTCGCTGGCGGAGTTCAACAAGCGCGCCGGCGTCGAAGTCACCCATGTTCCCTATCGGGGCGGGGTGCCGAGCCTGACCGCCGTATTGGCCAACGAAGTGCCGATGACATTCAGCGACATCGTCCCGGCCATGCCCTTGATCCGCAGCGACAAGGTGCGCGGCCTCGCGACCACCGGACCCCGGCGCGCGGGAATCTCGCCGGATATCCCGACGATGAGCGAGTCCGGCCTGCAGGGTTTCAATATCGTGGCCTGGGTGGCATTCGTTGCGCCGGCGGGGACTCCCAAGGACATCGTGCAAAAGATCCACAATGAGGTTTCGCGCACGATCAAGGAGCCAAGTCTGCGCAAGCGTCTGATCGAAATGGGCATCGACCCTATCGATATGCGTCCCGAGGAGTTCGCGGATTTCCTGCCGAAGGAGATCGCACGCTGGAAGCTGATCGTGGAAGGCGCAGGACTTGAGCCGCATTAGGCTTCAACTGCGCTTCCACTAAAGCGTCAGCTGCGCTCTACGGCTTGTGCTGCGGCATCGAGCGCGGCGGCGATGCTTTCTGCTGCCGCTTGATCGAGCGTTCCTTGTCGGAAACGCAGGCGCATCGCAAGCTTGAGATTTTCCATGGCGCGCACGACAGGCGCCGGAACTTCGCCGCGGGCGCCGGCTCCGGATGGACCGACGCGAGAGAGCAACGCATCCGCCGCCGCGCGATTGGCGGCCAGGAAGGCCTCGCCCTCGGACGTGATGCGATATTGCTTGCGGCCGGCTTCTTCGGATTCGATCGCGGCGTAACCCATGTCCTGGAGCCAGGCCAAGGTCGGGTAGATCACGCCCGGGCTGGGCGTGTAACTGCCGCCGAAGCGTTCTTCGATCGCCTTGATGAGCTCGTAACCGTGGCGAGACCGCTCGGCCATCATGGCCAGTAGCAGGAGCCGAAGCTCACCGTAATCGAAGGTCCGGCCGCCGCGCCGGCCACCGTGGTGGTGCCGGTGGCGTCCGCCACGGTGGTGATTGGAATGATCGTCGGATGGGGTGGAAAGACGGCTCAGGCCGTCCCTGTGTCTGTGTTTCATCATACAGCCGATATAGATCGCGATATATCTTACGTCAAGATATATCTTGATATATTCTCAGGCTCGGCAGAAAATTCCAAAAATTCGAATTTCATCAAAGCCTTAGGGGCATCCGTGGGCGGGAGCAGCCCCGAGTCTGCGTCATTTTTCCAAGCGGATATTCCCGCCAATCCGCCCAACGGGAGGCAGGCCCGGCCCTGTGCGGCCCAATTGTTCGCTGCGCTTTATCGTTTGAGTCCGTGGCGGAGCCTGAATACCGCGCTGCCTACCGGCGGCGCACCAGCGTCATCCCGTCCCCGACGGTCAGCAGGACGCGATCGCCGCGTTCGTCCTTGGCAATCTTGGCACTGAGATCGCGCACGGCGGTGATGCTCAGTTCGGTGTCGCTGAGATCGGCGACCCGGCCGTCCCGCAACATATTGTCGATGACGATGAGACCGTTGGGCCGCACCAGTTTCAAAGAAGACTCGTAGTACGAGTCGTAGTCTTCCTTGTTCGCGTCGATAAAAATGAAATCGAACTCCTGGCGTTCCTTGATCAAGGCTTCAAAACTATCGAGCGCGCTGCCGATCCGAAGTTCGATCCGGTCGGAGAGCCCTGCTCTTTTCCAAAAGCGCCTCGCGACGTCGGTCCATTCGACGCTGTTGTCACAGGCGACAATTCGACCGTCAGGTGGCATGGCCAACGCCATGCAAATGGAGCTGTAGCCGGTATAGGTGCCGACCTCGAGAACCCGTCGCGCGCCGGTAAGTCGAATAAGAAATGACAGGAAGTGCCCTTGCTCGGGCGAAATCTGCATGCGCGACCGCGTCATCGTCGCGGTGAGCTCGCGCAACTGCGCCAGCAAGGCATGCTCGGCAGGCTGATTTTCGATCAGGTATGCCCGAATGGTCTCGTCGAGGCCGTAGGTCGCTCTGGTCATCGCAAAAGTTCCGCTGGTGCGCGTTACTTCTTCTCGATCTTCTCGTGTCCGCCCAATCCGGGCTTGAATTTGCCGGCCATAAAGTCGCCGATGCCCTCGTCCTTCCAATTCTTTGCAGCTTGGTGGGCGGCGAGTTCGTCTTCCTTGGCATCGGTAAAGTTCATGGAGGCCTCCCACGTCATTTCGAGTGAGAAGCGATAGCTGTCCTTGGTGGCTTTCAGCGCGCTCGGGTCCTTACCGGCAATTTCCTGGGCCACTGCCATGGTTTCAGACTTGAGCTGAGCCAGCGGTACCGAGAAATTTACCAGACCGATCTGCGCGGCAATTTTTCCGCCGAATTTCCGACCGGTGAGTGCGTAGAACAGAGCATCCCGGGGACGCAGCAGATTGGCGAGCGACTTGCTGACCGCCCCGCCCGGAAAGCCCTTGAAGTTGATCTCCGACAACCCGAATGTGGCCTCGTCGGCGGCAACGGCCAGGTCGCATCCCTCGACAATCGAGAACGCGCCGCCGAAGCAATAGCCATTGATCATGGCGATGGTCGGCTTCGGAAAGTAACGAAGGGTCCTGCCGCGCCACTCGGTGGCCGCGCGAATAACCTTGTCGTAGCGCGCGGGCTGATCCTTCAATGCGTGGAACACCTCCTTGAGGTCCATGCCGGCGCAGAAGGAGTCTCCCGAGCCGGTGATCACCAGCACGCGCACGCTGTCGTCGTAGCGCAACTGTTCGAGGGCATTTGTCATGTCCTCGTGCAATTGCGGGTTCATGGCATTTTTCTTGTCAGGCCGGTTGAACGCAACCAGCGCGACGCCACCCGATATGTCGATCTGCAGGGTTTGATAAGTCATGAGCGTTTCCATGACGTTTGTTGATGACGACGTTCATTCATATCGTGCGAGCCCTCCCCGCCCATAGAGGATCGCGCAATTTGTACTTCTCAATCTTGCCGTTGGGCAGCTTCGGCAGGCTCTCGACAAATCTGACGTCCCGCGGACGTTTGAAAGAGGCGACCGCTTTGGCGCAGTGAGCCGCGATGTCCTCGGCACTTACCATTTCGCCCGGCCGCCGCACGACAAATGCGACGACCGTTTCACCCCAACGTTCGTCCGGTCCGCCGACCACCGCTGCTTCCAGGACGGCCGGATGACTCGCCAACGCGTCTTCGACTTCGCGGGAATAGATGTTCTCCCCGCCCGAGACGATCATGTCTTTGAGCCGGTCCACCACATACACGAATCCCGCGTCATCGGTTTCGCCGATGTCACCCGTATGCATAAAGCCGTCGCGAATGGCCTGACGTGTCGCGGCATCGTTCTGCCAATAGCCGCGCATGAGCCCATCGCTTTTGATGACGATCTCACCGCGCTCGCCCGCAGCACAATCGCTGCCATCGGGCCGCCGGATACGAACGTCGCAGCCGGTCATCGGCTGGCCGGTCGATTTGAGCCGGCGCACGACCTCGGGCGGCCCATCAATGATGTGCTGGTGCTGGTGGAGAAGGCAGCCTGGGCCGCCTGTTTCCGTCATGCCGTAGACCTGGGCAAAAATCGGCCCCAGCGCCTTGATGCCGCGCCGCAGGATTGCGTCGGGCATCGGAGCTGCCGAGTAGAAAATCTTCGCCAGCGACGGCACCGCGCGACCGGCATCCGGATAGGCGTCCAGCACGTCGTTCAGCATTGTCGGCGCCAGCAAGGTTTCGGTGACCCGATAGTCCTGCAGGCTCTTGAAAAACGGCTCGATACGGAACGCCCGATGCAGAACGACGCTGCAGCCGTGCACCGATCGCGTGAGGCACACATTCTTGGCCCCGATGTGATAGAGCGGCATCGCGACGGCGACGCGATCGATTGGGCGCACACCCATGTCGATCGCAGATACAAAGGCCGACCAGAGCTGGCCGCTGTGGGACAGCATCACGCCTTTTGGACGTCCGGTGGTCCCGCTGGTATAGATTAGGTATGCAATGGTCTCGGGCGCCAAGCACACGACCGGCGGCGCCGGCTCTTCTGCGGCCAACGCCTCCTCGTAGTCGAGGTCAGGTCCCTCCCCGCCAAACGTGATGATGTGCTCAAGCGACTGCCGCGTCGCGTCGCTCAAGCGATCAAGCAAGGAGGCTTCGCAGACGACGACCTTCGGTCGGCTGTCCGCCACGATGTAAGCCACCTCGGCGGCGGCCAAGCGGTAGTTGATGGTAACGGTCGCCCATCCGCCGAGTTCGCCGGCCGCATAGACTTCCATATATTCCGGGCAGTTCTGGGCCAGGATCGCCACGCGATCACCCACCCGAAGCCCGAGGCGCTGCAATGCGCGAGCCAGTTGAAACGATCGTTGGGCGAATTCACCGTGCGTGATCGTGCGTCCCTCGAAAATGATTGCCGGCTCGTCCCGCCGCAATTTCGAATTTCGCACGATGAGGTCGCCCAACATCGTCTTGCCCGATCACTTGTTGGCGTATGTCGGGGACTTGTACCAACGCTTCCGGCTGTGAGTCATGCCGAGATCGGCGAACATCGCCGCCAGCCGCAACGGCGCTCCGATCCCCTCCACGACGGGAACCCCGAGCTGATCGCGCAGCCATTTCGGGTCCATCGTCACCGGGCATTGGGTGATACCGGTCGGGATGATCACCTCCGCGCGGTTTTCCTTGATCAGCTTGCGCGCGGCCTTGAGAAATCCCTCGATCATCGCGTCTTTGTTGGCGGCGATGTCCGGCAGATCAAAGCCGGAGGCTTCCATCCCGACCACCTTGTGCGCCATCCCGTAGCGGTCGAGCAGCATGGAGAGATTGCCGAACTGGTTCTCGTGATAGCAGACGAGACCGAAGCGGCTGCCAAGCAGCGAAGCGAGATGCACCGAGCACTCGAACGGAGCGACGATCGGAATATCAACCGCCGCACGCCCGCCGTCGAGGCCGAGGTCCAGGAACCCGAGCGGGACCGCCGCCTGGTAGCCTTCCTTCTGGGCGCGGTGGAACGCCTCGATAACCGTCGGGGCGACCAGCGTCATTTCGCACTGGGTCATGCCATAGAAATACGGTGTGATCGGCGCACGTACGATGCCCACCTGAACTTCGGAATTCGAATAGGACAGAGCGACCTGCTCACGCCGCGTGCTTTCTTCCGAAGGATAGTCGCCGACAATGAATGCCACGCGAATCATA